>WNFL01222297.1_pt3 | contig 10362 bp, 8 predicted proteins | sample 5400361 | NCBI WGS metagenome assembly WNFL01 (sample SAMN13153351, study PRJNA577476) | soil metagenome | isolation source: 40 cm soil on Douglas fir-dominated hillslope | place: USA:California | collected 2013-09-17
AGATTGAGATTGTTACAATCCAAAACGATAATTATCCTAAGCTACTTAAATCACTTAAAAATCCACCCTTTCTTTTATACGTAAAAGGAAATGTGGAAGTATTAAATAGCCCTAAGATAATTGCTGTTGTAGGTACGCGTAAAATTACGCCTTATGGGAAGCAGATAACTGAAATGTTAACGCAAGAATTAGCTTCAATGGGATTTGTTATTGTTTCTGGGTTGGCATACGGAGTAGATGCTGCAGCGCATCGTGCAACTATAAATTCCGGCGGGAAAACTATAGCAGTTTTAGGTTGTGGAGTTGATTGCTGTTATCCATCAGGAAATCAAAATATTTATGATGGGATTATTTCATCAGGTGGAGCAATAGTCTCTACATTGCCACCGCAAATGGAGCCAACGGTTGGTTCTTTTCCGGCAAGAAATGCAATTATTGCTGGACTTTCTTTAGGGACTTTAGTTACAGAAGGAGCATCTGATAGTGGCGCTCTTATTACCGCCTCTGATGCCAAAGAAATTAATAGGCCTGTTTTTGCAGTACCGGGTTCTATTGTCTCAAGCTTGTCAAAAGGACCTAATAGCTTACTCAAAAATGGAGCGATACCAGTGACAACGGGGCAAGACATACTTGACAAGCTTGGTATAATAGCCAAAGGCAATTCTCAATTTCCAATTTCCAAATCCCAAAAAGGAGAAACGAAAGAAGAAGATGAAATATTAAATCTATTGGATGTAGAGGCATTGCATTTTGATGAAATAGTGAGGAGAATAGGGAAAGACTCCAAAAATATAGGAAGTATTTTGAGTCTCATGGAACTAAAAGGAATAGTAAAAAGTAATTCGCAAGGCGAATACTTTTTATAAGCAACAAAAGGCATAATTCATACTGCATTATTCATAATACATAAATAAGAAATTCCGATTGACAAAGCAGGGACGTTCGAATAATATACATTTTTACACCCACAAGATTCCATACTTGCGGGTTTCTTATGGCAAGAGATAAAAGCTCACAAAAATATTATCCAGATATACATCCTAAATATTCGCCTGAGGGAGGGTCGGTATACGGCGCACCTGATCCTAATGTTTTGCGCCTTTTGAGGACGCTTGGCAGTTCCGGGAATGTACTCGAGATTGGTGCTGGAGATGGAAGATATACTTTTCCTATGATTAAACAAGGGTTAAATGTTACTGCTACAGACGCTGAATTAAATGTCATTGATGCGCTTGGTCAACGAGCTGGACGTTTACCAGAGGGCCATAGGGATCGTCTATCTCGTACATATATGAACGCATTTGGGCAATATCACTCTCCGGATGAGGTATTTGATGCTGTAGTAGTTACTGGATTTCTATATCTTTTTCCACCAGAGCTCATTTCTCAAGTACTTAGGGAGGCTCGTCGTATCCTTGTGCAAAAAGGCAAACTTGTATTTGATTTCGCAACGGATCTTAAGAGAAATGATGCAGAGGGAAATGTTATAGAAGGAGCAGAAGAAGTACACTATTCTTTTTTTCCAGGACACAGTATAATTGATAAATTATTAATTGAAAATGGTTTTGGTATCTTAGAAAGAAATTTATCTTTTATTAATGAAACCGTACCTGCCGGATATACAATCCAAAATACAAAAATCAATACGCTAGCACAAAAGTTACCATGAAAAAAGGCTCGATTATTCAACGTTTACAAAAAGGAATTGTTCTTGGTGGAGAAGGATATTTATTTGAGCTTGAAAGAAGAGGATACATTAAAGCTGGAGCATATGTCCCGGAAGTTGTATTGGATTTTCCAGATGCACTAAAAGAATTACATCGTGAATTTTTACGTGCTGGAGCTGAGACAATGGTTGCTTTCACCTATTACGCTCATAGAGATAAGATGCGTATTATTGGACGGGAAAAAGACTTAAAACCACTTAACGTTAATGCCCTAAGAATAGCAAAAGAGATTGCAGAAGAAGGTAATGCATTAGTTGCAGGAAATATTTGTAATACTTGGGCATATGATCCAGCAAATAAAGAAGAAACAGGAAAGGTGGTCAGGCAAATGTATGAAGAACAGGTTGGATGGGCTAAAGAAGAAGGAGCAGATTTTATTATTGCAGAAACAATAGAATATGTGGGCGAAGCTCTAATAGCGCTTGAAGTTATTAAGAAATATAATCTTCCAGCTATGGTAACATTTGCAACCACATATGAAAAAAGTAAAGATGGAGTCGATTGGATTGAAGGATGTCAAATGCTAGAGTCAAAAGGGGCTGACGTTGTAGGATTTAACTGTATTCGTGGCCCGCAAACAATGCTTCCGATGCTTAGGAAACTCCGAAAAGCAGTGAAGTGTTATGTTGCCGCGCAACCCGTTCCATACAATACAACAGAAAAATATCCAGCATTTCAATTTTTAAAAGATAGATATGGAGAAAACGCTTATACACTAGCTCTTGAGCAACACTTATTGAGTAGATTTGAAATGGCAAAATTTGCTAAAGATGCTCAGGAAATTGGCGTTAACTATATAGGAATTTGCTGCGGGGGAGCACCGTATCATGTCAGGGCAATGGCAGAAGCTCTAGGGAGAGTTGTGCCTGCCAGTAAATACTCTGCTGATATGTCACAACATGGAATGTTGGGTTCTTCAAAAATTGTGAAAAAACATGAGAAAGCGTTTTTAGAAAAGTGGAAGTAAATCTTCAATAATTTCGAATCGCTTCTTGACAGATCACGTATAATCTAAACTAGTATTTAAAGTATTCTTATGAAATTAGTAATAGTGGAATCGCCTACAAAGGCGCGTACAATTGGAAAATTTTTAGGCAAGGGCTTTGAGATAAAAGCCTCTATGGGTCATGTCATGGACTTACCTAAATCAACATTAGGAGTTGATGTGGATAATAATTTCACACCTCTTTTTGAAATGTCTCCTGATAAAAAAAATACTATCGCAGAATTAAAAAAACTCGCAAAAGACGCAGAGAGTATTATTCTAGCGACTGATCCTGATAGAGAAGGAGAAGCTATCGCATCGCATATACAAGACTTATTGAGTGGAGTTTCCAATGAAAATTCAAATAATAAAACTTCAAAAACAAAAAAAACTCGTAATTCATCACTTATAACTCATAATAAATTTTCGCGTATAGTCTTTCATGAAATTACAAAAGATGCTATAGAAGATGCTTTTGCAAAACCAGGAGTAGTAAATACGCAACTTGTTGACGCTCAGACTGCAAGACGTGTCTTAGATAGATTAGTAGGCTATAAATTATCTCCACTACTCTGGCAAAAAGTAAGACGTGGGTTATCAGCTGGGAGAGTTCAGTCTGTTGCGCTTCGTCTAATTGTTGAAAGAGAACGCGAAATAGGAAAGTTTGAAAAGAAGAATTACTGGACGATAGAAGTCATGTTATTAAAAGGGTCAAATGAGACAAAAGAGACAGATGGGATATCATTTGAGCTAGTTGAGATAAATGGAGAAAGAATTGAATTGCAAGAAAGTTTTAAACTTTATGATGGAACATATAAAACAACAAAGACAATTATTGATCAGCAAGAAAAAGCAGATGTAATAGTTTCTGATCTTCAGACAAAAATATTTGTAGTTGGAGACGTTTTGCAAAAAGAAACCAAGCGTTCTCCGCAGCCTCCTTTTACTACATCAACTCTCCAGCAGCAGGCAGCACAAAGGTATGGATATTCTGGAAAAAGGACCATGAGTCTTGCGCAAAAATTATATGAGGAAGGATATATTACTTATCACAGAACTGATTCAGTAATACTTGCCACATCAGCTGTTTCAAAGATGAGGGAATATATAGAAAAGACTTATGGAAAATCTTATATTCCTGAGAAGCCCAGATTTTATGCAGCGCGCCAGAAATTAGCTCAGGAGGCTCATGAAGCAATAAGACCAACCAATATGGCAAAAACTTTTGATGAAGTGAATAAGGAATTAGGGGGATTATATGCAAAGCTTTATGATTTGATTTGGAGAAGAGCATTGTCTAGTCAAATGTCTGACGCTCGCATAGAATCAACAACGGTTTTTGTTGACGCTACCCCTCCTGTCATTGCATACCGTTTTAAGACCACAGGCTCTGTGCTTTTATTTGACGGATTTTTAAGAGTTAACCCTTTTGGTCTCCAGGATAAAAAGTTACCCAGATTCGTCTCAAAAGAACGTCTTAGCTTGCTTAATGCATTTGCCGAAAAACATGAAACACCACCCCCACCAAGGTATAATGATGCGTCTCTTATTGGGTCTCTTGAAGAAGCAGGAGTTGGTAGGCCATCTACGTATGCGTCTATTATTTCTACAATAGAGACCAGAAATTATATAGAGCGTGAAGAAAAAAAATTCATCCCAACTTCTGTTGGTATGGCAGTTAATGATTTTTTGGTAAAAAACTTTTCAGACATTGATGACATTCCTTTTACTGCGCGTATGGAAGACGAACTAGATGCTATTGCTAATGAAGGACATGCATGGGTTCCTATGATTAGAGATTTCTATCTTCCCTTTGAGAAAAAATTAGAATTGGTGAAGAAGGCAGATAGAGTAGAAATTCCAACAGAAGAAACAGGGGAAGCATGCCCTAAAGATGGAGCGCCTCTGGTCATTAGAGTGGGAAAATTTGGAAAATTTATTTCATGTAAAAATTTTCCAACATGTGATTTTAAGAAATCGTTTATTGAAGAAACACAATTCACATGTCCTAAAGATGGAGGAAAAATTATAGTTAAAAAAACTCATAAGGGTAGGACATTTTACGGTTGCGCTAATTATCCCGCTTGCACATACGCCGCATGGAAACTGCAGGATATTAAGAAAGAAGTGGGACAGGCCTCAGTCTCTTGACATTTTTACTCAGAAAGTATGACAATAATAGAGTGAGAAAGAAAATTATTATTGGAATTTTTCTTGTAAGTTTATTAGTGAGTCTTCCTAGGCTCGCTTTAGCGAGTCCACGCAAAGCTGTTTTAGCTGCATCTACGGATTCAGCGCAAATCTCTATGCCGCCAACGGCAGAAGGCCCAGGGATTTTTTTACCAGACAGTCCATTCTTTTTCCTAGATGAGTTTAAGCAAAACATTAGACTATTTTTTGCATTTACCCCAGAAGAAAAAGCTAAAGTTCACATGACAATTGCTGGGGAAAGACTTGCAGAGCTTAGGATAATGCTTGCTAAAAATAACGCATCAGGAATTGAGACTGATCTTGAGGGTATAAGAGATAATTCTAAGGATGCGGTACTGGAGTTAAAGAACGCCAAACTCTCTGGAAATAATGTTAGTGTGCTAGCGACATCTCTTAACGCAGCCATTAAAGATAAGCAGGAAAGCCTGGACCAAATAGATGAAGAGGCAACTGGCGAATTGAAAGCAGAAATAAATTTAGCCAATACAACTCTTACTGGGGCGAAGTCAGAAATAGAAGATTCGCTTCCATCAGATTTGTTGCAAAATGAAATTAAAGATGATCTGATTCGTGAAGTTCATAGAGATTTAAAGAATGCTTCAGGCTCTGCGTTGGAAATAAAAGGAGATATTGATGAACTTCATAGGCAAGCATCTGAAGCAGCAAGCCTGTCTTTAAGAAATAGGCAAGAAGCATTGCAAAAAGCAATTCAAGAAAAAGATAATGACCTTAGGCATGCAGAAGAATTACGCGTTAAACAAATTCAACTACATCAGACTCAGTTGCAAGATCTTCATGGACAAATTACAAATGATACACAGGAGACACTTCTTAAAACAGATGAAATTGATAAAGCATTTGACCAAGTCCAACAAGCCATAAGTAATACCTCAAATGATTCCGGAACTAATGCCTCAGGACACAACTAGAAGCAATCCTCCAGAGGTTTTCAGAGATTTGTCATTCTGAGCGCAGCGAAGAATCTCTTTTGGAATGAGATCCTTCATTATCATTCAGGATGACAAGTTTATTAAATCTACAAGAAATATTTTTAAATTTATAGCAAAATGATATAATTCCCACATGATAAAACTTGGAGCTAAGGAACTAAGGACTACTAAGTCTTCTCCTGAGGAGAATCTAAAATTGAAAAAAAATCCTATTTATATTATCTGCGATAATATTTTGGATACATATAATACGGGATCCATCTTCAGATTAGCGGATGCAGTGGCTGCAGAAAAGGTATTTCTTTGCGGCATTACAGAAACGCCTCCAAATACGCGTATTAAAAAAGCTTCAATAAATACAACAGAATGGGTAGCTTGGGAATACGCCCAGTCCACAGTAGAAGTGATCGAAAAACTTCGCCAACAGTTCTCGACTTCGCCAGACACCATCCGGAATCTGGCTCCGCTCGAACAATATTCTTCGAGTGAGCCGAAGGCGAATCGAGAAGCATCAAATATCAAAATTGTGGCGATTGAGCAGAATGAAAAATCTGTTCCATTTGATAAAGCCAAATATTCTTTTCCCATAGCTTTTGTGGTGGGGAATGAGACAACGGGAATTTCTGAGGACGTGCTAAAAATGTGTGATGAAATAGTAGAATTACCTATGTTTGGCGTCAATAAATCACTAAATGTAATGGTTAGTCTTGGAATTATCTTATATGAAGCTATTAAAGGACTAAAATAAATAATTCTTCAGCACATTCTTACTTGTAATTCCAAAAAAATTTAACTATAATATCAAACAACTTTTAAGAGTAAATGTTTGAAGTTCAATTAAAAATATGACTACTCAAGAATCGTCCAGATTAAGAAAAGATCAAGCTCCTGGAACAAATGTTTCTTATCAGATGTCTTTAGATTTTGGGAAAATAATTCCATTAATGGATCATGAGGACCGGATGAAGGCAATAAGACTTACTGGCACAAACTTTGAAAGTGGTGTTATTTTTACGGTGCGTAAATTAACTCCAACACCTGACCTTTACCTTGAAACAATAAAGAGTTCTATCATGATGCAACTTCATCATATGAGAAGAACAGACGTTGAAATAAATAGCTGGACGGAAAGAATGTATGCACACGGCTTTGCTATTTTTGGTACAAAATGGGTTGATTTTATTAGCGAAGAAATAGCAAAAAGAAATGATAGTTTCACTCAAAGAAGAAGTATAAATTTGACTGCCTAATCTCCGGGTATGTGTTGGGGAAGAGGTTGGGATTTTGGAATAATAGGGGATGCCTCTATTTGCTTTTCGCTTACAATTCTTTTTGCGATTGTGTCTAGAATATTTTGAAGTGTTAAAAAGGTATGCGATCCCTCAGAATAATCTGCTTCACTGAAAAATTTTACACGTCCCTGCTGGTATAATTCATATGCTTGCTCAAAATCTTTTTGAGATCCTGGTTTGTAAACTCCATAAGAAATTCCACCATTCTGATTCACTGCACTAAAAGATGGAATATCGCTTGGGCCATCAGCGATGTATACAACATTTTGTATTGGGACGCGTCTCTGGTCTTTTGGGATAATAGTATTTACATCAATTCCAGGAATTTTATTGACACCTTTATTAATTTCATAGATTGCTCGGGTTTTATTTGTATTATCTATAATATAACCTACCTGAGTAATGCTTTTATGTATTTTAGGCTTTAGCCTTTTGCTTTCAAGAAAATTTGGAGAAGCTGGTTCTTCGATAAATTCATTTGCCCAAATATCATCAACATATGGCCCAATCTTACTTCCGGCAATCATTTCATATAATCCTGTGCTAACAATATAATGTTCTAAAACTAGATCATATTTCTGGTAGAGAGAATTCTGGGCAATATGATTGGATAAAGCAGAAAAGAACTTAGGAACTCCATTATAGAATTCGATTTTTGCTCCCAATTCACGCAACAGCTTATTATTAAGGTTTTTGAAAATCCCTTTCTCAACATAAGTCAAAATGTGATTGAGGTATACTGTGTCGTTTGAAACGTTCTTCATCCCTTTTGATTTGTAAAAATCAGCCAAATGATTTACTTCATTCCAAAAATGAGATTCTTCAACATGAAAATGTTTAAAAAGAGGCGCTTCTGAATATTTAGGTATGAGTGTTTTGTCAAAATCCCACACAAAAGCAATAACCGTATGTTTTCCTGCCATAAAGTATCTTGGAGTATAAATGGTTTTAACTAAAAGTCAAGGAAGGATGATACAATGCAATTCAATGAGTAAGATTAGTAGCTTCGAAGGACTAAAAACACTGCTAAGGGGCAGTGACATGTCATTTAAGATCATTGAGCCTAAGCCAAGAGATGGGGTTGTAACTATCCTGCCTGGTGGAAAATTTATTGCAGAAACAGAACTTGCTACTCATGATCCAATTTTTAATGGAATGTCTGAAGAAGAAAGAATAAGGGTATTACTCCGCAGCGCAAAAGAAGGTCTTGCAACTAGGAGTAGATTAGCAATTGTCGGATTTAGGAGAGATTCAGACGTAGATTTAGCTGAAAGAGGAAATATTTCAATAATTACAGTTGTCTATAATTTCCACAACTTGTTTCGCTCAGCAGTCATACATGATGGAGAAAAACTTGCCCAACTCAATATTATTCCGGACGAGACATGCGCACTTCATGGGGATGAACTCTTAATCGTAGCGCTTAAAATGCAGTCTCCAAATGTTTTGTTAATAGATAGTAATTTTAAAGAATATTCACTGAGCGCGGCACAGGCAGTTTTTGATGGAGGTAATCCTGATAATGTTGTTTTTAGAGAAGTGGGGATTCGCTTACAGAAAAAAATTGGTATTCTTTCTCCTGGAAATCCCCTTGATACAAGTAAAATCAAGAGAGCCTGGCAGGGTTTGGAAGATGATATTGGACTTGTCTGGGAGAATTTAAATGACGACACCAAGAATCTTGCAGTAAAGCAGGGAATTATTTTGCAGCTAACTGAAGAGCTTATTATCCCAAATGGATTCGTTGCAGTTGCAGAGAAAGCAACTTATCATCCTTTTGAGCCTGAGCACGGTGATTCAAATATTTTCCAACCCGGTTGGAAAGGAGATGGAGTGCCTCAAGCAATAATTACAGAGCATTACATCCATCCGGACACAGAAGTTGCAACACCCCGAATGATTAGGGTGAAATTTTATAGAGATGATCCAAATAGCTTGAGCGTTTCTAACGCCTTTAAATAACAAGCAGTTGACATATATTTAAATTCAGCTATAATGTTTTAGGTATGTAAAAGACTTTGCCAGAAGCATCAGGGAACATGATCCCGCTTCGGCGGGTTTTTTCGTCCAAAAATTGGCTCTTTGACACTTCAAGAATAGACAGCGTAACACACATATATCCGCTTTTTGTATTCAGTACTTTTAACGGAAGATTGAAGATCAGAAAGTGGTAGGAATTTTATAAAGAACAAAGACATTTGTCTTCGTTCTTTCTTTTGAGAATTTGATCCTGGTTCAGGATGAACGCTGGCGGCGTGCCTTAAGCATGCAAGTCGAATGGAAAAGTCGCAAGACAATTTAATGGCGGACGGGTGAGTAACGCGTGGGAATCTACCCCTCGGCGGACCATAGCTCATCGAAAGATGGGGTAATAGTCCATAGTCTCGTAAGAGTAAAGGCCTTTACTGGCCACCAAGGGAGGAGCCTGCGTCCTATCAGCTAGTTGGCGGGGTAAATGCCCACCAAGGCAATGACGGGTAGCTGGACTGAGAGGTCGATCAGCCACAACTGCACTGAGAAAAGTCTGACGCAGCGACGCCGCGTGGAGGAAGAAGGCCTTCGGGTTGTAAACTCCTTTTGCCAAGCCCTTCACAGCTTGGAGAATAAGCCTCTACTAACTACGTGGCCCATTAAATTGGGTTGGCGCGTAGTATAAATTCCACTATATGCTGGAAAACTTTGTAAATGCTCATCTACCTTTTAGGTGAAAATGATGAGTAAAACCCTAAAAAACCTTGAGACTGGTATAAGGGTTGCAAAACAATCAGCAGGGAAGATCCGCCTCTGGCGGAAACCCTCAGAGACTATACGTGGAACGAGTTTGAAAAACTTGAAGATATAGTCCAAGGTCGGTACGTTATTTAACGGGCCGGGCCAGAAGTCTCGGTAATACGTAGGAGGCAAGCGTTATCCGGATTTATTGGGCGTAAAGTGTGCGTAGGCGTCCCGAATAGTCGCATTTCAAATACTAAGGCTTAACCTTAGAATCTGATGCGATACTGTCGGGATTGAGGACTGACAAGGGTGCTAGAACAGCTAGTGTAGCAGTGAAATGCGTTGATATTAGCTGGAATACCAAAGGCGAAGGCAAGCACCTAGGTTTTTCCTGACGCTGAGGCACGAAAGCCAGGGGAGCGAAACAGATTAGATACCTGTGTAGTCCTGGCCGTAAACGATGTCCGCTAACTATCACTCTC
>WNFL01256157.1_pt1 | contig 10362 bp, 10 predicted proteins | sample 5400361 | NCBI WGS metagenome assembly WNFL01 (sample SAMN13153351, study PRJNA577476) | soil metagenome | isolation source: 40 cm soil on Douglas fir-dominated hillslope | place: USA:California | collected 2013-09-17
CAATGATCTCACCTTCGCGTCGCAGCCACCACCAGACCCCTCCGCCAGTAACGCTGGCGAGGATGACGAGGGCGCTCCAGGCCACAACGATCACGACATGAGGCCCGTCGCTATACCGACAACAGTCGCTGCCACAACCCCGGCTGTTTCGCGAGCGACGAATCCCGGAGAGCGGGGGCCAAGGCATACAACCACGCCGTGACGACGAGAAAAGCACCGATGAAGCCAAACAACGCCCACACGGAGCGACGAGGCCAGACCTTCTTAGCACTGGCCAGTGGCCGCTGCACCAAGGAGATCGCAGGCGTATTCCGAGCCTCCTGTAGCTTGGCCGATTCAGCTTGGTTCACCAGAGCCAGGTAGACGTCTTGGAATACTTGAATCTGTCGGCGAAGACGACCCTCTTCGACCTGCAGTGTAGGGGACGACGCGATGCTGCGATTTGCTTCGTAGAAGGTCCTGAGCTGGTCTTCGGCGGTCCGGAGCGCACTGCGCGCAGAATCCGCCTGCGCTTCAGCGAAACGACGTTCGTAGGAGCCGCCCGTGCGCTGGCTCGTGTTGATCACCGAATCAAGGGCGGCGAGGACAGCCTCTCCAAGAGCTTCGGCGAGATGGGGAGACGGCGCCTGGGTCCGAATAGTTATCAAGTTCGCCTGATCATCAGTGCGCACGTCGACGCGCTTTTCAAGTTGCTTGACGGCGGCTTCGAGTCTACGCTCAGGAGTTCTGCCGGTCGCGTCAACCAGATCCATCACTGCAACAGCTTGGCTGTCTGCATGGATGGTGTCACGGGCAACGGTCTCTAGAACGCTCCGCGACTGCACAACTTGTGCGTAGTAGTACACACTGTAGCCTGACGAAGGCAACGCGAAGCCGAATTGGGCCGCCACCGATTGCAGTGAAGCCGGCAGGGTCTGCGCGCTGCTCTGCGCCGGCGCGAACACCGACACTGCTTCAAATCGCGATTGAAAGAAGAAGGTAAGCAGGACCGTGATTACAGCGGCTGCGAACGGAAAGAGAACCAGCAGCTGCCATCGACGGGCCAATTCCTCGACCGCTGCCCGTATAATATTTTCGTCGCGGAGCGTCGAATCAGTCATGGGTAACATCGCGCTCCTTGTCGTTTCCTGTTCGAGGTGGTGAAACGTGGTGCGGCAAGAGGGCTGACGAACAAACTTGCGCTAGGTACTCCCCAAACGGCAAACTGCACGTCAGGCCAGGCGACACCGCATTGAGCACATGCACCGTCCGCGCGGATTCCCGCACCACGATGTCATCCACCAGCTCACCGGCCCGGTTCACCACCTGCGCGCGATTCCCAGCGAATGACCGCACCAGCTCGCGGGCGCCAAGTTCGGGAATGAGCAGACGAGCCTCGGCCCAGATCCGCTTCAGAAATAGACTCTTCATCACTTCGCTCCGTATCAGCGAGCGAAACCGCGGCTGGCGCATCATGCGCCAAAAGCCCGGCCAGGCCAGGGTGCCGGAGAGATCCCCTAGTTGCACCTGCGCGAACCGATACGCCTCGCGCCCAAACGCAAGCATCGCGCCGGGCCCCACGATCACTCGTCCGTCTGCCCGCCGGGAAAGGTGCACTCCGAGGAAGGGAAACGTGAGATCCGGGACCGCATACACATGGCTCCGGATCAGTCCCACCCGCTCGGGCACCAGCTCGGCGTAGTAGCCGCGAAACGGAATGATCCGCAGGTCCTGAGCCAGCGCGCCCGCCAGCCGGTCGGCGTACAGGCCGGCGCAGTTGAGAACGACGCCGGCCTCCAGGACACCGGCGGACGTCGTGACACGCACACCTGATGCCCCTTCAGCGATGCTGCGGACCGCCACACCGAACCGTGTCTCGACGCGCGCGGCACGGGCATCATCCAGCAACGCTGCGACGTAGCGCGCCGCGTCGAAACTCGCACCCTCGGGCGCGTGCAGCCCCGCGATCCCCACAGCGTGCGGCTCGATCTCGCGGATCTCCCGCTCGTCCACGATGCGGCTCTGGACGCCATTGCCCTGCGCCCGCCGGTGCAGCTCGTCCAGGGTGGCGCGCTCGGCGCCGGTGCGCGCCACGATCAGGATGCCGCCTTCGACCATCGGAATCCCGCGCTCGCGGCAGTACGCCCGCAAGCGCCGGCTCCCCTCGACGCAATACTTCGCCTTCAGCGTGCCGGGCTTGAGATTGTAGCCCGCGTGAATCACACCGCTGTTGCGGCCGCTTTGATGTTGCGCCGGACCGGATTCCTTCTCGAGCACGACGACGCGGGCGCCGGCGCGGGCGAGATGCAGCGCGGCACTCGCGCCGATCGCGCCTGCGCCGATCACCAAGACGTCGGGATTCAGTTCAGATGGCCCTTGGCTGCCAGGTAGGCCCGCAACGCTTCGCGCCAGGGACGCAGCCGTCCACCCAGAAGGTCGCGGAGCCGGTCGGTCGCCATCGCCGAGTTGCGGGGGCGACGCACCTTGGAGGGGAAGCTGCTGACCGAGACGGCCTCCACCGGTACACTCAAGCCCGCGAGCCGGACGGCTTCGCTCGCGAACGCATGCCACGTGCATGCATCGGGGTTCGTGACATGCACGACGCCGGTCGCAGCACCCGTGGCGAGGCGGACGATCGCTGCACCTGCGTCGTCAGTATATGTGGGCGTCATCCACTGATCGTTGACAACCTTGAGCGGCCCGCCCTCGCGCGCCTTCTTGAGAATGGTCTCGATGAAGTTGCCGCCCTTGCCGCGGGCTCCCGCGACGCCGAACAGCGACGAGACTCGAACGATCAGGTGATTGTCGAGCGCATGCGCAACGAGCTGCTCACCGGCGACCTTTGACGCCCCATACACATTCAACGGCTCGGTCGCGTCGTCCTCCACATACATTGTTTCAGGCTCGCGACGTCCGTTGAACACGTAGTCGGTGCTGACGAAAACACAGCGGGCACCAACCTCCCTGGCGGCGCGAGCGATCAACAGCGCGCCCGCGGCATTCACCCGATACGCCTCGGCAGGATCTTCCTCACAGCGATCGACCTGATGAAATGCGGCGCTGTTGATCACCACCGCGGGACGCAAGCGGTCCATGGTGGCGCTCAGTTGTGTGGCGTCGGTGATTTCGATATCGGCATGACCCAGCCCTACGTGCTCGATCCCCGCGGCCGCAGCAGCCCGCACGATGTCGCTGCCGAGTTGGCCGGTTGCGCCGAGGATTGCGACCGGTCTAGAGGACGACATCCCGTTGCACCACGGTCTTCAGCGTGTCGTGCCATTGCATGAGGTTCTTGTACCACTCGACGGTGCGGGTGGTGGGTCCGTCGGTCAGCGTCTTGCTGCGGAGCGCGGCGAAGATTTCGCGCGAGCCAATCTCCGGCGACTCACACGTCGCATACCCAAGCCGTTGCGCGATCTTCTTGAAGCTCACCTGATAGGATCGATGATCGGGATCGCCGTACCAGTCCTCGACATAGGGCAGGGCGAGGGCCCCGCACAGCCGCTGCGCGAGCGGCTGAACCTGCAGATTCTGATCGTCCGACCCCACGTTGAAGATCTCGCCGTTGACGCGTTCAGGCGCCGCTTCGAGCACCGCAATGAACGCGCGGCTCGTGTCGCGGATGTGTACCATCGGCCGCCACTGTGTTCCATCACGCAGGATCTTCACGCTGCCGCTCTTATGCAGGGCGAGCGTCATGCCGTTGATCGCGAGATCGAAGCGCATGCGGCGCGAGGGCCCGTACACCGTCGCCTGCCGTACGGCGGTGACGGTGTACGCCTGGGAGGCGAGGCCGAGCGTCGACTCCTCCGCGCGGCGATTGGCCACGGCGTAGGTGGTCAGGGGATTGATGCCGCTGGTCTCGTCGACGATCTCGTCCTGAAAGCCGTAGATGCTGCACGACGACGCAAGCACATAGCGGCGCACGCCCGCCTGTTTGGCCATGCGACAGATGCGGGCGCGGCCTTCGTGATTGATCTCGAGTGTCTTCTCTGGATTGAGCTCGCCGGCCGGATCGTTACTCAGGGCCGCGAGGTCGCACACGGCGTCGATACCGCGGAACACCGTCTCCGCACACCACCGGATGTCGTCCTGAATGACATGGAGCTTGGGGTTCGTCCGAAGATCGGCGAGCGTGTCGCCAAAAAACAACCGGTCGAGAACGGTGACCTCATAGCCCCGCTCCAGCAGCAGCTGCGTGAGAACCGATCCGATGTACCCGGCACCGCCGGTGACCAGCACGTGGGTCATGGTTTGCCACGCCATTCGAAATTGTTGTCGGCTTCGGCGAACGAGGGAGCGACGGCATCTTTGGCCGAGAGCAGCGGCGCCTTGGTCGGCCAGCTGATCGCGAGTGTCGGATCATCCCAGCGCACGGAGCGCTCGTGCGCGGGGCTGTATTCCGCGGTCGTCTTGTACACCACCTCCGATATTTCCGTCAACGTGCAGAAGCCGTGGAGGAACCCCGGCGGCACCCACAGGATGCGGCGATTCTCAGCGGTGAGCTCGACGCTGACCCAGCGACCATACGTGGGCGAGCCGCGGCGAATGTCCACGGCGACATCGTAGACCGCTCCCACGATACAACGCACCAGCTTCCCCTGCGCAGCGGGATCCTTCTGGAAATGCATGCCCCGGATCACGTCCCTGGCGTTGGACCGAGAGTGATTGTCTTGCGAAAACGCGAAGGGAATACCCTTGGCGGCAAACTCGCTCTGTTTGTACGTCTCCATAAACCACCCGCGGTCGTCACCGAACGCCCGTGGCTCCAGCACGATCACATCAGGGATCTGGGACGTCGGTTGCAGCATGACGGGCATTGGGGCGTCAACCCTCTTCCTTAATGATGGCCATCAGGTACTGGGCGTACGGGTTCCCCTTGAGCGGCGCCGCGAGCCGCTCGACCTGGGCGGCGTCGATGAAGCCCATGCGCCAGGCGACCTCTTCGATTGCCCCCACCTTGAGGCCTTGGCGCTGCTCGAGCGCCGCCACGTAGCTCGCGGCCTGCAACAACGCGTCGGGGTTTCCGGTGTCGAGCCAGGCGATGCCGCGGCTCAGTACGCTGACATGCAGCTTGCCGCGTTTGAGATACGTCGCGTTGACATCGGTAATCTCGAGCTCTCCCCGCGCGGAGGGTCGCAGATTCGCGGCGATGTCGAGCACATCGGTGTCGTAGAAGTACAGCCCGGTTACCGCGTACGACGACTTCGGCGTCCTGGGCTTCTCCTCGATGCTTTTCGCTCGGGCGCTTTCGTCGAACTCCACCACACCATAACGCTCGGGGTCCTTCACGTGGTAGGCAAAAACCGTGGCGCCCGTGGTGCGATTGGTGGCATCCTCGAGCAGAGGGCGCAAGCCACCACCGTAGAAAATATTATCGCCCAGGACGAGCGCGGACGGTGCCTGGCCGATAAACGTCCGTCCGATGACGAAGGCCTGCGCCAGCCCCTCCGGGCGCGGCTGTTCTGCATACTGAAAGCTCATTCCCAGTTGAGCGCCGTCCCCGAGCAACATCCGAAAGCGGGAAAGATCCTGGGGCGTCGATATGACCAACACATCCCGAATTCCGGCCAGCATCAGCGCGGAGAGGGGATAGTAGATCATGGGTTTGTCGTAAACCGGGAGGAGCTGCTTACTAATCGCGAGCGTGAGGGGATGAAGTCGCGTCCCCGCACCACCAGCCAGGATTATGCCTTTTCGCGCCACCACCTAATGCCGTGTTACCACGACGATGATCGCGATCGTACTCGCCAGGATCTGCGCGATCGCCCCGAACAGCGCCACCGTGTCCGTCCTCGGCGCGTTCGGATCCTTGATGGGAACGACCACTTCCGACCCGGGGCCGGGCGTTGGATTGCTGTGGAATACGAACGTGCGGTGCTTCGTGCGGACCTCACCGTTGGCGTAGTGCACGCTCACCTGGCCCTTTTCCGCGGCCCGCGTGAAGCCGCCCGCGGCGCTCAAGTAGTAGTCGAGACCGGCCCCTTTGCGGAACAGCACGCTTCCCGGCGAATTCACCCCGCCCGTGACCCGCACACTCGGCTGATACTCGGGAATCCGAATCGAATCGCCCGGCTGCAGGATGATGTTGTCTCGTGACGAGTGCTCTCGCAGCGCCTTGGGAAGATCGATGTCGATACGCCCACGGTTGTCGATCTCGCGGATGAATCGAATCCCCTCGGGATATGCGCGCGGCGTCAAGCCACCGGAACGTTGCACCAGGTCCGCCAACCGGTCGTCTTTCGTCTGCAAGGCATAGGTGCCCGGGAACATCACCTCGCCCGTAATGGTCACGGTTCGCTGCAGCTCGAAATTAGGTTGCCTGAAAACCAGCACATTGTCGAACGGCTCGAGCGGAACCTCTGCCGCCGAGCCGCGCGCGGGAAATGCGACGCCCGGCGGCCCGATATAACGCCCCGCCGAATCGCGCTCAAACAGATACGTGGAGTCGAGCGGCACCCGCGCGGTCGTCGCGAGCTGGCCGTGCGAACGATCGACGGGCAGCTTGGCGATCTCGGCGTCGCGGAGGTCCGCGCCGATCTTCGGGCCGCGGGCGAGGGTCACGAGGTGACGCAGCGTCATGCCGGGGCGCCACGGGTAGATCCCGGGCTGTTGCACCATGCCGGTGATCGACACGGTGTATTGGTCCGTCGCATCCACGAGCGCATCCACCTGCACGACATCGCCATCTTCGAGCGCAAAGACGGGCACCGCACCGTTGACCATCGGGACATCGATCGTCACACGCGCGGTCGTCTGGGAACCGCGGTCGGCGGCCGGCAGGATGCGCTCCACCTTCACGCGCGCCAGCGCCGCATCGGGCCGGAATCCCCCCGCCGCCGTGATCATGTCCGCGAGCGTTTCGCCCGCCTTGGTCTCGTAGATCGCGGGACGTAGCACCGCGCCGGTGACGTGCACGCGCGACTCATGGATCGGCACGAAGACCACGTCGCCCGTCTCGAGTCTCACGTCGGCACGTGTGTCACCGCGGAGCAGGTAGTCGTACAGGTCCAGCGTCGCGACTGTCTTACCCAGGCGTCGCACCTCGACGCCGCGGAGCTTGGCACGCTCGGTCACGCCCCCCGCCGCATACAGCGCCGTGAAGACGGTGCCGAGCGAGCTGATCTGATAGGCGCCGGGCTGCGCGACCTCGCCGACGACGTAGACCTGATTCGCCCGCACGTTCGCCACGGTGACGTCGAAGCGCGTCGTCGCATTCCCGGTGCGCCGCACGCCGGAGTACACCCGACCCAGGCGCGTGTACAGCACGTCGCGCAGCTGATCGAGTGTGAGATTGGCGATGTGCACCTGGCCGACCTGCGGGATCAGGATGAACCCCTCGCGCGTGACCGAGAGGGAATAGGTCAGCTCGACGTCGCCCGTGAGAATCAACACGAGGTCGTCACCGGGACCAAGCTTGTAGTCGGCGGGCACGGGACCCGCGAGCAACGGCAGAAACTGCGTCGTGGTGCGCTGGAACACGTCGACCCCAAACACATCACTCGGCGTCGTGCGCGCGCTGCGCACGAGCCCCGTGTCGGTGGGCAGCACCTCGCCCGAGACCGACGGCAGGCCGAGCGCCTGCAGCGCCGCCAACTCTTGTGTCCCCGGCGCCGCCGCACCCGTGGGGGTCGTTGCGCCGAGGTAGGCATCGAGTAGCGTGGTCGGATAGCCGCTCGCGGAGAGGCGCGCGCGAATCTGGTCGGGCGTGAGGCCGGACTGGGAGATGCGGCTGCGCACCATGTCCGCGAGGCCCGGCTGTTGCTGAAGGGCCTGCTGGACTTGCGCGGGCGTAGGATTCTGAGCCGTCGCCATCATGACGACGAGCAACACAGCGTTCATCTCTCCGGCTTTCTCCCCAGGGCATCAGAAAGTCAGGGACGCTAACTTGGGCCCTAACTCGCGGCGGGTCAAGTTCTTAAACAAGGGTTGCCACTGATAGCTAATAAGCTATCATGCACTCATGCCTTCCACCGCTGAAATCCTCCGGCAAACTCGGCTACGGGCAGGCCTGAGCCAGCGTCAGCTCGCCCAGCGGGCTGGGACGGCTCAGTCTGTCGTCGCCCGGATCGAGCGCGGGCTGACGAGCCCAACCTGGGATACCCTGGAGCGTTTGCTCGGGGCTGCCGGGTACGAGCTCGCCGCGCAAGTGGAGCCTCAGGTCGTAGTCGGGTCGCACATGCTGAACGAGGTGGCCGGCATCCTCGCCATGACGCCCGAACAGCGCCTGCAGGAAGTCAAGAACGTCAGTGAGTTCTCGCAGAGCGTGCGTCGTGTCTGAGCGCGGCGAGCCACTCGATCCCGAGCTGTTGTTCACGACACTCGCGCGGCACCAGGTCCAGTTCGTGCTCATCGGGGCCCTCGCGGCGCGCCTGCAGGGATTCCCGCGCATGACGGCGGATGCCGACATCACGCCGGCCCACGACGCGACCAACCTGGTGCGCCTTGCGGCCGCGCTGCACGAGCTGGACGCGCGCATTTACACCGAGCAGATCCCCGAGGGCCTGGCGTTCGATTGCAGTCCGCAGATGCTCGCGCGCGCCGATATCTGGAACCTGATCACCAAGGCGGGCCGGCTGGATCTCGCGTTCAATCCCTCGGGGACGACGGGATTCGCCGACCTGGCGCCGCGGGCCGTGCGATTCGAGGTGTATGGACATACGCTCCTGGCCGCGCGGCTCGAAGACATCATTCGATCGAAAGAAGCGGCTGGACGGCCCCAGGATAGACAGGACGTGGAAGTGATTCGCGAGATGTTGAAAAGGCGGGGAGGCGGTAGCTAGTTAGAGACGCAGCAGACGCAGCAGGCGCAGCAGTGGTTGTCAGATTATCAGAACAGCGGCTTGTACACGTCAGCCGTCAGCGTCGCCGTCTTCTGCCAGGTAAATTGGCGCGCGCGCGCCCATCCTCGTTGAATTAACTCCTCCCGCTCTTCCAGATCATCCAATCGCTCGAGCGCGTTCACATAGTCGCCGGGATCGCGTCCCTCGACTACCACCGCCGCGCCCCCCGCGACTTCCTTGAGTCCCCCCGCGCCCGACGTGACGACCGGCAGTCCCGACGCAAAGGCCTCGAGCACCGGGAAGCCGAAGCCTTCATATAAGGAAGGGAAGAGCAGGACATCGGCGGCGCGATAGGCGCGTCGCAGCGCCGTCTCATCGGCCGACGCGACGCTGCGCACCACATTCCTGAGCTCGAGGCGATCGATTAACTGCTCCTGCTCCGCGGTAAACCGGCCGCCCACCTGCAACAGATAGGCGTCGGTCTGCTGGCGCAGCCGCGCCAGCGTCTGAATGACGAGCGGCACATTCTTGCGATCGACGGTGCTGCCGACGTGCAGCACGACGAACGCCTCTTCCGGGATGCGCCACTCATGGCGGCCGCGCTCCCGCGCCACCGTCGACTCACCGTAGAACGCGCGATCGACGCCGAACGGCACGACGAAGATGTTCTTGTCGGTGCCCAGCCAGGTAGCGAGCTCGCGCTTGAGCCACTCGGTGCCGACGATGTACGCGTCGGCCTGGCGCAGCGATTTCAACGCCTGGCGCAGGAAGCGATTGCGCACGCCTTCGCGCCAGCCCCCGACGCCGGTGGGCGAGCGCAGCACGACGACCGGCATGAGGTCGTGTACCGTGACGACCACCGGCCGGCGCCCCGCCGTCTCGATCATGTGCGCGTAGCTGTGATCGAGCACATGGACCACGTCGGTGCGTTTGGCCTCGCGCTTCACGCGCCAGGGATAGAAGTAGTAGCGCGCCGCCCACCGCTGCGGGCCGTGCAGCGGCCCCGGCAGCACCAGGCGCGACGGATCGACAGGCTGGGTCCACCAGCGGACGAAGGCCTCGCGGGGACCGGAGTCGCGCCGGCCCGTGGAATCGCGGGTCAGCGCGCCGATGTGCGCGGCCAATCGAACTTGAAGGCCGAGGTCGCTGCTTTCGAGCCAGTCGTGCAGGCGGTGGGCGTATTTATCCATCGCCGCCCACCGTTCGAGGGGAAGATCTGGAACCAACAGAACCGATGGCACTATTTCACCACCTGTTGCCAGAACTGCAGCGTGCGCTCGGCGATGGCATCGTCGGAGTAAAGCCTCAGTGCTCTGGCCCTCGCGGCTTGTGCCAGCGCCCGCCGCGTCGGGTTGTCGTTCAGCCGCTCGAACGCGGCGGCGAGTCCTTCGACGTCGCCCGCGGGCGCCACCACGCCGGCATCGCCAATCAGCTCAGGGATCACACCACTATCCGTTCCCAGGACGGCGACTTCGTTGGCCATCGCTTCGATCAAGATGTGGCCATTGGCCTCGCGCCAATCGCGCAGCGCGAGCGACGGCTGGACCAGCACGTCGAGGTCGGGCCACAGATTCGCCACCTGCTCGGCCGGCAACCCGCC
>WNFL01308889.1_pt1 | contig 10362 bp, 9 predicted proteins | sample 5400361 | NCBI WGS metagenome assembly WNFL01 (sample SAMN13153351, study PRJNA577476) | soil metagenome | isolation source: 40 cm soil on Douglas fir-dominated hillslope | place: USA:California | collected 2013-09-17
CCGCGCCTCAATACAACCATAAGATGGCATTTCAGAACAGATACCGCGCGGCCGCGGCAGGTCGCAACAACCCCTGACCGGTTGGCAATTAGTCGCCAAAAAGGGGGGTAGAATCGCCCAGTTTGGCGATGGACACCTGGGGGGCTGTAACCAGTCGCCTTAGCGATTTCCCTGTTCGTCTGTAAAGGAAGAAACTGCGTAAGGATTCAGTCGCGATCTTCATCTGCACTGCTGCCGGTTTGCGCCTGAGCCGCTGCCTTTCGGCGATGCCGCAGTATATTGTACTGTTCGAGGCGGAGCCGGATTAGATTCATTTTGCTGATTAGCGATAGCCGCTTCGGCAATTGATAAATCAGTTCAGGCTGCGGTGTCGCAAAATGCTCAACTAGCCGCAAGGCCCGCTTCCGCTGTTTCACTTGTAGAGCAATGCGAGGCGCTGGCCCAAAGCCAAGGAGCTTAACTAGTTTTGTGACGAGGTCGTCGGGCCGCTGACCGTCCCTGAAAGGTCTCACTCGGAACTACAGACGGATCTCCAAAATATTCCTTGAGGCCACCTAATAACGAGATTTTTTGAGGTTTTCCGCAATGCGAAAACCCTTATAAATCGGGCCTTCCTGCCGGCCGACTTTTTTCCTCGATAACGACTAGAAAACCCGCAAAAATGGGCATTTCCGCCATTGCAAAATCTTTCCGCTCGCTGCCATTCACAACCGAACGTGCGCAATTTCCAGCTTGTCCGCCTTTGTCAACGTATCCTGTGAAGAGCCTATCCCAATGGTCGTTTTATCCGGAGATGCTTCCACGATCGGTGGAGGCGTCAGGGTTCCGGCGCTGATATCCTGCGAAGAGCCTGTCCCAATGGTCGTTTTATCCGGAGATACTTCCACGATCGGCGGAGGCGTCGGAGTTCCGCCGCAGATAGCGACCATCGTACCAAAGCCGCTCAAACAAAGAGCCGCAAGCCACATTGTCCTGATCATGACCAACCCCGCATGGTCCGAATATGCGAATTGATTGTGAGCGTAGGGCTGAATCAGGCACTTAAGGGGCGGCCGGGCAGGATCGCAGTAGAGTTTCGCGCACCAGGGTTAACGGCCGCGGACCTTGAGTTCGGCTGTCTGATCTTGAGCCGCTATTCACCTGTCAGGCGTGCGGCCGAAGGGGCACCGATATCCGGCGCCGCATTGGCTGCTGAGAAGCGCGCAGAATTCATGAAAGAGGAGATGACCCCCGTTCATTCGAGTGCTGAATCTGCATGGAATCGCAGATGTATTTTCCGAGCTGATCCATGGCTGGAAAGGTGCGAATTTCAGATGCGACCAAAGCCAGCTCGGTAGCCGGCACGTCCGGAAAGCCGGAACTTCCGTCAAGAATGCAAAGATCGTTGGGTACGGCCGTCCTGGCCAGCAATGTCACTGCGAGTCCGGAAGAGACGGCCGCAAGTATGCCGGTCAGACTCGCGCTTGCGTATGCGATGCGCCATGGTCGACCCTGCACTTCCAGCGCGTGGATCGCGCGCTCCCGGTAAAGGCAGCCGCGTGGAAATACAGCCAGGGGGATCGGCTCGATGTCCGAGCGAACCGCGTTCTTCCTGGATCCCACCCAGACCAACTCTTCGGGCCAGGATTTGAGACACGGTCCTGAGCCAACTTCTCGTTTCATCAGGGCCAGATCAAGTTCGCTCAAGCGCAACAGCGGCTCCACCTCCGCCGTCAGTCCGCAAACCGTATCCACTCTTATGTCGGGGAATTCACTCCCGAAGCTCGCCAGAAGATCGGTGAGCTGCTCCGTTTTGAAATCCTCTGGAAGCCCGAGGCGGACGATCGCTTTTGGCGATTTCTTTTTTCCAACGACGTGTTCCGCTTCCCGAGCAAGCTTCAGTATCCTCTGTGAGTATTGCAGAAGAGCTTCTCCGTCTTCGGTCAGCGAAATCTGCCCGGCGGCGGTGGTCCGTTTGAGCAGCGCGACGCCAAAGATAAGTTCGAGCTTTTGGATCTGCTGGCTGACGGTGGATTGGGTGCGGTGGACCCGTTCGGCCGCGCGTGTAAAAGAACGCGATTCGACCACCGCCACGAAGCTCTGCAGCAAATCGATGTCAAGCATGGGCTACTTATCCGAGTTTCCAATAAGTGATATATGTTAATTTAATTTCCTAATTATCGCAACCCCTGACACCTTGATGCTTCCACTGAGTGTTTGGGAGCTTCGACATGACGAGAAAGCGGCGCAGCGAACTGCAATTCACCGGGCTGGAGCGTTCGCTTCAGCGCGCCTGGGCAAAAGGCGCCGGCCTGATTGATGAGGAGTTCGAGCGGCCGATGATCGCGGTCGTGAACACCTACCAAGATTTCTCGCCGGAGAACTTTCACCTGCGGCAGGTATCTGAAGCCGTCTGCGCCGGTGTGCGCATGGCGGGTGGTACCCCCTGCATGTTCAACACGTTCCACGTGACCGATTCCGAGACTTTCGCGTCGGTCGGAATGCGCTACGTCCTGCCGAGCCGCGACGTGGTTGCGGACATGATCGAGCTGATGGTCGAAGGTCATCGCTTCGATGCGATGGTGTTGATCGGCTCGGGCGACAAGGTCATGCCCGGCATGGTCATGGCTGCCGCGAGACTCGATCTGCCCTCAATCATGATCTACGGCGGCCCGACTCCGGTCGGTCGATACCGTGGCAAGAAGGTCTTTCTCGAGACAGTGTATGATGCCGTCGGCGAGCACATCAGGGGCGAGCTCTCGCTCGAAGATCTGAAGGGGTTGGAGGACAATCATTTTCCCTTCTCGGGCGCCTGCGATACGGCAACCTCGGGCAATACCGCCGGCATCTATACCGAGGCGCTAGGTCTCGCCTTGCCGCATTCCGGCACGCTACCGGCCGGCTCGAACTATCAGCTGCGCGCCGCAAAATACACCGGCATGCGCATCATGGACCTGCTGCGTGACGATGTCCGCCCCTCGAAGATCCTGACCAAGGCCGCTTTCGAGAATGCGATGCGCGTCGGTATGGCTGTCGGCGGCTCAACCAACATGGTTCTGCACTTCATGGCCATGGCGAAGGAAGCCGGTGTGGATGTCTCGTTCGATACCTGGGACAAGCTCTCGCGCTCGACCCCCACGCTGGTCAAGCTGGCGCCCTCGGGCCCATGGGGCGTCACCGAGATGAACGATGCCGGCGGTGTGCCGGGCGTGATGAAAGGGCTGGGCAACCGGATCAACCGCGAGACGCTGACCGTCTCGGGAAAAACCACGGGTGAGATCGTCGATGCCGCGACCATCGAGGACGCCGATATCATCCGCTCGCACGACAATCCGGTGGAGGCGGAAGGCTCGCTCTTCATCCTCAAGGGTTCGCTTGCCGCGGGTGGGGCGGTGGTCAAGGCTTCAGGTGTGACCAAGGCAATGTGGAGTTGCTCCCTCACGGCTAAGGTCTTCGAGGATGAGGAAGCCGCGATTGACGCGCTGCGCTCCGGTTCCGTCAAGCCCGGCACCTGCGTCATCATCCGGAACGAAGGCACCAAAGGCGGTCCCGGGATGCGCGAGATGCTCGGCGCCACCTCGGCGCTGATGGGCGCTGGCCTCGGCGAAACTTGCGCGCTCGTCACTGACGGTCGCTTTTCTGGCGCCACCCACGGTCCGGCCATCGGCTATGTCACGCCGGAAGCGGCGCGTGGTGGCGTGATCGCAGTGGTCGCCGATGGAGATCGCATCGTCATCGATCTCAATGCCCGAAAGCTCGATCTCGACGTTGCCGAAGCAGACATCGCGCTTCGCTGGAAAGCCTATGTGGCTCCAGAGCCTCGCGTGAAGCGCGGCTATCTAAAATTCTATTCCGAGCATGTGGCGCCCGCGTCGGAAGGCGCGGTTATGCCGCGCTTCTGACCGGGGGAGTTCATGTCAATGCCACGCCCGACGTTTCCTGGTCAAAAACCTGAATGGCTCACCTTCGATTGCTACGGAACCCTTATCCAGTGGGATGAGGGGCTCCTGGCGGCGGTCGAGAAGATTATCGCCAGGCAGAATGGAGCGAGCGTTGATGCGAAAACGCTGATCCAGGTCTACGACAAATACGAGCACGATCTTGAGGAAGGGCGACCTCATAAGTCTTTCCGCGCCGTTGCGGGCCAGAGCCTTCGGCTGGCGATGGAGGAGTTGGGGTTGTCCTACCGCCCGGACGACATCGAGATCCTGACGTCCGGAATCTCGCTGATGCCGCCTTTTCCGGAAGTTGTCGGCGCACTGGACGAACTCAAGGAGAAGGGCTTCAAGCTTTGCATCGTCTCGAATACCGATGACGACATCATCGCCGGAAATGTCGCCCAGCTCGGCGGCCATATTGACCGCGTGATAACGGCACAGCAGGCCCAGGCTTACAAGCCGAGGCGACAAGTCTTCGAATGCGCGCACAATGCGTTAGGCGTGACAAAGGACGAGATCGTCCACATTTGCGCCAGCCCTCATCTCGACCTCGCGGGCGCGCGCGACATCGGCTTCCGCTGCATCTGGATCGACCGCGGCACGGGCCGCAAGCCGCTTCCCGATTATACCCCTGACAAGATTTTCCAAGGGCTCGACCGGGTGCCCGAATTCTTCAGCGCCATCGGGTGGGGCTGAGGCTATTCAGACAATGCGATCAAATGCGTCACAACGGAGAGGGGATTAGGCCATGAACATTCTGAGATCGGTTTTGGTCGGCGCGGCGGCTTTGGTAATCAGCACCGCCGCATTCGCGCAGGCGACGGTGAAGATAGGGCTCACCGGCCCGCTGACCGGCGGTTCGGCGCCACTAGGAACATCCATTCGAGATGGTGTGAAACTCGCCGTCTCGGAGATCAATGCCAAAGGCGGCATTGGCGGCCGCAAGATCGAACTGATCGAGCGCGATGACGAGTCCAAGCCGGAGCGCGGTGTCCAGATCGCACAGGAGCTAATCAACAACGACAAAATCGTCGCGGCGGTGGGCATTGCAAATACGCCCGTGGCTCTCGCCGCGTCACGATTCTATCAGGAGGCCAAGACTCCGATCATCATCCCCGTTGCGACGGGTTCGCTCGTAAGCCGGCAATTCCTGCCGCCCGAGCATAAGGAGAATTTCATTTTCCGCATTGGCGCCTTCGACACGATCCAATCGGCCATGATGGCAAAGGAGATGGTGACGACGAGAGGGATTTCGAAGGTCGCGGTTCTGGCGGACTCCACCAATTATGGTCAACTCGGCAAAGACGATCTCGTCGCGGCCCTCGACAAGATCGGTGTGAAGCCGGTGTCGATCGAGAAGTTCAACGTGAGGGACGTCGATATGACTCCTCAGCTTCTCAAAGCGCGGGCCGCCGGGGCCCAAGGCGTGTTCGGCTACGCGCTGGGACCGGACCTAGCCCAGGTCGCAAACTCCATGGCGAAGATCGGCTGGAAGGTACCATACGTCACGAGCTGGAATTCCTCGATGTCGAATTATATCGACAATGCCGGCACCAATGGTGAAGGCGTGTTCATGCCGCTGACGTTCATCCAGGACGGCGATGCGGGCCCACGCTGGCGAGACTTTATCCGCGCCTATCAAAAAGCCTATACGATCGAACGCATACCGAGCCCGTCTTCGGCAGCTCAGTCCTACGATGCCATGTTGATCCTCGCCGCGGCGATCGATCAGGCCGGCGCCAACGCCAGTGGAGAGAAGATCAAGCAAGCGCTCGAAAGCCTCGCAAAGCCTGTCGACGGTGTCATCGCGGTCTATAACAAGCCCTTCAGCGCAGAGGATCATGAAGCAACCGAGCCGACCCATGTCGTCTTCGGCGAGGTCAAGTCCGGTCAGGTCGTATTTGCCAACGAGTCCGACAAGGGAAAGGTAGGGCGCTGATTGCGCCCGGCTTACCTGTGAAACCCGACCTGGCGCGTTTGCAGTTCGAAGTGAGGTCGTCACGTCTCGAACGGTGAATTTCGGTCAGGGTGAGGCGCTTGCCGTCGGCGCGCTCGTCGGTCTCAGCCTTGTCAAGTTCCTCGGCTTCTGGGCGACAATTCCTGCCGTGATTATTTTCGGTGGGGTTTACGGCCTGGCAGTCGAGAAGGTCGCCGTGCGCCCAGCGCTGCAGAGCAAATCCGAAGGGTGGATTCTTGCGACCATCGCCGTCGGCATCATCGCGAAAAACGTGTTGGAGAATATCTGGGGCAAAGAGGACGTGCCCTTTCCCTCACCCTTGCCGCAGGTTCCGATTCAGATCGGCCAGGCCTTCGTCATGCCGATGGAAATCCTCATCGTTGCCGGCGCGCTCCTCTTGATGTTGCTCGTTGAGGGCTTCAACCGCTTCACGCTGATGGGCCGGGCCTTCGTCGCGACCGCAGACGATCGCGATGCGGCCGGATTGATGGGCATCGATACCGCGAAGATTATCGCAGGATCCTATGCGCTGTCTTGCGCCACCGCCGCCTATGCCGGCGTGCTGATGGCGCCGATCACGCTGACCGGCGCTGGCATGGGCCTCGTACTAGCGCTTAAGGGCTTCGCGGCCGGCATTCTCGGAGGATTGACCTCGGGTCTCGGCGCGGTAGTGGGTGGGCTCATTATCGGCATCGCCGAGGCAATGACGGCCTTCTACATATCGACGGGCTACAAGGAGGTGCCGGGCCTAATCATCCTGCTTGTGGCGCTTGTACTGAAGCCCGAAGGCCTGTTCGGCAAAGTTCTAGTGAGAAAAGTGTAATCCATGACACGCAGCCGCTTTCTCGGACTTGCGAGTTTCGTGGCGCTCGCGCTCTTGCCGATCATCATCCAAAATCCCTACTACGTCCATCTCGGTACGGTCGTGCTGATTTTCGCTATCGTGCTGTTCGGACTGGATCTCATCGTTGGTTATGTCGGCGAGATATCGCTGGGTCATTTCGGGCTCTTCGCCATCGGCGCCTATGCAGCAGGCCTTCTGGTGGTGAAGGTCGGTGTGCCGCTGCCTATTGCCCTGGTAGCCGCAGCCGCGATCACGGCGGGTTTTGGTGCATGCCTTGCCTTTCCGGCTTTACGCACCAGCGGTCCGTATTTTGCCATGGTGACGCTCGCCTTCGGTACGATCGCGCTCGTCGTACTCAATGAGTCGGCCGATCTGACACAAGGCGCACGTGGCCTTGCGGTAGCCAAGCCGTTCGTCTTCGGTGTGAAGATCGATGCTTGGCGGTTCTACTGGGTCGTGTTCGTTTGTTTCGCCCTGTCCTGGGTCTTCATCGAGCGGATCATCGAATCTCCTTACGGTCGCGCCTTTCAGGCCCTCCAAGGCAGCCCAATTGCGGCCGACAGCGTCGGAGTTTCGCCGGTCAACTATAAAGTGCTCGCTTTTACCCTCAGCGCGGCGTTCACCGGGCTCGCCGGAGGACTTTATGCCTTCTCCGAAGAATACATCACCCCCCAATCCTTTAATTTTGAGCTGACCATCGTCTTCCTTCTTGCCCTTATCGTGGGCGGGCGAACCAGTCGATGGGGGTCCTTGGTCGGGGCGACGCTGGCGGTTTGGTTGCCCAATCTCCTCGGCAATATTGCGACCTTTCACATCATGATCGTGACCTCGACGATCATCCTTGCTGCGATCGCCGTATGGCGCGCGTATTGCGGTAACCGCGACTGGCGCATGTGGCTGCCGGCCCTGATATCCGCGGTCGTCATGGCGGTAAGTTTCCAGCTCTCCACCATGACGGAGCAGCGGCTCACGATTTTTGGGCTCATTTTGCTGGGCGCTATCGTCTATCTGCCTAACGGTATCGTGGGTGCCGTCGCGAAACTCTTCGACACCCAAAGGTCGCGTGTTGTCGAACCCACCATTCCGGATACGAAGTTGTTTACGCTTTCCACGCAGGATGTGGGACGAGCCGCCGACCTTATCCTTGCCAATGTCACGGTAAGCTTCGGCGGACTCAAGGCGTTGAGTGGTCTCACTACCGAGATCGAGGCCGGCCTCACTCATGGGCTTATCGGCCCCAATGGTGCAGGCAAGAGCACGCTCATCAACACGCTGACGGGACTCTATACGCCCGCAACCGGCACGATCTATATCGGTAAACGGTCCGTTGTCGGCGTCGGCATGGCTGAGATCGCAAGACTCGGTGTTGCTCGCACCTTCCAGAACATCCAGTTGTTTGGACAGATGACGGTTCTGCAGAATGTTCTGGTTGGCCGCCACCGCTCCTATCGCTCGAATTTGCTTGATGTGATCATCGCTACACCGCGTTTCCGGCGCGAGGAGCGCGAACAGACGGCGCGCGCGCGTGACTTCCTTGCGTTCGTCGGGCTGGCTGCTTTCGCCGACGAGGACGGCCGCTCGCTGCCCTATGGCAAGCAAAGGCTGCTGGAAATTGCCCGCGCCTTGGCAACGGAGCCGACAATCCTGTTGCTCGACGAGCCGGCAGCAGGGCTTGCGCCGTCGGAAATCGATGACCTTGTCCGTCTCCTTGGGTGCATCAGAACTTCACGGGTCACCATGGTGCTGATCGAGCATCACATGGATGTCGTGATGGGTCTGAGCGACAAGATCACGGTGCTCGATTTCGGCGAGAAGATCGCTGAGGGCCGGCCGGCTGAAATCGCGGCAGACCCGAAGGTGATCGAGGCTTATCTCGGCGTTGCAGCTGACGCAGCCCGAGCTGAAGTAGCCTGAGAGGAGACTAGCGTGCTCAACATCGAAAAGCTTTCCTCCGGCTATGGCCGCTCCGATGTGGTCCACGGCATCGACATCGAGGTACCAAAGGGCTGTCTCGTCTGCATCATCGGCGGAAACGGTGCCGGCAAATCGACCACGATGCGCACCGTCTCGGGCATGATGAACGCGACGTCGGGGCGGGTTCACCTGGGCGGGCGTGACATCACCAATATGCCGTCGCATCGGATCGCATCGCTCGGCCTCGCCCATGTCCCGGAAGGCCGCAAGGTGTTCGTTAGCATGTCGGTGCTCGATAATCTCCGGCTTGGTGCCTACCGCCGGGCCGACCGCAGGGTGGTGATCCGAGATCTTAACGAGGTGATGGAGCTATTTCCTCGGCTTGGCGAACGCCGCGGCCAGCTTGCCGGTACGCTGTCGGGCGGCGAGCAGCAGATGCTGGCTATCGGTCGCGCGCTAATGGCCGCGCCCGAGGTGCTCCTGCTCGACGAACCCTCGCTCGGCCTTGCGCCAAAGCTGGTGGAGGACGTCTACGCCACCATCGGACGCCTTCGGGGACAGGGACGGACCATGCTTCTTGTTGAACAATTCGCCAATATCGCCTTGAGCGTTGCCGATGTTGCATACGTGCTCGAGAACGGCAGAATCGTATTGTCGGGCAGTGGCCCGGATCTTCTCAACAGTCCTCGCGTCCGGGATGCCTATGTTGGCGCCTCCAACAAATTTGCCTCGATAGGCGATTGAGACAAAGCATAGACATGCGTTTTTTGAGAACGACGTGTGATGCCTAGCAGATCTGGTGGCAAACATGAGCTCGATAGAACACTCGTTTCAGGAGTTTGTTGACGCTATTCAAACGGCCCACGATGACGACAGTTTCGAGCGCGTGGCAACACGCGTGACGCAGCGTCTTGGCTTTCGATGGTTTGCCTACCTACGCATCGTTGAGGACGCGCCGAAACTGATTTCCTCCTATCCAAAGTCCTGGACCAGCCGGTATATCGACTTGCACTACGAACAACTCGACCCCGTCGTTCGGCGCGCCCGGCTCGAGCATGATCTGTTCAGCTGGGGTTCTGGCGCATCGACGCCGGCAGGCACCCGTGAGCAAAGAAAATTCTTCGAAGAAGCGACGACCTTTGGCATCGAGTCCGGCGTTACCGTGCCCATAAGAGGTGGCTTCGGACGAATGGCCGCGTTCACCTTGGCGACGGACGATCGGGCCATGCGGCCGGAACGGCTCGTCGCCAAATCGAAGGATGTCGTCCAGCTTGTGGGGCTATATTTTCATACGCACGCCGCAGTGCGGCTAGGTGCGGTATGCGATCAGCCGGATGCCGACGACGTCTTGACCCAGCGCGAGCGTCAGTGCCTGGCGTGGGCCGCGCGAGGCCGCGCGCGCTGGCAGGGTGTCTTCAGCAGACCAGCCCCTTCTCATCTGACGCGGCATCTGTTGTTTGCGGTCATCGCCTATCAGGCTACAGGCTGATCGCTTCGGCGATCTCGATCACGCAACGCTGCAGGTGCTGGATGGAACAGCTGCGAAGGAAGCAGGACCAGCCATGTCCGCCCTTCTGGCCAGCTTTGAGCAGAAGCGGACCGAGCTTACTCCCGGTACGGTCTTGGTCCGAGTGCTCAAAGCCCGGCTGCCGGGAACGGAATTTTTGGATGCAGAGACAGAGCGCCAAAATCGCCACTAAAATGCGCGAACGTCGGCAGAGACCAAAATC
>WNFL01290924.1_pt1 | contig 10360 bp, 9 predicted proteins | sample 5400361 | NCBI WGS metagenome assembly WNFL01 (sample SAMN13153351, study PRJNA577476) | soil metagenome | isolation source: 40 cm soil on Douglas fir-dominated hillslope | place: USA:California | collected 2013-09-17
ACGAGTGAGCGCGTCGCCACAAGAAGCGACCGATCCGCGCGCTTCGGCCTGGGTGTCCGCCAATGCGGGCGCGGGCAAGACCTATCTGCTCACCGATCGTGTGACGCGGCTGCTGCTCACGGGTGCTCAGCCGGCGCGCATCCTCTGTCTCACCTATACCAAGGCGGCAGCGGCCGAGATGGCAACGCGGCTGTTCGACCGTCTGGGCGAATGGGCGCTTCTCTCCGACGCCGAATTGCGCGTGCGCCTGGCAGACATCGGCGCCGAGCCGCCCGACGCGAAAAATTTGCGCAAGGCCCGCACGCTGTTTGCCCAAGCGCTGGAGACCCCGGGCGGGTTGAAAATCCAGACCATCCATTCTTTCTGCCAGCGTTTGCTGGCGCGCTTTCCGGTCGAGGCAGGAATCCCAGCGCGCTTCGCCGTCCTCGACGAACGCAGCGCTTCAGAGCTGATGGGCCAGGCACGCACGGCCGTGCTGGAACGCGCGGCCAAAGGCGATGCGCGCCTCAAAAGCGCTGTCGCCTTGCTCGCCACACGGGCGGCGGACGGGCGCTTCGCCGAAATCCTCGATTTTGCGATTCGCGATGCCGCGAAGTTGCGGGAAATGCTTTCGCGCCATGACGGCGATGAGCTGCGGTTCGCGGCGCATCTGCGAAAAGGCCTCGATCTGGCGGAGGACGAAGACGAAGCGAAGGTGCTGGCGCGCTTCTGCGCCGAACTGGGCGGCGAGCGGAGCATGTGCGAGCGCATTGCCCGCTGGCTGCTTGGCGGTTCCACCAACGACAAGAAATCCGGCGAGCTGTTTGCGGCGTTCCTGGAAGGAGGGATGGTGGCCGAGGGTTACGACGCTTTTCGCGCCGTGTTCTTCACCGCACAACACGAGCCGCGCCGAAACATCGTCACCAAATCAACGGCCGCCGCAGAACCGCAACTGGCAGCCTATCTCGACCGGCTGAGGGAACGGATGCTTGCGGTGGAAGAGCGCCGCAGATGCGCCGTTACCGCCGGATTGACCGCTGCCCTGGTAACGGTCGCCCTCTCCGTGCTCACGATTTACGATGCGCTGAAGCGCAGTCGCGCCGCGCTCGACTATGACGATCTGATCTTTGCCACATTGAACCTGCTCGAGCGCCGCGATGCGGCGTCCTGGGTGCTCTACAAGCTCGATGGCGGGCTCGACCATATCCTCGTCGATGAGGCGCAGGACACCAGCCCCGAACAATGGAAGATCGTCGGCAAGCTCGCGGAGGAATTCTTCGCCGGTCACGGCGTGCGCGGAGATGCGCTGCCACGCACGATCTTTGCGGTGGGCGACGAGAAGCAGTCGATCTTCAGTTTCCAGGGCGCGGATCCCGCGGAGTTCGGCCGTCAGCGCGCTTTTTTCAAAGCGCAGGTGGAGGGCGCGCATCTCGCCTTCGCGGATCTACGTCCCGCGGTGTCGCGGCGGAGCGCCCGGGCCATCCTGGAATTCGTCGACGCGGTCTTTGCGCGGGCCGATGCGCGCGAGGGTCTGACCTCGACGACCGATCCCATCCACCACGATCCGCATCGCAGCGAAACCGGCCGGGTCGAAATATGGCCGACAGTCGAAGCGCCGGAGAGCGAAGACGCCGACCCATGGGATCAGCCGGTCGACGCGCCGTCGCGCTCCAGCGCACAGACGATACTGGCGGCGCGCATCGCTACGCGCATCGCGAAATGGCTGGACAAGCGGGCAACGATTCCCGGCACCGATAGACTGATCACGCCGGGCGACATCATGATCCTGGTGCGGCGGCGCAACGCGTTCGCTGAGGAGATGATCCGCCAATTGCTGGACAAACGCGTGCCGGTCGCGGGCGCGGACCGCATGGTGCTGCTGGAGCAGATCGCAATCGCCGATCTGGTGGCGTTGGGGCGTTTCGCGCTTCTGCCGGAGGATGATCTCACGCTGGCCGCTCTGCTGAAATCGCCGCTCGTGGGATTCTCGGAAGACGACCTCTACGATCTCGCGCAGCCGCGCGGCGGATCATCGCTGTGGGAGGAATTGCGCGCGCGGAAGGGCGAACGTCCCGTCTTCGAAGACGCGCATGGCTTCCTAGCCGATGTCCTGAGCCAGGCGGATTTCCTGCCGCCATTCGAGTTTTACGCTCGCGCCCTCAGCAAGGGGTTGCGCGCACGTTTGACGGCGCGGCTAGGCTCGGAGGCGGTCGATGCCATCGACGAATTCCTGGCGCTGGCGCTGGCGCATGAGAGTTCGCATCCCCCGTCGCTGGAAAGTTTCCTCAACTGGTTCGAGAAAGGCGCCTCGGACGTCAAGCGCGACATGGAACATGGCGGCGGAGCGGTGCGCGTGATGACGGTGCACGGCGCCAAGGGACTGGAAGCCAATATCGTGATCCTGCCCGATACCGCCCAGGTGCCGGACCATGAACGGCGCGAGCCGCTGCTCTACAACGAAGATTGCGTCTATTTCGGCGTTCCCAAAGCTTTGGAGACGCCCAAGATCCGTGCCGCCAAGGATGCGGCGCGGCTGCGCGAGATGCGCGAATATCGGCGGCTGCTCTATGTGGCGGCGACGCGGGCGCGGGAATTCTTGATCGTCTGCGGCTATGAGGTGAAGAACCGCGTCTATGAGGATGCCTGGTATGGCCACCTGAAGGAGGCGGCGCGTCAGATAGGACGCGAAGAGCAGATCGCGGGCGAGACGGTGGTCGCCTTTGGCGCAGGCTTCTCCGGCGGCGCGGCGGAGGTGCTGGCTTTGCCTTCGCCGCCAACGCGAGTGCCCAAGTTTTTGGCGCAGCCCGCCGAAGCCGAGCCCGCCTCCCGCGTGCTTCGTCCTTCGGAGGCGGCGGGATTGGACGAGGCCGCGCTGATCTCGCCGCTGGGGGAATCGGGCAAGCGCTTCCGGCGTGGGCTGTTGATGCATGCGCTGCTGGCGCATCTGCCCATGATTGTGCCCGGCGAACGCGAGGCCGCCGCGCTTTCCTATCTGAAGCGGCAGGGTTTGGCGCCGGGCGATGCCCAAAGCCTCATCGCGGAAACGCTGGCGGTCATCGGCGATCCGGTTTTCGCGGAGCTGTTCTCGGAAGGCAGCCGCGCGGAGGTCGCCGTCACGGCGCAATTGCCGGAGCTGGGCAATGTCCGCATCAGCGGCCAGATCGACCGTCTGGCGGTGACGGCCGAGCGCGTCCTGATCGCCGACTTCAAGACCAATCGGCCGCCGCCCGAGAGCGCGGAGAACACGCCGCGGCTCTACCGCACACAGATGGCGCTGTACCGCGCTGCGCTGCAAAAGATCTATCCCGGCAAGCGAATCGATTGCGCGCTGGTGTGGACCGACGGCGCCCGGCTGATGCCTCTTTCGGCAGGCTTGCTGGACGCGGAAATCGCCCGGATCGCGGCGGCCGGAAGTACAGACGGCGGCGCGTAGTTAGGACTTGCTTACGCCAACTTGACCCCCAGGATTCGCGTTCCTACATTCCATCCATAGCGGAATCAGAGGTTTTTATGGCCCCCATCAAAGTTACCGATCAAAGCTTTCAAATCGACGTGCTCGATTCCAAGACACCTGTCGTGGTGGATTTCTGGGCGGAATGGTGCGGCCCGTGCCGCATGATCGCCCCCGCGCTCGAAGAGCTCGCCGGCGAATATGACGGCAAGCTGACCGTCGCCAAGATCAATATCGACGAAAACCCGCAAGTTCCGACGCGCTACGGCGTACGGGGCATCCCGACGCTGATGATCTTCCAGCACGGCCAGGTCGCCGCGACCAAGGTCGGCGCGTTGCCCAAGACCAAGATCAAGGAATGGATCGACGCGTCGATCTGAACTTGTGTCATTCCCGCGGGAGCGGGAATCCGGATTCTTTAAAGACTCTCCTGGATGCCCGCATGCGCGAGCATGACAGTTATATGTTGCCGGTTTTATTCGCCGCGGCGACGCGCGGCGGCTGGATGCCCGCATACGCGGGCATGACATTCGTGTGGTTTACTGCGCGGGCATGACGATTGTGGTTGGCGGTTTTGTTCGCCGCGCCGACGCGCGGCGGCTGGATGGCCGGGTCGGGCCCGGCCATGGTGAGAGAATGCTAGCAGTTTACGCGAAGTACCTTGCCGGGTCGGGCCCGGCCATGGTGAGAGAATGCTAGCTGTGGTCGCGCAAGACTTTGCCGGCGAGATAGAGCGAGCCTGAGATGAGGATACGCGGCGCCCCCTCGGTTTCGCGGGCGCGCGACCAGGCGGAGACCTGCATCATCGCATCGAGAAGATCATCGGCCGGCGCGGCTTCGATTCCCGCGGCGCGGACGGCATCGTAAAGAGCGCCGGCGCCAAGGCTGGCGGCCTCTCCGGGAATCGCAATCGTCGTCACATGTTTGGCGAGGCCGCGAAAGGGGAGGAAATAGCCCACCGCATCCTTGGTCCTGAGCATGCCGCAGATGAGGTAGAGCGGCTTGGGCGCGCGCTCCTCGAGGTCCGCCATGCTCTGCGCCACGGCGGCGCCGCCATGAGGATTGTGGCCGCCGTCGAGCCAGACTTCCGCGCCCTTCGGCGCCGCCTCGATGAGCGGTCCCTTGGTCAATCTCTGCAGACGGGCCGGCCATTCGACGTGCTTCAGGCCCCACTCGATGCCCTGCTCGCGGCCCCAGCGACCGCCGATGCGCCGGAGCGCGGCGATGGCGATGGCGGCATTGGCGATCTGATGCCTTCCAGCAAGCTTGGGAAGCGGCAGATCGAGCAAGCCTTCCGTGTCCTGATAAACCAGCCGGCCATGTTCTTCGAAGGCGTGGTAGTCTTCGCCATAGATGGCGACCGGCACGCCGAGCTGATCCGCGCGCCGAACGATGACCGTCTTGGCGTCTTCGTCTTGGGGGCCGATGATCGCCGGCGCGCCGCGCTTCATGACGCCGGCTTTCTCCAGCGCAATCGCGGGCAGCGTATCGCCGAGGAAATCCTGATGATCCATCGCCACGGGCGTGAGGCAGACGGCGGCAGGTGTGCAGATCACATTGGTCGCGTCATAACCCCCGCCGAGCCCCACTTCGAGAATGAGCGCGTCCGCTTTGTGGCGGGAAAAGGCGAGGAACGCCGCTGCCGTGGTGATCTCGAAAAAGGTGATGGGCAGGCCCGCATTGGCAGTCTCGCATTCTTCCAGAGTCGCGGAGAGCTCCTCTTCGGAAATCAGCCGGCCCGCGATCCGGATGCGCTCGTGGAAATGCACCAGATGGGGCGATGTGTAGACATGCACGCGATAGCCCGAGCCTTCCAGCATGGCGCGCAAATAGGCGCAGACCGAGCCTTTGCCGTTGGTGCCGGCGACATGGATGATCGGCGGCATCTTTTTTTCGGGATGGCCGAGCGCGGCAAGCAGGCGCTCCACCCGGTCCAGCACCAGATCGATGCGTTTGGGATGAAGCGACAACAGCCGTTGGAGAACGGCATCGCTTGGCGCTGTGCCGATAGTCATTTCTAAGGCGTGTGCGAGATTGCGGGCGGCCCAGCATTATCCAGACCGTTGCCCTGGGGATTTGCGTGGCCATTGCCGCGCTGAGGTGCCGGCTGCTTCATCAGCAAGCGAATGATTCGCGCCAGCGTCTCCTTGAGATGCTGTCGATGGACGATCATGTCGATCATGCCATGGTCGAGCAGATATTCGGCGCGCTGGAATCCTTCCGGCAGGCGTTCGCGGATGGTTTGTTCGATGACGCGCGGACCCGAGAAACCGATCAGCGCGCCGGGCTCGGCGATCTGCACGTCGCCCAGCATCGCATAGGAGGCGGAGACGCCGCCGGTGGTCGGATCGGTCAGAATCACGATGTAAGGCAATTTCGCTTCGTTGAGCATGTTCACGCCCACCGTGGTGCGCGGCATCTGCATCAGGGAGAGGATCCCTTCCTGCATGCGCGCGCCGCCCGACGACACGATCAGGATGAAGGGCCGGTGCTCGCTCACCGCCGCGCGCATGGAGGCGACCAGAGCCGCACCCGTGGCCAACCCCAAGGAGCCGCCCATGAATTCGAAGCTCTGCACCGCGATCATGACCGACAATCCGTCCAGCGTGCCGCGCGCCGCGGTCAGCGCATCAGGCTGCGAAGTCTTATGGCGGTATTCCTTCAGGCGGTCAGCGTAACGCTTGTCGTCGCGGAAGCGAAGCGGGTCCTGCGGCACTTCGGGCAGAGCCAGGCGCTCATGCGCGCCGTCGAACAATGCCGCAAAACGCTCCTTCGCGCCGATGCGCATGTGGTGGCCGCATTGCGGGCAGACGTTCTGAGCCGCGAGGAGATCGCGGTGGAAAACCATCTCGCCGCAGCCATTGCATTTGCGCCAAAGATTGTCGGTCGACGAGGTCTTGGACCCCATCAGGCCTTTGATCCGTGGGCGGACGAAATTGGTGATCCAGTTCATGGGCGGGTATTTAGCACGTCTATGGTTAACATGGGCGGTGTTTTATCGCCGAGGGGCGGCAGGCCGGCGGGCCCCATGGACCGCCTCTGCCAAGCGATTGCAGAAGTTTAACGCATCCTCAACGATGTCGCCGCGGGCTTTGCCTTGGCGAAGCGCATCCTCGATGCGCGTCACAATTGCGGAACCCACGACCGCCGCGTCCGCAATGCGGGCAATTTCGGCCGCTTGTTCCGGCGTCCGGATGCCGAAGCCGACCGCGCAAGGAAGCGGCGACGCACGGCGGATGCGCGCAATGGCTGCGCTGACGTCACCAGCCGTGAACGTCTTGGTGCCGGTGACGCCAGCCACCGAGACATAATAGAGAAAGCCGCCCGCGCCATCGAGCACCGTCGCGAGCCGCTTGTCATCCGTCGTGGGCGTGGCGAGCCGCACAATGTCTAGACCGAGTTTCGTCGCAGCCACGCGAAATACCGAATCCTCCTCCGGACCGAGATCGACGACGATCAGCCCGTCGACACCCGCATGGGCGGCGTCGCGCAGGAAATGCGTCGCGCCATAGGCGTGGATCGGATTGTAATAGCCCATGAGAACGATGGGCGTGGTAACGTCGCGCGCACGAAACCGTTCGACGAGATGAAGCGTGCCCTTGAGCGTCATTCCCGATTTCAGGGCCCGCATCGAAGAGGCCTGGATGGCGGGCCCGTCGGCCATGGGGTCGGAGAACGGCATCCCCAGCTCGATGATATCGGCGCCGACGGCGGCAAGCTTTTGCAGGATCTCGAACGAGCTTTCCGCATCCGGATCGCCGGCGGTGACGAAAGGAATGAACCCGGCGCGATTCTGGGCGCGAAGCTCGGCGAAACGCGACGCGATGCGGCTCACAGCTTGCGGCCCAGCGCGTCTGCCACGGTGAACACGTCCTTGTCGCCGCGGCCGGAAAGACCGAGCACGATCAGTTTGTCGGCGGGAAGCTTTGGCGCGATGCGCATGACATGCGCGATGGCGTGCGCGGATTCCAGCGCCGGGATGATGCCTTCCAATCGGCAGGTGAGCTGGAACGCATCCAGGGCTTCTTGATCCGTTACCGAGACATAATTCACGCGGCCCGACTCCTTGAGCCAGGAATGTTCCGGCCCGACGCCGGGATAATCGAGCCCCGCCGAGATCGAATGCGCTTCGATAATCTGGCCGTCCGCATCCTGCAGCAGATAGGACTTTGCGCCGTGCAGCACGCCGGGCGTGCCCTTGGAAAGCGTGGCGGCGTGGCGGGTTGTCTCGACGCCCTCGCCCGCCGCCTCGACCCCGTGAATGGCGATGCCGGGATCATCGAGGAACGGATGAAACAGCCCGATGGCATTGGAGCCGCCGCCGACGCAGGCGACGAGAACATCGGGCAGCCGGCCTTCGGCTTCGAGTATCTGCGCGCGCGTTTCCGTTCCGATCACGGTCTGGAAATCGCGCACCATGACCGGATAGGGATGCGGACCCACGGCGGAGCCGATGATGTAGAAGGTGTCGTGCACATTGGCGACCCAATCGCGCAGCGCTTCGTTCGTGGCGTCCTTGAGGGTGCGTGAGCCCGAACTCACCGCGCGCACTTCGGCGCCGAGCAGATTCATGCGGAACACGTTCGGCTTCTGCCGCTCGATATCGACCTCGCCCATATAGATCACGCAAGGAAGCCCGAAGCGGGCGGCGACGGTCGCGGTGGCGACGCCATGCTGACCGGCGCCGGTTTCGGCGATGATGCGCGTCTTGCCCATGCGTTGTGCGAGAAGGATCTGGCCGATGCAATTGTTGATCTTGTGTGCGCCGGTGTGGTTGAGCTCCTCGCGCTTGAAATAGATTTTCGCGCCGCCGAGATGGCGCGTCAGCCTTTCCGCGAAATAGAGCGGGCTGGGCCGGCCGACATAATGTTTGAGAAGGCCATTAAGCTCGGCGGAAAATTCGGGGTCGTCCTTGGCCGCTTCATAGGCTTCTTCGAGCTTCAGCAGCAGCGGCATCAGGGTTTCGGCAACATAACGTCCGCCGAAGGCGCCGAAATGTCCGCGCGCATCGGGGCCGAGGCGAAAGCTGTTGGGGGTAAGGCTCATGTCGACCCCGTCTTTGCGTCCGCATACTGAGCATTGCGCGCGCATTTGACGAAGGCTGCAATCTTCTCGCGGCTCTTCTTGCCGGGGGAATCCTCGACGCCCGAGGATGTATCGACGAAATGCGGTCTCGCGATCTGGATGGCGCGCGCGACGTTTTCGGACGATAACCCGCCGGCCACGCCCCAGGGCCGCTTGATGCTGACGCTAGAAAGCAGGCGCCAGTCGAAGGCGGCGCCCAGGCCACCGGGCCGGTCTGCCGAGGAATCCGCCTTGGCGTCGAAGAGGAAATAATCCGCCACCTCCTCATAGGCGTGCGCGCGTGCGGTATCGGCGGATTCGGCGATGGCGAGCACCTTGATGATGGGCAGCCCGGCAAGACTGGCGATGGCGGCGACCCGGCTCGGCGTTTCGTTGCCGTGCAATTGGATGAGATCGGGAGCGACGATTTCCACCACTTCCTGCACGGCCGCGTCGCTGGGATCGACCATCAGCGCCACGCTGCGGACGCGACCGCGCAGGAGTTCCGCCAGATGGCGCGCCTGATGCAGGCTCACATGGCGTGGGCTCGCCGGGAAAAATACCAGGCCGCCGAAATCGGCGCCCGCCGCCAGAGCCGCCTCCGCCGCCTCGCGGCTGTTAAGGCCGCAGATTTTCACCTTCACGCTCATGGCGGGGCTTATCGCCGAATTTCCCTTTTCCCGAAAGGGGTAAGGATGGCGCGGCGGACGGAGGGGAGTATAATTTCGGCCGTACGGTACGGGGAATGCATGTGCGGAAAGCATAATTGCGAGGGGAGGAACAACAATGCCCTTGGTCACTTGGCGAAACAGGGTCCTTCTGGGCAGCGTCCTGGCCGCCCTCACGGGCGCGATGCCGACTGCGCCCACCGTGGCGCAACAGAGGGCGGCAGTGCCGGACTTCTCGTCGAATCTCGCCGGCTGGGTCGGGCTCAATGGCGCCGGGCCGTATTTCGAAGCCGATCCGGGCCGGCAGCCCGGTCCCGTGGTGAGCGATCCGGCGCATCCCTTCGTTCCCAACGGGACCAATGAGCAACCGACGTTCCGGATCGCCGATCTCACCAATCCGAACCTGATGCCATGGGCGAAGGAGCTCATGAAGAAGGACATCGATGAAATTCTTGCCGGGAAGAAGAGCGCCTTTACCGCCCAATCCAGCTGCGTGCCGGGCGGGGTTCCGATGTTCATGGCCTATGGCGGCGCAAACCCGATCGTCTTCCTGCAAACGCCCAAGGAGGTCTTGCTGTACATTCCGCCAATCCGAAACCATCTTGGTACGGAGAATCGGTCGGGCGCTATGATGGCGACACGCTTGTCATCGACACGATTGGCCTGAACGACAAGACCACCGCCGACATCTATCGCACGCCGCACACCGAGAAGATGCATGTCGTCGAACGCTGGCGAAAAGTCGAGGGCGGATCCATGATGGAGGCGGTCTTCACGGTGGACGACCCCGGCACATTCTATCGCCCCTGGACCGCCATGCGGCGCTATCGACCTGTGCAGCAGGAGCCGATCGAACAAATCTGCGCCGAGAACAACAGTGTAAACATCTTCGACTATCACGTGCCGACGGCGGAGAAGCCGGACTTCTGAGCAGAGGTAAGTTCATGCCGCATGCGCGTTTGATCGTGGCGCTGTTGATGAGTTCGGCGTGGCTTTCGCCGGCGCTGGGGGAGCAATCCGCGCCGATCCCCGATTTCTCCGGTCCGTGGGGCCGCAACATGTTCAATTTCGAGCCGGCGGATTCGGGTCCCGGTCCGCTCGTCAATTTGCGGCGGCTGGGCGCGGATGCCGGCCGCTCGGCTGTCGACGGCGATCCGATACCGCTGGTCGGCGATTACACCAATCCCATCCTGAAGCC
>WNFL01443061.1_pt2 | contig 10359 bp, 15 predicted proteins | sample 5400361 | NCBI WGS metagenome assembly WNFL01 (sample SAMN13153351, study PRJNA577476) | soil metagenome | isolation source: 40 cm soil on Douglas fir-dominated hillslope | place: USA:California | collected 2013-09-17
TGTGTGGGTGGCGACGCGGCTCGAGATCGCGGAATTCATGCTGCAGCAGAACGCCTCACATGCGTTAGGAGGGGCGATTTGGACCCGACGGTAGACCAGCAAGCGACATGGCCGGATGCGATCCATGCGCATTTCCGACGCGCGCGCATCCGCCAGGTCGGATATGTGCCCGATGCCGGCCATAGCCGCCTGATCCAGCGCTGCATAGACGACCCGGACATCACCGATGTTGTTCTCACCACGGAAGAGGAGGGGGTGGGGTTGGTCGCCGGTGCCGCGCTCGGCGGGGAGCGCGCCGCGCTTCTGATGCAGAGCAGCGGCGTCGGCAATTGCATCAACATGTTCTCGCTGATTCGCTCTTGCGGATTCCCATGCCTGGTGCTGGTCACGATGCGCGGCGAATTTGCCGAGTTCAATCCGTGGCAAATCCCCATGGGCTCGATCACCGAGGATTGCTTTCGCCTGTGCGGATTCCTCACCTACCGCATCGATCACCCGGATGAGGTCGACGAGATCGTGGGCGCCGCCTGCGACATGGCCTTCGCGGGCAATGTGCCGATCGCGGTTCTGCTCTCGCAGCGGCTGATCGGCCGCAAAGTGTGGAGCAAATGATGCTCGAGCGGCGCGAATGCGTGCGGCGTCTGCTCGCAGACCGCGATGATCTTCTGGTCGTCAGCGGCCTTGGCGCGCCGACCTATGATGTCGCCGCGGCGGGCGATCATTCGCTCAACTTCTATTTGTGGGGCGCGATGGGCGGCGCCGCCATGATCGGACTTGGCCTGGCGCTGGCGCGGCCGCGGGCGCGTGTGGCGGTGATCACGGGCGACGGCGAGATGCTGATGGGTTTGGGTAGCCTTGCCACCATCGGCGTCAAGCAGCCGGAAAATCTGGCGATCCTGGTCTTGGACAACCGCCATTACGGTGAGACCGGCATGCAGGCGAGCCACACGCATTACGGAATCGACATGGTCGGTATCGCCAAAGCCTGCCGCTTTGCGCAAGCTCACGCCATCTCCCAGGAAAGCGAGCTCGACCCCGCGCGGCGGTTGCTGCACACCAGCCAGGGGCCGGTGTTCATCCAAGCCCAGGTCAAGTCCGAGGACGCACCGCGCGTGCTGCCGTCGCGCGACGGGAATGAGATCAAGTTCCGTTTCCTGCAGGCGGTGGCGAAGCTCGATCAGGTCTGATAGTCCATAGCGCATGACGGCAAAGATCATCGACGGCCTCGCAATCGCGCGAGCGGTTCGCGTCGGCATCGCGGAGCGCGCGTCTCGATTGCGCGCAAGAGGCGTGTCTCCGGCCTTGACCATGATCATGGTCGGCGACAATCCCGCATCGGCGGTTTATGTGCGCAACAAGGTGCGGGCTTGCGCAGAGGTGGGCATCCACTCAAATATGCTGCGTCTGCCGGCAGAGACTAGCGAAGATCATCTGCTCGATTGCATCCGCAAGCTCAATGTGAATCCGGACGTTCACGGCATCCTGGTGCAGCTTCCGCTGCCGCCGCATATTTCACCGCAAGGTGTGCTGCAGACGATCTCCGTCGCCAAGGATGTCGACGGGTTTCATCTCTACAATGTCGGTGGCCTGGTGATCGGCCGCACGGTCTTCCCACCCTGCACGCCCTATGGCGTGCAGAAGATTCTCGAACATGAAGGAATCGAGCTCGAAGGCAAGAACGTGACGGTGGTCGGCGCGAGCAACATCGTTGGCAAGCCGCTCGCGCTGATGCTGATGCAGCGCGAGGCCACGGTCGCCATCTGCCACGCCAAGACGCGCGATCTTGCCCAATACACCATCCTCGCCGATATCGTCGTCGTCGCCGCCGGCCGTCCGAACCTGATCGTGGCTCCGATGATTCGCACCGGGGCCGTGGTCATCGATGTCGGCATCAATTTCCTGCCCGGCGGCCGCCTGGTCGGCGATGTCGATTTCGAAGGCGTGAAAGAAAAGGCCTCCTACATCACGCCGGTTCCGGGGGGCGTGGGTCCGATGACCGTAACCATGCTGCTGGAGAATACCGTCGCGGCGGCCGAGCGCACGAGCGGGTTCCATCTGGTTCCCGCCGAGCTGGGGCTCGCCGGATCGTGAGCGGATGATAGGCCGGCAATTGCAAGGGAAGGTGCCCATCCGCGGCAGGCGTGATAGAATCTTTGTCGATCCATCGGGAAGATTCGCAGTGCGTATTTATCGTTCGTCTCTCAGTGCCGTTTTCGTGTTGTTGAGTCTGTCGGCCGTCTCGGCCCAACCCGCGGCTCGTGCGCCGGTCCAGACCGTTGCGGGCATGCCGCCGGTGGTCGATGCCGCCAATCTCTATAGTGAATCCGGACCGGGCAAGTTCAGCCCGGCCACGGCGGGCGCTCTCTCTCGCATCTATGTCCCGAACGTGAAATCGGGCGATGTCTATGTCATCGATCCCGCCAAATTCCAGGTCGTCGACCATTTTCAGGTCGGCGGCAATCCCCAGCACATTATTCCCTCCTGGGATTTGAAGACGCTGTGGGTGGCGGGCTCGGCCGAGCGCAAGCTTCCCGGCATCCTCACGCCGATCGATCCGGCGACGGGCAAGCCTGGAACCACGGTGAATGTTCCCGACGCCTACAATCTCTATTTCACGCCGGACGGCAGCTCGGCGATCGTGGTCGCCGAAGCGTTGAAGCGCCTCGAATTCCGCGATCCCCATACGATGGCTATGCAGACCAATCTTGCGACGCCGCAATGTGTCGGCGTCAATCACGCCGATTTCGCCATTGACGGCCGCTACGCGATCTTCACCTGCGAATTCGCGGGCGGGGGGCTCGCCAAGATCGACATGGTGGCGCGCAAAGTCGTCGGCTACATCAAGCTCACCCGGCCGAACATGCCGGGCATGCCGATGAACAGCATGCCGCAGGACATCCGCATCGCGCCGGACGGCAAGCTGTTTTATGTCGCCGACATGGATGCCGACGGCATCCATGTGATCGACGGCGATGCGTTCCAGGAGATCGGCTTCATCCCGACGGGCCGCGGCACGCACGGGCTTTATCCCAGCCGCGACGGCAAGAAGCTCTACATCACCAACCGCGGCACCCATATGGGCGACACCAAGCCCAAGGGGCAGGGCAGCGTGTCGGTGCTCGATTTCGCCACGCGCAAGATCGAACGGAACATTCCCATCCCCGGCGGCGGCAGTCCTGACATGGGCAATGTCAGCGCCGACGGAAAATATCTCTGGCTGTCGGGACGCTTCGACAAGGTCGTTTATGCCATCGAGATTGCGACCGGCGACGTCAAAACGATTCCCGTCGGCACGGAACCCCACGGCCTCACCGTGTGGCCGCAGCCTGGCCGCTATTCCTTGGGACACACCGGAAACATGCGCTAGGCGTCATGACGTTCTTGTGACGTTGGCCGAATCATCGCGATTCGCGTCGGAAAATTTTACAGCCCGCGCGAGTTCCCGTACAGGTTGCATTGAAATTACACGATTTTTAGGATTAGCACGTTTCTTGCATGGTTAAGTGCTGATGGGGGCTTCGTGCGTGTCGACACACCATGGAGATTCCCATGATTCGCCTCCCAGGCCTCGTCGCTGCTGCAGCTCTCTTGCTCGTCTCTCTGCCGGCACAGGCGCTCCCCTACTTCAGCGCTTCCATGTCAGGCCTCAATGAGGTCCCTGCGAACGCCTCGACCGCGACCGGTTTCACCAGGATCTATCTGAATCAGGGCGCCAACACGCTTCAGGTTTTTGTCACTTATTCGGGGTTGACCGGCGGCACGCCTGCGGCCGCACACATCCATTGCTGCACCGTTCCTGGAACGAATATCGGCGTGGCCGTGGGATTTCCCTCATTCCCTGCCACGCTGAGCGGGGCCTATAGCCACATCTTCGATCTGACGGACGCCACCATTTACACCACCGCTTTCAAGACCAATTTCGGCGGCGGAACGGCGGCGGGCGCCGAGACAGCTCTGATCAACGGATTATTCGCCGGCAGGGCCTACAGCAATATCCATAACCAGATATTCCCCGGTGGGGAAATTCGCGGTTTGCTCCGCGGTGCCCGAACCTGCCTCCATCGCGATGTTTGGTTTCGGCCTCGCCGCGTTTGGATTCTTGCGGCGCAAACGCACGATTTGATCGGATAGTCGCGTTCAACATTTCCGAATAGCCCCGTTAGGGCGCGTTCCTGAACGCGCGTTGCCATTGCCGTTCAGAACGGGTTCATGGCCGGTGCTCTACCTTCCAGACGAAGTGGATAGGGAGTTGCACCATGAAAAAGACATTGTTGATCGCGGGCGCATTGTTGTTGGCGACCGCAAGCTCGGCCTTCGCGCAGGGATACAATCCTTACTATGGCGGACAGGGCTATTACGGGCGTCAGAACGCGTATACGGACTATTTCCGCCAGCTGCGCGCCTGCCAGCGCCATGAACGCCTTCACGAGGAATTGGACACGGCCCACGCGGACGAGCATTACGAAGGTATGCAATCGCGCGGCGATCACCGCGATCTCCACGACGCGCTCGAAGAAGCGCACGACGCCTATCATGACGATCATCCGCGTGCAGATTTCTGCGACGGCTTAGCCCGCTCCAATCCGTATCGGAACAATTCGTATGGTTACGGGTATCAGGGCGGCTATGCGCCTAGCTACGGCTATGGCGGCAACTACGGCGGCGGCATGTCTTTCGGCTTCGGTTTTGGCCGCTGACAGCGCACACCTCGAACAACGAAAGGACAAACCATGTCTTTCAAGATAACGGCGGCCTTCGTGATTGCCGCAAGCATGGGTTTGGCAAGCGCTGCCTATGCTCATCCGGCCCTGAAGTCGGCCAACCCTGCGGCGAACAGCACGGTCAGCCCCGCGCTGAAGGAAATCCGCTTCGGTTTCTCCGAGACCGTCGTCCCGGCCTTCTCGGGCGCGAAGCTCACCGATCGTGCCGGGCAGGTGGTTCCAACCGGTACGCCGCGCGTGGATGCCAAGAACAAGAAAGAGCTCGTCCTGCCCCTCAAGCAAGCGCTGACGGAAGGAAAATACCAGCTCGCCTGGTACGCAGTCGCCAGCGACACGCACCGCGTGAAAGGCAGCTACGCATTTACGGTCAAGAAGTAGCAATCCGAAAGAAGCCCGGGGCGCGCGTGTAATCCGGGCTTCTCTTCGAAACAATTTGCGCTTCAGCCGTCGGTCAGCCGTTTCTGGCGTTCCCGAATTTCTTCAGGCCATGAGTTTTTGATGAAGGCAATCACGGCTCGAATTTGTTCGTCGGACAAAACACCCCCGAACGCCGGCATATCGCTTTGATAACCCGCGGGGGCGTAGGGCGTGATGCCGTTCTTCACCATTCCAATGAGCTGCGTGTCGGTATGATGCCAAGTGTGGCCGCTGAATTGGCTGCGTGTGTATGAGCAAAACGATGGTGGCAAAGGTGGTCATCAGGAGTTTCAGCAAGACCCAATAGTACCGGAACAAGCCCCAGTTGGTTATCAGTGACGAGACAACGCCGCTTAGCAGCGAGAGGAAAGCCAACGGGACGATCACGGACCAGGTGGTCAATTCCATCGAAAGATAGGAGGCTCGCACCAACCGTGCGTCCTTGCTCGTCATTCCGGCAACGGCGAGAGCCAGGAAGACGGCGACCGCGCCAAACCAGCCGATCGAGGACATGATGTGGGCCGCGAGCGCGAATTTGCGCACGGCCGGCGTCAACATCATTGCTGTTTCGCTCCATGCTGCATGTTCGACATGTGCAAATGGTCACCAAAACCATGGCCCGTGAGATGCAGGACCACAAACAGCAGGACTAGAACGAGGCCGATAATTCCAAACATCTTCACCCAGGCTGGTGTGGTGCTGTTCGGTCCACGGTTGGCACTCACGTGGGTGTCGCCCTTGGAGTTGGGCACGAGAACCGATGAACCATGCGCGTACTCTCCTCGGACAGCCAAAATAAGGCCGCGACGATGCAGCTTTTGTCGCCAAATCGCTCGATGACCAAAGTGGACAAGGCGCAAGATAAGAGACACTGTGTCCGGAATTGTTCAACAGACAAAATGTGCAGAATGTCTTGTACTGAACGATCTGAGCAACCTGACCTGGAAATCGGATGAAGCCGGCAAGAGTCTCATTGGACCGCCGCATTCCCCGCACCAGGGCGATGCTTCAGCACGCACTGAATTCGCTGATCCTGAAGAAGGGCTATGAAGCAATCACCGTCCAGGACATCTGTGATGCGGCCAACGTCGGTCGATCAACTTTCTATGCGCACTATACGAGCAAGGACGATCTAAAACGGAAGGGCTTCGAGAAGCTGCACAAGGAACTGGCCGGCCGGCAGAAGGACGCTCTGGCCGCGCCGCTAGATGGCGGGGCTGAACGTTTGAGCTTCAGCTTGCCGATGTTCGAACACGCGCGTGATCATATCGGTCATTACCGGGCCCTCATCGGGGGCCGCGGCGGCGCCGTCAGTCTGAGCAGCATCCGCACGATGCTCGCAGATCTGGTGCGGAAGGAGCTTACCGCAACCATCGACAAGAATTTCTTAGACGCCATCCCGCGCGAACTTGTTGTGCAATATATCGTCGGTGCCTACATGGCCGTGCTGACCTGGTGGCTTGATGGCGGTGCGAAACTGCCGCCCCAGCGAATTGATGCGATATTTCGGCGGTTGGCGACCAAAGGCATCATCTCCTCGGATTCTTAAAGGCGAGCTTACTGCGCTCAAAATCTACCGCTCGGGCCACGGCTTGCCTGTGCATTTCGTTCACGCAGCCACATCAATCACCACCATCAGGCCACCCCCGCCCATCGACTCTTCCTCGTGTTCGCCGGGGCGTGGCTCCTTGTCTGCGAGGATGTAGATGAGCAGACCGAGCGGACCAGTATATAGGGTGACAAGGATGAACCCCCATTTCATGACCACGGGTTCCGGATTGTTCCGATACTGGTCAATTCCGACATACAGAGTCGAAGCGACCGCGAGCGTGAACCAAACGACAAGAAAATAGTCTACGGGTTGGATGAGCATGAGGGCCACCCTTCGGTTTAGGTACAAGACGCAGCAGTCCGGAAAATCAGCCGTCGGTCAGCCGTTTCTGGCGTTCCCGAATTTCTTCCGGCCATGAGTTTTTGATGAAGGCGATCACGGCTCGAATTTGTTCGTCGGACAAAACACCCCCGAACGCGGGCATATCGCTTTGATAACCCGCGGGGGCGTAGGGCGTGATGCCGTTCTTCACCATTCCAATGAGCTGCGTGTCGGTATGATGCCAAGTGTGGCCGCTGGGGTTTGCGTTCCTGCCAGTTGGGTTCCCCCTGCAACCCATCACCATGGCAGCGCGCGCAGTGGCTGTCGTAAACCGAATGACCTAGAGCCACCTGCGAGGGGTTATCGGGATCCGCGCCCTCACCGCCGCTCGTGCTGGACCACCATATCCAAACAGCGCCGGCGGCTGCGAAAACCGTCGCCACATTGACGATCCCGAAGACGATCTGCCGTCTCGCGATTTTCATGATTGCCTCCGTTTTACGGCGTCGGCACGTGTTCCCAACCTTAAGACCCTAGTTTAGAAGTCCCTCGGATTCCGAAAAAGATGGATTCGCGATGGCGTGGCGCTCGTTTCGTAACGGCCTGATGCAGGTGCACCTTTGGCTTGCGCTCGTTTTATGCCTGCCGATGATTGTCATAGGCATTTCAGGCAGCGCGCTTCTCCTCCAACGTGAAATCCTCGCCGCTTCGATCCCGAGCGCCGGTGGCTCAGGTGAGCAACGCCCGATCCCAGCGATTGTTGCCGCCGCACAGGCAAGCGCACCGGCCGGCATGGTACCGAACCGAGTCGAGCTGCCTTCAGGCGCCGGCAAGGCATCCTCCGTGCGCTTCAAGCCGCGCAGAGGCGAAGGAGCCAGCATCGATGTCTATGTCGATCCGGTTTCCCTGAAGATCTTGGGAAGCTCGGAGGTTGTGGAACGCGGACCGGTCTTGGCGTTCCTCATCGGAATTCATGCCTTTCTTGCCATGCCCCCGCCGATCGGCCTGCCTTTCGTCGGCTGGACCGGTGTCATCATGACGTTGATGGGCCTCAGCGGCTTGGTGTTGTGGTGGCCGCGCAAGGGTCAGTGGGGCCGAGGGTTTCTGATGCGGCGAGGCACGCGCGGGCTGAATTTCTATTTTGACCTCCATCGTGTTGCCGGGATTTGGGGCCTTCTGGTGTTCCTCGCCGTGAGCGTGAGCGGAATCTATCTGACATTCCCTCAGACAATCGGTCCCTTTGTCAGGGCGCATCTTTCAGGCGAGGATACGGTCACAAAACCTCAGCCGGGCTTCGCTCCTAGAACGGGGGCAATTGGTCCTGACGATGCGATCGCCCTGGCTCGTTCGGCCGTGCCCAATGCGCGCGTCACCGGTCTTGAACTACCCGATATCGAGAAATCCTTTGTCGTCGAGCTGGCGCCGCAAGGGTTGGCCCCCAATGAGCCGCACGTGGTCGTCGTCGTGGATGCTAACTCGGCCGACCTTTCTTACATCGATGATCCGCGCAATTATTCCTTTCGCGACCAGTTGCTGAATTGGCAGCATCTGCTTCATTTTGGCGTCGGCCTCGGATGGTTTTGGACCGTTCTCGTTTTTCTTTCCGGCCTGCTGCCCCTTTTGCTCGCCGTTTCCGGCCTCACCGTTTGGTGGAAGAAGCGCAAGGCTCGCAAGCTGGCGCCGAACGAAGCTGCTGCGCCAGCCGAGTGACTACTCGAGGCCGAGCGGCGAAAGCGTTCCCAGCCACGCAACGGCCGCCAAGACGAGAATTGCAAGGCCGGTCTCGGTCAGAAGGCTCTTGCGGAGAGTACCCACGGCGCTTTCCAATCCGCTCGTCGAATCCAGCGTCGCCCCAAGCCGTGGTGTGAGCCAGAAGCGGTTTGCCGCTGCCAACAGAAGCATCGCCGCGAACATGGCGAGTTTCACGAGCAGAACCTGGGCATAGGCAGTTTTAAGGCTCGATGAGAAAAAACCAGGATTGATGAGTCCGGTCAGGACCAGAACCGCGACCACGACGGTGCCGACGCCCGAAAAACGCGACAGAGCGTGGTGAAGCGTTCGCAGATCGTCATCGCGAAGCTGCCGGGCCGAAATCGTCACCAAACGGGCGAGAACGACCAAGGCCCCGACCCAGACTCCCGCCGCGACGAGGTGAAAGGCGTCCGCGATCAGATGGCGGAGACCGGCGGAACCCTCGTCGCTTCCGGCATGTCCGGTCAGCGCGATGCTCGCTAACAGAATGAGCGATCCTAAGAGCAACGCATAGAAACGCGGCGCCGTCACGCGTCGCGGAAGCAGCAACAGAATTAAGACTGCGCCAAGAACCAGCCGCAATACCCATACCCGACCGAAATCCGTTTGCCGGATCACCGTGGAAAGAGTTGCGGGATCGGTGACACCGGACATGCTGCCGCTCATGCCCGCGGTCGTGAACGCAAACCACGACATCCCGCTGAGCAATCCGAGCAAGGCCGCGCTCAGGAGCAGCGGTCGCAGCCACCTTACGCGCTGCAGGTCTCTTCGCGGGGGCGCAAACCCGTAGAACGGAAAGAGCGCGACCCCGAAGAGGACCGACAATGCGAGGTAATGGACGAACCGCGAGACGATCAGCCCCGCGGCTATCGTCACGGCTTCACTTCAAAACTGTATTTTCCGTCGACCTTGTGCGTGTCGTCACCGACCGCATGCCACGCGACCGTGTACTTGCCCGGCGCGAGCTCGGCCGTCAGCGGCACGATCAGTTGGTTCTTGTCCGTGGGGCTCAGGCTGGCCTCGCCCATCGCTTGCTTCTTTCCGGCCGCGTCGGTCACTTCAATGCCGGAAAAGCCAAGCACGATGCCTTCATTGAACTGAATGCGCAGCGCCTTGGGCGAGGTCTTCACCACGCTTCCCGGAGCCGGGCCCGCCGACTTCAGCTGCGGGTGGGCATCTGCCGCCGTGCCTAGCGAAAATGCAACGGCAACCGCGAGCATTCCGGCTTTCACATTCACCATATTTCGCACTCCTCTGTGTTTATCATCATACGCATCACTTCAGCTTTACCCTCGTGAAGACCATATAAGAGCTTGGACTTGAACCGTAAGCCGGTCTGAGGGCCCCCGGCAGATCATAAAGGCTGCCCAGCGCTCCAAGCCCGAGACTGAAATGCTCGCCCACTGGGATATCATAGACATAACCGAGGCTGAATTTTGACACATCGAAAATCCGCCCATGGAGCGGATCGCCGGGCAGGAAAAGCTCGTTCTTTTCAGCGTTCTCGGCCCTTGCGAAGACCGTATGAGCGTACCAGCCGATCGCCGATTCCAGCAGATAGGCGTTGAGCGTCTCACCGGGCTGCAAATTGTTCTG
>WNFL01234288.1_pt2 | contig 10358 bp, 12 predicted proteins | sample 5400361 | NCBI WGS metagenome assembly WNFL01 (sample SAMN13153351, study PRJNA577476) | soil metagenome | isolation source: 40 cm soil on Douglas fir-dominated hillslope | place: USA:California | collected 2013-09-17
GAACGCGGAGGCGCTCGAGACGCTCGCGAAGGTCGACACGCTCGTCATCGACAAGACGGGGACGCTGACGGAGGGGAAGCCGCGCCTCGCGACGCTCGTGACGCGCGAGGGCGTGGCGGAAGACGAGCTCCTCCTGCACGCGGCCGCGCTGGAGCGCGCGAGCGAGCACCCGCTCGCCGCCGCGCTCCTCTCCGCCGCCGCCGAGCGCGGCCTCGAGCCGCGAGAGGTCGCGAGCTTCCGCTCGGTGCCGGGGAAGGGCATCGTCGGCGAGGTCGGCGGGAATCCCGTGGCCGTCGGGAACGCGGCTCTCCTCGCGGAGCTCGGCATCGACCCGGCGCCGCTCCTCCCGCGGGCCGACGAGCTGAGGCGCGATGGACAGACCGTGATGTTCGCGGCGGTGCGCGGGGCGCTGGCCGGCCTTCTCGGCGTCACGGACCCGATCAAGCCGTCGACGCCGGGAGCGATTCGCGCGCTCCACGAGGAGGGGCTCCGGATCGTGATGGTGACGGGGGACCACCGCGCGACGGCGGAGTCGGTCGCGCGGAAGCTCGGCATCGACGAGGTGCTGGCGGAGGTGCTCCCCGAGGAGAAGAGCCGGGTCGTCGCACGTCTGAGGCGCGAAGGGCGCACGGTCGCGATGGCCGGGGATGGCGTCAACGACGCGCCGGCCCTCGCAGCGGCGGACGTCGGGATCGCGATGGGCACCGGGACGGACGTCGCGATGGAGTCGGCGGGCATGACGCTCGTCTCGGGCGAGCTGACCGGGCTCGTGCGCGCCCGCCGGCTCTCGCGCGTTACGATGAGGAACATCCGCCAGAACCTCTTCTTCGCGTTCGTCTACAACGCGCTCGGCGTTCCGGTGGCGGCGGGCGTGCTCTATCCCTTCTTCGGCCTGCTTCTCTCTCCGGTCATCGCGAGCGCGGCCATGAGCCTGAGCTCGGTCTCCGTGATCGGAAACGCGCTGCGGCTGCGCAGGGAACATCTATAGCCCTGATGCAACTGCATCGTTTGCCGGGAGACCTCGCGAGGCGTAAAGTCATCCGTGTGAGGATGCTGCGCTCACGGTCCCACGCGTTCTCGCGCTCATCGTCGGGCTCATCGTCTTCGTCCTCGTGATGGTGGTCGGGGTCGCCGGGATCGCGCTCCGCACCGCCTCGGGGATCCGCGCATACGTCGGCGGCGAGGGGCTCTGGTCGAAGGGCGAGAAGGACGCGGCGTACGCCCTCGCCAGCTACGCCGTGACCGGCTCGCCGTCGGATTACAGTCAGTTTCTCGAGTCCCTCTCCGTGCCGCTCGGGGACCACGCCGGGCGCCTCGAGCTCGAGAGGCGCGACATGCGGCGAGAGGTCGTCGTCGACGGTCTGCGCCGGGGACACAACCACCCGGACGACTTCCAGGATCTGATCTGGATGTTCCGTACGTTCCGCCACGTCTCGTACATGGAGCGCGCGATCTCGATCTGGGAGGAGGGTGACGTCTGGATCGAGCGCCTCGGAGCCGCCGGCGCGGAGCTGGACGCGGAGGTGCGCGCGGGGCCGCTCCTGGAGGCGCGGCGGCTGCATTACCTCCGGCGGATCTCGGAGATCAACCGCCATGTCACGAGGCTCGAGGACGAGTTCTCCTCCACGCTCGGGGAGGCCGCGCGCTGGATCCGGTCGACGAGCATCGCCGCGGTCCTCGCCCTGAGCGCCGGGCTCCTCGCGGTCGCCATCTGGGCGGCGTTCGGCATTTCGGGGCTCGTCGAGAAGAGCGATGCCTCGGTGCGAGAGGCCCTCGAGCGCGAGGAGGCGGCGAGCCGCACGAAGAGCACGTTCCTCGGCCTCGTCTCCCACGAGTTCCGCACGCCGCTCACCGCGCTCCAGCTCCAGATCGAGCGGCTGCGCATCGATCCGCGCAGCCAGCTCGGGCCGCGGCAGGCGGAGATCCTCGAACGGATGGTCGACTCGTCGCACCGGCTCGCGGAGATGATCGACTCGCTCCTCCAGTACGTCAGGATCGAGAGCGGAGGCCTCCAGCTCTCGCTCGAGTCCATCGATCCTTCCGGTGTCGTCGCGGAGACGCTCGAGGAGATGCGCCTCCTGGCGCAGCGGAAGGGCCTCGTGCTCGCGCTCCACGCGCCGCCGGAGCTGCCGGAGCTCGTCACCGACCGCAGCCTGTTCCGGTTCCTCGTCACGAACCTGGTCGGCAACGCGATCAAGTTCACGCAGGAAGGCTCGATCGACGTGACGCTCGCGCACGAGGCGGCCGGCCACCGGATCCTCGTGAAGGACACGGGGCCGGGCATCGCCCCGCACGACCACGAGCGGATCTTCCGCGCGTTCGAGCAGCTCGAGAGCGTGCAGGGGCGGCAGGCGCACGGCATCGGGCTCGGGCTCGCGCTCGTCAAGCAGATCACAGACGCCCTGCACGGGCGCGTCGAGCTCGCCTCGGCTCCCGGCGCGGGGAGCGCGTTCGCCGTCGTGCTGCCTCCGCTCCCCGAGCAGAGCCTTATGATCGCCAGCCAGAGTCACGAGTGACGCCGAAGACGTGCCACGTCATGGTCGTCGACGACGAGGCCGAGGTCCGGGAGGCGCTGAAGGGCCTCGTGGAGGACCTCGGCTACGACGCCGTCGGAGCGGAGAACGGAGAGAAGGCGCTCGAGCAGCTCCGCGACGGCCTGCGTCCCGAGCTGATGCTGATCGACCTGGCGATGCCGGTGATGAACGGCTGGGAGCTCGTCCTCGAGCTCTCCGCGGCCCCCGGCCTCAGAGAGATCCCGGTCGCGATCCTGACCGCGTTCGACCAGTCCCGCGTGGAACATCCGCGGCCGCTCAAGAGCGCCGGCACGCTGCTGAAGCCGTGCCGGAAGACGGACATCACGTCGATCCTGGAACGGTTCTGCGGTCCGCCGAACGGCAGCGCCCCACCCCGGTAGGGCGCGAAGTGAAATGAGACGAGCTCTCATGGTCGCCGCCAGCCTCGCCGCTCCGCTCGAGAGGATCCAGCTTCCGCCGGGCTTCTCGATCACCCTCTATGCGGAGGTCCCGGGCGCGCGCTCGATGACGCTCTCGCCTGCCGGCACGCTCTTCGTCGGCACGCGCGAGGAAGGGAAGGTCTACGCGGTGCGTGACCGCGACCACGACGGCCGGGCCGACGAGGTGGTCGTGATCGCGAGCGGCCTGAACATGCCGAACGGCGTCGCGTTCCGCGACGGCGCTCTCTACGTCGCGGAGATCTCCCGCGTCCTCCGCTTCGACGACGTCGAGGCGAAGCTGGCAGCCGCGCGCCGGACCGTCGTCAACGACTCGTATCCGAAGGACGCGCATCACGGCTGGAAGTTCATCGCCTTCGGGCCCGACGGCCTCCTCTACGTGCCCGTCGGCATGCCGTGCAACATCTGCAAGAAGGACGACAGGCGATACGGTTCGATCACGCGGATGAAGCCCGACGGCAAGGGCGTCGAGATCTTCGCGGAAGGCATCCGCAACACGGTCGGCTTCGACTGGCACCCCGAGACGAAGGAGCTCTGGTTCACCGACAACGGCCGCGACTGGATGGGCGACGACGCTCCGCCCGACGAGCTGAACCGCGCGCCGAAAGCGGGTCTCCACTTCGGGTTCCCGTTCTGCCACGGAGGGGATCTCCCCGATCCCGAATATGGCAAAGGGCGATCCTGCTCGGAGTTCGTCGCGCCCGAGCGGAATCTCGGCGCGCACGTGGCGTCGCTCGGCATGCGCTTCTACACGGGCGCCATGTTCCCAGCGGAGTACCGGAACCAGATCTTCATCGCCGAGCACGGCTCGTGGAACCGGAGCCGGAAGGTCGGATACCGCGTGACGCTCGTGCGCCTGAAGGACGGCCACGCCGCGAGCTACGAGCCGTTCGCCGTGGGGTGGCTCGAAGGCGAGCGCGCGTGGGGACGGCCGGTGGACGTCCTCGTGATGCCCGACGGCGCGCTCCTCGTCTCGGACGACCAAGCGGGAGCGATCTATCGGATCACCCATCACTCGCCCAATCCCTGATTGCAGGCGGGTCTCAGTGAGGGGGTGGACCGCCGGCAAAGAGGAAGTTCACTAGATAGAAGACGTCGAGCACGTCGATGCGGCCGTCTCCGTTCGCGTCAGCAGGGCCGAGCGGAGCGGCCCCACCCGCGAACAAGAAGTTGACCAGGTCGAACACGTCGGGAGCCCCCGTGGCGCGAGATCGCCGGGGCCGCCGAGCCGCGCCGCTCCCTCCAGGGCGCGCGCGACGCTCGTTCCGGCGGCGACGAGCCGGCCGCCGCGCGCCTTCGACCGCCAAACGGCTTCGAGCGTCGCGGCCGGGATCTCGAAGCGCTCCGGCAGCGGCAGCGCGCGGTCGAGCTCGGGATCCCCCGTGGCCGAGAGGCCGGCCGCGTGCGTGAGGGAAGCGACGCCGACTCCGCGCCGCTTGAGCGCGAGGAGCGTGCTCCACGTGAGCGGGCGGCCCGCGGACGGCGGCTCCGCGGCGACGGGACGCGCGGCATAGGACGTCTGTACCTCGGAGAGCGAGAGGTCGCGTGAGAGATACGAGTACTGGACGGGACGGCCCGACGCGTAGAGGAGCGGCCAGAGGCGCGCGCGCGGGACGTCGAAGCGGATCGTCACGAGCCGCCGCGAGATCGGCGACACGTCCGTCACCCGCGCACCGAGCGCGGGGCCGAGGCGGAGACCGTCGCCGGCCTCCACGACCTCGGGAGATTCGCGGCGCTCGGTCGGCGTCCGCCAGTCGCCCGCGCCGAAGAGGACGGCCTCCCACGATCCGTCCTCCCGCTCGGCGGCGAGACGCACCTCCAGAGGTCGCCCCGAAGGGCCGGTGCCGTCGAGCGAGGCGGGCAGCGTGGCCGCGTCGTTGACGACGAGGAGGTCGCCTGCGCGGAGCATCGACGGCAGGTCGCGGACGGAAGCGTCCGCGAACGACCCCGCGCACGTGTCGATCCGGAGGAGCCGCGCGTCGAGAGGCGGGCGCGGAGACGTGGCGGGGTTCATGACGCCGCGATCCGCGCGCCGCTCGCGAAACGTTCGTGCGAGAGGATGGCCTCCTCCAGACGCGCGGCCGCCTCGTCGGCGGAGAGGAGCGCGGTCCTGTCCGCGTCCGGCATCGCCGCGGCGTGCATCGCGGTGTCCATCTCTCCCGGGTCGAACGTCAGGACGGCGACGCCGGTCCCCTCGAGCTCCACCGCCCAGATCCGGCCCATCTGGTCGAGCGCGGCCTTCGAGACGCCGTACGCGCCCCAGCGCGGATAGCCGACGATCCCCGCGTCGGACGTCACCTGCACGACGAGCCCGCGCCCGCGCAGCGCCATCCCGCCGATCACCCGGCGTGCGAGGCGGAACGGCCCGACGAGGTTGACGGCGAGGACGCGTTCCAGGTCCTCCGGCTCCGTGTCGAGCAGGAGCTCCAGCGGCACCCGCCCGAGCGTGCTCGCGTTCAGCACGAGGAGCGAGACCGGTCCGGCGAGGGCCTCGGCGGCTCCTGCGATCGCGAGGGCCGCGCCCTCGTCGCCGACGTCCGCCGGCACCGCCCACGCGGTTCCGCCCTCGGCGGCGATCTCGGCCGTGACGCCGCGGAGCTCCCGGCTCTCGCGCGCCACGAGGATGCACCGCGCGCCGCGCCGCGCCAGCCTGCGGGCGAGCGCCGCGCCGAGGCCTCGACTCGCCCCCGTGATGACCGCCGTCTTCCCGAAGATCTCCATGTCGAGCCTCCGCCCGACAAGATGCAGCAGCGCCTCCAATGATGTGGCGTCCGTGCCAAGGAATTGGCAGAATGCTCTCGCGATGGAGACGCCCGAGGCCGCCCGCATCGCTAGGAACCTCCGCCAGCTCCGCGAGGCGCGCGGCGCGACGCAGCAGCAGATGGCCCGCCTGGCGAAGCTCCCGCGCGCCACATGGGCGAACCTGGAGGCCGGAGACGCGAACCCGACGCTCTCGGTCCTCCACCGCGTGGCCGTCGCCCTCCAGATCCCGATCGACGAGCTCGTGGCGCCACCGCGCTCCACCTCGCGCCTCTACCCGCGGGAGCGCCTGTCCACGCGCACGCGCACGGGCGTCGAGATCCGGAGCCTCCTGCCCGACCCGATTCCCGGAACCGTCCTCGAGCGCCTCGAGCTCCCTCCGCGCGCGCAGATGGTCGGCGTCCCGCACACGCCTGGCACACGGGAGTACCTCGCCTGCGAATCGGGCACCCTCGAGCTCGCCGCCTCCGGCGAGCGCTTCACGCTGAGAGAAGGCGACGTCGTCGTCTTCCGCGGCGACCAGCGCCATTCCTACGCGAACCCGGGGTCCGAGACGGCCGTCGGCTACAGCGTCGTGCTGTTCGTGCCCGTCACGCGGTGACTACATGCCCAGTACGATTCTCGCGACTTTGCTCATCATCTCGGGACGCCAGGGCGGCTCCCAGACGAGCTCAACCTTCGCGTCGGAGACGCCCGGCACGGCCTTCACCTTCGCCTCCACCTCTCCGGGGAGGGAGCCGGCGACGGGGCACGCCGGCGCCGTGAGCGTCATCTTCACGTTCGCCACGTTCTCGGGCGTCACGTCGATCGAGTAGACGAGCCCGAGCTCGTAGATGTCGACGGGGATCTCCGGGTCGTAGCACGTCTTGAGCGCCTTGACGATGCGCTCCTGGAGCGGGAGCTCGGGTTCGGCGGACATGACCCCATTGTGGCAGATGCGTCACGCCTCGTCCGTCCGGCTCCTCCTCCTGTCGACGAGGCTCTTGACCAACGCGACGCCTCCGGCGGCGGCGACCGCGATCATCGCGCGCCCGAGCGAGTCCAGGAGGTCGTGCTTGCGGACCCGGTCCTTCACCCGCGCGGTCAGGCTTTCGTCGATCCGCTCGTTGATCCGTGCGGCGAGGGAGAGCGGCTCCCGCGGCTTCCTCATCCTCCAGGCGACGAGCGCGCCGGCGATCGCCGCGAGCCCGACTCCAACGGAGAGGACGAGGTCGCGGTGCCTGCGGAGCTGGAGGCGGAAGTCGAGGGCCTCGTGGCGCCGGCGGTCGAGCTCAGAGATGTAGGTGCCGAGGTCGTCGCGGATCTCCTCGATCTCCGTCCTGATAGCGCTGACGCGCATCACGCCAACCTGTTCTTCGCCCATTCGACACTCTCCTTGACGCTGGCGCGCGTCGCGTCGAGAGGCTTCTTGACGCGCTTGCCCCAGCCGATGAGCCCGGCCGCGATGCCGAGCGCGAGGAAAGGGGCGGCGATCACGAGCGCCGCGACCCACGTCTCCATGTACGCCGCCAGGACGAACGCGAGCGAGACGAGGAGCATCTGGACGCCGAGCATGAAAGCGACACCGGCGACGGCGAAGCTCTTCGCCGTGGCGAGCTCCGACTTCACGTCGGCCTTCAGCTCCGTCCTCGCGAGCTGGACCTCCTTCATGACGAGGAGCTTCGCCTTCTCGCCGATCGTCGACACGAGCTCGGGGAGCGTCAGCGCGGCGGGGCGCGCGACGCTCTCCGCGCGTTCGTTCACGAAGGTCGGTTCTTCGGCCATGGGGACCTCCTTGGGAGCGTTCTTGAAGGGAGCTGCTGCTCGCCGCGGACAGCGCGGGAGAGCTGCAGAACGACCATGGGAAGCCAGCACCGCAAGATGCGGACCAGGGGGCCGGTTCTAGACCTCGGTCGAGGCGGAGGTCTCGCCCTGCAGGGCGGAGTGCGCGGTGTGCCACGCGAGGGTCGCGCACTTCACGCGGACCGGGAACTCGCGGACCCCGGCGAACACGGCGAGCTTGCCGAGGCCCTTCGGGTCGGGCTTGACGTCGGGAGGCCCCGTCAGCATCTCGTGGAAGCGCGAGAAGAGCGCCTCGGCGTCCTCCGTCGTCTTCCCCTTCAGCGCGTCCGTCATGATCGACGCCGACGCCTTCGAGATCGCGCAGCCGGAGCCCAGGAAGGAGACGTCCTTGATGAGTCCGTCCTCCACGTCCATGTAGAGCGTGAGCTGGTCACCGCAGAGCGGGTTGTGCCCGAGCGCGGTGCGGTTCGCGTTCGGGAGCCGGCGGTAGTTGTGGGGCGCCCGGTTGTGATCGAGGATGACCTCCTGATAGAGGTCGAGGAGCTCCGACATCAGCCGAGCATCCTCTTCGCCTTCTCGAGCCCGGTCACGAGCGAGTCGACCTCGCCCTTCGTGCTGTAGAGCGCGAACGACGCCCGCGCCGTCGCAGGGATGCCGTAGCGCGTCATCACCGGCTGTGCGCAGTGGTGGCCGGTGCGGATCGCGATGCCCTCGCGATCGAGCACGGTCCCGAGATCGTGCGGGTGGATCGGCGGGAGGACGAACGAGACGACGCCCGCCTTCCTCGGCGCCGTGCCGACGATGCGCAGCCCCTCGACGGCGGAGAGGCGCTCCGTCGCGTACTCGAGGATCTCGTGGTCGTGCGCGGCGATCGCATCCATCCCGATCGACGTCACGTAGTCGACCGCGGCCCCGAGGCCGACCGCGCCGGCGATGTCGCCCGTGCCCGCCTCGAACTTGAACGGCACCGTGTTGTACGTCGTCTCCTCGAAGCTGACCGACGCGATCATGTCGCCGCCGCCCTGCCAGGGCGGGAGCAGGTCGAGCCAGCGCTTCTTGCCGTAGAGCGCGCCGATGCCGGTCGGGCCGAAGAGCTTGTGGCCCGAGAGCGCGTAGAAGTCGACGTCGAGGTCCACGACGTCGACGGCCATGTGCGGGACGGCCTGGGCTCCGTCGACGAGGACCGGGATGCCGCGCGCGTGCGCGAGCGTGGCGATCTCCTTCACGGGCAGGACCGTACCGAGAGCGTTCGAGACGTGCGCGAGCGCGACGAGCTTCGTCCTCGGGCCGATGCGCCTCTCCACCTCCTCGACGCGGACGCCGCCGTCGTCGTCGAACGGGACGACCGTCAGGACGATCCCCCTCTCCTCGCGGAGGAGCTGCCACGGGACGATGTTCGAGTGGTGCTCGAGGCCCGTCACCAGGACCTCGTCGCCGGGCGCGAGGACCTTCCGCCCGAAGCCGTGCGCGACCAGGTTTATCGCCTCCGTCGTGCCGCGCACCCACACGATCTCGTGCGCGTCCGCGGCGCCGAGGAAGCGCGCCACCTTCGCGCGAGCGCCCTCGTAAGCCTCCGTCGCGAGCTGCGACAGGAGGTGCACGCCGCGGTGGACGTTCGCGTTCTCCTCCGAGTAGAAGCGGGTGATCGCCTCGAGCACCTGCCGCGGCTTCTGGGCGGTCGCGGCGCTGTCGAGGTAGACGAGCGGCTTGCCGTGCGCCTTGCGCGACAGGATCGGGAAGTCGCGGCGGACGGCTTCGACGTCGAGAGTCCGGGCGGGGGAGACGATCGGGGATCTGAGGGCGCTCATCGTTTCTCCACGGACGCGCCGCCCGGCAGCCACGACAGGAGCCACGAGTCGAGATGGCTTCTGAGGCCGGCGTCCTTCACGCGCGACGTCACCTCGCTGGCGAACGCGAAGGTGAGGAGCGTGCGGGCCGCGGCCGGGTCGAGCCCGCGCGAGCGGAGGTAGAAGAACGCGTCCGGGTCGAGCTGGCCCGTCGTCGAGCCGTGCGTGCACCGGACGTCGTCGTTGTAGATCTCGAGCTCGGGACGCGAGTCCGCGAGCGCTTCGTCCGAGAGGATCAGGTTCTTGTTCGTCTGGTGCGCGTCGGTCTTCTGCGCGCCGGGGCGGACGACGATCTTCCCCTCGAACGCGGTGCGCGAGGCGCCGTCGAGGACGCCCTTGTAGAGCTCCTGCGAGGAGCCGTGCGGCTTGGCGTGGTCGATGAACGTCCGATTGTCGGCGGTCTGCGTCCCGTCGGCCGCGTAGAAGCCGTCGAGCGTGCAGCCGGCGCCCTCGCCGTGGAGCTGCGTCGTCAGCTCGTGCCGCGCGACGGCGCCGCCGAGCGAGAAGGCGTGCGAGACGTACTGGCTCCCGGGGCCGAGGTGCGCGCTGGTGACGCCGATGTGGTACGTCGAGCGCCCCTCCTCCTGGATGCGGTTGTGGTCGAGGAGCGCGTGCGCGCCGAGGACGACCTCCGTGACGGCATTCGTCAGGGAGACGCCCTCGTCGGCTCCCGCGTACGACTCGACGATCGTGGCCTGGCTGTTCTCGCCGAGGCGCACGTGGAGGCGCGGGTGCGTCATCTTCGGTGTCGGGGAGACGGTCGAGACGAAGACGACGTGGAGCGGGTCGGTCAGGACGCAGCCCTTCGGAACGCAGAGGAACGCGCCGTCCGAGAGGACCGACGTGTTGAGCGCGACGAACGGGTGCTTCTGGTGCGGCGCCAGGCGCCCGAGGGTCGGTTCGAGGAGGCCCGGGTTCTCGCGGAGGGCGGAGGCCAGGCTCCCCGTCTTCACGCCGAGCGGGAGCGCGGGGAGCGACGAGGCCTTCGGGTCGTAGCG
>WNFL01256712.1_pt2 | contig 10358 bp, 8 predicted proteins | sample 5400361 | NCBI WGS metagenome assembly WNFL01 (sample SAMN13153351, study PRJNA577476) | soil metagenome | isolation source: 40 cm soil on Douglas fir-dominated hillslope | place: USA:California | collected 2013-09-17
ACGGACTTCGAACCGGCCCGGATCATCTGGTTCGCGCCATTGACAATCATCTCCGCGATCGCCGCCTGGCTCGTCACCGTGGAAATGCTCACGCGCCTGGCCTGACCGATGCTCGAAGTTCGCGCGCTGACCAAGCGGTACCCCGGTGTGCTCGCCGTCGACAAGGTGAGCTTCACCGTCAATCGAGGCGAAGTGGTCGGCTATCTCGGCCCGAACGGCTCCGGCAAGAGCACGACGGTCAACATGGTCGTCGGCCTGCTCGAGCCAAGCAGCGGGCAGATCTTTCTCGATGGCCACAGCCAGTTCGACGATCCGTCCGCCTACAAGCGGCGCATTGGATACGTCCCTGAAGAGCCGCATCTCTACACGCACCTCTCGGCCACCGAGTACCTGACGCTCGTCGGCCGCCTCCGCGGCATGCCGCCGGATCGGCTCGATCGCAAGATCGCCGAGCTTCTGCGGCTTTTCATCCTCTGGGACAGCCGCTACAGCACCATGGCGGCGTACTCGAAAGGCATGCGGCAGCGCGTGCTGCTGGCCGCGGCGCTCCTGCACAATCCGGATCTTCTGGTGCTCGACGAGCCGTTCTCGGGCCTCGACGTCAACGCGAGCTTTCTGTTTCGATCGCTGATCAGCATGTTCGCCGCCGACAACCGGATGATTCTGTTCAGCACGCACAGGTTCGACATGGTCGAGAAGGTGTGTTCGCGTGCGGTGATCCTTTCGAACGGCCGCGTCGCTGCCGAACACCAGGTCTCGGCAGCGCGCGACGGCGACTCCGATTCACTCGAGCGCCTGTTCGTTCGCGTCACCAGCCAGTCGGATTTCACGCCTGTCGCCCGCGAAATCCTCGATCTCATCCAGAGCGCATGATCCGCGAGCTTCGCGAGCGGCCGTCCGGTTTGCTGACGCGTCACTTCTTTCACGCGCTCTTCGATTTCGGCGTGTTCACGCAGGAAGGCGCCGACTCGTTCGTCCGCCTCATCATCGGCCTGTTCTCCATGCTCTTCGCCCTCGGCCTCCTGCTCCTCCGGATGTACGCCGGGAAGTACGGCGGTCTGTCCGCGGCGCCGACGGGCGAACCGTACCTGAGGGCGATGCTGGCGGACACCACGATGGCGATCGCGTTTCCGATGTGGATTGTCGCGCTCGTCACCGTCCTGGTCAGCCAGTCGCTGTTCCCGGACGAGACGGACTTCCGCGTGTTGATGCCCCTGCCGATCGGCCGCTCGGTGATCTTCGGCGCGAAGCTCACGGCGCTGGCACTCTTCGCCGGGCTCTTCACGGTGGCGTCGCAGCTGGCCATCACGCCGATCGTGCTGTTGATGTCCGCCGGCCGCTGGCGCGTCGACGCGCCGCCTCTGACAGCGATGGCGTTCTGGATCTCTGGGCCTGCGGCCTCGGTGTTTGCCGTCCTCGCCGTCACCGCGGTGAACGGCCTGCTGACGGTCTGCGTGCCGCGCGCGTACACCCGCGCCCTCACCGGCATTACGAGAAGCGCGATGATCGGTGGGCTGGTCCTCGCGCTGCCGCTCGTGTTGTCGCTGCCGGCGCAACATCTGCGCTTCGCCGCGCAGTCCCCCGTCATGTACTTCGCGCCGCCTGCCTGGTTCCTCGGCATCGATCGCGTGATGCTCGGCCATTCCGATGCCTACTTCCGTCGCCTTGCGGGAATCGGATCGATCGCCTTCGTCCTGGCGGCTATCACTGCCGCCGGCAGTTACCTCGCGCTCTATCGCCGCTTCGATCGCGTGATGCTGCATACGTTTGGCGTCTCGCGGCGGCCCGCCATGCGATGGCCAGGTTGGTGGCGCCGCGAGCCGGCTCACGCGGCGGTCCAGGAGTTCACGACCGCGACGTTTCGCCGCAGTACGCTGCACCAGGGCGTCGTCGTCGGGTTGTCGGCGTGCGGAATCGCGCTGGCGCTGAATACGCTGGTGCGAAGCGACGTGCTGCCGTGGCTCCAGGGCGTCGACGTGTCCCGCGGGGCGATTCTTGCGGCCGTCGCGGGCACACCGTTCGGACTCATCTTCGTGCTCGGCATCGCCGCCAGAACCGCGCTCGCATTGCCTGTCGAGCCGAAGGCGAACTGGGTCTTCCGCGTGACGGAACGCGAGGCCATCCGGTGCGACGAACTTCGCGCCGCCGAACGCGTCGTCACACAGCTCGCGGTGTTTGTTCCGGTCGCCCTGACGCTTCCGTTGCAGTGGGCCGTGGCCGGCCCGCGCGCGCTCCTCTCATCGTCGCTGACGGCCGGCTTTGGATTGCTCTGGACCGAGGTGTTGCTGCACAACTGGCGACGGATTCCGTTTACGTGCTCCTACATTCCGGGGAAGCTCACGGTGGCGCAGGCGTTCATCGCCGCGCTCGGCATCTTCCTCACGTTCGGCACGATCATCGGCGCGATGGAGTTTGGCGCGCTTCGCGCGACCAGACCTCCGACAGCGGTTTTCGTGGTCGTCGGGTTAGCGGGAGCCGCCGTCGCCTTGCTCAGGCGCAGGCGACGAAAGAGGTGGCGCGAGACGCCCCTGATGTTCGACGACGAGATGCCGGACGAATTGCAGATCCTGGCGCTTCGTCGGTAGTTGTGCTTTCAGAGCGACACAGCTTTTTCGAGAAGCCTGTTCATCACGAAGTCACGAAGAACACGAAGGTCTCTTTGTACAGAATGACTTCGTGCCCTTCGTGTCTTCGTGAAAAGCCGTCGTTGCTAATCGGCAACCTCGCCAATGAGAGCAGCCTATTTGTCGGCTCCCCGGCGCCGCTCCCGAAGGAGCTGCAGATACTTCTGGCGCGCGGTCGCACTCTCGCTGGCGCGCCCCAGGGTTTCGTAGACTTCCGCAAGCTGGCGGTACACGTCGATCTCCGCGCCGAGGGTGGCCGCTGCCTCCAGATGTTCGACGGCCGCTGCTGACCGGCCAGCCTTAATCAGAGCGACGCCCAGGGCGATCCGATGGTCGGGGCGCTTCGGCTCCCGCTCCACGACTTGCTGCCAGATGGCGACCGCCGCGTCATGACGGCCGGCAGTTGTCTCGCGCACAGCCTGCTGGCGGAGCACGTCGATTTCAAACGACCGGCGCTGTTCGTCGTTTGCCGCCGCCCGCAGCCTGTCGTACTCAGCGAGCTGTTCCTTGCTCTCGTTCGTCCGCCCCAGGCGAGCGAGCGCGTGGCCGAGCAGGTAGCGCGCCTGGACCAGCGAGGACTCGAGAGCGATCGCGTGACGCACGACGCTCTCCGCCGCTGCGTACCGGCCGGCGTCGAAATGAATCTGCCCGATGGCTGTCAGCGCCTCCGGGTCGTCCGGGCCGAGGAGTGACGCTACCACCAGTTCGACGAGCGCATCGCCGATCCGGCCGACTCTCGTATAAGCGAGGCCGAGGTCGGTGTGGACGCGCGCGTCATTCGGGTTCAGCCTCACGCGACGCGCTAACGGATCGATGACGCGTTCGTACTCCAGGTGCCGATGCTCGAGATCTGCCAGCCGGTAATAGAGGGCTCCCTTACCCGCAAGAACCGTGAAGGTCGAGGCCACCTCGAGCTGGTGCAGCGCGTTCCGACCGCGATCGGTGCTCTCGTACAAGTCGGCAAGCGCGGAATGCACGTCCGTCGACCGAGGGAGCTTCACAACGGTGTTCAGCAGCACTTTTTCCGCCCCCTCCACGCGGCCCGCATGCGCAAGCGCTCGACCGAGCCCGACACTGGCGCGCTCATCGTCTGGCGCCAGGCTCACGGCGGTCTCGAGCTGCTCGATGCTCTTGTCGTCGTTGCCTGCGTCGGCGTACGCGGCCCCGAGAATCCGGTGAATCTCAGACGAGCGTGGCGTCGACGTGGCCGCCGCTTCGAGCAACGGGATGGCGTTCTCGGCGTCTCCATCGCGGAATTTCGCGATTCCCGGCTGCAGCCTGGCAAGCAACAGAGGACCGCCGGTCACGAGCGGATCGCGTGCGACCGCGCTCCGAAAACTCGCGATCGCTTCCTGATATCGACCTTCCAACGCGAGCGTCAGGCCGTCTGCATACAGCGCCGGTGAGAAAACGGGTGTCAGAGCGGCCCTGTCCTGCACAAGCCCCAGCTCGGCAAAAAGAGGGACGTGTCGATCTGGCGGGATGGATTGCAGGCGGCGCTCGTGAACTTTCAGCAGCAGGACCGCTTGCGGAGTCATCTCGTCCGCACCCGGCTGCGTCGTGCGCCTGGAAGCCAGCAGATACGCGCTTACCGGATCCTCCGGATCGATTTCCCAGGCACGCTGGAAGGCGCCGATGGCATCGGCCTGACGTCCCATCGTTTCCAGGAGCAGGCCGCGGAGGACGTGAAGGGCGCCGCGTTTACCGTCTGCTTGAATAGCTTCGTCTATCTCGCGGATGCCGTCGCGGTACCGCCCGCGGTTGATGTAGACCTCCGCCAGCGCCATGTGCAGACGCACGCGCTCGCCTATCGCGGCGGCAGGCAGCCGCGATCGCAGGTCCTGCTCAGCGCCACGAATCGTCTCGTCCCACGTCGCGAGACTGGACGCCATTTTTTCCAGCTGACCAGTGATGAGCGGCCCCTCGTCACCGAAGTCGCCGGCAAGCGTCGAGTGGAATCCGATCAACGCGTCGCGGAACGCATCCTGTTGAGCGGCGACGGGAACCGCGAAGGCGCTGAGGAAGGCCGCAAGGCACGCGGCCACGTGAGCACGGAATGTCGGCACGGAATCCCGCGCGTAGTTTACACTCTCAGCCCGAGTGAACAGTGGGGCGTTCGCGCGATCGGCTGCGGCGGCGCTGCTCCTGGCGGCAGACCTGCTCGCTGTACGCGCCGCCGTTCCACCCTTCAAGTTCGTGGACGTCGCTCGCGAGAGCGGCGTCACGCTCCTGAACATCGCCGGAACCAAATCCAAGAGCTACCTGATCGACTCGACAGGAAACGGCGCCGCATTTCTCGACTACGACCGAGACGGCGACCTGGACATCCTCATCGTCAACGGCTCGTCGCTGTCGCGCTTCAAGAGCGGCGGCGATCAGATGGTGGCGTTGTACCGCAACGACGGCGGCGGCCACTTCCCCGCCGTGACCGCCAGCAGCGGACTCACCCGCCGCGGCTGGGGCATGGGCGTGTGCGTTGCCGATTACGACAACGACGGCTTCCCCGATATCTACGTGACCGCGCTCGGTCCGAACGTCCTGTGGCACAACACGGGGAAGGGAACGTTCACCGCCACGGGACAGGCCGCCGACTCGGGATGGAGCACCGGCTGCGCGTTCGGCGACTACGATCGCGATGGCTACGTCGACCTGTACGTGGCGCGCTATCTCAGCATGGAGTGGGAGACGATCGCGCCCGATGGCGAGCGCACGTGCCGCTTCATGAACATCGCGATCCCGTGTGGACCGAAGCCGCTGCGCGGCGAGCCCGACGTGCTCTATCGCAATACAGGCAAAGGCACGTTCGTCGACGTCACGAAGGCGGCCGGCGTGTCCACGCCGGGGCACTACGGCTTCGGCGTGCTGTTCAGCGATCTCGACAACGACGGATGGCCCGACATCTATGTGGCCAGCGACTCGGTGCCCAGCCTGTTTTTCCGGAACCGCCAGAACGGCACGTTCACGGAGGAAGCGCTGCGCTCCGGTATTGCCGTCAGCGGCGACGGCCGCGAACAGGCGGGCATGGGGGTTGACGCGGGCGACTACGACGGCGACGGCCATCTGGATCTGATCAAGACCCATTTCTCGCAGGATTACACGACGCTGTACCGGAACCTGGGAGGTGCGCTCTTCACCGACGTCAGTTCCCGCTCGGGCCTGATGCTCGGACCGCAGTTCGGCTGGGGCGTCGGCTTCGTCGATCTGGATAACGACGGCCGTCTCGACGTGCTCGTCGCGAACGGTCACATCTATCCCGACATCGACAAGACGGGCACGAGCGCCTACCTGCAGCCGAAGCAGTTGTACTGGAACCTCGGAAACGGTCGGTTCCGGGAAATCGCGCGTGAAGTCGGGGGCAGCCTGCTCGACATGAAGTCGAGCCGCGGCCTGGCGTTCGGCGACTACGACAACGACGGCGATATCGACGCGCTCGTGGTCAACATGGACGATCGCCCGACTCTGTTGCGGAACGACACCGTGGGCGGCCGCTGGATTACCGTGCGGCTGGAGGGAACGACGAGCAATCGCGATGGAATCGGCGCGCGGCTGACGCTCGAAGCGGCCGGCGGCCGGCAGACCGCCGAAGTCAGAAGCGGCGGCAGCTACCTCTCACACAACGATCTGCGCGCGCATTTCGGCCTCGGCGCCGCCCGCCAGGTGGATCGACTCACGATTCGCTGGCCGGACGGGCGCACCGAAACGGCCACCGGACTCGCGCCGAACCGGTTCTACGTCGCGCAAGAAGGCATGGGGATTCGATGACGAGCTTCGAGAGGTTCTAGTGGTTCGCGGAAGGTTCAGGGGGTTCAAGAGGTTCTGCGCGGCGGCGATGGTGGTCGCGGCCGCGATGGCCGCGGCCGCTCAAGATAATCAGTGGGCGATGTGCGATGCGATCGCGCCGGGACGGAATCTGGACGCCAGCATCCGTGCGTGCACAGCCGTCATCGACTCGCGGCCGGAGTCGGTCGTCCGGCTGGCGCTCGCGCATCTCAATCGGGCCAACGGCTACCAGTTCAAGGACGACAACGACAAGGCGATCGCCGATTACGACCAATCGATCAGGCTCAATCCCGGCGATGCGCGCGCGTTCTACAGCCGCGGCAACGCGTACAGCAACAAGGCGCAGCACGATCGAGCGATCGCCGACTTCTCGCAGGCCATCACGCTGAATCCGGAGTACGCGAGCGCATTCAACAGCCGCTGCTACGAACGGGCCATCGTCGGCGACACGGCGAAGGCGCTCGCCGACTGCAACACGTCGCTGCGTCTGCGGCCCGGGGACGCGCCGACGCTCGACAGCCGCGCGTTCACATATCTGAAGATGCGCGACTGGGACAAGGCCATCGCCGACTACGACGCGGTGCTGCGCATCAACCCCACGCAGGCCAGCTCGCTCTTCGGGCGCGGTGTGGCCAGGCTCCGTAAAGGCGACGCGCCAAGCGGCAACGCCGACATCGCGGCGGCCAAAGCCCGCCAGGCGGACATCGCCGCCGAGATGGCGGCGATCGGTGTCACGCCCTGAGCTGCATCCTCAACGAGCTGCTTTCAGTCGCTACCCGGCTATCTCGAACGCCTGCGTATCACGAAGACACGAAGAACACGAAGATCGTCTTCGTGATCTTCGTGCCTTCGTGATATGCAGGCGTCGGGAATAGCTCGGACGTTGTGAAAGAAGGCGCGAGCTTGACGCCAGCTCGTTGGTGGTATATCGTCTGTCGATATATCGACCGATGACACCCACGCGCGCTGAGTTCCACGTTCTCCTGGCGCTGCACGACGGTCCGCGCCACGGCTACGGCCTGATGCAGGACGTCGACGAATTGTCGTCCGGCCAGCTCCAGATTGGGCCCGGCACGCTGTACACGGCCATCAAGCGGCTCCGGACCGCTGGCCTCATCAGCGAAACGGACGCCGACGCCGACCGCCGGCGCTGCTACAAGCTCACCCGCAAAGGCAGGACCGCCGTCGAAGAAGAGGCGCGGCGGATGAACGACCTCGTCCGGCTCGCCAGGAAACGCGGCCTGCTGCCGTCAGCGTCATGACCTCGGAGCGCATCTACGCGGCGCTCCTCTACCTGTATCCGAGATCGCTGCGCCACGAGTACGGCCGCGAGATGGTCGAGGCGTTTCGGCAGCTCCAGCGCCGCTCCACACGGCCGCCTCTGGCGTTCTGGTCGTTCGTGCTGGCCGACGTCGCACGGTCGAGCGTTCTCGCGCAGATCGACGAATGGCGTCATGGTCCGCGGCAGATCGCGATTCGCCTCGCCGCGTCGAGCGCCGCAGGACTGGCGGTCACCGTCATGTCGGCTCACGGCGCCACGTGGCTGTATCGCTACTTCTATCATCCGTATTTCGAAGGCACCGACATTCCGATGCTGCCGTCCGGCATCGCGCTCGGTCTCGTGCTCGGGGCCACCGTCGGCCTTGCCCAGTGGATGCTCCTGCCGGCAAGAGTTCGACGCGCAAGCGCGTGGGCTCTTGCAAGCGCCGTCGCGCTGCCGATCGCTCTCCTGTTCTGCGGCGCCGCCGTCGATCGCGCCCTCCTCGGCCTGAATCCGGTCGCGGCGGAGCCGTACTCGGCCGCGCGGGATCTGCTTGTTGTCGGTGTGAGCCGGACGGCCACGTGGACGGAGATGTCCCTGCAGTTCTCGGCGATGGCCGCGGCGGCGTTGGTGATCCGGGCCCTGATGCGCAAGCCGTTGATGGAGCGCCGTCATGCTCATTAAGAATCCGTCCGATATTCCCTCGTCTGAAATCACGCCGAAAGACTTCTATATGGGGCGCCGCGAATTCATCGGCGCGCTCGGCCTGGCGATCGGGTTCGGCGACAAGCTGACCGTCGGGAGCAAGCTCGTGACGACCGACGACGCCCTGACGCCGAAAGAGGCGGTGACGACGTACGGAAACTTCTACGAGTTCGGATCGGACAAGCGCGAGATGGCCGGCAACTCGAAGCCGTTCAAGCCGAAGCCATGGTCGGTCACGGTCGACGGTCTGTGCGCGAAGCCGGGCACGTACGCACTCGAAGACATCCTCAAGCCGCACACGCTCGAGGAGCGCGTCTACCGCATGCGCTGCGTCGAAGGCTGGTCGATGGTGATTCCGTGGGACGGCTTTCCGCTTGGCGATCTCATCAAGCGTTTCGAGCCGTCCGCAAAGGCGAAGTTCGTGGCGTTCACGACAGTGTGGCGTCCGCAGGAGATGGTCGGACAACGCCAGCGCCTGCCGGACCTCCTGCCCTGGCCGTATCAGGAAGGCCTGCGGATGGACGAAGCGATGCACCCGCTGACGATTCTCGCGGCCGGCGTGTACGGCGAGACGCTGCAGAATCCGAACGGCGCGCCGCTGCGGCTCGTCGTGCCGTGGAAGTACGGCTTCAAGGGCATCAAGTCGATCGTCAAGATCAGGTTCGTCGAGAAACAGCCGGTCAGCACGTGGAACGAAGCCAACGCGGACTACTACGGCTTCTGGGCGAACGTGAATCCGACCGTGCCCACGCCCTCCTACAGCCAGGCCACGGAGCGGCGCCTCGGCGAGATCTTCAAGCGCCGGACACTGGCCTTCAACGGTTACGGGGACCAGGTCGCGTCGATGTATTCGGGGATGGACCTGAAAAAGAACTTCTAGGTCCTTTCAGAACGCCGCAGCTAGCCCCAAAGCCTGTACATCACGAAGACACGAAGGGCACGAAGAGAATTTCGTACAAAAGATCCTTCGTGAATCTTCGTGCCTTCGTGATGCGCAGGTGTTTCACGTCGTCTCGTTGCTACTGAGAGCGAACTGTACTCATCGTCGTCTTGAGGGACGCCGCGCTGCCATACGCCGTCACCGATAACTTCGTCCCGCGGCGGAGCGACACCGGCTCAGCGAAGATATAGGGCGTCGGCCAGTCGGCCGGGATATCCTTCGCGAACAGAAGCACCTCCGTCCCGCCGTCAGGTTTTCTCGCCGACACTTCAACCGATACGACGCCGGGCGGCACGTCGGGCCGTAGCGCGAGCAGGGTCGTGTCCGCGGTCAATGTTGTGTCAGCGTGCAAACGTCGTCGGCCAGATTTCGCATCGGGACCGGGCGTCGCTTCGACAACGAGATCAGACACGACCTTCGCCGGCGCGGAGCTCTGAAAGAACAAGCCCACTCTGCCGCGGTCCACAACCCGCCCGCTCGTGTGGCGATAATGGACTTCAGCCACGAGATGAGTGCCCGCGGGCAGTTGATACGCGGTCGACTGCGGCAGCTCCACGAACCCGTACCAAGGCGTCCAGCTTCCGATCCACTGACCGGTCTCCTGAACGCTGACAAACGCCGCGCGCACGACGCGGCGATCGCCGGGCAGGTATTCGAACGCGCGCACCCATCGCGTAGCCGTCAGGCCGAGATCAATGACAGTACGCCGAACATCGTCCGCGCGCGCGGGCTCGACCGTCACAGCCTCGAGATCGCGAACAAGATCCGGCGGGCCCAGCGGCCACGCGTCGAGGTCGGCGTGCGCTCGCACCGCTTGCTGCACGGGCGCAGTGGGGTTTGACGTGTTCGTAAATACTCTGCCGGCGTTTCGCGGGCCGAGTCCTTCCATCCACGAGACGATGAACTGCGATTCGCGAAGCGTGACGGCGTTCTCGTTGGCAAATCGTCCGTAGCCGGCGAACGCCGCCCACGGCGGCATGTGACGGGCGATGACGGCCGCACTCACCTTCCGCTTCTGCAGCCACACCTGCTCGTACGTTTCGAGCGG
>WNFL01331013.1_pt2 | contig 10358 bp, 13 predicted proteins | sample 5400361 | NCBI WGS metagenome assembly WNFL01 (sample SAMN13153351, study PRJNA577476) | soil metagenome | isolation source: 40 cm soil on Douglas fir-dominated hillslope | place: USA:California | collected 2013-09-17
CCAGCAATGCCGCGGCCGGCGCGGGCAGGGATTTGGCGGGATAGATCTGATCCAGCTTCAGGTGCGGCGATGTTGCGTCCATGACGAGGCGCGAACATATATTCATGATCTCGCGCATGTTGTCGATCATGACGCTGGTGAGCTCGCGCGACTTGGCGGCGTCCTTTGCCGCGCCGACCGGCAACATGGAAAAGGCGGCGCCGAATGTCGCCGCCAGATTCGCATCCACGCCGCACAACGCCACGGAACTGCCGCTATCTGCGACGAACACGCCGAACCATGCGCCGCCGGCCGGCGTTTGATCGAAAGTGCCGCCGGCCTTTACGTCAAGCCCGTCGAACAACAGGCCCAACATGTCGACTATCTTTCGGCCGTCGGGCAGGGGATAGGCGGTCGCCATGGCGATATTTCCCGTTTTGTCTGATCTGAAGCTTCAGCGAATATGAGCGCCGAGCTGTTCTTGAAACGACTCCGGAGTGAAGGGCTTGGAAATGAGAAATTTCGCGCCCGCGCCGATTGCCTTGGCACGCATATCCGGCGTCGCTTCCGTGGTGATGAAGCCGAATGTCAGCTTGACCCCGTCGCCCGCAAGCGCCTCCAGCAGCTGCAGTCCGGTCATGTTCGGCATATTCCAATCCGAGAGCACGAGATCCGGCTTCGATGCCTTGATCGCGGCCAGGGCTTTGACGCCATCATCGACTTCGGATATCTCGTGTCCTTCAAATCCGGCAAGGCGCAGCGTCTTTTTGACGATCATGCGCATGGCGGTGGAATCGTCGACAATCAGAATTTTCATCTATGGAACTCCGACAGCTCGCGGTAGGGCAGCGATAGTGATGGTTCATTGAGGTAATCGGCCGCAGCCGGGCGTTCTTGAACGTCGATTTGCAGGTTTTCTCAGCCCGATTGACTCTTGTGCTGCGGCGCTTCCGGATGTGCGCCGGCGAGATCGACGATGCGTGCGGCGATCTGATGTAGCGCGTGCAGCGACTGCACCGCTCCGATCTGCCAGGCGGCGCCCGGCATGCCCCACACCACACTGGAGTTTTCGTCCTGGGCGATGGTCGATGCCCCGGCGTCGCGCATTTCCTTCAAGCCTTCGGCGCCGTCGCGCCCCATGCCGGTGAGCATGACGCCGATCGAATTGCGCCCGGCGCTCTGCGCCACGGAGCGAAACAACACGTCGACCGAGGGGCGGTGTCGATTGACCAGTTCCCCGTCGCTCAAGCGACACTGATAGCGGGCGCCGTTGCGCACCACGAGCAGGTGCCGGTCGCCCGGCGCGAGATAGGCGTGGCCGGCCAGGATGGGTTGATCGTCGCGCGCTTCGCACACGTTGAGAGCGGAACTCGCATCCAGACGCAGTGCGAACGATCCGCTGAAGGCCTTCGGGATGTGCTGAACGATGACGATTCCCGGAATGTCCGAAGGCAGGTGGGAGAGAACGTCCTTGATGGCTTCCGTTCCGCCGGTTGATGCTCCGATCGCGATGATCCGATCGGTAGTTGCAAAATGCGTGGGTGCGCTGCGTTTCGGCAGCACCACGCTGGCGCCATGGCGGTCCGCGACACTCGAAACGGGGGGGTCTACCAACGGCCGCACCTGGGCGTGCGCCGCCATCTTGACCTTGGAGATGATCTCCTGAGCCGCATCCCTGATTCCGTGCGCCACGTCGACCGCCGGTTTGGCGACGAAATCGATGGCGCCCAAGCTCAGCGCATCGAGCGCGACGGTTGCACCATCTTGCGTGAGCGACGAGCACATGACCACCGGCATGGGGCGCAGCCGCATGAGATTGCGGAGAAACGCGAGACCATCCATGCGCGGCATTTCGACGTCGAGCGTGAGCACGTCGGGGTTGAGCAATTTTATTTTTTCGCGAGCGACGTAGGGGTCCGGCGCCGTTCCCACGACTTCGATGCCTGAATCCGAACTCAGAATCTCGGTCAGCAGCTGGCGCATGACCGCGGAGTCGTCGACCACCAGAACGCGAATTTTCTTGTTCATTGTTTGAGTTTTCCGTATTAGAACAGTTCCACGGACCCGGAATCGACCTGGGCGGCAGAGGGAGCGAATTCGCGCTCGCGCTCGAACACCGCGCGGTTGACCGTCGCGGTGAGGCGCTTGACGCGCACCTTGCCGGTCGCCGGAGAGTAGTAGACCTTGCGAGCGAAACTGCCGCCGAGATCCTCGGCGGCGATGAGGAAACCCTCGGTCTTGAGATAGTCGCGCACGAACTGCGCATTGCGCGCGCCCACGTCGAGCGCCATGTCGAGTACCTTGCCGCCGCCAATCACCTTGAACTCGAGATTTGCGCGCTGGCCGCCGAGCATCATGATGTCGTTGATCAGGCGCTCCATGGCGACGTTGCCGTAGCGCGTCGCAGAGCTCACCAGATTTTCCGCCCAGGCGCTGGTACCGCCCGAGCGGTCGAGCGGCAGCATGAAGTGGTTCATGCCGCCGATTCCCAACCTGCGTTCGCGCACGCAGGCCGAGACACAGGAGCCGAGCACGGTAAAGATGGATTCGTTGTGCCGCGTGACGTAGTAGTCGCCCGGCAGCAATTTGGCGACCGGTACGCCCATGTCCGCGTCCCACGTGCGGCGGATGTGCCCGAATTGGGGCAAGGCCGGCGGCAGGGGCACCCCGACCTGCATCCGCAAGGTGGGATCGAATACGCTCATTCCGTCCGCCGGTACACGGTGCGGCCCACGAGCTTGTAGCGGCGCGTCACATTGAGCAGATTTTCCGAGTGGCCGATGAACAGCCAGCCGCCCGGCTCCTGCAGCTCGGCCATGCGATCGAACAGCTCCCGCTGAGTAGCCTTGTCGAAATAGATCACGACATTGCGGCAAAAGATGATGTCGAAAGGACCTTTCATCGGCCAGGACTCGAGCAGGTTCAGCTGCTTGAAGGTGATCAGCGCCTTGAGTTCTCCGGATGCCGCGCAGAAACCCGGCCGCCCGGCGATCTGCGGAAACCAGTTCCTGACTCTTTCCGGCGCGACCCCCTTGAAGCGATCTGCCGCATACACGCCTTCCGTCGCGGTGGCGACCACCTTCGAGTCGATATCCGTGGCGAGAAGCTTGATGTCCCAGTTGGGCAGGCGCGCGAGGGCCTCGAGCAGGACCACAGCCAGCGAATAGGGTTCCTCGCCGGTCGAGCAGCCTGCCGACCACAGCCGCATGCGGCGCGTGGCGGAGCGCCCGGCGACGACTTGCGGCAACGCCTCTCCGCCAAGCTGCTCGAAATGATGGTTTTCGCGGAAAAACGACGTAAGATTCGTGGTGATCGCGTTGGTCAGTTCCTGCAGCTCTGCGGATTGAGGGCTTTCGACCAGCTGGCAATACTCTGCAAACGACGTCAGTTTGAGCTTGCGCAGACGCCGCGCGAGCCGCCCATAGACTAGTTCGCGCTTCGCCTCCGACAGCGCGATACCCGTACGCGCGTGTACCAGCTCGCGCAGGCGCTTGAACTCCGCGTCAGTGAGTTCGAATTCGTGCCCGAGTTCGAGCGGCCGTGTGCTCACGGCTCATGCAGACCGGTGTCGATTGTAAAGAGCTCGACGGTCCCCTCCGATTCCGTGTCGGCATCGAGCCTGCCGTCGTCGCCACCCGCAACCAGGCGCCCGAAAAGCGTGCGCTCCTCGGCCATGCTGAACGCGCGAATTTGCGCTTCTCGCAGCACCCTCCAGGAGTCCGCCGAATCCGCGCGCTCCGCATCTCCCAGCTGTGCGTGCAGCGCACGCAGCGAATCGGCTACGTGGGCGAGCCCCTGCGTGGCGCGGTCGTGAGCCTGAGCCGCAATGACGACCGCCTCCATTGGCCCAACGACGCCGTCGCCGGGTGCCGCAAGCGCCGCGCCGGAGCGCGTCGGCGCCGGATTCAGCACATCGGCGAGCGCGGCGAGCAATTGACTTCTCGCCAGGTTGTCGCTGGCCAGACACTCGTCCACCTGAGCGGCCGCCCAATTCAGCCAGGCACGGCATTGTTCCAGCGCGATCCCGGGAGCTTCCGGCCGCGCCGGGCGCAACTTGTCGGTCGCGCTATTGCGGCCGGCGTCGCTGTCAGGCCGCGGCATGACCGCGGTCTCTCACAGGCCCGCCATCGGGGAGCTGCAGCAGGTCAGCCAGGCCGACCAGGTTCGCGGCTTGGCGCAGCGCGGCGGAGGTGCCATGCCAGGTGCAGGCAATCCCGCGCGCAACGCATGTGCGCCATAGGCTCGCGAGCAGCTGCAGTATGGCCGTGTCGATCTCTTCGACCCGGGTGCCATCGACGACCATGCCTTCGCCTCGTGCAACGCTCGCCAACAAACTGCGATGCAGGTCGGCCGCTTGTACGATCGTCGTTCGGGCCCCGAGCTCGATGCGCGCCGGCTTCTTCACCCGTATCGCCTTCGTTTTGCGCGGCAGCTTCTTCTTGCTCACGCTACTTCGGCTCCGGGCACGAGTTCGTCGACGATGCTGTTGCCGATGAGTCGATCGATGTCGAGCAGGATGAGCATTTTCTCCTCGATCGTCACGAGCGCTTTGACGAAAACGGTATCGACGGTCCCGCACACGTCCGGAGGCGGCTTGGCGTCGGCTGCGTCTACGTTGTAGACCTCCGACACTGCATCGACGACCACACCGACCGTGCGCTCGTCGCGTCCAGTCATGACTCGCACGACGATGACTACCGTGGTCGGTCCGAAAGCGATGGTCTCGAGACCGAAGCGGCGCCTCAAGTCGAGGATCGGCACCACGGCGCCGCGCAAATTGATCACACCCAAGACATAGTCGGGGGTATGCGGTATGCGGGTCACCTTGTCCCAACCCTTGATCTCCTACACACGCAGGATGTCCACGCCGTATTCCTCGCCGGCCAGCATGAAGGTCAGGTATTGCTCGCTGCTTTCCGCAGCCGACTTGTCCGCGCCCGCAGTTGGTTTTGCCGTGCTCATAATTTCAATTCCTCCAAAACTTGCCGCACCCTAGAATCCATGCCACGCACCGCGGCCGCCGGCCGCCCGGTGCGTCACGCGGCATGCGCTGCCACGGCGCCGGTGCCCTGTTTGGCAGCCGAGCTGATGAGGCCCGGGGCGTCGATGATCAGAGCCACCGTACCGTCGCCCAAAATGGTCGCACCGGCGATTCCCGCCACCGATTTGAAATTGGACTCGAGGCTCTTGATGACGACTTGTTGCTGTGCGAGAAGATCGTCCACGAGAACGCCGACGCGCTTACCGTCCGCTTCGAGCACCACCAGCAGACCGTCCTCGGCGCTCCTGCTGTCGGGCTCGACGCCGAACTGGTCGCAAAGCTTGACGACGGGCAGATATTCATCGCGCAGTCGAAATACTTCGGTGCGTCCCACCAAGGTGTTGACGCGCTCGCGCGCGACCTGGATGGTCTCGACGATGGCCAGCAGCGATATGATGTAGATCTCCTTGCCGACCCGTACCAGCTGTCCGTCCAGGATGGCGAGCGTGAGCGGCAGGCGGATGCGGATGGTGCTGCCGAGACCCTCCTTGGAAGAGATCTGCACGTGGCCGCCCAAATCATTGATATTGCGGCGCACGACGTCCATGCCGACGCCGCGCCCGGACACGTCGCTGATTTGTTCCGCGGTGGAGAAGCCGGGCATGAATATCAGGTTGTCGATTTGTTCGTCGGTCAGCTCTTGATCCGGCGCGACCAGCGCGCGCTCGCGGGCCTTCTGCAGGATCTTGGCCTTGTTGAGACCGGCGCCGTCGTCGCGCACCTCGATGATGATGTTGCCGCCCTCGTGAAATGCAGCGAGTTCGAGCGTGCCGGTTTCTTGCTTGCCGGCCGCGATCCGCCGTTCCGGGATCTCGAGGCCGTGGTCGAGGGCGTTGCGGACCAGATGCACGAGCGGATCGCTGATCTTCTCGAGCACGGTCTTGTCGAGCTCAGTGCCTTCGCCGGAGAGTTTGAGTTCGACCTTCTTGGCGAGCTTGCGCGAAAGATCGTGCACGATGCGCGGAAACCGGTTGAACGCAAAGCTGATCGGCAGCATGCGAATCTGCATGACGCTTTCCTGCAACTCGCGCGTATTGCGCGCGAGCTGCGAAAGTCCCTGGCGCAAGCGGTCCAGGTCATTGGGATCGATGCCGTCGGCGAAGCTCGAGAGCATCGATTGTGTGATGAGCAGCTCACCCACCAAGTTGATGATGTTATCGACCTTCTCGGTAGCGACGCGGATGGAGCCGGAGTCCCCGGCGGCTTTTTGCACGGGAGCGCCGGCCGGCGCGCTGCGGTCCGCGTCGGCGGGCGCTGCGGCCTTCGCTTCGGTGAGCGCTACGGCCTTGGTTTCGGTGGGAGATACTGCCTTCGTTTCGGCGGACCCTGCATCGATCGCTGCCGCCTGCGGCTGTGCCGATGCCTTTGCCCCCGGCGCCGGCGGTGCGGACCCTCCGGTGGGCGTGAACTCGAGTCGGCAGCCGGAATCCACCCAGTCGAATATTTCGTCGAGCTTGCCGCGAGGAATCTGACCGGTTATGTCGATGTTCCACGACAGATAGCAAGACTCCGGATCAAGCGCATCGAGCGGCGGTAGGCGTGAAGCGTCGGCGTGCGCAACCATCGCGCCCAAGCGCCGCAGCTCCGCGAACATCCGCGTCGGTTCATTGCGCAGACGCAATAGATCGGCGACCGGTTCGAACCTGATCCGCCAGCCGCTGGGTTCGCTCGCTGCGCCGGCGCCTGCGGTTTCGTTGCCTGCGGCCGCCGGCGGTGCCGATACGGGCGCCGGCGCTTCGTTGGCTTCGCCGAGAATGTGTTTGATGTCGCCATTCAGGCTTGCGATGCGGACTTGATCGAGCGGCTGCTCGGCTTCGGTCGCCGCGATCATTTCGCGCAGGCAATCGCAGGCCTGCAGCAGCGTCTGAATGGCTTCGGCGGTGACCGGCCGTACGCCATTGCGCATTTCGTCGAGCAGCGTCTCCACTCCGTGCGTGAAGCCCGCGACCTCGGCGAAACCGAAAGTCGCCGAGCCGCCTTTGATGGAATGAGCGGCACGGAAGATTGTGTTGATATTCTCGCTGTCGGCAGTGGCGCCGAGACTCAGAAGCCCCGACTCCATGACGTCGAGTCCCTCCCGGCTCTCCTGGAAGAACACTTTGGCGATTTCCGCCATTTCCAAATCAAACGTCATGCTCGATTCCTTCGGCACATGGGCTTCGATCTCGGTTGGGCACGGATCACAGGACGCGGGCAACCGTGGCAAGCAGCTGCGGCGGATTGAACGGCTTGACGATCCAACCGGTGGCGCCGGCGCGTTTACCATCCATTTTCTTCTCCTGGCTCGACTCGGTAGTAAGTATCAGCATCGGCACGAACTTGTAGTTCAGCAGGCCCCGCAATTCACGCACGAGGGTGATGCCGTCCATCCGCGGCATATGCACGTCGGTCAGGACAAGATCGACGGCGGACTGGCGGGCCCATTCGAGCGCCTCGACGCCGTCGCAGGCCTGTACCACCTCGTAACCGGCGCCTTGGAGGGTGAAGAGCACCATCTGACGCATTGATGCCGAATCGTCGACCGTAAGGATTTTCTTACTCATTTAAACCGTCTCCGCCTCAGCAAAGCTCATCCTCGAGCAGCGCGCTCAACGGCAGAACTATCGTCAATCATCGGGGAAACTTAACGTACGACTCGGACCTGCTCGCCGGGCCGAACGGGCGCTGCGACGCCGGTCACACTCCACACTGCAGCGGCGGGGACCGCCGAACCTTATGCTGCAATCAGGAGCGGAAGCAGCTCCGCCCCCAATTTCTGGGTTTGCTGGACGATCTCCAGTACGCCCGCTGCGTCCATCCTGGCGGCGCGTAGCGCCGCGTCGGAGATCGCCGGCGCATCAGTGAGCTCGCGACTCCCGATTTCGGCCAGCACTGCCGCACTGTTGGCGATATGCACCGTCGCGACCTCGAGGGGATGCCCCTGCGCGCGCCCGGGCTCATGGTGAAATTCGATGCATTCCTGAAGCGAGCGCGGCAACCCCCATTTTTGCGCAAGCGCGAGCCCGACGGCCCCGTGATCGAACCCCATGACTTCGCGCTCGCACAGGAACAATCCCAGATCGTCGGCCGAATCCACCGACATCAACAGCGCCTGCCGCGCCGGCACGGGCGCACGGCTGAAGAGCACAAGCTGCCCGATGTCGTGCAGCAGCCCAGCGACAAAGGGACTGTCGTCGGGGCTTCGACCGCGGAGGGCGGCGATCTGGCCGGCGGCCACCGCGCATAGAAAGCTGTGGCGCCAGAACGACTCCATGCTGACGAGCTCATTACTGATGCCTTCGAAGGTTCGGATCGCCGTGAGCCCGACCGTCAGATCGCGCACTTGCCGCACGCCGAGCACCGTGATCGCCCGGCTGATCGTGGCGATCTTCCCGTGATGACCCAAGGCGGGGCTATTGGCTATGCGCAGCAACCGCGCGGTGAGCGCGGCATCATGACTGATCTCGCGGCCGATCTCCGCTGCCGACGACGAGGGATCTTCGACCATGCGCGCAATGCGCAACGCGACCTCGGGCAGCGTGACCAGATCTTCGATACTGTCGACCAACCCCTGCGGAGTCAAACTGACCTTGTTCACGCTGAACCTCCCGCCACAGGTGTCGGCGGCGGATCGCAAAAGTTGAGCGGCACGGGAGCACGCCCGCAGAGCCGTGCCCGTGGGCGTTATATGAGCATCGTCTGTTTCATCCGCTACGACATCGACCCGTTCCAGCGTGCCGAATTCAAAACCTATGCTGAAAACTGGGGGTCCATCATCCCCCGCTGAACATTCCTCGAGCTGGTCGACGGTACATTCTCGCTTCCCTCATGACGGCCGCATTTTTCCGCCATGGACCACGCCCACACAGGGGTTTGCGCCCAGGCCATAGCAGAGTTCGGCGGGTCTTTCCAAAATCGGCGCGCTTGCCCACTTCGAGCGTGCCCGCCTCGTCGCGCAGGCCGAGCGCCCGCGCAGCCTGCCTGGTGGCGCCGCTCAGGGCTTCTTCAGGCGTGAGACCAAACAGCGTGCAGGCCATGTTGAGCGCGAGCAGTATCGATGTACACGGGGAAGTACCCGGATTGCAATCCGTGGCAACGGCAATGGGCACACCTGCTTCGCGCAGCAGTGCTACCGGAGGCGGCTGCTTCTGACGCAGCGTGTAATAGGCGCCGGGCAACAACACCGCCACCGTGCCGGCGGCGGCGAGCGCGCCCACCCCCTCCCGGCTCACATACTCCAAGTGGTCCGCCGACAGCGCGCCAAGGCGCGCGGCCAACTCAACTCCGCCCATGTCGCTCAATTGACCGGCGTGCACATGAGCCGGCAAGCCCAATCTTTGCGCGGCGCGCAGGAATTGCTCGGTCTCCGCCAGGGAGAACGCGATGTTCTCGCAGAACGCATCCACCGCGTCCACCAGCCCGGCGGCAGCAAGGGTTTCGAGCCAGGGCCCGCTGACCTCGCTCACGAAGCGCGCGCGATCGGCGCGAAACTCCGGCGGCAGCGCATGCAGGCCCAGGTACGTGGTCTTGATGGACACCGGCAGCTCGTCCGCAAGAGCGCGCGCCACTTCGAGCAGGCGCTTCTCGGTCGCAAGCTCGAGCCCGTAGCCGGACTTGACCTCGATGGTGGTGACTCCCTCGGACATCAACCGCCGCGCCCGCACCGCTGCAGACGCACGCAGCGACTCATGTGTCGCCTCACGCGTAGCCCGTACCGTCGATTGAATGCCGCCGCCGGCCCGCGCGATCTCCTCGTAGGAGACCCCGCAAAGCCGCTGCTCGAACTCCGCCACCCGGTTGCCGCCGAAAATCAAGTGAGTGTGGCAGTCGATGAGTCCCGGCGTCATCCACAAGCCGCCGACTTCCTGCACCGGAACTCCCCGCGCCGCGGCCCTATCCCGCGCCGCGCCCGCCTCACCGATCCACGCGATGCGATCGCCTTTGACGGCGAGCGCGGCGCCCTTGATGCTGCCATAGGGTTCGGCGCCCGCGGTCATGGTGGCGATATCGGCGCCGATCCAAACCCTGTCCCACTCCCCGTCCGGAAAATTCTGCACTTGTTGACCCGCCGATTGCCGCGATTGCCGTTGCATGAATGATGCGTCAAGCTAGGCTCTCCACACCTTCTCAGTCAAGTTGACATCCCCCTGTCCTAGAAAAGGACGTGGATTCCCTCAGCAGGCGTTCGATGTCCCGAACGGAAGAGGATATTGGTTGCAGAGTTGATATCACGATCATGCGAGACACCACACTGAGAACATACCCACCTTCTTATTCCGAGGTCTGCGACACCTTTCGGCCCCGTCTCGCAGGCGCAAGACGAACAGACTCGGGAAGAGAACGATTCATTCACTTCCTC
>WNFL01341777.1_pt2 | contig 10357 bp, 12 predicted proteins | sample 5400361 | NCBI WGS metagenome assembly WNFL01 (sample SAMN13153351, study PRJNA577476) | soil metagenome | isolation source: 40 cm soil on Douglas fir-dominated hillslope | place: USA:California | collected 2013-09-17
CGTACTCTTCATGCTCGCAACACCCACGTATCCTTGCTGCCACCGCCTTGCGAGGAGTTGACCACGAGCGACCCGCGCCGCAAGGCCACGCGCGTCAGCCCTCCCGGAACCAGCGTCACATTCTCCCCATAAAGAATGTAGGGCCGCAGGTCCACATGCCGCGCCTGCACTTCCCCGTCCAGGAAGCAGGGCGCGCGCGACAAACTGAGCGTGGGTTGCGCAATGTAATTGCGCGGCTCCGCCACAATCCGCTGGCGAAACACCTCCCTCTCGGCCGCGGTACTATGCGGCCCGATCAACATGCCATAGCCACCCGACTCACCCACCGCCTTCACGACTAGTTCGTCCAGGTGCTCCAGAACGTAGTTCCGATGCGATTCGTTCGTCAGCAAATAGGTCTGCACGTTCGCGAGAATTGGGTCTTCACCCAGGTAGTACTTGATAATCGCGGGCACATACGCGTACATCGCCTTATCGTCGGCAACTCCCGTTCCGATGGCATTCGCTAAAGTCACGTTGCCGACACGATACGCATTGAAGAGGCCGGGCACGCCCAGACTGGAATCTCGCCTGAAGCACAGCGGATCGAGAAAGTCATCATCCACGCGCCGGTAAATGACGTCCACGCGCCGCAGCCCAGCGGTCGTCCGCATGTAGACTACGTTGTTGTGGACCAGCAGGTCGCGGCCCTCGACTAACTCAATCCCCATCTGCTGCGCCAAAAACGTGTGCTCGAAATAAGCCGAGTTGAACACGCCCGGAGTAAGCAAAACGATGGTCGGTTCGTGGCGATAGGAACAATTGGCCGGCAACAACGATCGCAGCGTGGACAGCAGCGATTGCGGGTAATGGTCGATCGGGCTGACGCCGTAGTCCCGGAACAGCGTCGGGAAAACCCGCTTCAACACCTTCCGGTTGGCCAGCATGTAGGAGACGCCGCTGGGCACTCGCAGGTTGTCTTCCAAAACGGCAAAGCTGCCATCCGGCAACCTCACCAGATCCGAGCCGCACACGCTGACATAAATACCACGCGCCACGCTCAAATCCCGCATCTCGCGGCGGTAATGGCGGCAGCTATAGACGAGTTCCTTGGGGACGATGCCATCAGCCAGGATTCGCCCTTGGTGATAAATATCCCCCAGAAACAGGTTGAGAGCGGTGATGCGTTGCGTCAGCCCGCGCTCTACCTTGCGCCATTCCTCCGCCGGGATGGTGCGAGGCAGCAAATCATTGGGGAAAACGCGTTCGGTCCCCTGGTCGTTCCCATACACCGTGAACGTAATGCCCTGGTGCAGGAAGGATAAGTCGGCCGCCTGCTGGCTCTTCCGCAGCTCTTCGGGAGGCAGTTCCAGCAGGGTGCGAAACAACGCCTGGTAGTGCGGGCGTGGCTGGCCCGGCGCCTCGAACATCTCGTCGTAGGCGGCGTCGAACTGGTAGTTGCGGAACGGCGGACGGGAAAAGGACTGCACGGAATCCGGCAGCATCGGCATCTGGTGCAGAACACCTCGCGGCCTGGGACGGCTGGATGGCACCTTAGGACTTTAGGCGCGGGTCTCGGTCAAGTCCAATTGAAATTCTTTATGGCGTGCATTGGGCATGTCCCCATAGCTAAGTGATTTGTTATCCAATAAGTGCTCGGGCCAATTCCGGGGGCCCACTCCTCGGCATTTAGGTGTGTTATCCAACAGGTTTTCACGTGACGGCCGTAACCGAATTGGGCTGCCGTCATGTTCAATCTAGGAACCGATTCCCTTAGACTTATCCAACAAGTATTGAGACTTATTCAGCCATGTTTACCTGGGAATCGACAGTTCTGCTCATCCCGGCGTTCCTGTTGGTGCTCTACTCCTATTCACTGCGCACGCGGCAGTTGAAGGCGGAGAGGAAGTACACCCAGGAACAGGGCAACATGCACATGCGCATGGTCGAAGCGCTAGCGCTCACCATTGAAGCCAAAGACCAAACCACGCACGATCATCTGCAGCGGGTGAAGATCTTCTGCATTGAAGTCGGCAAAGAGGTGAAATTAAGTGAGTTAGAGGTGCAGGCGCTGTCCGTCGCCTCACTCCTGCATGATATCGGCAAGCTCGCTGTACCCGAGTACATCATTTCCAAGCCGGGCAAGTTGTCCGTGGAAGAGTTTGAGAAGGTCAAGATTCATCCCGCGGTGGGCGCGGAGATACTGGAGCGGGTCGGATTTCCTTATCCGGTAGCACCGATTGTGCGCGCACACCATGAAAAGTGGGACGGATCGGGATATCCGAAGGGACTGCGCGGCACCGAAATTCCAATTGGGGCGCGCATTCTGTCTGCGGTGGATTATGTGGACGCGCTAGCGTCCGACAGGCAGTATCGTCGAGGAATGGCGGCAAACGATGTTCTTGCCAAGCTGCAGGAACAGTCGGGAAAAGCCTTTGATCCCACCATTGTGGCGATTTTACGCCGCAAATTCAACGAGTTAGAGGGGATGGTCCGTCGCAAAGCGACGGCGCCACCCACTGCGCAAGAGCCGAAGGAAAACATGACCAGCGGGCAAGAGCCGGCGGCTGGCCTGGCCGTGTGGGATGCGCCCGCTGCCTCTCGGCAGGGGGGGGACGTCCTGGATTTGATTTCCTCGGCACGGCAGGAAGCCCAGGCGCTCTTCGATCTGAGCCGCGATTTGGGGGCTTCCCTGAGCCTCAGCGAAACCTTGTCTGTGCTGTCGGTTAAGCTGAAGAATTTGATCCCACACGACGCTATGGCAGTCTACGTCCTACGGGGCCAAAAGCTCATTCCAGAGTACGTCAATGGCGAGGACTTTCGCTTGCTGGCGTCGTTGCAGATCCCGCTGGGCGAAGGGCTCTGCGGCTGGGTGGCGCAAAATCAGAAGGTGATTGTGAATGGTAACCCGGCTGTCGAACTGGGCGCCGCCAATGACCAGATGAAAACGACCAGGCTGCGCTCGGCGCTGGCGACCCCTTTACCGGGATTGAAGAGCGTGGTAGGCGTGCTGGCGCTCTACCGGCTGGAGGCGGCAACCTTTACCTCGGAGAATCAGCGTGTGCTGCTGGCAGTCAGTTCCAAGACCGGCCTGGCCGTCGAAAACGCGCTCAAGTACCAGCAGGCCGAGGGATCCTCCACCACGGACTACCTGACCGGGCTGCCTAATGCGCGGTCCCTCTTCCTGCAATTGGATCGCGAGCTGGCGCGCTGCGAACGCGAAGGCAGGCAGCTCACGGTGATGGTCTGCGATCTACGCGGCTTCAAACAAATCAACGAGCGTTTCGGCCGGGAACAGGGCGACAGTGTGCTGCGAGCTTTTGCGGACAAATTGCAGGCCACTTGCCGAAAATACGACCACGTGGCGCGGATGACCGGAGACGAATTCGTCGTCATTGCGCCGGAGATGCCGCAAGATGCGATGCTGGCCCGCACGAAGCAGCTACGCGAAATAGCCCAGCAAGTCGGAATCTCGGTGACAGGGGAAGATGTCATGTCAGTGGACATTGGCTATGCGTCCTATCCCGACGACGGCGCGGAAGCCGAAAGCCTGCTCGAAAAAGCCGACCGGAAGATGTATGCCGAAAAGGACAAGCAATCCTCCGGAGTGAAGGAACTGCGGCGCTCAGCGCGTGTCAAGTGCTGCCTGCCCGCGGAATTGCAGGTTGACGGAAGCGACGCTCCCGTAATGGGTACGGTGGTCAACGTAAGCACCGGAGGCTGTTTCGTGGAGTCCGGCGCGTTCGTGAGCATGGATGCACACGTCCAGCTAACCGTATGGGACGGCCGGGATGTAACGCTGCGGGGAAAGGTCGTTCGAGCACGCCCCGGAGTCGGCTGGGCCATCGACTTCGCGGATATGACAAAAGAAAGCCGCGAACAAATCCGCAGCCTGGTGCAGACCGTGCAAGCGCGCACGGCGGAATACGGCGCGGAGCAGAAGTATCTGGCCGTGGCCAAGTTCCAGTAGCGCGAGGGCGCTTCCTGCTCGAATCGGCCCTGCGCCTCAAAAAGCCCGTGCGGGACGGGGAAAGTCTCCTCCCAGACCGTTCTCCAGCCAGAAATTTTGCACTTTTTGTGTTTTGCTAACAAAGTAGTTTGTGAAAACTTATGCCCACTCACTGAGCCTGTGACCCCTTTCCCAGGACATTGTGAGCGTCGTATCATAGGGCGTAAATGGCTTTCCCTATAAAAGTCTGCGCAGTCTGCGCCGAAGAGTTCGAGCTGAAGCCAGATAAACCCGGTTTCGCCAACCGCTGCCCGGAGTGCAGCACCCCCGAAGCAGCCGACCCTAAAACTCAGCGCCGCATGGACGCTGACGAACGCAAATCGTTGCATGAAATGAGCGAGGCTCGGCGACAAGCAATGCGTTCGCTGCTGTACCGCAAGGACAGCTAATCGGTGTTTCAGATACACCCGCCCAACATCCGCAGTCCAAAGTACGACGCGAAGCGGGAACTCTAGCCCAGGTCCATCCCGAGCCCTAAGCGATCAATGGCTGGCTGAGTTCCGTGCGCCAGTCTGCAGGATCTGAACTCGCCTCCGGCCCCGCCGGGTAGGATTCATAAAGGTCCTGACACGCGGCGTGTCCGTTCGCCGCGATCCAAGCTGTGAATTCACCCCATGCTGCTCCCAGGCCCTCGTACGGGCCGCGGTAAACCGTGCGCGCAACTCGGACGGCGGGCATTTCGCCGGGCTTCACGCGACCCACCGCTGCAACGGGGGCAGTGACAGGCACGCAGATTTCAAAATCAAAAGTCGCTGGGTCCATCTTAAGATGGTGCGTGAACCATGGCCCCGCGGGGCTGATCCCTTGGGCTTTAATGACTCCCATCAGTTCTTTGAGGCCGGGACCCATGACGGACCGAACCTCACTCCGCGGAATCGTGACGTGGATGGTGGCGATCAATTGAGCGGTGGTCTGGGTAATCTGCGGTGTATCGATCATGCGTGCTCTCCTAATCGTTTGGGCAACATGCTGATGGTCATCTCACTCCCTCCGCCAACATCGCCGACAGCAGTTCCTCAAGCCGGTTGTAGCCTGCCGCCATACCGTGCTCCATGCCCGACCTGCGTGCCGTGTCGCGGGCTTCCTTGGATTCATAGAGCACCGTGATCCTGACTTTGGTGATATCTCCTTCCTCGGCGAACACGGTCGTATCCAGCGCATCGCCGGGATACCAGGACTCGTCGAACTTCTCCGTGGCGACGACCCGTTCGGGCGACACGATTTCGCGAAAAATACCGCCCATCCCCATATCATTGACGCCAGCCTTACGCCATACATACCGATACGCGCCACCAACCTTAAGATCGATTTCGCAAACTGGCATCGTCCAGCCTGGCGGGCCAAGTAGCCAGCGTCTCACCAACTCCGGCTTGGTGAAAGCGTCAAATACCAACTGGCGGGGTGCATGGAAATCGCGGGCAACATGAATTTCATGATCTGTGGGTGTTGATACTTCGAAAGTGTCGGGATAGAACATACGAGCTCCTTATATGATTTATCGTTTCCTGCTGGCGGGTCCCTTGGTTTTCTTCTCCGTGGCTTTCAACTCATGCAGCAAATCATCCAGCCGTTGGAACGACATCTCCCAGAATTGGCGATAGTGCTGTAGCCATGCGCTGGCTTCCGCCAACGGTTTCGCCACGAGTCGGCTCGGCCGCCGCTGCGCGTCGCGGTCCCGGGAAATCAGGCCAGCGCGTTCCAGAACCTTAAGATGCTTTGAGACCGCGGGCTGAGTCATTGCGAATGGCTCGGCCAGTTCGGTCACCGACGCGTCACCCGACGCGAGCCTGGCGAGGATGGCGCGCCGAGTGGGGTCCGCGAGCGCCGCAAAGGTGGCGTCAAGACGATCATGGGTCGTTTGTTTATAACCACTTAGTTGCATAACCATATGGTATTGTACTTGGGAATGTATGTCAAGCCCTTCTCTTGCTTTGTGGCGTCTCTGCCGGAACTCGTCTGCCCGAAGCCCGGTTGCGTTCCCGGCCGTCGAGGACTACCATTCGCCTGAGTTTTCCGTGCGGCGAAAGTTCCCGTACGGTTTAAGGAGGCGGTATGGGTGTCGCAATCTCTTCTCTTCCCCTGGATTCCCGTGTCCACGAATTCCTGGATAAACCCCGTAAAATGCTCATCAACGGCAAGTGGGTCGATGCCGCTTCGGGCAAGACGTTCCCAACCTTCAACCCGGCCACCGGCGAAGTCCTTGCCATGGTCGCCGAGGGTGACAGCGAAGATATCAACCGCGCCGTGCAAGCCGCCCGCCGTGCTTTTCAGGACGGCCCCTGGCCGCGTCTAACCTCCTCGGAACGCGGCCGGCTGTTGTGGAAGCTTGCCGACCTGCTCGAAGCGCGTACCGAGGAATTTGCCACGCTGGAATCACTCGACAACGGCAAGCCACTGGGCGTTGCCCGTGTCGCCGATGTTCCACTGGCGGTCGACTTATTCCGCTACATGGCGGGTTGGTCAACCAAGATCGAAGGCACAACGATTCCCATTTCCGTGCCCTATACTCCCGGCGCCAAATATCTTGCGTATACGCTACGTGAGCCGGTCGGCGTTGTGGGACAGATCATTCCGTGGAACTTCCCGCTGCTCATGGCAGCCTGGAAACTTGGGCCGGCATTGGCTTCGGGATGCACGGTTGTTTTGAAGCCCGCGGAACAGACGCCGCTCTCCATCCTGCGCTTGGGAGAGTTAATTCTGGAAGCCGGCTTCCCCGAAGGCGTAGTCAATATTGTCCCCGGCTATGGGGAAACCGCTGGCGCCGCACTTGCCGCCCATCCGGGCGTCGACAAAATCGCCTTCACCGGTTCCACCGAGGTCGGCAAATTGATCGTCCACGCCGCCACGGGCAACCTCAAGAAAGTGTCGCTCGAACTCGGCGGCAAGTCGCCCAATGTCGTCTTCAAAGACGCCGATCTCGAATCGGCAATCCCCGGTGCGGCCAGCGCCATCTTCTTCAACCACGGACAATGCTGCTGCGCCGGATCTCGCCTCTACGTGGAGCGCGCCGCCTTTGACCAGGTGGTGGAAGGCGTCGCCGACCATGCCCGCAAAATCAAAGTTGGGCCCGGCCTCGATCCCCAAACTGAAATGGGCCCCTTGGTTTCCGAAGAGCAGCTCCAACGGGTTTGCAACTACCTAGAGATCGGCATGGGCGAGGGCGCCCGCGCCGCGGCAGGTGGAAGCAAGATCGATGGCAAAGGCTACTTCGTACAACCCACTGTTCTGGTCGACACCAAAGAAAACATGAAGGTCGTACAGGAAGAAATCTTCGGGCCCGTGGTAACGGCGATCCCGTTCGATGACCCCGAGGAACTCACGCCGCGTGCCAACGATACCGTCTACGGCCTCGCCGCCGGCATCTGGACACGCGACATCAGCAAGGCCCATCGCCTGGCATCAGCGCTGCGCGCGGGGACGGTTTGGATCAACTGCTACAACATTTTTGACGCCGCGCTGCCTTTCGGCGGGTACAAACAATCCGGCTGGGGACGCGAGATGGGAAAAGACGCGCTCGATCTCTATACGCAGACCAAGGCAGTGTGTACGCGCTTGTAGCAGCTTTCTGTTTTAAGAACGATGGAAGCACGGGAGAGGACGCCCGTGCCTCTATCGTTCCTGGTTTTAGCCTAGTCTCTCCCCAGCTTCCATAGGATCTGACGCAGCATTCCCAGCCACAAATCCGCGTCGTTGTGATTCAAGTCCATGCGGCACACCAGTCGGCGCACTTTTTCCTCAATAAACGCATCCGCGTTTGACCGCACATAGCCGCTCTTCTGCAGCGCCTCGAACAAGCTGGCCGTGATCCGCTCGACCTCCCCAGCTGTAGCGACCTTTTCACGTTCTCCCTTTGCCTTCCCGCCGGACTCGCGCGCTCGACCGTCGCGAATCAGTTCATACAAACAAATCGCCACCGCCTGCCCCAGATTCATTGAAATCTGGTCGCCATAGGCAGGGATTCGCATCAGCCAGTGGCAATGACTCAGGTCAGCATTGGAGAGTCCCACCTTTTCCGAACCAAACAAGATCGCTACGCGTCCCGACGCCATTCGCTTGCGAATCAGCCGCGATCCATACTCCACCCGCCGCAGCGGATGCTGAATCTCGCGGTGTCGCACGGCAGTCGTTCCCACTACAAGAGCGCAGTCGGCAACGGCTTCGCCCACCGTGCCGTACTCCACCGCACTGGTGAGTACCACAGAAGCCCCCACGGCCGACCGAGCATTACGAAAAGCCACTTCATAGGGGTTGACCACGCGCAGGCTGGAAAACTCGAAATTGCTCATGGCGCGGGCCGCCGCCCCCAAATTCAATGGGTTATGCGGGGAAACTAAGACAATAGAAAGACGGTCGAGTTTGAGCGCCGGGAGCAGAATCAAAACCTTTCCATGACGTTCATTCTAAAGCAAATACGGTTGCAGACCGCTGGATTCCTGTAAACGCTGTTGCCATCCGGAATTACTTAAGAAACCGTCTCCCAAAAATGGTGTGGCGCTTTTTCCACAGGTGAGCTACAATTTGGCTGCGTTAGATTTTAGTGGCTCGTTGCAGTTTCGCGTCTACCCTGCTTTACAGAGTGACCCTGCCTGCACCAACCCCGTACCAATCCAGCGCATAATCTGAAGAAACACCGAGGTTTACAAGCACCAACATGGAACAAGGAACAGTAAAGTGGTTTAACGACGCAAAGGGATACGGCTTCATCAGCCGTCAGAACGGCGAAGATGTCTTCGTGCATTTTTCGGCGATCCAATCCAACGGATTCCGCAGCTTGCAAGAAGGCCAACAAGTGCAGTTCGACGTGGTGAAGGGTCCGAAGGGCTGGCAGGCAGAGAACGTCAAGGTTCTGTAAATAGAGACCAAGATTTTCGAAAAAGGAAGGGCGGCTTCGGCTGCCCTTTTCTTTTGCCTGCAACTTGATTCCGCTAACATTCGTATCTATGCTCGCGTAACTTACTTTGTTCTCAGGAGAACGTGTGATTGATTCCGCAGCCGACCCGCAGCTTCCAACCGTGTCTGTTCCAGTGCCTCCGCCCACGCCTTCCACCCCGGCGGCGCCTGACTTGCTCACACGCTTATTCCTTGGCCCCGAAGGATTGCGTGCTGGTGGGAGACTACTGGTCTTTGTTGCAATCGGCCAGCTCCTGCTGAAGGCCGGACAGGCTCTGATGCGCCCCACAATGCATCGTGTGGAGCACACGGTCTGGCACGAACTCGGGAAGATTGTGGTGCCGGCTGTGGTCGTGTTGCTGACAACCGTGATCATGAGCCGCGTCGAGCATCGGCCTTTTGGTGCCTACGGTCTGCCGTGGCGCCAAGCATCCGGCAAGAATTTCGCCTGGGGCGTTCTTTGGGGCTTCGGAGCGCTGAGCTTATTACTACTGACGCTGCGCGGCCTGCACGCATTTTATTTCGGGGCATTGGCTATCCATGGGGTGCGAGCGTTCAAGTTTGCGCTTTTCTGGGCTGTTTTCTTTTTCCTGGTCGGGATCGTTGAAGAGGGTATCTTCCGGGGCTATGCGCAGTTCACCCTCGCCCGTGGAATAGGATTCTGGCCAGCGGCCGTGTTGTTGTCGGCGCTGTTTGCAGTCGGGCATCTGAGCAATCCCGGAGAGAACCGGATCGGCATACTTACCGTGGCCCTGATCGGGTTGTTCTGGTGCTTCACCCTGTTGCGTACCGGCAGCCTGTGGTTTGCCGTGGGTCTGCACGCTTCCTGGGATTGGGCTGAAAGCTATTTCTATGGCGTGCCGGACAGCGGTGGGATGTCACCGGGACACCTGCTGAATTCTTCCTCGCAAGGTCCGGCATGGCTTTCCGGCGGAAGCGTAGGCCCGGAGGGCAGCGTGCTGGTGGTGGTGGTGATTGCTCTCATGTTCGTGGTGTTTCACTTCGCTTTTCCTGCGCAGAATACCGATCGGTTTTTGGCAAGCAGGAACATGTAGGCTTTGATGGAAGCGCAGGCGTCCACTAGCGAAGACTCGGCACGATGACCCGCAGCGCGCCGTTTGCCACGCCGATCTCTACCGGTGTCTGGCAGACGAATTCGCCGTCCGCATACACATCGACGGGCGGTTGAGCAGCCAGCTCAAAACGCCCCCCCTGAAAGTATTCAACTTCCCTGAACTTAAGATGATTGCCGTTGTAGACAGACGGAAACAGACGCAATAGCTTGGCTTTCGACATCGCCCCGATGACACACGCATCAAGCAACCCATCCGTCATGTCGGCTCGCGGGGCGATCTGCATCCCGCCTCCATACCAGGGCGTGTTGGCAAAGGCAGCCAGCACGCGCGGAGCGGAGCTGTGTGGCTGGCCATCGACCCGCAGCTCGACATGCGGCGGTGTAAAGCGGGCCAGCGCCACAGG
>WNFL01047442.1_pt1 | contig 10356 bp, 6 predicted proteins | sample 5400361 | NCBI WGS metagenome assembly WNFL01 (sample SAMN13153351, study PRJNA577476) | soil metagenome | isolation source: 40 cm soil on Douglas fir-dominated hillslope | place: USA:California | collected 2013-09-17
GGTCATGGTGGTCTCGACAGACTCGACGCCGTTCTCGCGAGTGGCGCGCGCAACCGTCCGTACGCGCGCGTCGTGCAGTGCGGCGATCGCTGATGCAACGGCGTCGACGGCATCGTCGCAGGCTCGCACGAGGCGTGAGTCGCGGGCGTCGGTGGCATCGATCACCTGACCGTGTTGCCGCGCCTCGCCGTGCATCAGTCGCGACTCCATCAGCGTGCCGCGGAGCCATAACTCGTCGCGCGAGGCAATGGCGAAGGTCGATGAGGCGGTCAATTGAACTGGTAGTCGACCTTCTTCGACTTCGGGTCGAAGGTCACCACGAGCCTGCGGTTCACGCCGGGCTCGAAGTTCTGGGCCGTCAGTTTGTGATGATCATTCACGCTGAGCGACGGGATGACGACCCAGAAATCGAGATCGGCATTCTTGGCCGGGAACTCCTTGGTCACGTTCACCTGGCGTGGTGTACGCGAGCGGAAGAAACGCCGCTCGTTGTAGAGATTCTCGCGCGCTACCTCATCGGCGCCGGCATGAACGACGATGTAGCCGTCGGCCACCGTGCTATTGAACACGGTCGTCAGCGAGCATGCGCAACAACGCGGAATCGACCGGCGCATCGGCCGGAGTCGTCACAACCGACAGGCCGCCGATGGCGATGGTCATGGTGGTCTCGACAGACTCGACGCCGTTCTCGCGAGTGGCGCGCGCAACCGTCCGTACGCGCGCGTCGTGCAGTGCGGCGATCGCTGATGCAACGGTTTGGATTCAGATGGAATGATTCCTCGAAGAGCGGGATGGCCTCGTCGAACTTTTTCTGGTTATAGAGCGCCAGCCCCTCGTCGAACTTCTGCTGCGCCGTGGTGAGCTGCTGCCGGCCCACTTCATCCTGCTGCCGGATTTGCGACAGTTTCTGCATCAGGCCGAGGATCGCCGGCGAACGCGGCGCCAGTTTCAGGATCTGCTCGTACCGCGCGTAGGCATCGTTGACACGGCCTTCGTGGAGCAGCCGATTCCCCTCGTTACGCAGGCTTCGTTCTTTCGCGACCTTGGCCTCGGCGACCTTATCGACGGCGGGAACCGAGACCTTCTTCGCACTCATCACGATCATCAGGACGACCAGCGCGGCCAGGAGAACGCTGGCGATGGCGATGAAGAGGATCGGGTCGATGCGCTGCTTCCAGATCGGCGGCCCGGCCGGCTTCGGTGGTTTGACCGGCGTCACCGCGGACGAAGGGACGGCAGGTTGCCGGGTGACCTTGGGAGTGGGATTCGTGTCGAGCGGCTGCGGCGACTCCTTCGTCTTGCCGGGAGCATCGGCCTCGGGGAAAGGGATCTCCATCGTCGGCAGCTTGTCGTGGTCTCCGCGCGTTACGACGGTGGCGTCGGCAAACATCGGTTCAGACGACCGGACCGGCCGCTCGCCGCGGAGTACTGCGCGCAGGGCGTTGGCCATGTCTTTGCCGCGTTGGTACCGCTTCGCCGGATCTTTCTCCAGACAATGCGTAACGACAACCCCGTAGCCTTCCGGGATCGTGGGATTGATCTCGTGCAGCGGCGGAAACGGCTCATGGACGATCTTGTACGAGATCGACGTCAGCGAATCGCCGCCGAACGGCTTGCGGTGGGTGAGGCATTCGTAGAGGCAGATGCCGAGGGAGAAGATATCGCTGCGGCCGTCGACCGGCGTTCCCTTGATCTGCTCGGGCGCCATGTAGTTTGGCGTGCCGAGAAACTGGCCGGTCGTCGTCAGATTGGCCACACCGGACGTGATCTTGGCGATGCCGAAGTCGGTGATCTTGGCGCGGTTGCCCTCGAGAAGGATGATGTTGGCCGGCTTGACATCGCGGTGGACGATCCCTTTTGCGTGCGCGAAGTCGAGTCCCTCGGCTACTTGGGCCATGATGTCGGCGGCCTGCTCGAATGACAGCGGCCGGCCCTGCGCCAGCATCTCTTTGAGGTTCTGCCCCTCGACGTACTCCATGGCGATGAACGACATCCCCGAGGGGTCGTCCTGACCGATGTCGTGAACGGTGACGATCGACGGATGGTTGAGGATGCCGGCCGCCTGCGCCTCGCGGACGAAGCGCGCCTGGAACTCACGAGTGTCCTCATCATCGGCATGGGCCGACGGGCGAATAGTCTTCAGTGCCACGAGCCGGCCGATGAGCGGGTCTTTCGCCAGATAGACGATCCCCATTGCTCCCTTGCCGAGCTCGCGAACGATCTCATACCGGCCGAGCTTCACCTGGTTCCGCTCTCCCCCCGCGTCAGCTCCCGATTCGATGGGAGATGCGTGAGCCGTCAATGATACCCCCCTACGTCAGCACGCTGACGCGCCTCTCCTGTTGGTTCGTGGGATTCCGTTGGGGCGCTCCATTTTAAATTATGATGCACCTCCTTTTTGTGAAATCCCCATGCGAGGACAGCCAACATGAAGGTCTATTCGGGTTCTGAGATCCGGAATGTGGCCGTAGTGGGCCACAACGACACCGGAAAAACGTCGCTGGTTACGCAACTGCTGTTCAACGCCGGCGCCATCACGCGGCTCGGCAGGATCGACGACGGGACGACCGTCACCGACTTCGATCAGGACGAGATCGATCGCAAGCACTCGATCTCAACGGCCGTGGCATTCGCCGAGTGGCAGAACACGAAAATCAATCTCATCGACACGCCCGGCTTCGGCATCTTCGTGATGGAGACGCGCACGGCAATGCGCGTCGTCGACGCGGCGGCCATCGTCGTCAGCGGTGTCACCGGCGTCGAAGTCTCGACCGAACGCGTCTGGAAGTTCGCCGAGGAGTTCGAGCTTCCGAGCATCATCGTCATCAACAAGATGGACCGCGAGCGCGCCTCGTTCAGCCGCACGCTCGAGGTACTACAGAAGAAGTTCGGCAAGAACGTCGTTCCCATCCAGCTCCCGATCGGCGAGGAAAAAGACTTCACCGGCGTCATCGATCTGGTGTCGATGACGGCCTGGAAGTACGCCGCCGACGGTTCAGGCAAGTACGAGAAGACCGACATCCCGGCTGACCAGAAGAGCGAAGCCGATGACTGGCGGGCCCAATTGATCGAGAAAGTGGCCGAAGGCGATGACACGCTGATGGAGCGCTTCTTCGATCAGGGCGGCCTCTCCCAGGAGGAGTTGCTGGACGGCCTGAAACGCGAGGTCGGGCATCACCAGATCTTCCCGGTCGTCCTCGATTCGGCCTCGCACAACATCGGCGGGCTGGCGCTTCTGCCGCCGGCCGACGAGAGGAAGACCATCGACGGCAAAGACAGGAAAGGGGAGACGATCACGTTCGATCGCCGCGCCGAAGCCTTTCCGTCGGCACTCGTGTTCAAGACCTTCTCCGATCCCTTCTCCGGCCGCGTCTCGCTGTTCCGCGTCTACTCCGGCACGTTCCAGTCGGACCACACCTACTGGAACACCACCAAAGACCACGAAGAGCGGGTCGGCAAACTGCAGCTCATCCAGGGCAAGCAGCAGGTTCCGGTTCCGGAGCTGAAGGCCGGTGACATCGGCGCGGTGGCGAAGCTGAAAGACGTGCACACCGGCGACACGCTGGCCACGAATCAGCATCCCATCGTGCTCGAGCACATCCACTATCCCGAAGCGGCAATCTCGTTCGCGGTCGAGGCGAAAGCCCGCGGCGATGAAGACAAGCTCGGCGTGGCCATCGGCCGCATCATCGAGGAAGATCCTTCGATCAAGTTCGGCCGCGACGAGCAGACCAAAGAGTTCCTCATCTCCGGCCAGGGACAACTTCACGTCGAGATCGTCGTCTCCAAGCTGAAGAAGAAGTACGGCGTCGACGTGATTCTTCATCCGCCGAAAGTGCCGTACCGCGAGACCATCACCAAGCCGGCCGACGCCCATGGGCGCCACAAGAAGCAGTCCGGCGGTCACGGACAGTTTGCCGACTGCAAGATCACCGTCGAGCCGTTGCCGCGCGGTGCCGACTTCGAGTTCGTCGACGAGATCTTTGGCGGCTCGATCCCCCGCCAGTACATCCCGGCCGTGGAAAAGGGGATTCAGGACGCGCGGAAGAAGGGCTTCCTGGCCGGCTTCCCGATGGTCGACTTCCGCGTCCGTCTCAAGGATGGGCAATACCACGACGTCGACTCGTCGGAAATGGCCTTCAAGATCGCCGGTTCGCTGGCCTATCAGCAGGCCATGGAACAGGCCCGCGCCACGATCCTCGAGCCGATCATGCACGTCGACATCACCGCTCCGGCCGAGTATATCGGCGACATCATGGGCGACCTGAACTCGCGCCGCGGGCGCGTCGAAGGGGTCGATGCGGACGGGGACGCGCAGACCGTGAAAGCGCGCGTACCGCTCGCGGAAATGCTCACCTACGGGTCGACGCTCCGCTCGATCACCCAGGGCCGCGGAAGCTTCCACATGGAGTCTTCCCACTACGAGGAAGTGCCGCGTAGCCTTCAGGAGAAGGTGATCAACGAGCACAAGAAGGGCAACGGGGACCAGCACGCGGCGCACTGAGTGCGCTTCGCGCGCTGTCGGTTGTTGGGTTGTCCGTTTTGTCGGTTATCGGTTATCGGGTTGTCCGTTTTGTCGGTTATCGGTTGTCGGTTGTCAGTGGCTGGGGTGTTCAGGTCCAGAAAGGGCGCTCTAGCGCATTCAGCCGATAGCGGAAATCAACCGACAACCGACAACCCGTCGCAAACCGCACCTACCTCGTCCGCACCAGAATCCCCAGCTCGCGGATCTGATACGCGAGCGCCTGGCGGGACATGTTCAGCGAGGCCGCGGCACGGTTCTGATTGCCGTTGGCCTGCACGAGCGATTTCTCGATCAGCTCGCGGCGGAAGCGCGTCACGGCGTCCTGATACGAGTTGACGCCGGCGCCGGAGCGGACGACCGCACTTCGCATCCGCTCGGGAAGATGTTCGACGTCGATGGCCGCCCCTTCGCCGGCCAGTGCATGTGCGCCGCGGATCGTGTTCTGCAGCTCCCGCACGTTGCCGGGCCAGCGGTAGGAGAGGAACACCGACTCGGCATCAGCAGTCAGTCTCGATGGTCCGCCGCGGCTCTTCTCCCGCTCCTTTGCCAGGAAATGCGCCGCCAGCATTGGAACATCGGTTGGGCGGTCGCGCAGCGGCGGAAGGGCGATCTCGATTCCTCCGATGCGGTAGTAGAGATCCTCGCGGAAGTGCCCGTCTTCGACCGCCGATTCCAGCTTGCGGTTCGTGGCACTGACGATACGGACGTCCGCGGAGCGGTTGACCGTATCGCCGACGCGGCGGAACTCCCCTTCCTGCAGAAAGCGAAGGAGCTTGGCCTGCGCGGAGAGCGGCATCTCCCCGATCTCGTCGAGAAAGAGCGTTCCGCCGTCGCTGGTCTCGATCAGGCCGGCGCGATCGCGATCGGCGCCGGTGAACGCGCCGCGAACGTGTCCGAACAGCTCGCTCTCGATCAGGTTTTCAGGAAGGGCGGCGCAGTTGACCGGGGTGAAGATCTTGCCTCGCCGCGGCGAGTGCCGGTGCACGGCGCGGGCGACCAGCTCCTTGCCGGTGCCGGACTCGCCGAGGATGCAGACCGGCACGTCGCGGCGCGCTATGCGCGTGATGAGAGTAAAGATCTCCCGCATGGCCGGCGAGTCGCCGATCATTCCGTCGATCGACTCGCTCTTCGCGGCGGTCACGCTCTCGTTCTGTTCGATGACGCGGCGCATGCGGTGATGCTCGGCCCGCGTGCGGAAGAGCGCCGCCAGCGCATCGCGCGATTCCGGCGGCCAGGAGCTGATCCCTTCGACGAAAAGCAGCTCGCGATCGCTGCAGGTGATCCAGTCTGTCCCGGCGCCGGCCGCGATGACGTCGCGCTCCGCGGTGGAAAGGGAAGGGAGCGACCCGATCTCCTGCCACTGCCCGAGACGATTGCGTGTGGCGAAGCGCCAGGAGGTGGGGACGAAATCGTGCGCGCTGAATGGGAACTCGCGAATCGCCGCATCGCACAGGAATCGCAGCTCCGCCGCCGATGCACTCGGCTCGCTCCGCGGCAGATCGATCTTCATCTCCGCGGCCAGCGATCCGGCAACGTCGGTCAGACCACGGCCGAGCGCATCGCGGAAACGCTTCAGTTTCTGTGAGCCGGTGATTGCCTCGCCGAGGCCCGCGTTTCCGCCGTCGCGGCGGATGCGCATGGCGTCGTACCGTTGCCGCAGCTCGATATTGCCCGAATTGCCATTCGCACGCAGCGGCGTGACACGCCCTTCGATCCAATCGCTCTCATCGAGGATCAGCGCCGCTGCTTCGCGCATCTGCGGCGCGACGTCCGCGTCCATGATCACCTGCGCCGCACGCACGGCCTCGGCGAATCGTCCACGCGAGAAGTCGAGATGCGCGGAGAGAAGGTCGAGCTCGCGGAGACGCCTTTCATCGCCGGTGCCTCGGAAGAAATGCCGCAGCCGCTGAAGCTGCTGCGCCGCGTGCGCCCACTGTCCGTCGTCGGCGGCGAGATAGGTGAGGATGAAGAGGATGCCTCCGGCCGCACGGTCGCCCTGCGTTTCCTCGACGAGTGCCAGCGTGCGCAGTGCCTCATCGCGCGCTTCCGGCCAGGCGCCGGCAGTGAAGAGGATGTAAATCCTGTCGAGCGCCGCATCGATCCGCTCGGCCACGCAACGGGCGCGATCGAGCGATTCGGCCGCGTGGCGCGCCGCGGCATCGAGATCGCCGCGGGAAAGCGCGAGGTACGTGGCCAGTCGCGCCGCAAGGTAATGATCGGGAGGCGGGGCGTCGTCACCGGCGACGCCCGACTCGTACGCCAGCAACGCGCGTTGATAGGCGAGTTGCGCGTGATCCTCATCCGTCGAAGGCACGCAAGCGTCCAGTGCGGCCCGCATGTCGTCATACCTCGACTCGAGATAGAAGAGATCGGCACGTAGAAGCTCGGCTTCGAACGGACGCGCGGCCATCCGATCGAGACGGGCCAGAGCCGGACCGTAGTCACCCATGCGCCGCTCGATGCGGGCTTCGATCAACGCGCGCGCGTCGCCGGTCACGATGTGCGTGGCGCCGCGCGCATCGCGGTAGCGCCCGCTCTCGATCAACGTGCGGGCGAGCACCTCCGCCAGCGTTGGAGTCAAGGCGTGACGCGGCAGCTCTCGCAATACCGGCAACGATTCGGATGGCGAAGTCCGTTCAAGCAAGTCTGCCGCGCCTCGTGGATCGCCGGCATCGATCAGCAGCGAAGCGGCCGCGGCGAGGTCTCCTGTCGTCTCCGTCAGCACTCCCGAGGCCACTCTGCAGAGCGTCGGCCGCGAGCTGGCCGGAATCAGACGCCTGGCGGCATCGCGCACGGCTTCCGAGGAGAAGACGAAATGGTCGTCATCGATCGCCGTAACCCCCTCCACGACGAGATCCTCCACTCCTTCCCCGAACATGAGCTGCCGGAAAAACGCCGAGGCAACGTCGATGCGAACGCGCGTGCCGAGGAGTGCGATGGCCGCGATGTAGGAACGGAGCGGCTCGCGCAAGGAGGCAAGAATCGGGATCTGTTCACTTGCGGGAAGAGCTCCGGTATCGAGAAAGCGCGGAAAAGCATCGGACTCGATGAAGGCCTCGATCCAGGCCCGGTTCTCGATCCGCGCCTCCACCTCCCGCCGCGCGCTGAGGAAAGGAGCGACGACGAAGTAGCGCGACGGCGGCAGATCGACGTCACCGCGGTCGGCCGCGATCCAGACACCGGCGCCGGCCGCTTCGAGCATCTCGATGACGCGTGCTGAGGCTGGGTCGAACCGCTCGTGATGGACTACGGAGAAGATCAGCCGCTGCCGCGATGCGCCCTCGACGACGCGCTCAGCGATCTCGCTCTCGCCGCGTTTGTCGAGCGGCCCTGCGATCGCGGCGAGCGCGCGGATTGCCGAGTAGCGCTGCAGTGGCGAGGCGTCCGTCCCCACTTCCAGCACCTGCTCGCCACCCAGTGAGGCCGCCGTGCGGATGACGCCGCTCGCGCTGTTTCCTCGGAAGCTCCGCGTTTTCCCGTGCAGGACTTCGTTGAGCGCCTCCGGACCGGGTGAGGCGATCTCGCCCCATGCGGCGGCGCGCAGCCAGCGGAGGTCGGCCGCGGCGTCGCCGCGCAGCCGGGCCTCGATCTCCAGGTAGACCGATTCCGCCCGTCCCCACGGCTGACGCAGCGACTCGACCGCCGGCGCGCCGACCGATTCGGCGAACTGCTGGATGACGGTCAGCGTCGGCGGCGTCTCGTCCTCCGCCGCCCGTGCTCCGACGCGCACGAGGCGGCAGTCGTTCCCCCGCTTCCGGACCACGGCCCATTCGGCAGGATCGTGCTCGGCATCGGAAAAGCCGGCGAAGTGCAGCAACGCCTGATGTGCCGCGAACTGCCCGACGAGCGAGAGTTGGTCCCTGGCACCGAGCTCTCCCGCGTCGCCAAGCGGCATCGCCTGGAGTGAAATCGATGGTGTACATCCATCGATCCACGGCAGTGTCGAATGACGCAGTGTGGAGATGATGGCGCGATCCCACCCGAATGCACCGAGGTCGATCTCGATCGCAGGCCGCGAACGACGGCCTGAGCCGCGCATGGACATGTAATGAGGTGAGGATTGAGGGAGGGATTTCCCTACCCTGAAGCTTAACGAAACCGAGCCCTGGCGTCTCGCCGTGTCGGGCGGCGGCTGTTCCGGGGCGCTGGCGTCTCGCCGGCTGCCCGGCGTGCGTCCCGCCGCCGGGTCTTGCCGTGTCGGGCGGCTGCGGTTCCGGAGCGCTCGCGTCTTGCCGGCTGGCCCCGGGCGCCTCGTCACCGAACCGGCAAGACTCCAAACGTTCGCGAGTAACCCGGCGGCGGGACGCGCGCAGGGCCAGCCGGCCAGACGCCAGCGCTCCGGCCATAAAGTTCGGGCGATTGTCGGCTAACCGAAATCCTCCGCCACCGTCCAAACCCTGCGGAGGAGATCATGAACCCGATCTGTCTGCCGAAGTCCCTGGGGCTTGCCTTCGCCTTCGTCGTCGTCGCCGCCGCGGTAAACGCAGCAGGACACGATTCCTACGTCCTGCACTTCGGCGGCAACCGAAACCACGTGACCATGAGCGGCTCGCTCGAGGATTTCAACGTCATCAACAGCAGCCTCAACGGGGACTATCTCTGGGTCCGCCGCGGGGCGAAGTCCTACGTCATCACGGATCGCGCTCGCCTATCGGAAGTCTGGAACTACTTCGCGCCGCAGCGTCTGCTCCAACCCGAGCAGAGGGAAATCGAAGAGCAGACGAAGAAGATCGACCGGCAGAGCGATGCTCTGGAAGATGACGATGACCGCGAGCTCACCACCGCCGAGAGGTCACGCCTCCAGGATCTGCACGCCAGAGACCGGGAGCTCAGCCGCCGCGAGCGGGCGCTCGATGAGCGGGAAGAGGAGTTGGACCGGATCGCGGAAAAGAAGTTGTGGCAACTCGTCGATCGGGCTATTCGCGAGGGTACGGTGCGCGCTATCCGCTGATTTGAGACCGACGGCATGCGGTCAGCATTCGTATCTATCGCATGTCCCTGTTGTTAACGCTCTCTCTCCTTTTCGCCGGCCGCACCCGCGCCGTGTTGCCCCCGAGCAACATCCCCACCCCTCCTTCGGTCATGTGGATTGCCGCGCATCCCGATGATGAATCGATCGCGGCGCCGCTGCTGGGAAAATGGTGCCGCCAGGAGCACGCCAGGTGCGCGTTCCTCATCCTCACAAGAGGCGAGGGCGGGACCTGCCTGCGCCCGGACGGTTGCCATCCCGATATTGCATCCGTCCGAAGCGCGGAGGCCGGCTCCGCATCACAGTACTTCGGCGCGACATCCATTCTTCTCACCTATCCGAATACGGCCGGAGTCGATAAGCCCGACTGGCGATCGGCATCCGGCGACCGCCCCGACGTCGTGACGTCCGTGGCGGACTACATCGAAGCGTTCCACCCCAGCCTGGTGCTGACCTTCGACCCGCGTCACGGCACGACCTGCCATCCCGACCACAGGGAGACAGGCGCCATCGTTCTCGACGCGGTGAAGCTGCTGACGTACGAACCCGATCTCTACCTTCTCGAAACCCGGGTCACGTTCGCCTTCGATCCGCTGGTGATCCACTTCGCGCCCGCGGTCGCGGGCCTCCAGCGGTTCGACGCCAACGAGATTCTCACCTCAACGCAAACCTCGGCATGGTCGGAGATTACGCAGGACATGACCCGCCATCCGAGCCAGTTTGACGAATCGTGGCTGGCGGCAATCGAGAATGTGCCGACGGGCGACCGTGCGGTCTATATCGCGCCGGCGAAAACGATTCTGGCTCTGCAGGTTCCGGGCTGCCAGTAACTGTCAGTAGCCGACGAGCGGCACCGGATGGA
>WNFL01423048.1_pt3 | contig 10356 bp, 7 predicted proteins | sample 5400361 | NCBI WGS metagenome assembly WNFL01 (sample SAMN13153351, study PRJNA577476) | soil metagenome | isolation source: 40 cm soil on Douglas fir-dominated hillslope | place: USA:California | collected 2013-09-17
CCTCGTCAAACAGCCCGAGGAGCCCTGGTTCCAGCTCGAGTGGCAGTTCGCCGACGAGGCTGCGCAGAAACTCGGGTTCAAGCTCCTGAAGATCGGCGCCGCCGACGGCGAGAAGGTCCTCTCCGCGATCGACAACCTCGCTGCGCAGGGCGCGCAGGGCTTCGTCATCTGCGCCGCCGACGTACGCCTCGGCCCCGCGATCGTCGCGCGCGCGAAGGCCAAGAATCTCAAGCTCGTCTCGGTCGACGACCGCTTCCTCGGCGCGGATGGCAAGCCGATGGAGGACGTGCACTACCTGGGCATCTCCGCCTCGAAGATCGGCACGAGCGTCGGCGTCGCGCTCGCGGCCGAGCAGAAGAAGCGCGGATGGACGAACGAAGACACGGCCGTCATCGCCGTCACCTACGAGGAGCTCGAGACGACCAAGGAGCGCACGGACGGTGCGATCGGGGCGCTCGCGGCCGCCGGCTTCCCCGCCGAGCGCATCTTCAAGGCGCCGATGCAGAAGCAGGAGATCCCGGCCTCCATCGACGCGGTCAACGCCCTGCTCACGCAACACGCCGACGTGAAGAAGTGGCTCGTCTGCGGCTCCGGCGCCGAGAGCGTCGTCGGCATCGGCATCAACGGCACCGACTGCATCGTCGAGCTCGAGAAGACGAAGCCGACGGGCTTCTACGCCTCGGTGCTGCTCTCGGCCAAGCAGCACGGCTACCAGACCTGCGAGATGCTCTACCGCTGGGTCAAGGACGGCGTCGAGCCGCCCAAGGACACGCGCACGACCGGCGTCTTGATCGACCGCGCGAACTTCCGGCAGGTGCTGAAGGAACAGGGCATCACGCACTGAGCGCGGCGCTTCCCTCGGGACGCCTCGCGCGACACACTCTGGGCGATGCCCCCCCACGAGCCCCTCCTGGCTTTCGAGTCGGTCTCGAAGAGCTTCGGCGCGGTGCGCGCGCTCACGGGCGTGAGCTTCTCGATCGCCGCCGGCGAGGTGCGCGCGCTGCTGGGCGAGAACGGTGCCGGCAAGTCGACGCTCCTGAAGGCGCTCTCGGGCGCGCACGCGCCCGACTCCGGCGCGATCCGCATCGGCGGCGCAACGCAGCGCTTCGACTCGACGCAGGACGCCTTCCGCGCCGGCGTGGCGGTGATCTACCAGGAGCTGCAGCTCGTGCCCGAACTCTCGGTCGCCGAGAACCTCCTGCTCGGACAATTGCCCGCGCGCGGTGGCCTCGTCGATCCTCGCGCGCGCGACGCGCGCGCGCGCGAGCTGCTCGCACGCCTGGGCCTGTCGATCGACCCCGGCACGCGCCTCGGATCGCTCTCGCTCGGCCAGCGCCAGATGGTCGAGATCGGCAAGGCGCTGGCGCGCGGCGCGCGCATCCTGGCCTTCGACGAGCCGACCAGCAGCCTCTCGCGGCGCGAGACCGAGCGGCTCTTCGAGCTGATCCGCGAGCTCGCCGCGAGCGGGCACGCGATCCTCTACGTCACGCACCGCATGGACGAGGTCTTCGCGGTCTGCGGCTCGGCCACCGTGCTGCGCGACGGCGCGCTGGTGCGCACGTTCGAATGCCTCGACCACGCGCCGCGCGCGAGCGTCGCCGCCGAGATCGTGCGTGCGATGGTCGGCCGCGAGCTCTCGGACGTGCACGGCTGGTCGCCGCGCGACATCGGCGCACCGCGCCTCGAACTGCGCGCCCTCGAGGGGCATGGTCTCGCGGCCCCGCTGAACCTCGACGTGCGCCGCGGCGAGATCGTCGGCCTCTTCGGCCTCGTCGGCGCCGGCCGCACCGAGCTCCTGCGCCTCGTCTACGGCGCCGCGCGCAGCAGTGGCGGCCGCGTGCTGGTCGACGGCCGGCCGGTCGGGATCCGCTCGCCGCGCGACGCGATCGCGGCCGGCATCGTGCTCGCGCCGGAAGACCGCAAGAAGGAGGGCATCGTGCCGGTGCGCTCGGTGCTCGAGAACATCAACCTCTCCGCCCGCCGGCGCAACCTGCACCTGGGGACGCTGCTCGACCGCACCTGGGAGCGCGACAACGCGGCGCTGCACATCCAGCAGCTCGCGATCAAGACGCCCTCGCCCGCGACTCCCGTGCGCAACCTCTCTGGCGGCAACCAGCAGAAGGTGATCCTCGCGCGCTGGCTCTCCGAGTCGATCAAGGTCCTCCTGCTGGACGAGCCGACGCGCGGCATCGACGTCGGCGCGCGCGCCGAGATCTACCGCATCGTGCAGGAGCTCGCGAAGACCGGCGTCGCCGTGCTGCTGGTCTCGAGCGACTTGCCCGAAGTGCTCGGCCTCTCCGACCGCGTGCTCGTGATGCGCGAGGGCCGCATCTCGCAGGAACTCGCCCGCCGCGAAGCCGGCGAGGAAGTCGTCCTGCAGCACGCGCTACCCGCCTCCGAGGGCGCGTTTGCATGAGCAACCGCCTCTGGCACCGGGCAGGCATGCTGCTCGTCCTTGCGCTGCTCTACGCCTGCTGCGCCGCCTTCGTGCCGCACTTCACGAGCTGGACCAACACCGAGGGCCTGCTGCTCTCGGTCGCGACGGTCGGCATGGTCTCGTGCACGATGCTCTTCTGCCTCGCCTCGGGGAACTTCGACCTCTCGGTCGGATCGGTGGTGGCCTGCTCGGGCGTGGTAGCCGCAGTCGTGATGCAGCGCTCGGACAGCGTGCTCGCCGGCGTGCTCGCCGCGCTTGCCAGCGGCGCCTTCGTCGGCCTCGTGAACGGCCTCGTCGTCGCGCGCCTCTCGATCAACCCGCTGATCACGACCCTGGCGACGATGCAGATCGTGCGTGGCTTCGCCTACATCGCCAGCCAGGGCAAGGCCGTCTCGATCGCGCACGAGCCGTTCTTCGAGCTAGGCAACGCCTACTGGCTCGGCCTGCCGGTGCCGGTCTGGATGTGCGCAGGATTCTTCGTCGTGTTCGGCTTCCTGCTCTCGCGCACCGTCTTCGGCCGCGACACGCTCGCGATCGGCGGCAACCAGGAAGCGGCGCACCTGGCGGGCATCCCGGTCGTGCGCACCAAGATCGCAATCTTCGTGCTGCAAGGCCTGGTCGCAGCTTTCGCCGGCATCGTGCTCGCTGCACGCATGACCAGCGGCCAGCCGAAGGTAGCGGAGGGCTTCGAACTCGAAGTGATCTCCGCCTGCGTGCTCGGCGGCGTCTCGCTGACGGGCGGAGTCGGTTCGATGGGCGCTGTGATCGCGGGAGTCCTGATCATGGGCATCGTGCAGAACGCGATGACCCTCCTGAACGTCGAACCCTTCTGGCAGTACGTCGCGCGCGGCCTGATCCTGCTCGCTGCGGTGCTCTTCGACCGCCTGCGCCAGCCGCGCGCCTGAGGCCGACACCCGGGCGTCTATGCCAGGTGCGCGGGCCGAGCTAGGATGGCCTCGTGATCCTGAAGTAAATCGCCAAGGCTCTCGAGCGGGCTCGGTTCGAGCGGCTCGACGACGGCTCCGTGTGCGCGACCGTCCCCGGCCTGAAGGGAGTCCTCGCGCTCGGAGACGATAGGCGCGAGTGCAAGGCTCAGCTCTCGGAGGTCGTCGAGGAGTGGGTGCTTGTGCGGGTTTCCCAGGGCCTCAGCATCCCGAAGCTCGGCTGACCATCCCCAACTCGCACCGCGGCGACATCAGTCGCGACTTGCTCGCGCGCCTACAGCCCGAACGCCCGGCCCCACGACTCGCCCGACTTGCCGTCGAAACGGTGCGGGTCGAAGAACCCCGCGTCGAAGGCGCTGACCGGTTCCCCGCAGACCATCTGTGCCACACCCTCGCCGACCGAGGGCGCGAGCTTGAAGCCGTGGCCGCTGAAGCCGGTCACGATCCACAAGCCCTCGACCTCCCTGCGCTTGCCGATCAGCGCCTGCGCATCCGGCGTCAGCGTGTACATCCCCACGCTCGTGCCCGCGTCCTGCTTGCCGCGGTAAGCCGGGATGCGCTGCTCGATCCGTTCGCGCGCCCACTCGACGTACTCTGCGCTGACCGTCTCGTCGAGCTGGTCGGGGTCGGCGATCTCGGCGTCCTCCGAGTAGTCCATGCGCCCGACGCGCGTGCGGCCCTCGTGCGGCTGGCAGCGCGTGTAGAAGTTGCCCTCGAGGTCGAGCAGCACCGGATGGCCGGGCGCCGGCAGCACCGGCCGGCTCCAGGCCAGGCGCGCCTCGTGCTCGTCCCCGCCGCGCAATTCCTCGGCCGAGCGCGGCCCCTCGAGCATCTGCTTGAAGTACTGCTCGGGCCGCACGACGCGCAACGGCAGGCTGATCCCGGTGCGCTCGAGCAGCGCGCGCGACCAGGGCCCTGTCGCGAGGACGACTGCCTCCGCCTCGATGAACCCGTCGCTGGTCTCGACGCCGCGCACGCGACCCTGCTCGAGCGCGATCGTCTCGACGCGCACGCCGATGCGCGTCGCGGCGCCGTTCTCGCGCGCCAGCGCGGCGAAGGCTTCGACGCTGCGCAGCGGATCGACGCCGCCGCCGCCGGGCTCCCAGGCCCCGAGCGCGCCCGTGCGCACGGCCAGTCCGGGCGCGACGCGCTGCATGCCCTCGGCATCGAGCAGCTCGACCTCGATGCCGAGTTCGCGCTGCATGGCCGTGTTGCGCCGGAGCAGTTCCTGGTTCTCGCGCTGTCCCGGGCCCGCGATCGTCAGCACGCCCATGCGCACGAAGCCGATGTAGCGGCCGGTCGTGCGCTCGAGCCCGGCGTAGACGCGCAGGCTGTCGCGCGCCATCGCCGCCAGCACGCGATCCGAATACTGCTGGCGCAGGATCGCGCCCGATCGGCCCGAGGAACCGGCCGCGAGCTCCTTCTTCTCGAGCAGCACGACGGGCTCCTCGTGCGGGTCGAGACGCAGCGCGAGCTGCCAGGCGATCGAGGCACCCATCACTCCGCCACCGATCACGACCACCTTGGCCCGCATGGCGCGCCGATGCTAGCGCGCTCGCCGCGCACGCGGCACGCGCGCGCGAAGAAACAGCCCCTTTCGACCGCGGGACGGTCGAAAGGGGCCGAACTGGCAGAAGTCGGTCGACCCGGGTCCGGGCCGGTGCACAGCTTGAGGGGATTGCGTGCAGCGCGAACCCGAATGGGCCCTGTGACCAACTCCCGCGCACATCTCCGCACACCTCGCGCACGCGAGGGTGGGAAAGTCGTGGAAAATTCCCGTTTGGGACGGGTTCGGGTGCTGCGCGGCTCAGTCGACGCGCCAGAACGCCAGCGCGTTGCTGGTGTTGCTGTGGCCGGCGCCCGGGATTCCGTCGCGGAACCAGGCCTGCGCGTCGTGCTCGCTGCCGACGAGGATCGAGCTCATCGGTCCGCTGGCGAAGGTGCAGCTGCGCGTGGCGACTCCGTTCGCGTCCGAGAACACGAAGGGCAGGCGTTGGAGCGCTCCGCCGACCCAGCGCTGTCCGTCGCCGAAGGGCACGCCCGCCCACAAGCGGCTCGCACCGTAGAAGAACGTCGTCGGCCGGAATGGAGGCAGGCCTTCCGCGCGCAGCACGAAATCGTCGAGCGTCGCGCCGGGCGTGCCGCTCGCGTGCATGCTCGCCTTCTGGCCGGTGGAGTTCGGGTTCGTGTCGCCGAAGGCGAATGTCGCTGCGGTCGGCGTCGTGACGTGCTGGTTCAGCCAGACGAACGTGCCGTTGCAGCGCCCGAAGACCATGTCGACGTCGCCGTCGCGATCGAGGTCGAGCAGGCCGACGTCGTAGGTTCCCGCGAGGTCGGCTGCGAGCATGCCCTGCACGCCACGCCATGCTCCGGTCGCCGAGCCGGCCTCCTCCCGCAGCACCACCTCGGCGCCCGGGACGCCGCCCAGGTTGTGGTAGAGGTGCGCGCGCCGTGAGCAACCGGCCAGGTCCATGTCCACGTCGGCGTGGATCGTGTCCGGCCAGCCGTCGTTGTCGAGGTCGACGATGTGGCAATTGCCCGCGGGCCCGTCGTCGGTCCCGGTCACCCAGGTGTAGGGGTGCTGCACGCCCCACACCGGTCGGCCGAGCGAATCGTTGCTGAGGTTGTAGCGGTACGCATCCTGACCGTCGTCGCTGACGATGATGTCCGGCCGGCCATCCTGGTTCAGATCGCCTGCATCCTCGTGATAGCCGCCCACCGCGACGCTCGCCTCGTAGAGCGACGTCGGGAAATGGCCCGGGTTGTTCGGGTCGTTGATCGCGACGGAGACGAACGGAAGCAGGCCCATACCGCCGCCGCCCGATGAGCGCACGATGTCGTTCCAGCCGTCGCCGTTCATGTCCACGATGTTCGTGGCCGTGCCCTCGAAAGAGGTGAGCATCGTGGCGCTCATGCGCGAGGTCCCCGAATCGGTGAACCCGCCGCTGCCGTCGTTGATCAGCAGTCTGTCCATCGTGGCGAAAGCCCACGCGTTCGCCAGGTACAGGTCCGGAGCGCCGTCCCCGTCGACATCCCCGGCCGCGACCCCCACGAAGTAGTGAGTGCCCGCGAACGCCGGCATGAGCGAGCTCTCGTAGCGCAGCCCCTGCCAGGCCCCGTTGATCGATCCCTGGTTGACGTACACGCGCGGGAGTTGCATGTCGCAGACGATCACGTCCGGCCAACCGTCGAGGTTCACGTCGGAGATGGCGACATCGCGTCCGTTGGTCGGCGTCAGGAACCCGAGGTCGCCGGGGACGCTGCTGGCGCTGGCGAACTGCGCGCTGCGGTCGACGAGGATCCCGCCCTCGTTCATCAGCAGGAAGTCCGGGTAGGGCGGCGGGTACCCGTTGGGCTCCGTACGCACGACCACGAGATCGACCCAGCCATCCCGATTCAGGTCGCCCGCGGCGAAGTCCTTCTCCTGATAGTCCGTGAGGATGTAGCTGGCGTCCGCGCCGTTCGCGTCCTTGATGCGACCGGTGCCGGCCGTGAAGTTGACCCAGGTGTTGTCGAACTGCGCGACCGCGGCGGGTGCGCCGAGCGCGAGGACGATGCTGGAGCGGAGGCAACTTGCGAGTCGCGACATGTCGCACCTCGAGAGGCAGGAGCGGGTTGGGTCTGCGCCAGGCCGGCCCCATTCGAAGGGCTGGGTCGGGTTCCCGCAATGGCCGCAGACCCTCGGCAGGCGAGAGCGACCTCTGCAATGACCTCGCCGCCCGCTAGTCGACGCGCCAGAACGCCCGCGCGTTGCTGGTGTTGCTGTGGCTCGAGCCGCCCGCGGCCGGATCGCGGAACCAGGCCTGCGCGTCGCGCTCGCTGCCGATGGCGATCGTGCTCATCGGGCCGCTCGCGAAGTCGCAGGGGAAGCTCGCTACGCCATTCGCATCCGAGAACACGACCGGCAAGCGCTGGATCGGCGCTCCGGTCCACAGCTGGCCGTCGGCGAAGGGCACGCCCGCCCAGAGGCGGCCCGCGCCGTACAAGAAGAGCGTCGGCCGGAACGGCGGCAGTCCTTCCGCGCGCAGCACGAAGTCGTTGACGCTCGCGCCCGGCGTTCCGCTCGCGTGCATGCTCGCCTTCTGGCCGGTCGAGTTGGGGTTCGTGTCGCCGTACGCGTAGGTCCGCGCGGTGGGCGTCGTGTTGTGCTGATTCAACCAGACGAACGTTCCGCTGCAGCGCCCGAAGACCATGTCGACATCGCCGTCGCGGTCGAGATCGAGCAGTCCCACGTCGAACGTGCCCCACAGGTCCGCGGTCAACATGCCTTGCACGCCGCGCCAGGCGCCTGTTGCCAACCGCCCAGATTGTGGTAGATGTGCGCGCGACGGCTGCAGCCGCTGATCGTGGCGTCGACATCGGAATGGATCGTGTCCGGCCAGCCGTCGTTGTCGAGGTCGACGATGTGGCACGAGCCCGCGAAACCGTCGTCCAGGCCGCTCACGATCGTGTAGGCGTGCAGGACTCCCCAGACAGGGCGGCCCAGCGAATCGGTGCTGAGGTTGTAACGGTACTTGTCCGTGCCGTCGTCGCTGAGGATGAGGTCCGGCCGACCGTCCTGGTTCAGGTCGCCCGCGTCCTCGTGGTAGGGGGCGGTGCCGGCTTCGTTCGCCTGGTAGAGCGACAGCGGAAAGTAGCCAGGATTGTTCGGGTCGTTGGTGGCGATCGAGCACAGCGGCCCGGCGCCCAGCGAGCCGTCGATGCCCGAGGCCCTCACGATGTCGTTCCGGCCGTCACCGGTCATGTCCAGGATGTTCACGGCCACGCCGTATCTGCAGTCGAGCATGGAGGCAGCCAGGCGCGACGTGCCCGAGTCCACGAAATTTCCAGTCCCATCGTTGATCAGGAGCTTGTCGAAAAGCGCTTCGGTGCCGGTGAAGTAGAGGTCGGGAGCACCATCGCCATCGACATCGCCCGCAGCGACCCCGTTGAAGCCGAATGATGTCGAGAAGGTCGGCGTGCGCGAATCCTCGTAGCGCAGACCCTGCCAGACGCCGCCCACCATGCCCAGATTGACGTAGACGCGCGGGTCGCGCATCCAGTGCGGTTGCCCCGGCAGGCCGCGCGCGGCGGTGAGCACGTCCGGCCAGCCGTCGAGGTTCACGTCGCAGATCACGACGTCACGGTCCGCCCTGGGCGTGAGGAAGCCCAGGTCGCCGGGCACGCTGCTGGCGCTGGCGTACTGCGCCGAGCGGTCGACCAGGATCCCGCCCTCGTTCATCAAGAGGTAGCTCGGGTACATGCCGCCGACTGCCTGCGGCTGCGTGCGCACGATCACGAGATCGACCCAGCCGTCCTGGTTCAGGTCGCCCGCGGCCATGTCCTTCTCCTGCACATCGCTCAGGATGTAGCTGGCGTCCGCGCCGTTCGCGTCCTTGATCCGGCCCGTGCCGGCCGTGAAGTCGACCCAGGTGTTGTCGAACTGCGCGAGCGCCGCGGGAGCGCCCAGCGCGAGGGCGAGAGCGATGCCGAAGGGGCGCGTGCAGCGGGTCATGTCCCACCTCGAAGGAGTGCAAAGGGCGAGCCCTCGGCGACCGGCCGAAAGCCCCCGGGATTCGAAAGAGGAACTGGAGCGGGCTCGCCGCCAGCCTCAGTCGACGCGCCAGAACGCCAGCGCGTTGCTGGTGTTGCTGTGGCCGGCGCCCGCGGCCGGATCGCGGAACCAGGCCTGCACGTCGCGCTCGGCGCCGATGGTGATCGTGCTCATCGGGCTCGTCAGGAAATCGCAGCTGTAGCTCACCGCGCCGGTGGCGTCCGAGAAGCTGGCCGGCAGGCGCTGGATCGGCGCACCCGTCCAGCGCTGCCCGTCGGCGAAGGGGATCCCGGCGTACAGGCGCGTGGCGCCGTAGAAGAAGATCGTCGGCTTGTTCGCGGGCAGGCCCTGTGCGTGGAACACGAAGTCGTTGACGGTCGAACCGGGCGTGCCGGTCGCGGAGATGCTCGCCTTCTGGCCGGTCGAGTTGACGTTGGTGTCGCCGAACGAGTAGGTCATCGTGGTCGGCGTCGTGTTGTGCTGGTTCATCCACACGAACGTGCCGCTGCAGCGGCCGAAGACCATGTCGGTGTCGCCGTCGTGGTCGATGTCGAGCAGGCCGATGTCGAACGTGCCCGTCAGGTTGCTGGGCAGCATGCCTTGCACGCCGCGCCAGGCCCCGGTCGCCAGGCCGGCCTCTTCCTTCAGCACGACCTGCGCGCCCGGAGTGCCGCCCAGGTTGTGGTAGATGTGCGCACGGCGTGAGCAGCCGCCGATGTCGACGTCCACGTCGGCGTGGATCGTGTCCGGCCAGCCGTCGTTGTCGAGGTCGACGATGTGGCAGCTGCCCGCGAAGCCGTCGTCCGATCCGGTCTGGAACGAGTAGTAGTGCAGCGGGCCCCAGGTCGGCCGTCCGAGCGTGTCGGGGCCGAGGTTGTAGCGGTACCCGTCCGACGAGTCGTCGCTGAAGATGACGTCCGGAAGACCGTCCTGGTTCAGGTCGCCCGCGTCCTCGTGGTAGGTCGCGCCGCTGGCGACGTTCGCCTCGTAGAGCGTGGTGGGGAAGTGCCCCGGATTGCTCGAATCGTTGGTCGCGACCGAGACCATCGGTCCCGCGCCCAGACCCGTGACGCCCGAGGCGCGCACGACGTCGTTCCAGCCGTCGCCGGTCATGTCCAGGATGCTGCAGGCGTCACCGAAGGCAGAGTCGAGCATGGCCGCGCTGACGCGCGTAGTGAGCGTGTCGGTGAAGTAGCCGTTGCCGTCGTTGAGCAGCAGCTTGTCGCTCAGGCTGCCGTAGTCCGCGAAGTACAGGTCCGGCGCCCCGTCGCCGTCGATGTCGCCCGCGGCCACGCCGCAGAAGTGCGGTGCCGGCGTGAACGAGGGGATGCGGGCTGTCTCGTACTTCAACCCCTGCCAGACGCCGTTGATCGCGCCCTTGTTGATGTAGACGCGCGGGTCCTTGATCGCGTGCGGCAGCCCATCGCCCAGCGTCGTGCAGG
>WNFL01089713.1_pt1 | contig 10355 bp, 6 predicted proteins | sample 5400361 | NCBI WGS metagenome assembly WNFL01 (sample SAMN13153351, study PRJNA577476) | soil metagenome | isolation source: 40 cm soil on Douglas fir-dominated hillslope | place: USA:California | collected 2013-09-17
AACTGCTTATGCTAATCTTAGTGCGGCTTCGAACGGTTCGCCAAAATTTGGTGTCAGTCCCGAAGCAGCTACACCATATTCAATGCAGTTCAATGTTTCGGTTGGTCATCAATTGTGGAATGACACGGTGTTAGAAGTTGGGTATGTTGGCAACCGGGCGCGTAAACAACTTACGCACAGCGACGTTAATCAAGTGTCAGCCGCTAATCGAAAAGCTGCTGCTTTTGCCACTAGTGGAAATGCGGTCAATGCTTTGCGTCCGTACAGCAACTACGGCTCGATCTATATTTTTGAACGGGCAGGAATAGCGAACTACGATTCGCTGCAGATCTTGTTTAGAACTCGATTCGCAAAGAGCTTTAACTTTCAGGCGGCTTATACGCATTCGAGATCGCTGGCGGATTTTGGTTTAAATGATTCATCCGGTGGGAGCAGTGCTTTCGCGGTTTTGGATAGAACCAGTCGTGGGCTTGATCTTGCCGAATCGGATATCAATCGTCCAAATATTTTTGTGGCAAATATGATTTACAATATGCCCGAATTAAAAGGACACAATCCGTTTGTCAAAACAATTTTAGGTGGTTGGGAGTTAGCCAGCATTGTTCAGATCACTAGCGGAACTTCTTTGACTCCGAACTTGAATGCAACCGGTATTGCATATTTGACTAATCCAAGCGATCTGAGCACCAGCACGAGCCTCTCGGGTGGTATAACCGGACTTGGAACAGGTGTTGCTAACCAAAGACCGATTCGGGTTGAAAGCCAACCATGTTTCCTTAATGGGACAAAAGGCAAATATTTCAACGATAATGCCTGGACATTGGTTGGTTACAAGATCGGCGAAACGATACCGAAGAAAACAACTTGTTTAGGGCCGGCAAACAGAAATGTTGATTTCTCGATTTACAAGAACTTTAAACCTTCATGGTTGACCCAGAGTTTCTTTGGAGAATCGGCACGAATTCAATTCCGCCTGGAAATGTTTAATGCTTTCAACACGACTAACTTCAATGGTTCACTTCCGACAACCTATTACAACGGTATAGTGACTTGTGGAGCAGCTGTTTGCAGCCCAACTAACAATACCATTACATCAATTAAGAACTCGGTTGACCCCAACTTTGGCGTTGCCAACAAAACCAAAGGACCGAGGGAAATACAGTATGCATTGAAGTTGAATTTCTAAACTTTAATGGCTCAGGATTGGCAGGAAGATAATTGCTGTAAAGCAAATATCTTCCTGCCATTTTTATTTTGTGATATTCTTTTTCTTCAAATCAGGTTTCCTCAAAAAGGATTTGTTGTACTTGTTATGAGCTCCAAAGTATTGATCGTTGCTCTATTTTTTTTCGCATTCAATACTTCTGCTCAGAAGATAAATCCGAAAAAGACAGATCTAAGCTCTAGTAACCAAAATAGTCAAGCAACTGACGAGTTACTCAAACATGTCAGTGCTGCCGAAACCTTTCAGATAGCCGGTGATCTGAATAATGCTGCAGTCGAAAACCGCGCAATTTTAGGCATCGCCCTTCAAAGAATGGGAAATATCGCGATCGAAGAAGGTAATCACATCGATGCGGTCAAGCTCCTAAATGAATCCCTGATCTACACGGATAGCTCACCGAATCGAACTAATCTGGCAATCGCTTACCAGCGTTTGAACCAACTTGATAAAGCGATAATCGAGACGCAAAAGGCCATCTCGATCGATCCTGGCTTCCTTGGCGCGCATTATATTTTAGGGAATATCTATTTCACCAAAGAAGATTACAGATCGGCTCTTCCCGAACTTGAAAAGGTCTTTCGAATTTCTCCCGATCTTGAATTAGCAAACGCTCTTGGCCTGACTTATCTTTACTTAAAACAACCGGAACGTGCCAAACTACTGTTTGAAGAAATACAAATTGCTGCCGGAAAAGATACTGCGCAACTACATCTTTCATTTTCACAGGCTTACCAAAAAACAAATTACCCGCTGGAGGCTGAACGCGAAATCAAGCGGGCGTTGGCGATTAATCCGAAGTATCCAAAAGCGAACTTTTTTCTGGGTGTTTTAATTTTGGAACAAGGCGGAAGCGAGCGGTTAGCCGATGCCGGGGCTGCGTTTGAAGAAGAACTGAAACTGACTCCCGAAGATTTTTACAGTAACTTTTTTGTCGGAGTGGTCGCCTTTTCGGAAAATAATCACGAAAAAGCTATAAGATATTTACAAAAAGCGTTGCAGTTAAATTCACAAAAGAGCGAAGTTTATTTGTTTTTGGCCCAATCCCAAGTTGCGACGGATAATCTGGTAGAAGCAGAAAAAAATCTGCGTCAAGCAATAGTTTTAGAAGCCAGGGAGCCGGATGATAATCTTCAATCGCGTCGAACTCATTTTACGCTTGGTCGTTTGCTGGTTAAAACGGGACGAAGGGAAGAAGGCGAAAAGGAATTAAACATTTCTAAGGAACTGCAAGCAAAATCCATTCAATCGGCGCGCGATGAAATCAGTCAAATTCTGGGACAAGTTCCTAAAGAGCCAAACAAGGTTGTAAATCCAAATTCAAAAGTTAATTTGTCGCCTGAAAGAGTCGCCGAATTTACCAAATTCAAAGCCTATTTGAGCGAAATCTTAGCTCGGGCTTTTCATAATTTGGGTGTTATTGCTGTGCAAAGCGGACAGACTGATGATGCTTTGGCGAAGTTTGAATCTGCCTCAAAATGGAAAGAAGATTTTCCGGGGTTAGACCGAAACTGGGGGATCGTTAGTTTTCGGGCCGGCCAATTTGATAAAGCAATAAGTCCGCTGGCGCGGCATCTTAAAGCCAATCCGCAGGATAAATTGGTCAGAGAGATGCTCGGGGCCAGCTACTATTTTAGCCAGGACTTTTCCAATGCGGTTGCGACACTTAAACCGATCGAAACGACATTCGTCAGCAATGCCGAACTCGCATATTTTTATGGAATCTCTCTGATACAGCTAAAGAGAAACACGGAAGCCGTGCCGATCTTTAACAACATTGCCCAGGTCTCGCAAAAAAATCCCGAGTCTTTATTTTATGCTGCGCAAGGTTTTATGATCCTGGGGGACTATCCAAGAGCCGTCAAAGAACTTAGTACCGTCGTCGCTCTGAGCCCGCGCATTCCAAACGCAAACTATTTTATCGGACAAAGCTTCATACATCTTAATAAGTATGTTGAAGCGGAAAAGGCATTTAGCAAAGAATTGGAACTTAATCCGACTGACGAATTGTCGAAGTATCACCTGGCGTTAACCTTCATTGAAAGAAAAATTGAAACCGAAAAGACGATCGCTCTTCTGGAAGATGCGATCCGCTTGAGATCTGACTATGCGGACCCGCGGTATCAGCTCGGCAAGATATATTTGGAAAAGGGCGAAACGAACAATGCTATTGAACAACTCGAAATCGCGGCAGTGTCGGAACCAAACAAAGACTATATTCATTACCAACTTAGCATCGCTTACCGCAAAGCATCCCGCAAAGACGAGGCTGACCGTGAATTAAAAAGATACCAGGAACTAAAAGCTGCCAATCGAAAGGCCGACTCGCCAATGGGAAACGATGCAAAGTCTCCAAAATAGATTAATTCAAGCCGCGAAAACTTGTTTAATTCTTTCGTGCTTTGCGATCTGGGCCTCGGGACAGAGTGTCACCACGGACAAACTTGCCCTTACGCGTTTTGAAAAAGGCATTGAGGATGGAAAATGGGCCGATGTGGAGGGTGATCTGCTTAACTATGTGATCACCCATCCTAAAGACGCAAAGGGTTTTGTGTTGATGGCAAAATTGCGGTTCAAACAAAACCGCTTAAGTGAAGCCAGATCACTTTTGCTTAAAGCATTGACGCTTGAACCGGACCTCCTTGAAGCTAAATTAAGTTTGGCAAAGGCACGATTTCAACTTGGGGAAACGCAAGAGGCGCGGGCCGTGCTGGACGGCATTTCCTGGAGCAAAGGTTCTGGCGAGGCGCCAGGACTGGAGCTCGCCCAAATGTATGTACTTGTCGGTGAATGTCCCAAGGCATTGGAAACGGAAGAAAAACTGTCGCTAAAAATAAGAAATAGTGAGGCGCTGCCGTTACGAGCTACTTGCTATTTGGAATCAGGGGACAAAAAGAATTTTGATGAGCTAATGCCGATCGCGAAGGCTCTCGCGAGGTCAAGCCCGCCTATTGCTGTAAGATATGCAGAGGCACTGAGTAAAGCATTAAGACACAAAGAAACGGCAGATCTATTACGTTTGGTAGTTGCAGCTTCGCCTAAGAACACAGACGCGCTGCTGCTTTTGGCAAAGTCGGAGATATCTTTGAGGGATTATGACAAGGCAAGGATACATCTCGAGCAGGCTGAAAAGATCCTCCCTGTATCCGCAGAATTGTTCTTTACCAAAGCCGTTCTGGAAAGTGAACAAGGAAACTACATTCGAGCTTTAGAGCTGCTTGAAAGATCTTTGGCAGAAAATCCTGATAATATGGACGTTCTGAGCAACCTTGTGATTACCGCAATGCGTGCAAATCAAGCGGAAAAAGCTGTCCGGGCTGCCGAAAAGTTAATAACCTTGAGGCCGGAAGATCTTGATTTTTTGTATCTTTATGGAGCAGCTTCCTTGCAGAACAATAATTTCCAAAAGGCGGAAAACGCATTAGGAAAATTCCTCGAAGCACGTTCGCAGGATCCACGCGGTTGTTTGGCCCTAGGTTTAGCTTTTGCGGGACAATCCGACAAACTGCCCGACGCACTCCAACAATTGCAAAAGTGCTTGGCCATAAATCCCCATAATTTTGAAGCGGCGTATCAGCTTGGTTTGTTATACAAAACTCAGGGCGAATCGGCAAAAGCGATTGAATATCTGGAACTTGCCGTTAAACTCTCGCCAGATTACGCATTGGCTTTGCGCGATCTCGGTGCGGTTTATTTGCAATCGGGTGAGGAAGCGAAAGCGCGTCCCGTCCTGGAAAAATCAGTTACTTTAAATCCGAACGATGCCGAGACACATTTTCAATTAAGCCGCCTCTATAATTTGATCGGAGAGCCAGAACTGGCGAAAAAACATCTCAAAGTCTTCCAGGATCTAAATAAGTCAAAAAACGGATCGATGTAATGAAAACTCATAAAGTATTACCAATCATAGCTCTGATCTCAATCAGCTTTGTGCAGATCGCTGTCGCGAAAAAAAACACGGACGACTTATGTAAGGACCGGCAAGTCCCGCAATTGATAGATGTTTTAGACAAAACCGGAATTAAGTTTACGCACACCTATTCGCAAGAAAAAAAATACATAGTTGAATCAATGAGCGGCGGCGTTTTACTAATAGATTACGACCGCGATGGCTTTCCCGACATCTACTTCACGAACGCTCCCACAGTCGACATGGCTCTCAAAAAACAGCCGTCGAAAAGCAATCTTTACCATAACAACGGTGACGGGACTTTTACCGACGTGACGGACAAGGCCGGCGTCGGGTATCCCGGTTTCGCGATGGGCGGAGCGGTCGGCGATTTCAATAACGACGGATGGCCGGATCTATACATTACGTGTCTTGGCGGTAACGTGTTGTATCAAAATAATGGCGACGGAACTTTTACGGACGTCACGAAAAAAGCAGGAGTTGCCGATGGTCGGTGGTCGGCCGGAGCAGCTTTTGGGGATTATGACGGTGATGGATCTCTTGATCTGGTAGTGGCAAATTACGTAGATTTTAAGCTCAATGACCTTCCCGGTTTCGGATCGTTACCCACTTGCAAATTTCGCGGGGTTGACGTGCAATGCGGTCCGCGCGGTCTGCAAGGTGCGGGTGACAGCGTATTCAAAAATAACGGCGACGGAACATTTACCGAAGTTTCAAAACAACTTGGAATGGACGATCCACAGGGTTTTTACGGAATGCAGCCGATCATGTCGGACTTTGGTAGTAGCGGTCGTCTCGACGTTTACGTAGCAAATGATTCTACGCCAAATTTCTTTTATCAAAACGTGGGCAAAGGAAAATTTAAGGAAATTGGCCTGATATCGGGAACCGGCGTGAGCGGCGATGGTTCGGAACAGGGTTCGATGGGTGTTGCTGTCGGCGATTATCTGCATATGGGTAATTTCGCGATATATGTAACGAATTTCGTTGATGAATACAACTCGCTTTATCGCAACAACGGAAATTATGATTTTATAGACGTTTCCTTTAACGCTAAGATCGCCCAGCCCACACGCCCGTATGTCGGTTGGGGAACGGGTTTTGTTGATTTGGACAATGATACATGGCTTGATCTATTCGTGGTCAACGGTCACGTTTATCCGCAAATGGACAATATCTCGGGTGGTGCCAGATATAAACAGGGCAAACTCTTATTTATGAATCAGGGCGACACAACCTTTTGTAATGCTTCCACACAAGCCGGTACGGCGATTCCCGAACTTCGGGTTTCGCGCGGAGCGGCTTTCGGCGATCTGGATAACGACGGAAATATTGACATAGTTGTTGAAGACCTGGACGGACCGCCGATGATCTTGAAGAACATGGGCGATAAGTCAAATCACTGGATAACACTCGAACTCGGCGCAAAACAAGGCAATCCACTCGCCATAGGTGCGAGAATTAAAGCCACGACCGGAAAGATCGTGCAAACCGAAGAGATTAGAAGCGGTGGAAGCTATTTGTCTCAAAATGATCTGCGTATTCATTTTGGGCTTGGTAAAGCGACAAGGGTCGATTCGATCGAGATCCGCTGGAATTCCGGAAAGGTCGAAACGATCAAAGACCTAGCGGCAGACAAGTTTTATGCGATCCTCGAGGGAGAAGGAATTGTGCCGTTTGAGAAAATTCGGCCTAAAGCGAAGAGGTAGGTTTACCACCGATCGACAAAAGCGGTCACTGACTCCAGGGAAAAGCGTGAAACAGATTCTGCTTACAATATTTCTAGTCTTCTTACTCACTATAATTCTATTTGCGCAAAAACCCCCTATCTCCTTCAGCGACGTATCCGCCGCAAGCGGGATCAATATTTCTCATATTTCCACTGCGGAAAATCGTTACATAGTTGAATCAATGAGCGGCGGCGCGGCAGTTTTCGATTGCAATGGAGATGGCTTTTTGGATATTGCAACCGTCAATGGCTCATCGGTCGAAAATTTCAAAAAGGCGGGAGATCTATTCCTTACGCTATACCGGCAAGTCGATGGTGCAACCTCTAAAACCCCAAAGTTTGAAAATATTACTGAATCGGCACATTTGACGCGCAAAGGCTGGGGAATGGGCGTAACTGCGGTTGATTATGACAACGACGGCATCCTCGATCTTTTTGTCACCGGTTTTAATGGAAACGTGTTATATCGAGGCATCGGTCAATGCAAATTTGAGGATGTCACCGAAAAATCCGGCTTGGAAGGGAGCGGATTTATGACTGGTGCCGCCTGGGCCGATTTCGACCGAGATGGTCGTCTGGACCTGTTTGTTGCTCGTTACGTTTCGATCGATCTGAATGACCTGCCAATTTTTGGAAGCTCGCCGACCTGTTCATTCAAAGGTATCCGTGTACAGTGCGGCCCCCGTGGCCTTCCAGGCGAAAGCGATCTTTTTTTTCGCAACAAGGATGACGGCACATTCGAAGAAATTTCAAAAAAAGCAGGTGTCGGCGACGAAAAAAAATATTATGGCCTCGGGGCCGTCTGGTGTGATTACGATGATGATGGGTGGCCCGATCTCTACGTGGCGAACGACGGCACGCCGAATTATCTCTACAAAAATAACCGGGACGGAACTTTCATGGATGTAAGTTTCGAAAGCGGTACAAGCTACAGCGGTTCTGGCATCGAACAAGGTTCGATGGGCGTGACGTGGGGCGATTTTGATGGTGATGGCAAGTTGGACCTGTTTGTCACAAATTTTGACAACGAACATAACACGCTCTATCGGAATATGGGGGCAAAGGGCTTTCTCGATGTATCGATGGAGTCGAAGGTCGGACCCGTCAGCGTTCCTTATGTTGGGTGGGGGACGGCATTCGCCGATTTTGACAACGATGGCTGGCCGGATCTGCTCATCGTAAACGGCCACGTTTACCCGCAGATAGATTTTGTGCAAAGCAAATCGCAGATGGGCTTTCGTCAGGATTTTCTGCTTCATCGCAACCTTGGCAACGGCATGTTCCAAGAAGTTTCTGAATCGGCCGGATTGAGAAAGTTACATCTTCAGTCGCGCCGCGGAGCCGCTTTTGGCGATTTAAATAACGACGGCCTTATCGACGTTGTGGTTACAAATTTAGGTGATAAACCTACTGTTTTGTTGAATACGACCGAAAACAACAACCAACGAATTACTTTCAAGCTTATACAAAATGAAAAAAATCGATGGGCAATTGGTTCGCGTGTGACGTTGAAAACAGATAAGCGGTCAATGATACAGGAGGTTCAAGCTGGCGGCAGTTACCTGTCACAAAACGACACACGGCTCCATTTCGGACTTGGCAGCGACGAAAAGTTCGAATCGGTCGAAATTCGATGGAGCGATGGGAAAACGGAACAAATTACGGGAGCTAAGCCGAATCTAATAATTACCGTCGGTGAAGGAAAAGGTATTTTGACAGCGGCGAATTTTCGCAACCATTAACTTTTGTTGATTCGTACAACAAAGTCTTATAAAATACCAGTCTATCACTGGGTAAATTCTGAGCAGGTTCGTGTAATCGCGGACTATTGAAACAAATACAATGAAAAAATTTATTTTTTTGATTTTCCTGATATTTTCAACCGCGGCATCTTCAAATCTTCATGCTCAACTACCCCCTCCGGGGGCTGGAACCCCTGCTGGCGCTGGTGATAAAAACTTGGGCGATGACAGCATCAAGATGCGCTCGATTGAAATGGAGCGTATAAAACGAGAGACGCAAAGAGCCGAGGCCGCTACGTTTGCCCCCATAAATACGGACATGGCCGCTAAATTCCCCCAGATCAAGGAAGATTTCGAAGGCATCCAGATCTCAGAGACGGCAATTGTCACAGCGTACACGACTGGTAAAACAATTGACTACAGTTTAATTGGATCATCTGCCGATGGGATTTATAAAAAGGCAAGGAGGCTCGATTCCAACTTGTTTGCTCCTAGTGCGGAAAAGAAGGTCGATCCGTTAGATGATAAACCTGCGCAAAAAACAGGGAAAATGAAGAGCATTAGGGATCTGATTATTGAGTTAGATACAGCAATTGGCAGTTTCGTCTCGAGTAAGATTTTCGGAAATATCAAAGTCATTGAACCAGAAGTCGCCATAAAAACCCGCACTGATTTACTCAATATTTTACGGTTGAGCGCTGAAATTTCGATGGAGGCAAAAAAACTAAAATAGTGATTTGATATAACAGTGGCCCTTCGGACGAAAACGCGGATGAGAAATACGATCTTTGGCCTAATTAGCCTGTTAATTTTCAGCGGCTCTTTTTTTGCTCAAGTATCTCCGGATCCTGTCGCGGATGCCGAAGTCCGCGATAGCAGCTCGATCAGGATGCGTTCGCTGGAACTCGAACGTGTTAAGAGAGAAGCAAATAAACCCAGCCCGATAGCGACCTCAAAATTAACCGAAGTCAATTTTGGGTTAATAAAAGATGATTTTGAACACATTCAAAAACTCCAATCCTTGATCGTAAAAACCTACACAACCGGCAAAAAAATAAACTACGAAAAAATTGCTGAATCAGCGATCGAGATGAGGAAAAAGGCGGTTCGGCTCGGGGTTAATTTCTTTAATATCAAAGAAGAGATCGGTGTGCATCAAGGCACGCAAGACCTGGTGCGAAAGAGCGTGCGGGACTTGATCATTGAACTCGACAATACATTAGCCGCTTTTGTCACCAGTCCAACGTTCACGCACCTTCAAGTCATTGACACCAAGAGCAGTGACAAAGCCAGGACGGATCTTGAAAACATTATCACGCTTGGCGGGGCTCTTCAGGAGGCCGCGGAAAACGCAGGACATTTGGGCATCGACCGGAAACACCGACCGTAGTTACCAATGATCACCTCCTGGCTGCGCCGTCCGCCTCCCAACCACAAAACCGAGAAAAATAATTATCGGGGCCTGATCAAAACGTAGTTTTTGCCTTTGTACAACCTTAACCCGCTATCTGACGAGATCATTTGCAGAGGCTTGGGCCGCTTCATTTCGCTGTCGTTTCTTGAAGCGGTTGAAAGGATCAACTTGCTGCTGAGATCAAAGATATTAAGCGTACCGCTTTTTGAAAAACCGAAGCCGTAAGCACCGGTACCTAGCGGCTTGCCGCCGATTAGGATCGGTGAATCAGTAATCAAAAACCCTTCGTACTTGCCACTGATCTCGGATGAGTAGCCGGATGTATCTACAAGCCCTGC
>WNFL01058317.1_pt1 | contig 10354 bp, 13 predicted proteins | sample 5400361 | NCBI WGS metagenome assembly WNFL01 (sample SAMN13153351, study PRJNA577476) | soil metagenome | isolation source: 40 cm soil on Douglas fir-dominated hillslope | place: USA:California | collected 2013-09-17
CGCGAGGTCGTGTGGAAGCCGATCTAAATCATCGAAAGCGACGTCAAACCGGGTAACCTTCGGCCGGTGCCCGACCTGAGTCATCTCTGGCAGCGTTTCATGCTCGCAAGCGCACTTGTGGTGGGCCTTGCGATCGGTATTGCGACGACCGTCTTCGGCTACAGCAACCTGGCGACCGTGGACGTCAACTGGTCGGTCTTCCACGTCGACGGAGTGCCCCTGTGGACGGTGGCGGTGGTGCCTCTGGCCCTCGTGCTGGTCGCCGGCACCCTCTACCACTGGATGGACGGCCTTCATCACTTCTCCGAGCACATGCGCCACCGGCGCCGGGTTCACGAGCTCGAAGCAGAGATAACCTCCCTCAGGGAGCACCTCGACCACGTCCTCGAGATGCCCGACCACTCGACCTCCCGGCTCCCGTCGAAGGCGATCAAGGCCGAGCCCCTTCCCGCGGTCCACGAGACCGAATCGCCTGCGCTGCCCGAGCCCGTCGCTCAAGCAGACCCGGCAGCGGAAAACGGGACCAAGACCGCCAGCCAGCGGCCCACGCGCACGAAGCGGACCGAGCCGCCAACCCCGACGCCGGTCGCGACCGATGGCGGCCAGGAGCTCGCGGCCGCCGAACCCGCACCCGGTGCTTAGCCGCATGTCCGACCGCCGAAGAGCGGGCCGCCTCGTCGTCCCGACCGAGCAGGCTCCGGCCGACAAGGCTCTGCTCGAGCGCAACGCGATCGAGGAGCTCAGCCACCACGCCGATCCCTGGCGCGTCCTCCGCATCCTCTCCGAGTTCGTTGAGGGTTTTGACGCCCTGGGCGAGGTCGGTCCGGCGGTCACCGTGTTCGGGTCGGCGCGCTCCAAGCCGGACGACCCTTACTACAAGCAGGGAATCGAGCTCGGGGCGGCCCTGGCCAGGCGTGGTTTCGCGGTCATCACTGGCGGCGGGCCCGGGATCATGGAAGCGGTCAACCGCGGATGTCACGAGGCGGGCGGCCTCTCGGTCGGCTGCAACATCGAGCTCCCTCAGGAGCAATCACTCAACAAGTACGTCGACCTGGGTGTCGAGTTCCGCTACTTCTTCGTCCGCAAGAACATGTTCGTCAAATACGCTCGCGGGTTCGTGATCTTCCCAGGCGGGATCGGCACGCTCGACGAGCTGTTCGAGTCGTTGACGCTCGCGCAGACCGGCAAGATCGAGCACTTTCCGATCGTGCTCTACGGCACGAGCTACTGGAAGGGGTTGATCACCTGGCTCGAAGACGTCGTGCTGAGCGCCGGAGCGATCGCTGCGGACGACCTCAAGCTGCTGAGCTTCACCGACGACCCCGAGGAAGCGGCCGAGATGGCGACGCGGCCGCTCCCGGTCAAGGGCCCGTAGGCGATAGCCGCGACCCTTCCGCTCGACCTCTTTTTTCTCACCGACGGTGGGCAGACCCCCGACGTCATTGCACAGCGGATGGCGTCGTTTCTCAATCGCGCGACGCGTTCGCTCGACATCGCCCTGTACGACCTGCGGCTGGAGGATGCTCCGTCGGACACTTTGTTCGGCGCCTTTGACGCGGCGCTGAAGCGTGGCGTGGTGGTGCGCCTACTCTTCAACCAGGACCACGCCCAAGCGATCCCCGTCCCGCCGCCGCCGGAGATCGACTGGGCATTCATCGAGCGGCTCAAGGCGATCGGCGTGCAGGTCACGGCGGTCTCTGGCGTGCCCGACCTGATGCACCACAAGTACGTGGTGCGCGATGCCGGCACCGCGGCGGCCGCTCTGCTCACAGGATCGACGAACTGGACCAACGACTCCTGGACCCGCGAGGAGAACGTCATCGTGACGATCGCCTCCGCCGACATCGCCGCCAGCTACCTGGCCAACTTCGAGGAGCTCTGGCACAAGCCCGTGGTCGCCACATCGGGCCGCATCTCGGCGGGCTGGTCGACGCTGCCCGATGGCGCGGAGATTCGGCCCTACTTCTGTCCGGGGCGAGCCGACAAGCTGGTCCATGCGATGGCGAGGTCGATCTCCACCGCGCAGAAGCGCATCCGGATCTGCTCACCGGTGATCACCTCGGGCCCGATCCTGGGCACGCTTGCGGAGGTCGTCGCGCATCCTGGCATCGACATCGCCGGTGTGTACGATGCGACTCAAATGGACGAGGTGCTCCAACAGTGGAAGTCGCAGGCCACCACCTCCTGGAAGATCGCCGCGTTCCACACGGTCGTGGCCGCGGCCCAGTTCGGCTCCAAACGCTCCACTCCATACGCCAAGGGGACGGTGCATGACTTCATGCACGCGAAGATCCTGGTAGCCGACGACTACGTATACACCGGCAGCTTCAACCTGTCGCACAGCGGTGAGATGAACGCCGAGAACGTGATCCAGATCCACAGTCCCGCGGTCGCGCAGATTTGCGCCGCCTACATCGACCGCGTGGCCGCCAGGTACGGCGGCCGGCCTCTCGTGGTGGCGTAGCTGCCGAGAAGCGCGCGGTTCCTCTGGCAGGTCGCAGCGGGAGTGGCCCTGCTGGCGTTGGTGCTGGCGCTCCTGCTTCCGCGTTTGCAGACGCCGGCGGCGACCGGAACTCTGCTCGTGGCGGTGGCGGGAAAGGTCGACGGTTCGCTTCCGCCCTTGCCGTTGATGGTTCACGGTGGGGCTCGGTGGGTCGCCCTGGGCGACGTCTCCGGCTCGGCGCCGGCCGCCCCGGCCGAGCGTGATGTGACAACGGTTTCGCTGCCCGCCGGAGCCTACGACACGGTGCGGCTCGGGGGCGATATCCAGCGGGTGGCGATCACGATCGCGGCCGGCCAGGTTGAGCCGCTGCTACTTGGGATCGACTCCGGACATCTCATCGCCGGGGCCGCCTACGCGGGCAATGACGAGGTCAACCTAGGGCTTGGCGAGCTGTCGGGCAAGTTCGTGGCGATGCCTGGCTTCGAGCTCACAGACCAGGCGGGGCAGCCCGTCGACGCGGTGACCACCGCGGGCAAAGACCTGGTGATCGCTGCGTTCAACACCAGCTGTCATGAGACATGTCCGCTATACGCCGCGCTCTTCTTCGAGATCGAGCAGCACATGCCGGCCGGTGTACTGCTGGTGGAGGTCACCACGGATCCGTCCACTGACACCTCGGCGACCCTCAACGCCTACGCGCACAAGATCGGTGCGCCCTGGACATTTGCGACCGGCAGCATCGACGCTGTCACCTCGTTCTGGAAACCATTCGGCGTGCAGCTGGCCGGCGGCGACGTCCACATCTCGACGCTGGCCCTCGTCGACCGGCATGGATACGTGCGCCTCGTCTACCGCGGCGTGCCCGGGGTCGGCGCGGGAATGCCGCCGGGATTGCTCACGGGTATGAGCGCCCAGGGCCTGCACGAGCTCGCCTCGGGAGGCGACGGCTGGGGCGCGCCGGACGTGCTGCAGGCGCTGGCGACGATCGCCGGCCCGCTCAAGCCGCCGAACGACGCGGGCGGCCAGGCTCCGGCTTTCACACTGACGGGCACGGACGGACGCCAGGTGAGCACCGCGACTCTCGCGGGCAGGCCCGCAGTGATCAACTTCTGGGCCTCGTACTGCCCGCCGTGCCGCGCCGAGATGCCGTTGCTGCAAAGACTCGTAGGGCAGCGTCCCGGCGTGCAGCTCGTCCTGGTCGACGAAGGCGACAGCAGCCAGGCGGCGCGGTCATTCCTGGGATCGGTCGGACTCAACCAGGCGGCGCTGCTGGACTCCGATCTCGCCGTCGGCCACGAATACGGCGCCATCGCTCTGCCCACGACCGTGTTCGTGCGTTCCGACGGCTCGATCGCCGCACGTCATATCGGCCAGGTCGACGAAGGGGTGCTCGCGGCTCAGCTCGCGACTCTGGGAAACTAGGTCGCCGATGTCTGGGGTTACAGCCTTTCGCCGCCTTGCTCTCGTGACATTGATCTTCGGCTACCTGCAGATCGCGCTCGGCGGCGTGGTTCGGGTGACAGGCTCCGGCCTCGGCTGCCCTGACTGGCCCCTGTGCCATGGACGCCCGTACCCGCCCGCGAACTTGAGCTCGATCATCGAGTATTCGCATCGCGCGGTCGGCAGCGTTACCGAGCTCCTCATCCTCGCCACATTCTTTGGTGCCTGGATCGTCTGGCGCAGCCGCCGGCCGGTGGTCGCGTGGCTGGCGAGCGCCGCATTTGTCGGAGGCCTGTCGGAGGCGCTCCTGGGCGCCGGGGTGGTGGCGAATGAGCTCGCGTCGTGGCTGGTGCTCATCCACCTCGCGCTGGCGATGATCATCCTCGGCTTCCTGGTGGCGACCGTGGTGATGTCGAGTCCGCCGTTCACCGGCGTTCCGGATCCGGGATTCCGGCGCCTTGTCGCGATCGCCGCCGGCGCGACGTATCTGCTGTTGCTGACCGGCTCTTCCGTGGTCGCGAGCGGCGCGGACGCGGCGTGCCGCTCCTGGCCCNNGGCGTCAACGCTTTCACGATGCTGCATCGCGGTTCGGTCCTGGTCATCGGAGCCCTCCTGGTTTTCGTGCTCGTCCGGGCGGCCAGGTTGGCGGGCCTCAGGGTCGTCGCGATTGCGACGCTGGCCGTCTTCGCGCTGCAGATTGCGGTAGGAGCCGGCGCGGCCATCACGGACGCCTCGCTTTTCAACGGGGTTCACGTGGCGCTCGCCACCCTTGTCTGGGCAGGTACGCTCGCTACCGCGATGCTCACCCTACCGCGCGCAGACCGTGCGGCCCAACCGTCGCGGATGGTCGTGCAGAAGGGCTCGGCATGAGCGCGATCACCGCGGTGGCGGCCCGCGGCGTGGCAAGCGTCGCGCGTGACTACCTCAGCCTGCTCAAGCTGCGGATCGTCGTGCTGCTGGACGCGACCGCGGTCGGCGTCATGATCCCCGCCGCGCACGGCCATCCGAAGCTGCCGGCCGTGGTGGCCGTCCTGGTCGGCGGCACGCTGGCCGCGGGCGGCGCGCACGCCATCAACTGCTGGTTCGACCGCGACATCGACGCGGAGATGAACCGAACGCGGCGGCGCCCACTGCCGGCGGGCCGCATCCCACCGTGGCACGCGGTCGCCTTCGTGGCGCTGTGGGCGTACGCGAACTTGCTTGCCGCCGCCCTGGCGCTGACGGGCACGCTGATCTACGTTTTCGTCTACACGATCTGGCTCAAGCGCTCGACTCCCCAGAACATCGTCATCGGCGGCGCCGCGGGTGCGATCCCGCCGCTGGTGGGCTGGGCCGCCGCGACCGGCCGGCTCGACGCGACCGCATTCGCATTGTTCGGCGTGATCCTCTTCTGGACGCCGCCGCACTTCTGGGCGCTCGCGCAGATGATCAAGACGGACTACGCTCGGGCGCATGTCCCGATGCTGCCGGCGATCGGTGGTGAGAGGTCCGCGAAGCGGCAGAGCATCGCGTACGCGGTGCTGACGGCGGCGGTCAGCGTGATCCCGTTCTTCACCGGGTCGGCCGGCGCGGTCTACCTGGCTGGAGCTGTGGTGCTCGGTACCGGGCTGATCGGCCTCACGCTGCTCGATCTAAGGCGCAGCGGATGGACCAGGCGCGTGTTCAGGTACTCGCTCGCTTACGTCGCGCTGCTTTTCATCCTCTTCGCCGTGTCTCCGTTCATTCCCTAGCCGAATGGAGATCGTCCGCCTGCACCTTGCGTCGATCGGAGCCATGAACGACATCCCCGTGCACGGTTTCGTGATCAAGCACCCGAGGGAGGGCGCGATCCTGGTCGACACGGGTGTGGGTTGGCCGCTGGAGCTGCTCAAGGATTGGAAGATCGTCAACCACCATGCCGCCGACGCGCTGGCGGAGCACGACCTCAGCCCGGCCGACGTGCGCATTGTCATCAACAGCCACCTCCACTTCGACCACTGCGGCCAGAACTCCGTCTTCCAACACGCGCCGTTCTACGTCCAGCGCGCCGAGCTGGATCGCGCCCGCCGCGCCAATGACCTGGTGTCGCAGTGGTTCGATTTCGCCGGCGCGCGTTTCGAGCTGATCGACGGCGACGCCCAGATCGCCGAAGGCGTTCGCGTGGTGGCGACGCCGGGTCACACCGTGGGACACCAGAGTGTCATCGTCGACACGCCGGACGGCGGCGCGGTCATGATCGGCGACGCGGCTTACACACCGGACATCTATCGCGAGGTCGATGACGCCGACCTGGCCGACTGGAAGGGGCAGTACTCGGATCGGGATGCCTGGTCGGGTTCGCTGCACAGGCTGCACGACATGCATCCGCACCAGGTCCATTTCTGCCACGACACGCGCGTGGTGACGCGGTGACGTTCGGGCCGCTCGTCAGCGTGGACTGGTTGAGGGACCACATCACCGATCCCGACATGCGGGTGATCGACTTTCGCTGGTACCTCCTCGCCGGCCATGGCAAGGAGGAATACCTCCGCGGCCACATTCCCGGCGCTGCGTTCGTCGATCTCGAAGCGGTGACGGGCTCTCGAGGGGGAGGCCGGCACCCGCTCCCCGCCGCCTGGCAGGTGCAGGACGAGATGCAAAAAGCCGGGGTGGAGGATGTCACGAAGGTGGTCGTGTACGACGACGCCGGCGGTTCGGTCGCGGCGCGGCTGTGGTTCCTGCTGGGCTGGTTCGGCCACGGCGCCCAGGCGGTGCTCGACGGCGGCCTCCAGGCCTGGGGCGAACCCCTCGAGACTCGCGTGCCTTCCGTCATCCGCGGCGCCTTTCGCTCCAGGCCGCCCGACCGCACCCGCATTCTCGACTTCGACGCGGTGCGGGAGCTCGAGAACGTCCCGCTGCTCGACGCCCGAGCGGGCGAGCGATATCGCGGCGAGAAGGAGCCCGTGGATCCCAAGGCCGGTCACATCCCGGGCGCTGTGAGCGCGCCGTGGATGGAGAACCTTGGTTCCGACGGGCGGTTCAAGTCGCCGGGTGAGCTGCGTGATCGTTTCTCCAGGCTGGGCGCCGGCGCAGGTGCGGTGGTCTACTGCGGTTCGGGAGTCAACGCTTGCCACGACCTGCTCGCGATGGAGTTGGCCGAGGTGCCCAACGGCCGCCTGTACGCCGGTTCGTGGAGCGATTGGTCGCATCACGAGGCGCCCGTCGCCACCGGCAAAGAACCCGTGTAGGTTCTAGGATCTGACCGTGATTCTCAAAGGCAAGAAGATCCTTATCGCCGGTCTCTCGGACCGGCGCAGCATCGGCTACTCGATCGCCGTCGAAGCCCAGCGCGAAGGAGCGGAGCTGATCCTCACGAGCTTCGGCCGGATGATGGCGATCACCCAGATGACCGCGAAAAAGCTCGATCCGATCCCCGAGATTCTCGAGATGGACGTGCAGAAGCCTGCGGACATCGCGGCCGCCGCGAAAGCGGTTGGAGCGCGCTGGGACAGGCTGGATGGGTTGGTGCATTCGGTGGCATATGCACCGCCAGATGCGCTCGGCGGGAATTTCCTGAATACGCCCTGGGAAAGCGTGGCGACGGCTCTGCAAGTGAGCGCGTTTTCTTTCAAGGAGCTTGCAGCGGGTTTTCTTCCTTTAATGAAAGAACACGGCGGTTCGTTAATTACTCTCGATTTCGATAATTCGACTCAAGCGTGGCCGAAATACGACTGGATGGGCGTCTCAAAGGCGGCGCTCGAATCGGTGACTCGATACCTCGCGCGGGATCTCGGACGGTACAAGATTCGCGTCAACGCGATCTGCGCAGGTCCGCTCGCAACGCTGGCTGCAAGCGGGATTCCAGGCTTCAAGGATTTCGAGGAGGTGTGGGAAAATCGCGCACCGCTTGGCTGGAGCCTCCAGGACAAATCGCCCGTCGGGCGCGCGGCGTGCGCCCTGCTCTCCGACTACCTGAACATGACCACCGGCGAGCTCTTGCACGTCGACGGCGGCTACCACGCGATGGGAGCTGAGCTGCCTCCGGTGTAGGGGCCCCCGCGAACTCACGCCGTAGGCTCTGAGTTCGTGGGGATTACTGTGTGACGCTACATGTTGTGCTCAGGACCGGACAAGGGCGCAACATCATGCTAGGCTCTCTCAAATTCTCCTTTGGAGGGATGCAGTTTGCGGGAGTGCCTGGTGATCTATGTGGACGCCGCTCTCGACAAGAACGGCCGGGCCGGATGTGGCCTGGCCGTTTTTGTTAGGGGCCGCGCGGTGTATACGGAATCGTTCGGCTTTTCGCATCTTGGTGGGTCGGCTCAGCTCGAGGCGCACGTGTGCGCGGGCGCACTCGATCTCGCCGCCGCGCGCTGGCCATATCACCGCGTGATCGTGCGCACGGATTGCGCGCCCGTCGTGCGCAGTCGCATGCCGTCCAGTGACAGTTTTCGCATCGCGGTGCACGAAGTTCGTGAGCGATGCAGACGTGGTTGGCGTGTCGTTCGTTATGTGAGCCGTAAAGCGAATCCTGCACACGAACTTGCACGTGAAGGACTCAAGAGTCTGTCGAGACAGCAGGTGCTCGCGGCCGCATAGACTAAGGCCTTCCGGCCAGATTCTTTGTGACACCAGGAGTCCACATGGCTGCAGACGAGTCGGCGCAAGGTGCTCCGCGTCGGCGCGGGCGTCCGCCGGGCGCGAAAAGCACAACCACCACGCGTACGCGACGCAAGCGACTCGGCGGCACCGAGCTGACTGAGCAGCTCAATCACATGGTCGCGGAGCTCATCAAAGAGAATCGCAAGCTGAAGCGCCAGGTCGTCAAGCTCACGGAGCGAGGCGCGAAATCGGCCAGCAGCACTGTCGACCGGACGCTGCGGACGATCCAGCGCCGAGTGCAAAAAGCGCTGACCGCGCCGGCGAAGCGGCGGCGTAGAAAGACCACGGTCGCTGCGGCGACGCGCAAGAAGCCGGTGGCGCGGAGGCGACGCAAGACGAGCTAGTTACGCGGGACGGCCAGGCGTGGCGGCTGCGTGTTCCGCCTCCATGTGCTTGGCCGTCCGGTACGCGTCGACGATGCTGAACAGCCACAGCGTTCCGCCGCCGAGCTCCATCGGCACGCCGACCACCGCGCCGATCGCGGTGAGGTCGAGGTCAAAGCCGAAGAACTGCAGCCCTCCGATGCCAAGCAGATACGCGAGGCCTTTCATGTTGTGGCCGAGATAGAAATGCCCGCAGCCCGGCACGATCGCGAGCGCCGCCGCGGTCAGCGGGCTCTTGCGGCTCCGAGTGACCGGTCCGCTGTAGCTACCTGAGGCGGGCGCCCCGCAACGAGGGCAGGGTGCGTTGGGATTGACGAGGACAGAGCCGCAGCGACCGCAAAAGACATCGGCTGCCACGTCCTAAATATGCCCGGTTTGATAGCCTCCAAATCGTGGATCTCGGATTTACCGCGGAAGAGGAGGCTTTCCGAGAAGAGGTCCGAACGTGGCTCGATCTCAACCTCCCGGCCGAATGGCGGCATCGTGGAGTCGGCGGCTACCGCGAGGACGACGAGACAGAGCTGCAGCGCCAGTGGCAGCGCAAGCTTCACGAAGGCGGATGGCTGAAGCTGGCCTGGCCTCGCGAGGCCGGAGGCCGGGCGGCCACGCCGGTCATGCAGGCCATCTACCAGGAGGAGATGGCCAAGAGCGGGGCGCCGATCATCCTCGGGCGCCTCGGAGTCAGCCTGCTTGCGCCGACGCTGCTCGTGCACGGATCGCAGTGGCAGAAGGACGCGTACGTCGAGAAGATCCTGAGCGGCGAGCTGATCTTCTGCCAGGGCTTCAGCGAGCCCGATGCGGGCAGCGACCTTGCGGGGTTGAGGACGCGCGCAGAAAAGCGCGACGGAGGGTGGGTGCTGAGCGGCCAGAAAACGTGGTCGAGCGGCGCTCACTACGCGGACAAGAGCTTTCTTCTCGCGCGCACCGATCCCGGCGCCGATGCCCATCACGGAATCGGGTTCTTCCTCGTTGACATGCACCAGCCGGGCGTCGAGGTGCGGCGCATCCGCCAGATGACCGGCGGTGGCGAGTTCTGCGAGATCTTCCTTTCTGGCGCCGTGGTCGAGGATCAGGACATGGTGGGCGAGCCAAGCGCCGGCTGGAAGATCGCGATGACCGTGTTCGGCTTCGAGCGCGGCGGCCTGGCGCAGGCTGCGCGATTCGAGCGTGCTGTCGAGCAGCTGGCGGGCCTTGCCCGCGAGCGTGGAGCCGGGGCCGACGTTCGCGTTCGCCAGCAGGTCGCTCAGGCCCAGATCGAGGCGCATGTCTTCAGGCTGATCGGGCTTCGCAACCTGACCAAGGCACAACACGGCCAAGCGCCCGGCGCGGAGGCGAGCCTCACCAAGCTCTACTGGAGCGAGATGGATAAACGGATCCAGGAGACCGCGCTTGGAGTCGAAGGACCCTACGGAGCGCTGGCGCCCGACTCCCCGTTTGTGCTGGAGGACGGGCGCTGGCAGTACGGCTG
>WNFL01079276.1_pt2 | contig 10354 bp, 12 predicted proteins | sample 5400361 | NCBI WGS metagenome assembly WNFL01 (sample SAMN13153351, study PRJNA577476) | soil metagenome | isolation source: 40 cm soil on Douglas fir-dominated hillslope | place: USA:California | collected 2013-09-17
CGACAGGCTCCTCGGCGGTGAGCCGCGACCAGAGCGCGATCGCCGCCGCCCGCGCCAGCGACGGCATGCGCAGCGTCTTGCGTACGACGGCCGAGCGCCAGCGGATGCTCGCCGGCGCCCGCGATCCGAAGACCATGAGTGGCGCGAGCCCTTCCACGCCGGCCCATTGCGCCGGCGGCACGGCGTCCAGCTCGTGCCAGTACAGCACCGCGCCGGCGAGGCGGGCCATGCGGATGGCGCGCATCATCTTTTCCGCCGCCGGCCGCTCGCCCGCCATCCCGGCGTCATTCGTCAGCAGCGCCGCGGCGTCGATGGCCAGAAGGCCGGCCTCGAGCGACGCCGCGAGCTGCGCCGCCAGCGTCATCTTGCCGCTGCCGTGCGGGCCGACGATCTCCACCACCATCGGCGCGCGGCTGCTGTCCAGCGCCGCGGTGAACTCGCGCAGCTCGCCCAGCACCTCGGGATAGAGGCAGAGCTCCGGCGCGTCGGACGGCGGAACGTAGCGCGCCGCCTTGCTCAGCACCGGATCGATCGCCGCCTGGTTCTGAAACCAGGACACCAGGTATGGATCGGGCGTCCACGCCGCCAGAGCGCTCCACGGCGCGACCGCGCTCTCCGCCGGCCAAGCCATCCGCCAGCGCACCAGCGGCGAATCTGCGCCGACCATCGTCGCCGACGGCCAGCCGAAGAGCGCCGCGGCGAGCGCCTGCGACGGATGACATGCGGCGACGTCGTCGTGCAGATAGCCGTAGACACGGCACAATGCAGGACTCACCTCCGCGGCGACGGAGAGCGAGAGGAGGTCGATCTCGGCCTGCGAGAGATGAAACTCCTGCGCCAGCCATTTCCATCGAGGGTCGTGCCGTAGCGCGTGCTCGACCGGTTCCAATGCGCGAAGGATTCGCAGCGCCTCGGCGTCGTGAGCGAAGAATCGCGCCTCGGCCTGCAGCGCCTCGGCGGGATCGCCCAGCGCCCGATCGACCTCGCCGTGGGGAATGGCCATCCCCTGCGCAGCCTCGACCACACCCGGTTTCCAGACCACGCAGCGCATGAATCGCACGCGCAATTGCGCGCGCAACCGCACGCGCGTGAGGAACTCCGGCTCCGCGATCTCCGGCGCGAACGCCGTCTCGTCGATTTCCCGCGTTGCTGCTCGTTCCGTCTGCGTCACGATCTAGATCCACCATGAGGGGTCGGCCTCGACGCCGTTCACCCGGATGCGCACTGCATGTCGCCCGGCCGGCAAGCCGCCCGGCGCCTGAAATGTGATCTGCGTCCCCAATCCGTTGAGCTGAAAAAACCCCGCCCCCGCCGCGCCTTCGGTCAGCGGCACCGTTCCGAGGAGCACTTGCGTCTGCCCGGGAGTGAATCCGATGCCGTTGACGGTGAACGTCGGGCCGGTGAGGATCGGCGGATTCGCCGTGACGTCGACGCGCGGCGCGATGGTGAACGCCGTGGCGTTCGAACGCAGCGTGCCGGCATCGCCGACGCTCAATAGATAAACGCCGGGCTGCGGCGATGCCGGCGCCGGGGCTCCGATCGCGTTCGGCAGTACGAGCGTCAGACGGCTCGCCGTCTGGACCGCCGGAGCCGGCGCAAGCCATCCGGAGACGTCGACTTCGACGTTTCCCGGCATTGTGAGATAGACATGGTCGGATGTGCCTTGATTGAGGCCGGCGCCGTAGAGAAAGAACTGCTGATTCGGCACCGCTGTGGCCGGCGCCATGTCGATCGGATCGGACATGGTCCCGTCGGGTTTCCGGTAGCGAAAACGGCGTCCCGTGCCGACGACCTGCCCTCCCTGCGCAAATGGGAGAACCGCAGGATCGGCGGTGATGGTGACGACCGTCGGTTTCGGCGACACCGGCCCGATGGTCTCCTCGGGCGAGATGAGAGCGACGCTCACTCTATAGACCGCGGACAGCCGCGGCGGAACCGCGAATGACTGCCAGAGGCGCGCCAGCTCGTCCGACGCCTCGGCTTCCATGGTGACGGTGAACTCCTCCTTGATCGCCTGCCCGCCCAGGACGACGTCGAGCTTCACAATGGCATTGTCGTGAAGGCAGCGCATGGCCATGGTCATGGCCTGCTGCTCCTGCGCGTACGAGCCCTTGGCGAACGCGGTGAGCAGGTAATAGAGATCGAGAGCGAGCGGGATGTACTGGATCGGAGGAACGGTCGGACTCGTTTTTCCGACAGGCTCGAGGTTCTTCTGAAACTTGTTCTCGGCGACGTGAAAGAGATACAGCGTCAATTGGCAGTCGCCCTGGTCGCGCACCGCCTCCGGCGACAATCCGCTCGGCGTGATAGTGAACGGCGGCCCCGGGTTCGTGACGAGGTTCTGCGGGTTCCAGAGCGATGAGTGGTCGCGGCAATCGGTGATCAACGCGATCAGACGGTCGGTCACACTCGACAGGTCCACCACTCCAATCGGCGCGACCGGCATGGCTCATCACCCCTGTTTCAGCCCGAACGGCGAGGTGAAGCCGCGCGAAAGCGGACCGGAAGCGGCGGGCCGTTGGCGAACCGCAGCAGCAGGCCGCTGCTCGGGAGGTGCGGCGGGCGGCGGCGCTTGAATGCGGACTTCGATCGAGCCGATGTGCACTCGCGGCGCCAGGGGAGCGGCATTCCGCGGCCCGGGGCGTGCCGGCGCTCTGACAGCGACGGCGGCTTGCACGACACGCTCGATCGCCGGAGCGGAGATCGCGGGGGATGTCTCGACCCGAGGTGATGCCCGCTCGCGCGTGACGATGACTCGGTTCTCGACGCGGGCATCGACAGAGCGCGTTTCCTCGGTCACAACCGCTTCGACAAAACGCGGTGGCGGAGTGCGGTGCGGGCGTCTGGTCCGCAATCGGGTGTCTGGCCCGATCGCATCGACGCCGCCGGACGAGACGTCCGGCGGTTGCGGGCTGGACGCCCGCACTCCATCGTAAACAACGGCTGGTTCCGGTGGCACGGCGGCGGCTTGCGCAGCCCTCACCCGACGCCCCGCGGCACCCAGGGGGAGTGGGGAATTCAGCGTCCCTCTCCTGCGGAGCGGGAGCGGATGACCCTGACCCTGGTCCTGAGCGAAGTGAAGGGAAGGGGAAAGGGCCGGGTGAGAGCGCTCCGTGCCTTCGCGGTCCGGTTCGGCGGCTTCTTCTTTCGGCGCACTGACGGGCGGCGCGGCGGCTGGCGCCGCCGGCGCCCCAATCGTCGTCGGCGTCGCGGCCGCGAGCGGCGCTGGAGCAGTCATCTCCCAGCGCGCCAGCAAGGGCGATGGGGGCCGCAAAACAGGAAGACCTCCGTGGTCGCGGCGCGTGATTCGCCGGAGGTACGACGGCGGCCGCGTGCTCACGGCGACTCCGCTTGCAGCATCTCGGCGTAATGCATGCGCCGGTTGCGTGGCATGCTGAGAATCTCGCCCTCGGGCCAGTGATAGTGCAGCGCCAGCAGATGCGTGTCGCGATACGTGAAGCCCGCCTGATCGAGGAGTGCCTGCAGCACGAAGGCCTGGACGTCGAAGAAGAAATCGAGCGTGGCGCCGCATCCGGGGCAGCGCCCCCGCATCGGGCCGGAGAGCGCCGGAGCCTGTGCTTCCATCGCCTTCTCCAGCCGCCGGCGAAGCGGCCCGCGCGGCGGCGGACCTTCGACGCAACGGCTGAGCACCGCGTCCTCCGGCTCCGGCTCTCCGGCGGTCGCAGCAAGGTCGCCCGCCGTCGGGAGCCGGTACTCCAACGATTCCTCATCGCCTTGCAGCCGGAACCACCCTCGCTTCACGCTGTCGGTGACGCCGTGCGGCCGGCGGGGCGCATTGTGAGCGATGAATTCGGCAATGCCGAACGAGATCTCCGATTGCGTTGAGCAATGCGGCGTGCCGCACGTGAGCGCGGCGTTGACGCGGTCGCCGAAGGTGGCGCCGTGCAGGCCCAGCAGAAGGGCCTCGTAGTCGGTGACGGCGAGCGCCGCGGGATCCAGGGGCTGCCCGGAGGTCGTGGCCAGCCGCTGCAACAACGCCAGAGCGACGGAGACGTCGAGCTCCGGCGCTTCGAGTAACATGATGTCTTCCTGGCCTCTGGGCGGGAGCAGCGTCACTCCGAAACCGCTGACCGGAAGCTGCATCATGGCTAGATTTCCGTCGGTTCAGACAACGACAGGTCGCGCTCCCAACCTTCGTTTTCGAGCTTGATGTGCTCGAGGGCCACGGCGTTCGCGCCGGCATCGAGATCGGGTATGGCCTGATACTCGGAGACCCAGCAGCGATGGACGAGATAGCGGAGCACCGGCTGTCCCGCTTCGTTGAGAAGGTCGATGCGAATCTCTTTGCGCAGATTCGCGAGCGAGGTCGTCGGCGCGCCCTGCTCCAGTTTCTGCGCGGCATTGGCCCACTCCTCGAAATCAGTGTCGTGCGTGACCCCGCGCTCGAGCGTGATCGGGTCGTATTTCGTCCGCCCCAGCCCCTTGCGGATGATCGGATTGCCGCCTTCCTTGTACTCGATGGGATCCGATGAGCGCTTCAGGCCGCCGACCTTGCTGACCGCGGCGACCGGCGTGGTGCTCGTCCCGAAGTACACCTTGAAGCGGAATGACTTATACGGGTCAAAGCGATTGATGTTGACGCTGAACGGCTTCGCCACGTTCTCCTCCTATGCCTGCGTCTGGCCGGCCAACTGGGCGATCTTGATAATCACGAATTCCGCCGGCTTGAGGGGCGCGAACGCGACGATGATGTTGACGCGGCCCTGATCGATGTCCGTTTGCGTGGTGGTCGTGCCGTCGCACTTCACCTGGAAGGCCTGGCTCGGCTTGGCGCCCTGGAACGCTCCCTGATTGAACAGGCCGAGCATGAAGTTCTCAACGGTCGTACGGAGGGCGATCCACAAGGGCTCGTCGTTCGGCTCGAAGACGGCCCAGCCCAGGCTGTTGTAGAGGCTCTGCTCGATGAAGAGCGCCATACGCCTCACCGGAACGTATTTCCACTGTTCGAATGACGTGTTGAAGGCCACGGAGGTGCGCGCTCCGAACACGACGCTGCCGATTCCCGGGAACTGGCGGATGCAATTGACGCCGATCGGTCGACGACGCCGGTCGTGTTGTTGATGACCGTCTCCAATCCGGCCGGCGCCTTCCAGACGCCGCGGTTCACGTCCGTGCGGGCGAAGATGCCCGCCACATACCCCGACGGCGGCAGCTCAATGGGGCTGGAGGTGAGCGGATCGGTCGACTTCAGATACGGAAAATAGAGCGCGCTGTTGGTGCTCTTCGGAATCGTGGCCCCGAGCATGTCGTCCTTGATCAGCGGCAGCGTTCCCAGCTCGCCGTCGGCGGAATCGAGCACCGGCGGATCCATGATCAGGAAGGCCCGTTTGCGCTCGCAGAACGCGGTGGCCTCGCTCCAGACGCCGCTGTCGGCCACGCCGGCAAGCACCATGAGGTTGAAGATCTGCACCTTGTCGAGCGAGCTGTCGTCCTGGAACATCGGCGCGAAGTCGCCGGCATGGAAGGTCGTCCACGACGGGTTCGCGGCGTTGGGAAACGCCACCTGGTTCACCGCTCCGATCGGGGCCTGATACGTGGTGCCGGTGGTCGGCGCCACGCTGACCAGCTGCGAGCTGCCATTGATGACCTTGTCGAGGTATTTGGCGCTGGTGGAGGCGGTGGTCACTTTGCGGAACGTCTCGGCACGCGATCCGTAGCTGATCGAAATGTCAGCGGTGTCTCCGGTGACCGTCGTCGTTTGGACATTGTTGATGGTAAGGATCATCGGAATCACGTCGATCGGCTCCTTCGCCGTGAAGGTGATTCCGTTGGCGCCGCCCACAGGAAGTACGGCTCCTGTGACGACCCCGTTGTCGGTGGGCGGCGTCGTCGCTGGGTCGAAATAGTGCGGCTGCAAAGCCACGATCCACGCGTTTGACCCGCCATTGAGGAAGAACTGATTGACGGCATAGGCCACGTGCGACTCGATGGTGCCGCTGGTGTACATGCCGCCGAACTGCTGCTCGTACTCGAGGTAGCTGAAGATCTCAATCGCTTTGCCCCAATTGGCGGTCAGTGTCTTGAACGGGTGTGTATACCCGCCGAAAACGGTGACCGAGGTCGGTGCGGCCGTGACCGAGTGGGCGTTGCTGGGCAGCTCCTCGATGTAGATTCCGGGGAAGGTCGGCGTAATCGGCATTGAAGAATCCTCCAGAAACCGGAAAGAGTCGGACGCGCGCTACTGTGCTGAGACGAAGAGGGCGGATGCTCCTTTGGTAACGGTGCCGCCGGAAAGAGCGGCGTTGCTGGTGCTGGCTGGAACGGAGACGGAGCCGCTCGGCGGTGCACTCACCGCGATCAGGTACGTGAGCGGCGCCAGGTCGGTCCCGAGCGTCGCCAACTTCGCGTTGGTCACGGCGTGGCTCCACTGCAACCGCAGCGTGAACGTCTTAGCGGTGGTGTCGACGTCGGAAACAGTAGCCGTGCCGAAGCTCCCTCCCGACCCGGAACGCCGCGCCTCGAGCTTGAAGACCAGGTTCGGCGGGCCCGCGTCGTCAAGGATCTCGACGGTCGACTTGGCCCCGGGGGTGTCCGGAAAGGCCACCGGGCCCTGGTCCGCCGGCACTTTGGTCTTGTCCACCGAGCCGCTGAGGACGTGCGCGATGCCCGGCTGCGATCCGGCTTGCGCATCCGTGCCGACGACCGACTCGATCGTATCCATGGTCAGTCCGGGATAGGTCTCCGACTCGGTGGCCGTCAAATCGAACATGGCGGTTGTCGGGTCGAGGTTTGAAGACAGGTGTGCCACGATGTCGATCCGAATGTTGTTGCCCTGAGTGCCCGGATCAGCCGCGGTGATGGTCATCGCCGGCTTCGCCGCAGGCACGACCGGGGGCACCAGCATCTGGCCGTTCGCCATCCCGGAAAGGAGGGCCTTGATCTGATCCGGCAAAGGAGCGGGGTACGTGTCCGGCCAGATGCCGGTGTCGATGTCGAGAACGCCGGCTGTGAACTTCAACGCGGTGAGGGGAATGGAGACCTGGCTGCCATTGCCGTCGGTGAACTCGAAGGGGTTGTTTCCGACAACTGCCATAAATACACCTCGGTTGTAGACGAGGTTTCACGATAGGTCGAGATCAAGACTCTGTCTGTGCGATACTTCACTTATCGGGACGTCTATGTTGCCTTCCATCGGCACCAGTTGCGGGAACCGCATTCTCGATGCCCTTCCACCCGAGGAGCTGCATGAGATGAGCGCGGACCTGCAGTACTCGACGCGGGCCGCGGGCGCGATGCTGGTCGAGCCGCACAAAGCCATCGAGGCGGTTCATTTCCCGACCGAAGCGGTGGTAGTCCTGATCCACAAAATGGAAGACGGCTCGACGTCGAACGCGGCCGTGGTTGGAAACGAAGGCATCGTCGGAGTGACCGGTTTCATGAGCGAAGAACCGTCTCCCGTCGGCGCCGTCGTGCAGATCGCCGGCGGCGTGATCAGCATGCGTGTGAACGTTCTCCGCTTCCACTTCGCGCGCGGGGGCAAATTTCAACGCCTGCTGCTCAGCTACACGCAACGCCTCATCGAACAGATCTCGCAAACCGCTGCCTGCCGGAGACAGCACCGCATCACACAACACGTGGCGAGCTGGCTTCTCATGATTCACGACCGCGCGGCCAGCCGCGAGTTGCTCATCACCCAGGACCATCTGGCAGACCGGCCGGATGTATCGGGTACGTGCGAGGGCACATTCGGATCCTCGACCGGTCTCAGCTCGAATGCGTCTCCTGCGAGTGCTACCGCCCGTGACGAGCACGGATCAGCGTCCAACGAGCCGACGTGGCTCATTGCGACGTGCTCGAATCTCATGTCGGAACTTGAAACAGAGAAAAACCTGCCAGGTGCATCCTGCGAGCTGCCTGAAGCCGCGGCCACTAAAAAACTCCCAGAAATAAAATTTTTTCGACGGCTTGTAGAATTCCGGTCTGGCCGTTCGTCGTCATCGTGAAGGCCGGGCAGAGAACCCCGCCTGAAGGACTATTACAGGAGGAGACATGCCGCAATATCTGGTTACTATTCAACACCCCGAAAACTACGACCCGTCGCTGGAAGGTGAAGCGATGATTCGCGACATCGGCGCACTCAACGAAGAGATGGATGCCGCAGGGGCCCGGTTCTTCGCAGGTGGTCTGGAATCGGCAAGCCACGCTAAATCGCTGCGCAAGCAGCCCGACGGCAACGTCTCCATCACCGACGGCCCCTACCTCGAAGCCAAGGAACACATCGGCGGCTTCTGGATTCTCCAGTGCGCCGACATGGACGAAGCGCTGGCCTGGGGACGCAAAGCCGTCGTCGCGTGCCGGGTTCCTGTCGAGGTGCGAGCGTTCCTCAAAATCCGGCCGAATTGAAAATCACTTAGGAGCAACTCAATGCGTTTCATGATGATGGTGATACCGAAAGGCTACGAGTCGGCCGCGCCGGATGCCGGTCCCACGGCGGAAGCGGTGGCAAAGATGATGGAGTACAACAAGGCGCTGCAGAAGTCGGGAGTGCTGCTCGCGCTGGATGGCTTGTTTCCTCCTTCTAGCGGAGCACGTGTTTCGTATGCGGACGGCAAGGCGACGGTGACCGACGGGCCGTTTGCCGAGGCGAAAGAAGTCATCGGCGGCTACTGGATCATCCAGGTGCGCTCACGCGAAGAGGCCGTCGAATGGGCAAAGAGGGCACCCATGTCCGACAACGAGGTGATCGAAGTTCGCCAGATTCACGAGATGTCTGACTTCCCCGAGGACGTTCAAAAAGCGGCCGAAGGCTTCGAGCACCGGAACGTCGTAGCCTAGGTTGCATGAGCGATGTAGCTAAGACAATTGAGGCCGTGTGGAAGATCGAGTCCACACGCCTCATCGCCGCGATTGCTCGCGTCACCCACGATATCGGCATTGCCGAGGAACTGGCGCAGGATGCGCTCGTGACTGCCCTCGAAGTCTGGCCCGAGGAAGGCATCCCTGACAATCCCGGGGCATGGCTGATGAAGGCGGCGAAGCGGCGCGCGATCGATTCGTTGCGGCGCGGCCGCATGCTCGTACAAAAGCATGAAGAGATTGCCCGCGAGCTGGAGTGGCAACAGCAGCGGCTTGGAGACGCTTTGGAGCACTCGCTGGATCAGGTGATCGATGATGACGTGCTGCGGCTCATCTTCACCGCGTGCCATCCCGTGCTTGCGGTGGAAGGACGCATCGCGCTCACATTGCGCCTGATCGGCGGCCTTACCACGGCGGAGATCGCGCGTGCGTTTCTTGTGCCGGAAAAGACGCTGGGCCAGCGGATCTCTCGCGCCAAGAAGACCCTCTCGGAGGCACACGTTCCCTTTGAGACGCCGAACGGGGACGAGTTGCGTTGCAGGGTTGAGTCCGTGCTTAAGGTGGTCTACCTGATTTTCAATGAGGGCTACACCGCGACCTCGGGCGATGAATGGATGCGGGCGGCTCTCTCCGAGGAGGCTCTGCGCCTGGGACGCATGCTGGGGCAACTTCTCCCCGGCGAATCGGAAGTTCATGCACTTGTGGCATTGATGGAGTTGCAGGTATCGCGCAACGCAGCGCGCCGGGGCAAAACCGGCGAGGCCGTCTTATTGCCGGATCAGGACCGCTCCTTGTGGGACTACGCGCAGATCCAGCGAGGAATGACCGCGCTCGAACAAGCGCAGCGACTGGGCGGTGGCGCGAAACCTTACGCGTTGCAGGCAGCCATTGCCGCATGTCATATGCGCGCCCGCACCGCCGAAGAGACGGACTGGGACCGTATCGTTCTTCTCTATGACGCCTTGCTGCAAATCAATCCATCTCCGATCGTGGCACTCAATCGCGCGGTCGCCGTCGGCATGGCCCAAGGCCCAGCCGCAGGACTCGACGCAGTCGACGCAGCCGCGACCCTCGCCGGTGACTCTGCGATAGCCGGCTACCATCTCTTTCCCAGCGTTCGCGGAGACCTGCTGATGAAGATGGGCCGGCTCTCTGAGGCACGTGAGGAAATCCAACGCGCCATGGCAATGACGAAGAACCTGCGCGAACAGGAACTGCTGGCGAACAGGTTGAAGCAGTTGGAGAAGGCGGTCCTATCCGAATAGGGCGTTTCGAACTAGCGTGAGAAATGCGGGCTAAGCAATGTTGGCCAGTGCGAACTGCAGATCGCGGAGCCGCACGGGCTTGCTCAGGTAGTCGTTCATCCCCGCGGCCAGGCAACGTTCGCGATCGCCCGCCAGGGCGTGAGCCGTGAGGGCGATGATGTGGGGCTGCTCGCGCCTGGCGCTGCGAATGCGCCGCGTGACCTCGAAGCCGTCCATGTCGGGCATTTGGATGTCCATCAGGATGACGTCGTAGGTGTCGCGCTCGAAAGCCT
>WNFL01416676.1_pt1 | contig 10354 bp, 6 predicted proteins | sample 5400361 | NCBI WGS metagenome assembly WNFL01 (sample SAMN13153351, study PRJNA577476) | soil metagenome | isolation source: 40 cm soil on Douglas fir-dominated hillslope | place: USA:California | collected 2013-09-17
CTGTACAAGGGCCGGATTTTCGTCATCAAGGTGGGCGGTGGGGTCTTCGGCGACGCCGAGCTGACCCACGCGCTGATCGAACAGATCGCGATCCTTCATTATCTGGGCATACGCGTGGTGATGGTACACGGCGGCGGCCCGCAGCTGACGGCCGTCAGCGCGGCGATGGGCGCGCCTACGCGCATGGTTCAGGGGCGGCGGATCACCGACGAGAAAGCGATCGATGCGACCTCGATGGTGCTCAACGGCCTGATCAACACGCGGATACTCGCGATCTGCCGCGAGCTGCAGATCGACGCGGTCGGACTCTCCGGCGTCGACGCCGGCCTCGTGCAGGCGCATCGCCGCCCGCCGGTTCGGCTCCAGCCGAACGACACCGAAACCGTGGACTTCGGTTTTGTCGGCGACATCGATTGCATCGACACCAGCGTGATCCGCAAGCATCTGGACGCCGGATTGATGCCGGTGATCTCTCCGCTCTCGGCCGACGCCAGCGGCCAGCTGCTGAACATCAATGCCGACACGGTGGCGGCGGCGATCGGTGCCGCGCTGCAGGCCGAAAAGCTCATCCTGTGCACCGGCGCGCCGGGCATACTCGAGGACATCGCCGATCCGGGCTCGGTGGTCTCCTACACCGACCTGCCCGGCCTGGCCCGCATGCGCGAGCAGGGCAGGATCGCCGATGGCATGCTGCCGAAGGCCAAGGCGATCGAGGATGCCGTCCGCGGCGGCGTGCGGCGCGTGCACGTGATCGGCTACCACGCGCCCGACAGCATCCTTGCCGAGGTCTTCACCAACGAGGGCACGGGCACGCTGGTCGTGGCGGATATCCAGGCGCTGACGTCCGCGGAGCAGCTGTCCGGCGCTCATTCCTGAATGGGTGCTGATTCCTGCGCCGGCAGCTCGGCTTCATCAGGGCGCGGCCCACCCCTGCTCCACGCGCCCCAGGCCCAGCGCAGCCAGCCCGTCAGTGCGAACGCGATCCACGTCGCCCAAGCGAACATCAGGAGCTTGTAAGTCCAGAGCGGCACTGACCAGACCCTGGCTTCGGGCAGCGGGCCGTGTGCCAGATCGTGGAACCAGAGGAAGCTGTTGTCCGACGATCCCGCACCGGCGATGCCCATGTCGGGTGCGGACAGGAAGCCAAAGCGGATGCCTGAAAAGAGCAGGCTCCCGATGGCGCTCACCGTAAACAGCACCAGTGCGATCTGCACGAGATTGAAGACCGGTCGCGAGACGCTCTCCGTTCGCCACTGCGCGCGCCAGCGCATCACGAAGAACCAGACCGCCATGAGCGCGAACACCGCCCACGATTGCGTCGACAGTCCCAGACCCAGCAGCAACCACTCATGCGCCGCCAGCGGTGAGCGAGGAACGCGGGCCAGCAGCAACGCGGACAGCACGAACACCAGCAACTCGCCCCAGTAGCGCACCACCGGACCCGCCAGGGCGCGCGAGACAAACAGTGGCCAGCGCTCCCTCGGCAGCACCAGCGTGGTGCGGATATTGCTGGCGTCGGCCCGCAGATCCACCGCGCCGGCCCGCGCGCGCAGGCCTGGCGACTGGGCGCGACGCCATTCGACGATGACCACATGGGTCCCGGGCAGCAGGCCAATAGAGAGCTCCCCCGCCTCCGGGCGCAGCGCCACGGGCTCGCCGTCGATATGCACCGCCTGCACGTGCGCATCCGGCGGGAGCGTGATGCTGTGCCGCCCGCCCTGGGTGCTGCGATAACTGATCTCAAGCGACTCATCGACCGTGCGGGCGCCAAAGTTGATCTGGCGCTTGACACTGTCGATCGCCAGCGTCGTGCCGGCTACCGGTGCCGGCCGCGCGATGCGCACCTTCAACTGCTCGCCAGGCCGAGGCCGGTACTGAAATATCCAATCGCCGTCACCAATGGATTCGGGAAGCACCGCCGGGAAACCCTCAAATTGCACCGTCCACTGCGGGCTGACCGTGAAATTCCACTCTTCGACGCGTGCCGCGTCGGCCCCACTCGCCAGCACGAGTTCGGTCGACTGGGGCAACGACGAATTCCAGACCACAGCGCTGCTGCCGGCTGCGATGCCCACGGTCAGCCGCGCGCCGGCCCCAGTGCCGCTGACTTGCAAGCCAGGGGTCAGCACGACCTCGCCCGGCAGCAACGGCAGACTGGTCGTGATTGCCGCAGTTTCGGGCGCCAGGCGCTCGACCGTGGTCGCAATACTCCAATCCAGATCGAGCTTCACATCGCGCGACACCCTCACGAAAGCGGGAAACTGCGTGCCCTCGAACCCCTGCGCGGCCGGTCCCGCGGAACTTCGGTGCCGGCTCAGCTCGAGGGCACCGGCGACCAGATGGCTGTCGTGCAGACCAGCGACATCCCAGCCCGTGGCGACGACATCGATATGGCGTGGCGGCTGTGGAAAAGCGACCGACACCTGATCAGCGGTCGTCAGCCGCGCCACCAGTCGCAAGGTGTGCGCGCCGGCGCGCAGTGGCACCCACAGGGTTGCGTCGTTCTCGCGACTGACACTGACGGCCGCGTTGCCGTCGAGCGAGAGGCTGTCAATCTGCCAGCGATTCCCGGCGTCGGGAATGGGAACAGCGACGTCGGCCAGCGCTGCGAGCTGCAGCACCAATTCCAGGCGATCACCGTCAACCGCCACGCGTGCCGCGTCAACCTCACTGCAGTTCGGCCGACATGTGGGTGGCGCCAGCAGACGCGCGCGCAGTTCCTGCAACAGGACTGGATCGGGCGTCGCTGCCGCTGCGGCCCGCTGCGGCAGGCCGCCGATGACCGCCAGGCCCAGCAACAGCGCAACCGTTCTGCCCGTTCCGCCCCGCAGGGTACGCCAAGGCAGTTGCGGCAGGCGCAGGTCGAGTCCAAAGCCGGCCTGCAAGAGCCAGGCGAACCACAGACCGGTGAAGAACACACCGAGGACACGCCATAGGGCCAGCAGTACCGGACCGATGTACACGAACCTGACGGTTTCGCCGGGTTCCACCGGTCCTGTCCACGAAAATTGGTAGCTGTTGTACTCCCAGACCGGCACGCCCGGACCCGCCTGCAGCTGGGTACCGGGTGCGTAGCGTGCAATTGGGGTCGAGGCCGGTTCTGCCTTGTCCTTCTCGCGCGCCCCCGTCACGACCACTTCCGAGAGCATTGCCCGAGCCGCCACACTACCCACATTGCCCAGCATTGCCTCCGGCGGTGGTGGTGCTGCTGGATGTGGAGGCCTGTCAAATCGCACTTCCAGGCCCATCGGCACTGGCATGGCCGCTTCCAGCTGCGGATAGATCGCCAACCGCATCTGGGTCCACAGCAGCGGCAATAGCGCCAGGGCCAGTGCCCCAAGGCTCAAGGCCCGGTAACGCTTCGTCCATTGAGGCCAGCGCCCCGCGGCACCACTGCGCGCCGCGGCGATTGCCGCCAATGCATTGGCCCACAGCCAGATGTACGACGGTGCTTCCTGGTACAGCAACAGCATTGCGAACAAGGCGACACCAGCAGCGGTGAGTCCCGCGACACGGTGGCTGACCACGACGACAATCAGCACGCCGAACAGGCTCCAAAGCGTCCAGGCGGAACACCAGGTGCCCGGCGCGTCATCCGCGCCGGGCGCTGCCAACAGCCGATGGCCCGGCGGCAAATTCAGGGTGCCGCGCACGCTTTCGAACCGCGTGCCCCAGCCGCTGGCGCTCATGCGCCCACGAGTGACGCCGCTGCGGCTCACACCTGTCAAGTGCAGCTCGGGCATCCGCACCTCGACACCCGGCTGACCGTCAAGTCCGCTGACAAGCAGATCCTCCTCGCCGCTCCGCGCACTCGCCAGGCGAAACGGCGCCGCCGACTGCAGGCGCCATTCGCTGCGCATCGTGCCGCTGATCGCATCCACGGCTGTCAACCCCGCGTGATCAAAATCGAGCCACAACTGGCGAACGAGCTGAAGCCGGTTCTCATCCGCCGCCGTCAGCCCGCGACTGCGTTCGGTGATCTGCAATGTTGCGCCGGCGCCTATCCGAAAAGCCGGGTGTTGCTGCCACTCTTCAGGCACACCGGCCTGTTTCGGATCAATACCCTCGGCACCCTCGGCCGCCGCCACACGCAGCCGATCAACACCCGCAAAACTCCAGATCTCCTCGGCCGGCCAGGGAGCGCTATGGGCCGGGCGCGCCACCCGGTTCGCCACGCCCGCGGCTCGTGCCGTCAGCGTGACTTCAAACCGTCCGGGTCGCAGCAACAGTCGCAGGCCGCCATCGCCATCAAGCCGCGCCGGCAATTCACCACTCAGCGCCATCGGTACGAACCCGGCCGGGAGCGGTGACGAAATCCGCACTTCGCGTGCTTCACCCGCCACTTCGAGCTGCAGGCGCGTCGTCAGCTGCGCCGGTATTTCGTCCTCCAGCATTCGATAGACTTTCAGGTCGACTGCATTGGCGACCGCCGGCGTGGCCTGCGCGCCCAACGACACCGCGTCTGCGGTGCGCGCGAGCGCATGAATTTCCACGCCGTTGACGTTCAGGAAAATGATCCCGCTCTGCTCGGGCACCGACAGTTGCGCCGGACGGCGCTTCCAGCTGAACGCACCGCTGATCTGGTAGGCGCCCGCCGCGAGCTGCATCTGTGGCACGCCTTCGTGCATGACCACGGGGACCGCAGCACCGTTAGCGCGCACCTCGGTGGGCCAGTATTCGCTGTCGCCGGGCAACGCCACCCAGCTCTCGGCAAACACTTCCCAATGCTGCGTGAAATGCCCTCCGTGCTCGTCGACGGCGAGGTTCAGGGCCTGCGGCCAGGCACATCGAAAGTCCTGGTCGCTGGCCTTGCCATCGTGCATCAACACGGGGCACTGTTGCTGCTCGGCGCCGTGCAGCGCCCACCGGCGCCACGGCTCCAGATCGGCCGGCACGAAGACCTGCGCCGCCAACGCACAGCCGGATGGGATCAACATCCACAGGGCATGCTTGAGCATTGCATTCTCCGAATGACTCCTGCCGAGTGTAGCGCTGTCCGCTCGACCGCGAATGCCATTAAGGCGGCGGCGGCTTGAATTCGGTTTCGGATCCGCTGTTGGCAGGGCTATCATTGCCGCCAGTCCGTTTTTTCGAGGCCGCATGAGCAGACTGTGGGACAAGGGCGCGCCGCTCGATGAGCGCGTGCTGCAATTCACCGCCGGCGAGGACCACACGCTCGATGAAAGGCTGGTGGCCTACGACGTGCGCGCCTCCATCGCCCACGCGCAGATGCTGCAGGCGCAGGGACTGCTGAGCGCCGCCGATGGCGCGGCGATCTGCGCGGGCTTGAGCGCACTGGGCGATGCGCACGCGCGCGGTGAGTGGCGCATCGAGCTTGGCGATGAAGACGGCCAGACCGCGCTCGAAGAACGCCTGACGGCGAGCATCGGCGCGGCCGGGGCGCGCATTCACCTGGGCCGCTCACGGAACGACCAGGTGCTCGCCGCCCTGCGCCTGTACATGCGCGAGGCGCTGGCTCAGCTGGCCGCCGGCGCCGAGGCGGTCGCCGCCGCGCTCGACCGCCTTTCGCAGCGCCAGGGTACGACCGTACTGCCCGGCTACACGCACATGCAGCAGGCCATGCCCAGTTCAGTGGCGTTGTGGGCCGGAGGTTACGCGGCCGAGATCCGCGACGATGCGGAGGGCCTGCGCGCGGTGCAGCGTCGCGCCGGGCGCAATCCCCTGGGGTCGGCCGCCGGCTACGGCACGCCCGGACTCCCGCTCGATCGTCACGCCACCACGCGCGCACTCGGTTTCGATTCCACCCAGGAACCGGTGACGGCGGTGCAGCTCTCGCGCGGCAAGGCCGAAGCCCAGCTGCTGTTCGAGACGACCCTGCTGATGCAGGACCTGGGCCGCCTCGCCACCGACCTCCTGCTCTTCTACACGCAGGAATTCGCCTTTGTGGATCTGCCCGAGGCCTACACGACCGGCTCCTCGATCATGCCGCAGAAGCGCAACCCGGACGTCTTCGAACTGCTGCGCGGCCGCGCGTCCAGCGCACTGGCCTGCCTGATGGAGGCCCTGTGCCTGTACGCCAAGCTCCCCTCCGGTTACCAGCGCGATCTGCAGCTGCTCAAGGCCCCGCTATTCCGCGGCATCGACCTGTGTGGACAGAGCCTGGATATCATCGTGCCCGCCCTGGACGCGCTGCAATTCCGGCCGGAACGCGTGAAAATGGATCCGGCCGTGCATGCCGCCGCCGAGGCCACTGCGCTGGCGGTGCGGGAGGGCTTGCCGTTTCGCGAGGCCTACCGGCGCATTGCGGCAAGATTCACCGTCGGCGGAAAGTGAGATAGCAACCATGCCAGACACTGCCGGTGCCGCTGAGCGTCAACCCGATGCCGGGCTCATCACCTACGCGCACATTATCTATGCGCTGCATGCCAGCGCCGTGCTCACCGGCGTATTGACCAGTTCAAGTATTGCCGGGCGCTTCCTGTTTGGCCTGCCCTCGATCATCGCGGTCATCATGAACTATGCGCGCCGCGCCGAAGCGCACGGCACCTGGCTCGAGACGCATTTCGACTGGCAGATCCGCACCTTCTGGCTGGCGCTGCTGTGGATCGCGATCACGCTGCTCGTCGGCGGGCTCCTGACCTTGATCGTGATCGGCATCTTTGTCGTGATTGCCGGCTTTTGCGTCGTCGGCCTGTGGGTTGCCTACCGCGTGATACGCGGCTGGATGGCGTTGCGCGAGCGCCGGGCCGTGCCGCACCCGCTCAGCACGCAGGCGGCCGCAACGTGAGCGGCCGGCGGGCAGCCCTGCTGGGCGCGCTGCTCATCAGCGCCGGTTGCGGCCAGAAGGGCGCGTTGTACCTGCCCGATCCGGCGCCGCAAGCCGTTCCGGCGCCGCCGGCCCGCGCCACGCCGGACGCGCCCGCGACGCCCGCGGCGCCCACGGACGATGAGGCTACGCGGCGCAAGACGCCCACCACGCCTGATCCTGCCAGCGCCCGCTGAGCGGGCGGCCTATCGCCCATGACACCGAGTCCGGATCTGCTGCTCGTCGACGGTTCCTCCTATCTCTATCGGGCCTTTCACGCCCTGCCGCCACTCAGCAATTCGCGCGGCGAACCGACCGGCGCGGTGCACGGCGTGCTCAACATGCTGCACAAGCTCCTGCGCGAGTACCCGAAGGCGCGCGTGGCGGTGGTGTTCGATGCGCCGGGCAAGACCTTCCGCGATGACCTGTTCGCCGAGTACAAGTCGCACCGGCCGCCGATGCCGGACGACCTGCGCGCGCAGATCGAACCGCTCCTCACCGCGGTGAGCGCGATGGGGCTGCCGTTGCTGCGCATCACCGGCGTCGAGGCCGACGACGTGATCGGCACGCTGGCGCAACGCTCCGCGGCGCGCGGCGAGCAGGTGCTGATCTCGACCGGCGACAAGGACATCGCGCAGCTCGTGAATGAGCGCATCACGCTGATCAATACGATGAGCGACACCCTCCTCGATCGCGACGGCGTGAAGGCCAAATTCGATGTCTATCCGGAGCAGATCATCGATTACCTCGCGCTGGTCGGGGACAGCTCGGACAATATTCCCGGCATCGACAAGGTGGGGCCCAAGACCGCCGCCAAGTGGCTCAATGCCTACGGCACGCTCGACGCAATTCTCGAGCACGCGGCCGAAATCACCGGCAAGGTGGGCGAGAACCTGCGCGCCGGCACCGACACCGTCGCGCTCTCAAGGCGCCTCGCCACCATACGCTGCGATGTCGACCTGCCCCTGGATGAGGCGGCGCTGGTCCCGCGTCCGGCGGATACCGCCGCGCTGCGCGAGCTCTACACGCGGCTCGAGATGCGCTCCTTCCTGCGCCAGCTCGATGCCGGCGGTGCTGCGGCCGGCACGGCGGGCGACGACGCCGCCGCCGCCCCAGGCGCGCGCCCCGCGGCAGTGCCCGGTGCAGGGCCGACCGCCCCGGTCGCACCGCCAGCCGGCGCCGACCCGCTCGAGCGCCACTACGCCCTGATCACCGACTGGACCCAGTTCCTCGGCTGGTGCGAGCGGCTGGAGCGCGCCGCGCTCTTCGCCTTTGACACCGAGACCACCGGGCTCGATTACATGCAGGCCCGGATCGTCGGTGTCTCCTTCTGCGTCGAAGCCGGCCACGGTGCCTACGTTCCGCTGGCGCACAGTTACGCCGGCGCGCCCGAGCAGCTGGATCGCAAGCGCGTGCTGGAAGCGCTCCGGCCGCTGCTCGAGGATGAGGCGCACGCCAAGGTCGGCGCACACATGAAATTCGACATGCACGTGCTGCAGAACCACGGCATTGCCCTGCGCGGCCAGCGCTACGACACCATGCTGGAATCCTACGTGCTGGACAGCACCGCGGCCCGCTACCTCGGCGTGCGCACCATTCATTTCGAGGACGTGGCCGGCAAGGGCGCCAAGCAGATCAGTTTCGACCAGGTGAGCGTGGAGCGCGCAGGGGAATATTCCGCCGAGGATGCCGACATCACGCTGCGCCTGCACCGCGAATTGTGGCCACGGCTCGAAGCCATCCCGGCGCTGGCAAAGTTGTACCTCGAGATCGAGCAGCCGCTGGTGCCGGTGCTGCAGCGCATGGAGCGCGGCGGCGTGCTCATCGACCGCGCCATGCTGGAGCAGCAGAGCCACGAGCTGGCCGCGCGGCTCGCCGAGCTCGGCCTCGAGGCGCAGCGCGCCGCCGGACAGGATTTCAACCTCGAATCACCGAAGCAGCTGCAGCAGATCCTGTTCGAGAAACTCCAGCTCCCGGTGCTGCGCAAGACGCCGACCGGGCAGCCCTCGACCGCCGAAGATGTGCTCGAGGAACTCGCCGCCGACTATCCGCTGCCGAAACTGATCCTCGAATACCGCGCACTGGCGAAGTTACGCTCGACCTATACGGAGAAACTTCCCGAGCAGATCGACCCGACCACCGGACGCGTCCACACCTCGTATCACCAGGCCGTAGCGGCCACCGGACGCCTGTCTTCCACGGATCCGAATCTGCAGAACATCCCGGTACGCAGTCCCGAAGGGCGGCGCATCCGCCAGGCCTTCATCGCGCCGCCGGGCCATCTGCTGCTGGCGGCCGACTACTCGCAGATTGAGCTGCGCATCATGGCTCACCTGTCGGGCGACGAGGGGCTGCTGCGTGCCTTCGCAGCCGACCTCGACATCCACCAGGCCACGGCGGCGGAAGTGTTCGGCGTGGCCCCCGCTGAAGTCAGTGCCGAGCAGCGCCGTTCCGCCAAGGCGATCAACTTCGGACTGATCTACGGCATGTCCGCCTTCGGCCTCGCGCGCCAGCTCGGCATCGCCCGCAGCGCCGCGGCCGAATACGTCGAGCGCTATTTCGCCCGTTATCCCGGCGTGCGCCAGTACATGGACAGCACGCGCGAGCGCGCCCGGCGCGAGGGCTACGTCGAGACCGTCTACGGGCGGCGCCTCTATCTGCCGGACATCGCCTCGCGCAACCGCCAGCTGCAGCAATATTCGGAACGCAGTGCCATCAACGCACCGATGCAGGGAACGGCGGCCGACATCATCAAGCGGGCGATGCTGGCGGTGGACGCCTGGTGCCAGGAGCCCGGCACTGCGGCGCGGCTGATGATGCAGGTGCACGACGAGCTGGTGCTCGAGGTGCGCGCCGATTTCGCGGGCGTCGCCACCGAGCGCGTGCGTGAAATGATGGCCGCGGCGGCAGAACTTCGCGTACCCCTCAAGGTCGACGTGGGCCAGGGGCGCAACTGGGACGAAGCGCACTAGGGAAGCCCGGCACCGATCGGGCCCGCCGCATTGAATTTTGCGCCCGCCGGCGGGAACTAATGCAGGACGGCGCTCTCCAACCATCCGTGAGCGCCAGAAACGCTCCCCGCTTCCCTCCCTAAGCGGGTTCCTCTGCCCTGGTGGCCTATCCCCCCAAATCGAAGGCCACCAGGGCTTTTTATTTAAGCCAATGATCCAGTTGGCGTCGCGCCTCCTCCAGGCCCGCGCCGGAGACTGCCGAAAACGCCTGCACGGTGGCGCTGTCCACCAGCGCCTGGCGCGCGGCCAGCAGAGTCCCGGCGAGTTCCGTGCGCTTCAATTTGTCACACTTTGTCATCAGCACATGCACCGGACGTCCGGCGTCCTGCGCCCAGGCGATCAGGCCAGCATCCCCCTCGAGCAGGCCACGGCGGCTGTCGACGATCAGGAACAGGCCCTTGAGCGAACTGCGCCGGGCCAGCGCCGCGATCATCGGAGGCCAGCTGGCCCGCTCGGCCGCGCTCGCGGTGGCGTATCCGTAGCCGGGCAGATCGACGATGCGGCGGCCGGGGAGCAGCTCGAAAAAATTCAGCAGCCGGGTGCGGCCCGGCGTCTTGCTGACGCGCGCCAGCGAGCG
>WNFL01446678.1_pt1 | contig 10354 bp, 10 predicted proteins | sample 5400361 | NCBI WGS metagenome assembly WNFL01 (sample SAMN13153351, study PRJNA577476) | soil metagenome | isolation source: 40 cm soil on Douglas fir-dominated hillslope | place: USA:California | collected 2013-09-17
CTTTCCTCATTGGAGTTTAAATCAATTTCAAAGCTACTTTAGCGGGCCGTTGCCAACGGATGCTACTGACATAAACTACATATCAAAGGACAATGCTGGACAATTAACCTTTAAGGCCTCTCCCTCTAGCGCAACCGTTTTTGCTAGCCGATTCTGTTTTGGTTTTCTTTATCGGGGCTATGACCCATTTAATGCAGTTGATGATGAAAAAGCTCAAAACGGTTATTTGATACAGACCGAACGGGATTATTTTTACTATTCTCACTCGCAAGGCACATCTACAACTTACCTGGGGAATCGATGCTATGACACAAACCGAGGCGGACTCCATCAGATTGCAATTAACGAAACAAACCCGAACCAGTACACGGTAAAGGTCGAAGTGTCTAGTGTATGCTTGAATCAAGCGCTACCTCATAAATGCGACGGAATTCACATCAGTTATAGAAACCAAGGAGAATTGGTAGTAGGTGACGTTCCAAAAACTGTTACGTCTCATTATGGTGCAGCAGATACATGGGATGTTACTGTAACGCCCGGTGCGAGATATGAAGTGCGAGTAAGTTTAGTAAAGCCTACGCCCGACACGCCATACGGGAACCAACTTCATCTTACAACAGGAGCAGTATCAGTGAATGGAAATGAACCATATTGCGCGGATTGCTGGCGCGATACTCGCGGTGAGGCGACGTCTGATGGGCTAAAAGCTATATTTATTGGTGCCCCAAGCGGCAAAACCTCTATTCGAATCTTATGGATTGGAGAACCAGGTATCTGTTCTATTTCCGTGCAAGAAATTAAATAGAAGACATCGTTGATGGGCAGTTTGTCCAGTTTCTTTGTTAATTCATTCTACGATGAAACGCTGCCATGTGGATGGATCGATGGCGACGTGATTTCGATCCAATTGAATCGTCGGGGCAGGGACGCCACAGGCATCGAAGGCCAGCAACACCGCACCCGTGACGGGCGGAATTTCCAATCGACATACATTTGCTTTGGGCCATTGGTGGGCCATTCGTTCAGTCACCATTTCAACAAGGCGTGAACCATTCCCCTGTATTACACCACCCGACAGAACGACATCTACTTCTAAATCAAGCATATCGAGGCGGCGAAGCATTGCCGATGCAGCAATCACGATTTCATCAACCTGCCGAGCCATAATCGACTGTGCTACTCTGTCGCCGCGTTCGGAAGCCTCAAAGACAAGTGGAGCCAGCGTCGCAACCTGCGCCGGTGTGAACTCGCCGTCGATGATCCTGTAGGCCAATGTGGTGAGATCGGGAATTCTCAATGTATCTAACATAAGAGACGTAAGCAAAGTCGCTTCGCCGCGTCCATCTTCAGCCCGATAAACAGCGCCAGAGACGGCCTCACCTAACGAGTGTCCCCCACCCCAATCACCTGTCAGCTCACCAAGCGAACGAAGCTTGGCCTGCCGACCATCGGGAGCGATTCCACACGCATTAAAGCCAGTCCCACAGATGACAGTGACACCATACGGGCGGCGAGAACCAGCTCGCAACGGAGCAAAAGTATCGTTATAGCAAACAAAATCGTCGACCAACCCCAGAGCGCGAATTGCTGGTATCAAACGCATTTCATCCAGATCAGTATCGCAGCCTGCCAAACAGTACACAGCCTTATCGGGGCGGATTGTACCAAGCGCCTGGCGTGTTGCGTCGGCAATCACACTGATGGCCCAATCTAAGCCGCTGGTCTGGTAATTTGAATGTTTGCCGACGCCCACCCCGACAACAGTTCCATGCTCATCGACAGCCAGGGCGTGTGTTTTCGTGCCACCGCCGTCTACCCCTAGAACGATCATCAATGCCCCTTAGTTAAACTGCGGCAGATATTGGCGGTTCGCCGCGAGGATGTCATTTAGTAGTGAACCGGCCACGTCCCAGGAAGGAACCAGTGGATGAGCCATGAGCGCCAGCCGTGCAGTCTCGCGGTTCCCGGTGAGTGCAGCGTCGATGGTCAATTCTTCGTAAGCCTTGACGGCTTGAATAAGACCACGAATCTGCGGGGGCATGTGACCCATTGACTGCGGCACCGCGCCGTGACTATCCACGACGGCGGGCACTTCGATCACGCTATCCTCAGGCAGATCGGGCAGTGCGTACCCGTTGCGAACATTGACGATGTGTACTTCTTTGAGGTTGTTGGCAATGGCGACGAGCAGCGACACAGCGGCAGTCGAATATCTTGCGCCACCCCGCTCGTTCAGGAGTTCTGGCTTGGTGCGCAGATTCGGGTCGCGGTACATCTGCAAAAGCTCGGCTTCCACTTTCAGCAGATAATCGGCGCGGGTTTCCTCGGCGCGCAGCACTTCTTCGACAGCGCGGTTATGGTGGACGTAGTAGCGCAGGTAGTAGTTGGGCACCATGCGAATCGCGTGGAGCCACGTAGGATCAAACTCGGAGTCACGCGAATCGAGAACCCGGTCTGTCACATCTTTGCCGTCGAGAAACACAGTCCGGGCAAAGCTGAGGTGATTCAGCCCGACGTAGTCCAGAGTCACACGTTCCGGCGGCACCCCCAGGTGCTCGGCGACGCTGTGCAGCATGTTGATCGGGACATTGCACAGCCCCAATGCGCGGATTTTCGAGTGGCGCGATACCGCCTCGGTCACAAGCCCGGACGGGTTGGTGAAATTGACCAGAAAAGCGTCAGGGGCCAGCATCTCCATCTTATGCGCGATGGAAAGCACCTCTGGCACGGTTCGCAGCGCTTTGGCGAATCCACCCGGCCCGGTTGTTTCCTGACCGATGACGCCATATTTAAGCGGGATATGTTCGTCTTGAGCGCGTGCCGTCAGCCCACCAACACGGAATTGAGTCAGCACGAAATCCGCGCCTTCGATGGCAGCATCCCGGTTCGTCGTGAGGATAAGCTCTATCCCCGACCCTTCGAGTTGCCGCTGAGCCAGCCCGCCTACCACATCCAGGCGCTCCTGTGAGATGTCCATCAGCGTCAGACGCTGCACTGGCAGTTTGTCGCGGTAGTTAATAAATCCTTCGATGAGTTCAGGCGTGTAAGTGCTTCCACCGCCAATGACGGTGACATTGATCGACATTATTTCTCGACTCCCGTTAAGACAATCCCTTGCATAAAGATGTTCTGTGCCAGGAAAAATAGGACTAGCGGCACAATCATGACCAGCAGCGACGCGCCAGCCAGCAGATTAGGCTGCGACGAATGGAGTTGCAGGAACCGCTCCAGTCCGAGCGACACGACATAGCTATTTGGATTACCACTCAGAAAGATTAACGGTGCGTAGAAATCATTCCAGGCAAACAGAAAGTGCAGCAGAAAAACCGCAGCCAGCGCAGTACGCGAGTTGGGCAGAATAATCTGGGTAAACACCTGCCAGGGTGACGCGCCATCCACTTTGGCAGCCTCGTCCAGTTCAAAGGGCATCCCCATAAAATACTGCCGCAGCAGAAAAATATTATAGGCGTTGCCGAAAAAGTGTGGCAGGATAAGCGGGATCAGCGTTCCGATCCAGCCGATGCGCTGGAACAGGATAAACGTGGGGATAATCGTCACCTGGACGGGTAAGATAATCGTGCTCATGACGATGATGAACAGGATCTCACCGAAGGGGATACGGAAACGCGTAAAGCCGTATGCCACCAGCGCCGCCGATGACACCGCGCCTAAAGCCCCTACAATCGCGACAACCAGCGTATTAAGCAACAACCGTGGCAGGTCGCTTGCCTGGGCGGCAGCGACATAGTTCTCAGGATGCCAGTTCGGCACAAACACTTTGTCCAGGGTGCGGATTCGGCCCTGCCATTTGATCGGCGCGGCATCCGGGTTTTGCGGATCGATAAATGTCGCGGAATCGCGGCTTGGCTGTAATAGTGCCAATGTGCGCGTTTAGTACAGGCACATCATAGAGGGTCAGGTCTTTGCCCTGGTAATTGAAGGTTGCGGCGTCTGCGGGCCACAATGGACTGGTCGGCTCCGAAAGCTGTCCGGCGGACTTGAACGAGGTCATGAACAGGTACAAATACGGTGCACAGTAGATGATGCAAATCGTGCTCAGAATGCCAATAACTGTGCCAGCCGTAATAAACTTCCAGGCTGAACGGCCTAGCTGGAAGCGATTGTGAACAATTACGATGCGGCCTGCTGTTGTTGTAGTCATGCCGTTTTACCCCCTCCCGCGTAAAATACCCACCTTCCCGATGTCTTGAAGACGATGGCGGTCAGGGTAATGACGATAATGAACAGAATCCAGGCCAGTGCCGAAGCGTAGCCCATCTTGCCGTATAAGAAAGCCGATTTAAACAGGTACATATTGAAGAAGTACGCCGCTTTGTTCGGCGTTCCCTCTCCGTTGGTTAGCACGTAGGGAATGCTGAAATATTGGAAGGTTCCAATCAGGCCCAACACGAGGTCATACAGGATCACGGGCGTTAGCATAGGCAGGGTAATCCGCCGAAAGCGCACCCACAGCCCTGCGCCATCAATCGAAGCCGCCTCATACAATTCGGTGGGGATGCTCTGCAAGCCAGCTAGATAGATCAGCATACTGCCGCCTGCTGTCCACAGGCCAACTACTACCAACGCCAGAAGAATCCACTCGGCGCGGTGAAGCCAGTCCGGTCCGGTAATGCCCACAATGCGCAGCGCTTCGTTGAGCCAACCCTGATCCTTCGCCAGTAATTGCAGAAAGATGATGGCCGTGACCACGGTTGGCACGACGACAGGTGAATAAATGAGGGTGCGAAAAAACCTTATCCCGAATACTTTGTTATTGAGCAGAAGCGCATAACATAACGACAGCACCATCCCCACTGGTAAGGCAATCACCGCGAACAACACGGTTACGCGTAGCGAAATCCAGAAATCGGCATCGCGTGCGCCAATAACGTTGTTGCCTACACGCATTAGCTCGGCATAGCCCTTGTCCAGCACCTCGGCGGAATTCTGGCTAGCTTGTGCGAGCGGTTTAAGCTCCAGACCAAGAATATTCGAGTAATTTTGGGTTCCAAGCCACACGGGATCGGCGTTACTAAGTAAACTGAAATCGGTAAAGGACAGAAATAAAGACACCACCATTGGGCCAGCCGTAAAGAGCAGGAACCCGATGATCCAGGGAGTAATAAACAACGTTCCCCAGCGGATTTCAATTGTTCGCAGGGATACCCGCCCCGGCTCTTTAAGGCGGGGCAGAACATTATCAAGAGCTTTCTGAGCAGACATCGTGGATTCCTCACTATTGTTAAAAAGGGGCAGCCCTTAGGCCACCCCAGGTGATACGCTTCACGCTGTCTGAGATCAGGGCGTTGCAGCCGGAGTAGCAACCGGCACTTTACCATCGAAAATGGCTTGCATTTGTGTGTTCATCTTGTCCAGTTCAGCCTTCACATCCATGTTCGGGTCACTGTCAAGCTGAGTGATGAACTGCTTGGTGAGGTCAAATGCCTGATTGTAGTTGGGCATGGGCGCTTCGCTGTTCGGGATATCCAGGTATTTGATCGCGCCATAGACAACATTGAGATCTAGGCTTGGGAATTTGTCTTTGATCGACTTTTCCCAGTCAGCGCGGGCCGAAAGGCGGGCAGGCAGACAACCGTAGATCGCGCAGAGCTTAGGCGCTGTGCTTGCCGAAGTCAGCCACTCCAACACTTTCCATGCCGCATCTTTATTCTTCGATTTATCCATGACGGCGAACGTGTCGGCATTGATACGTGCGGTCAGTTTGCCATTGGGAGCAACGGGCGCAACCGCAACAGTCCATTTGAATTTGACATCAGAAAGTGCGTCGAGGCCCCAGGTATAACCGTAGACCATGGCGACTTTACCAGCCGGGAAGGTTACTGAGTTGCCACCCTGGTTGAGGGTATTTTGTGCCGACGCATCCGGGAAGAAGTGATCCTTGAAAATGGCGTCGTGCCGCCACTGCATGAATTGAAGATAGGTTTTCTCATTGAAGATCGCCGTCTTGCCGTCTTTTGCCACGCCAGCATGACCGGGGCTGAAGGACTGTGCAAAGCCGCGCGGAGAGTCATCGGTGTCGGCATAGCCGTAAACACTAATATTGGCCGGATCAAAGCCCGTCTCGTCGGCGTATTTACCATTCTTGTCCTGTGTCAGCTTGATTCCCAGAGCGCGAACGGCTGCCATGTCCCATATTTTGCCTTCGTACATCGGTTTGCCATTGTTGTAATCCGTGGGGGGAAGCTTAAGGCCGGCTGCATCAAAAATATCTTTATCGACATACACAAAAGATGGATAGACACCCAGCGGAATCGCAATATCTTTGCCTCCCAACTGGTACAGGTCAAGGGTTTGTTTCTCAAAATCATCGAGCTTGAGGCTGGCTTTATCCGCAGCAACGTTTTTGGACAGGTCTGCCCACAGATCGCCAGTCTCGTTGAGACCGCCGATGCCGACTGGACCCACGATATCTGGAACGTTGCCGCCCTGCGCTTGCGTTAGCAATACTTCGCGGGCGGTATTGTAGTCGTTGTAATCGAACTTAATCTGGATATCCGGGTTCTTGTCATTCCATTCCTTTGCCAGCGCGTCTTCTTCCGGCGTCTGGCTGGTATCAGTGCCTGTTCCCAGGCCAACGAAAATACGGATATTGACAGGATTAGCTGCATTGGCAACCTGTCGTGGTGCGCTGGCAAGGGCCAACGCCAACATCAGACCTACCGTAAGCAGTGTGCGAAACCGACTTCTTGACATAATATCCTCCATAAACTGGCAAAAACATATCTAACAGGGACTGATTTCAGTTCCTGCTCGAAACAAACCCTGAGTTTTTACGAAATGCTACCCCTCGGACGGGGCTTTCCCGGTGGATTGGCGGACCACCAACTCCGTTGCAAACTCCTGTTTACGATTCATTAATCCACGGCCCTCAAGTTGATCGACGAGCATTTGAACGGCGACCCTGCCCACCTCGATCATTGGCTGCCGAATGGTTGTCAAGGGCGGAAAAACTGTTGCCGCCATCGGAATGTCATCGAAGCCGATTACCGATATATCTTCGCCGACGCGCATCCCGGCATCTTTAATGGCGTCCATCGCGCCGAATGCGATAAGGTCGTCGGAGGCGATAATGGCGGTCATTTTGGCGTGACGCTTAAGCAAATAACATGTCTTTTCAAAACCTGCGGTCTGAGTCCAGTCACCCTCGACTACCAGTGAGGGATCGTAATCAATTCCGCTCTCAGCCAACCCATCTTTGTAACCCTGCAAGCGCTCACGAGCACTTGCCATGCTCATCTCGCCCGTAATGAATCCGATTTGTTTATGTCCGAGTGCCAGGAGATAGCGCACCGCTTCCTGAATTCCTTTGCGGTTGGTGACCATCACCATCGGGGCGTCTTCCTTCGGACCCTTGCCCTGATAGTCGAGCAGGACGTAGGGCAATTCATAATCGTCACATAGCTTGAGCAATATTTCATAATCGAAGGGGACGATCATCAACAATCCGCCGATGACACCGCTACCTATAAGTCCCTGGTAGGCCTCAAAGCCGGGATTCTCTGAATGCTGTACGTACAATACGAGGTTGTAGCCATAATGCTGTGCGGCCTGAGACATCCCGCGCATCACTTGCCCGGCGTAATCCTCAAAACCCGAAACTACCAGACCAATACCATTGGAAACACCACGCAACCGGCGTGCAGCCGTGCTTGCCACATAACCCAGGTCTGCAATGGCCTGGTTAATGCGGTGCCGTGTCTCCTCCGATACACCCGGTTCGCCATTGATGACACGCGAAATGCTCTTGGGTGAAACCTGAGCAGCGCGGGCAACATCATTGATGGTAGCACGGGACTTTCCTGGCATCCTTTTTGACCTCGATACGTCAACGTTGTCGTACTCTTAGTTTATAAAAGTTTTAAGGAATGTCAAGCACTTCGTGAGCGAGTTGCACAACTGTAGTCAGGCGAACGATGACGAAACCGCACAACACGACTTTCGGTACATGTTTCGCTACTGTCTAACGACTGTTCACTGACTAGGTGATTCCTCGTCAAAGGTAGCTTATGGATGCGATGATAATAGTTAATCCACATGCGCATAGTGGAATAGCCCCGGAACAGCTTGAGACCTCGCGCCGCGACATTAGTTTGCAGTTGAAGGATGCATTGCAACTGGACAACATTGAATGGCGCGAAACACAGCATCCCGGTCACGCCAAAGAGTTGGCTGAGGAAGCCGTCCGCAAAAGATACGGCTACGTCTTTGCTGCTGGTGGAGATGGCACCGTAAACGAAGTTTTGAACGGCATTATGGGAGTGAAACTGGAGCCGATCCAACGCCCGACGTTTGGCGTACTGCCGTTCGGAACCAGCAACGACTTTTTTGCCGCGCTCAAATCGGCAGAGGCTTCGCGCAAAGTGGAGGACGATAATTTGACGCTCTCGTTGGACGTGGGCCACGTATTGTTTGATGGCGTCGAGCGTTATTTCTGTCTAACAACAGGCATCGGCCTGTTCAGTTGGGCCAATGAGCAGTATCTGCAAGCCAGCCGTATTTTCGGCAGACGTTTTGCGCACATTCCAGCGGCGATCATGACGATTATAAGCTATCAATTTTTGCCCAACGTCCAAATCTCGCGAGATGGAAAACAAATGCGCTCCCGGCGCATATTGTGTGCTATCGTCAATAATTCTCCAGTCATCGCGGGTGGCACACCCGTAACACCTGACGCAAAGATCGATGATGGTCAGTTGGATGTCTGTATCATCAAGCCCGTATCATGGCTGCATCTGCTATGGCTGATGCTCGAAATCACCACGAAGACGCACACCCATTCGCGCTCTATCGAACTGGGACGCATTCGTGAACTCATCGTCACGGCTAGACAGCCGCTGCCTATTCACGTTGATGGCGAACTGGTTCCGGAAATCGACTCGAAAGCGAGGCGTATGAAAGTCGATGTCATCCCAAGCGCTTTACGGGTTGTCGTGCCCTCGATTTGCGAGATTAAGCCTGCCGAACTGGTGGAGTCTGCCACCTGATTTTGTTACGCGGAGGCGGCACCCAGGTTTAAACTGCCGAATGCATGTGTTGGCGAACTCATTTTCCCCTATCCCCGGCCCTTCCCCCGTAAAGAGGGGAAGGGGTTTGGGGTGGGGGCGACACTCACAAGTTCGCCAACACCATCCCTCATGGAGTTAGTTTCTAACTTGGAGTTGGTACAGGGATAGAATCAACCAGCACCAGCGGATGAATGTTTTGCCGCAGTCCAATAGCAATTACCGTATACAGCGTGTTCGCCGCCAGCGGCGTATTCGGCATATTGATGTATAGTGGCGCAGGTTGGCTCGGCACTGTGGCTTCGGCAGTCCCGGCGAGCTGGTTGGAGCGTACAACCGCGAGATTGTAAGTCCCCGGTGCAAAGGTGATCCCCGTAAATAGCCCGTCGCCATAGAGCAGCCCATCCATTGCGATAATGTTGTTGGAGAGCAGATCAATGCGTGGGGTGTCCGGCGAAGCATGAATCACCTGTACTCGCGCCTGTCCCCCGGTCGGATCAAGGTTCACGGGGACTTCCATAAACTTGACGCTGCGCGACCCCTGACGATCCAGCAGTCCAATGATCACGACGCTGCCAGCCGCTCCTTCGCTGTTGACAAAAGTACCTGTCGCAATCGGCGCTGTTTCAGGCGGCGCACCCGCCGGGCGGATCGAGACACTATAGGTTGCCACGGGCAGCGTGAGAAAGCCTGTTCCACCGCCAAAAGTCAGATGCGAAATCAGCGGCGTTGTCGATCTGCCAAGATACACGTCAACATCGGGCGTTCCCGGTGAAGCGTGGATCACTCTGATGCGGCCTGTTCCAGATGCTTGCGGGGTCGCTTGCGCCGTTGCGGCAACAGTGACTACCAGTGAGGACAGGGCAAATACGGTAATGAGAAATGTGCGGAGCTTCATAATCCCCCTCCTATTGCTAACGATACAACCTGTTTTTTCAGCATAGCGTTCAAACGTTCAGAAATCGTCAATTGCGATTTCAAATCGACAGTGAGTAATTACTGTTTTCTAGAGTATAGCAGCGTCCGTCAACTTTGATTCCCCACACCATCATGACTCCAGACCTACGCTTACTCTACGGTTGGAGCACCCCATCGGAGTCGATATAATCCACGCGGTTGTGTGGTAAATATCACAAGGGGGAATATTTTCATGGATAACCAGTTAGGGAGAGATGGATTAGCCGAATTTATCGGCACATTTATGCTGGTTCTGGTGGGCGCTGGCGCAGTGACGATTCTAGGCGCAAGTAAAACGCCTGTTGCCGCCGATGTTATTGTGGCAGCACTGGCGCACGGCCTGATCCTGGTCGCAATTATTGCCACCTACGGGC
>WNFL01440018.1_pt3 | contig 10352 bp, 9 predicted proteins | sample 5400361 | NCBI WGS metagenome assembly WNFL01 (sample SAMN13153351, study PRJNA577476) | soil metagenome | isolation source: 40 cm soil on Douglas fir-dominated hillslope | place: USA:California | collected 2013-09-17
GCCGCGGATGCCGTTGGGCACCCGGGCCAGGCCGGTGACGAACTGCGGGGGCTCCAGGCACAGGCCCATCTCGTCGCGGTCGTCCTGCCCGCTGACCGAAGTGCCGTGCACCCCGGACCCCACCTGAACCCGCAGGATCATGCCTTCTTCGGCGATCCTGCGCGCCTCCTCCGAGGCATGCGGGTGCCCGAAGCCAGCTGGCAACACGGTGGAACCAGTAATCCCCGGCAGACGTACAGGCACGGTCCAGTTGTAGCGGGGCGAACCGTCGGATGCCACAGAAATAGGCCAGGCAACCTGGAGAGACATCCGCATCTGCCGCGCTCAGGTCCAGCTGGTTCTGGCCGCGGCTGACCGCAGCCGGTCGGCAGGCGATGGTTGGGTGTCACTCGCAGTTTTGATCACCTGTGCCGCTGCTACCGGGTGTTCCGTGAGCAGGAACGCGATCAGGTTCTTGCGGCCGGAGAAGTAGTAGTAGAGGTGGCTCGAGTCAGAGCCTTTAGCGTTCGGTTCCGAGCGGCATTATTTCCCGTGTCAAGTTTCCGAATGGTTAGTGTCCCGCCGGATGCGCTGAGCGCGGCCTTGCGCCGTCAGCTCACCGGCGGAACTTCGTCCTGAGCCAGATCTTCTCGCGCAGGTACTCCTTCACCTGCGCGATGTAGCCGAGTGCGGGCGGGTTCCGCCATTGGCCCGAGAACCAGCGTCCGACGCAGCCCCAGACGTCGCCCTTGTGGTACTGGCTGCCTCGGGGCATGGTGTTGAGCCACGTCTCGTAGCCGTCATAGCATGACCGCCAGATCGCGTAGGCGGCGTCGGCATTCATCGCAGTGGACCGGCCGATGGCCGGCCAGCCGCCGGGCTCGTAGGTGTTCTGCAGGATCCCGTAGGTCTGCGGGCACTCGCCAGGCTTGCCGTCCCGGCCGAGCTTGTGACCGGGCGGGCACGTGGACGCGTCGGTGCTCCAGCCGCCGAGCGTGTCCTGCTGCCACCAGCTCTCCACGGCCGCCTGGGCGAACACGATGTCCTGGTTGATGCCCCATTTGCAGGCCGCCCACCGGAGTATGTCGATCGTGGTGCCAGTGAAGTCGCCGGTGATCCGCCTGACCAGCTTGTCCGCCCCGGGGCCGTCCGAAGCGAGGAACCTCGCGCCCACGTGACGGCCTTTCCTGCTGTTGTACGGCTTGTTGGCAGACTTGTCCTCGGGCTGCGGCGAGGAGTTGACGAGCTTGGCGCAAAGTGCACCGCTGGGCAGCTTCGCGGCGGGCGGCAGGGTGTGAAAGAAGGCGGCCTTGGCCGCTGCTCCCGGAACGGGCGTACTGCAGCCCGCGACGATAAGCACGAGCGCTACCACGATCCAGCCGAAACGGCAGTTAGCCGACGCGGCCCGATGGCTCACCAGTGAAACTATAACTGCCCGATAACGGGAGCCTGTTCAGCAGGCTGGTGTTCCCCGTCGCCGGGTTGTGAGCCGGCTTATACCAGACCGCCGGCGTGCCGTCCGCTCATCCGGCCAGCGTGGTGGCGACGTTTGGCGCTGGCTATGTCACGGCTGGAGGCGCGACGGCCCAGCCGCGGCTCGCCTACCACGGTTGCTGGCGTGCCTGGCACCCGCGCCGGTCCCGCTGGCACTGCTGCTGGCGCGCCGTGAGGTCCCGACCGGGCTGAATCCGGAGGTGGCCTCAGCGCTGGGTTCGCTGCCCGGGGACCCAGTCGCGGTCGGTGACGCGGTGGCGGCGTTGGGCCGGTCGCGGACGCAGGCCGACCGTGATCGCCCGCACATGCCGCAACGGGGATGTTCCTGAAGACGCGAATAAGTGATGGTAAACAAGAACTTAGGCAAGCGACTTGACTTAGATGGGCAAGCGGCTAGCCTTGTCATGTGAAGCGCCGCGAGCTGCTGAGCCAGATGGCGAGGATCGCCCGGAGCTACGGTATCGAGTTCGACAAGGATCATCCCGTGCACGGCGGCAGGCACGACAAGTTCTTCGTCGGAGGCCACTCAGTTGAGGTTCCCCGGCACACGGAGATCGTCGAGTACACCGCACGTGGGATCTTGAGAACGTTCGGGCAGCTATGCGCAGAGGCCGGCAAGAAGGAGCGCCCATGACGACCAGGAATTTCAGGGCCGCGGCACGTCGCAGTCAGGGCTGGTGGGCGCTCGAAATCACCGGTGATGATCTGCTCCATCCGGCCTACACCCAGGTCCGGCGCCTTGATCAGGCAGAAGACATGGTGCGCGACCTGCTGGCACTGCACTTTGACATCGGCAAAGACGAGGTCGGACGTATCGAGGTCGTGCCTGTCCTGGATGCCGACCTCGCCGAAGAAGTGACCCAGACCCGCCGGGCCCGCGACCAGGCGGAAAAGGTCCGGGCCGAAGCCACACTGCAGACTCGGCGGGCGGCTCAGCACCTCAAGGCGCAAGGCCTGGCTCAGCGCGATATCAGCACCCTGCTTGGCCTCTCACATCAAGCCGTGAGCCAGCTTCTCGCCAGCTGAAGAGCCTGTCCGCGTCATCTGCTCATCTGCTCTTGGCGGGTGGAGCCGCCGGTCGGTTTTGAGGCTGATGCGACCCGTGGGTCCTTGCCAGTCAGGGCCTAGCTCAGCTGGCGGCGGAGGCTATCAAGATCGGCCAGGACCCAGGCGCTGGTCAGCCACTGGCCATGGGCGGTGAAGAAGGCGGCCCCGGCATAGCCGAAGCGCCGTTGCGTGGCTGGCAGGCCTAGCAGCACCCCGGTATGGGTGCCGGTGTACCTAAGCCGTGCCGCCGCCCGCTGCCGGTCGCATATCAGCTCGACGATCTCGTCGCGGAAGTCGGCCGAGCCAGCACGCACCAGATCCCGGTAGCGGCGCCACCCATGCCGCCCCGACGCCTCCTGGCCCAGTGACCCGCGAAAGGCGAACCCCGGGCTGAGCGTGTCCTCGACAGCAGAATCGTTCCACCTGTTCCACAGCTCGCCGTAGAACAATGCCATTCGTGCAGACATCCTCACGTGCCGCTGTTCGCGTGCCGGCCGCGGGTGTTTCCCGAGCCCGGCGGCATCGGGCAGGCGGCCGGTATGGCTGGGTCGCCGGCAGTCAGCTGGCCGATCAGCCCGCCCGCCCCGTCCACCGGGACGCCCGCCAGCTCGGCATCGGCCAGCATCCGGTCCACCGCCTCCGGGCTCACCAGGCCAGCCAGCCGGGCCGCCGCCACATCCTCGGCACCCGGCACCGGCTCGCTTACGCCATCGGCGCCATTGACCGCGGTCTTCTCGTTTGCATTCACGGGAGCATCCATTTCTATCGGTGCGACATCAGTCACACCAATCCATCACGCCCCTGCTTATACAAAGGATTCAACACGCCCGCACCTTGCCGTCGGCGACCAGGTCCCGCAGCAGCCGGGCATCGGCCTTGCCGGTCTTGGCCCGCTTCTTCGGGCCCCGCAGGTGCGCCGTCTGCGCCGGCTCGGCGAGCAGCGCGGTGATCCCCGCGGCCTTGAGCTCCTCGACCACGAACCGCCATCCGGTGCCGCCCTCCACCGCGAACGTCACGTCCGCGCGGCCGGCGAACTGTTCCAGCCAGTCCCGCAGCGCAGACCTGGCACGCCGGGGCGATCCGGCCGCGCCGGACCTGACCGGTCTCGCTATCGACATAGTCGAAGGTGATCTGCCGGCGGTGGATGTCAAACCCTCCTGCAATAGCCATGAGGCCTCCTCACCCTTCCTGAAATGGGCTGCCGGGCCGTCGGCCGCCGCGAGTGTGGTGCTAGCACGACGGCGCGGGCAGGCTGGCCGGGTTGCTCACCTGGTCCGGGCGCGGGACGATCCTGGTTAGTCGCCTGGGGAGGAGAAGACATCGTGCGGGCTGCCGTCCTCATCTGTGGCGCCCGGTTCCGGCAGTACTGGAAGTCGTGGCTGGTCCTCAGCGTGCTGGTAGCAACGGTTGGCGGACTGGTGCTGGCTGCGGCGTCTGCTGGGCGCCGGACCGCGGTGGCCTTCCCCGATTTCGCCGCCCGGCACGGTTACGACATCGTCGTCTACAACGATCATGCGCTGCCGCAGCTAGCTCACTTGCCTCAGGTCACGTCAGTAACGCCGGTCCTCGCGCCGTTCATTGCCGGGCCCGCCTGCGCGTCCTGCGGCAAGCCGATCGATGCCAGCAACTTCCTGGTAACCGAGGTGCCGCCGGGCGACCTTCCGCGGATGGTGACGCTCCTGTCCGGACGAATGCCGGATCAGTCGGACCCGGCCGAGGCGGTTGCCTCGTACACGCTCGCAAGGGACAACGGTGTGCGGGTCGGTTCGGTAATCCGAGTGCCGCTGCTCCGCCGCTCGCAGGCGGGAGCAGGCCACGCACATCATGCTCCCGCCCTGCGGGTGGTAGGAATCGTCGCGGCCGAGAATGAGTTCCCGGCAGGAACCGCCCCCCGGTATGACCTGTACGCGACGACGGCATTCGGGGCAGAGGTAAACCAGCGTGCGCGATTGCTGTCGCTGTACTACGTGCGACTCAGGCACGGGGCAGCCGACCTGTCGGCCTTCGACAGCCGACTCCGCTCGCTTGGCGTGCTCGGCACCGACGACCTGGACACTAACGCCGCCATAGTGCAGGCTTCGATCCGGCCTCAGGCCGTCGGCTGGTGGTTGCTAGCTGGCCTGGCCGCGCTTGCCGGACTGGCAGTCATCGGACAGGCAGTAGCCCGGCAGGCGGCCACCGAGAGAGCCGACCATGCTGCCTTGTCGGCGCTCGGCACGCGGCCGCGGGAACTCGTGCTGGTGGGTCTGCTCCGCTCGCTCGGCGTGGCAGTGGCGGGTGCGGCCGGGGCGGTGCTGCTTGCCACGCTGCTCTCCCCGCTGACTCCGCTGGGCGAAGCACGGCTTGCCAGCGCCGAGGCGGGAATGGTGTCTTTCGACCCACTCATCCTTTTGCTTGGCGCGCTCGGGACGGTCGTCGCGGTCGTCGCGCTGTCGGCCAGGCCCGCCGTGCGTCATGCGCGGTTGCTCGGCGGGCACGAGCCGCCGCGGACGGCGCCGGTGCCCCTCGTCAAGGCGGTCGCCGTGACCGGGGCGCCACCCAGCGTGCTGATCGGCGTCCGGTACGCGCTGGAGCGAAGCCGGGGCGCGCAGCCCATTCCGGTAGGGACCGCATTGCTTGGCACGGTGATGGCCGTAACCGCGCTCTGCGCGACGGCCGTATTCGGCGCCAGCCTGACGCACCTCGTCTCCTCCCCTGCCTTGTACGGGACGCCATACCAGGCGTACTTCGCCACGAACGGGGACCCTGGCGCCCAGGCGGTGGTCACCGGGCCGCTGCTAGACAGCCTGCGGCGAGACAGCGCGATCAAGCGGATAACGCTCGCCGCGCTGGTGGAGGTCGGCGTCAACGGCAAGCGCGTCCGGGCGCTCGCGGTGACCGCGGTGCGCGGCCCCGCTCTGATATCGGCCGTGGACGGGCACCGCCCGGGCGGCGACCAGCAGATCGTGCTGGGGGCGGCGACGATGCGCAGCACCGGGGCGCGGCTTGGAGGCCTTGCCCGGGTGACGGTCGCGGACCCGTCAGGCGTGCCGCACAGATCGATGTTCCGCGTGATCGGCCGCGCGTCCTTCCCTTCCGACTCTGGCATCGGCGGGCTGGGCAAAGGAGCCGCCATGACCGTGGGCGCTCTGGTGGACGCCGAGTGCCCGGCGGAACGTGGCCGGCCGGCCTGCCAGCGCGCGGCCACGCAGGGCATTGTCTACGTGGTGCTGGTCCGCTCCATAGCCGGCCATGCTGGAAGCTCAGCTCTCGCTCGGCACGTCCGCGAGTACCGCGACCTCGCCTACCAGCCAGGTCGGCCGACCGCGCTGGTCAACTTCGGCGAGTCGGTCAATTTCCCGCTCTTGTTCGGGGCTGCGCTCTCGCTGTTCGGCATCGCGACCATGGCGCACCTGCTGCTGGTCAGCGTGGCCAGGAGACGTGCCGAGGTCGGCCTGCTGAAGGTGCTCGGGTTCGTCCGCCGCCAGGTGGTCGCCGTAGTCTGCTGGCAGGCCGTGACGGTGACCCTGGTCGGGATAGTTATCGGCGCTCCGCTGGGCGTCGCCGCTGGCCGATTGATCTGGCGCCTGTTCGCGACTGACTTCGGAGTGGTGCCGGTGTCGGTCGTCCACTTGGTGCCGCTAGCAGTGCTGGCGGCCCTGGTGCTGGTTGCCGCCATCATGCTCGCCTGTGTCCCCGCGCTGGTGGCCGCTCGATCGCGCCCGGCACGACTGCTGCGAGCCGAATGAGCCGATGCCCCCAGGTCGCCGCGGCGGTCGGCGGCATGCGCTATTGCACATCGCCGCACGTGCGGGCTTAGGCTGTCATAAGGTGCCAGCTCGGCAATCCGCCGCCGTTCCCCTCGGTAATCTGATCCATTCAGCAACCTCCGCCCAAGATCCAAATCGAACCGCGACGGGTGTTGCGCTGATCGCCTGGGACCAAGCTCGTTCGGTGCGCCCCTAGGTTGTTCGGTCATCCTCGGCTGCGGCGTTCAGAATGGCCCGATCTGCACGCTGGGTGGGAGCGCGGCCCCTGGCCGCGACGACCGCTCATGCATGTTATGTAGGTGATCTTCCTTGTCATTTCGGCCACCCTTGACGGGTTCGGTCGTCCGTGACGATAGGAGCCCTTTCTGTGAGTGTTACCGACCTGTGCGTGGCCTGTTCGCGTGACCGCTGCGGTGCGCTGGTTGTCCGGGTCGGGGTGCCGCTGGCTGATGTGAAGATCGAGCAGGATCCGGCAGGGCGACTCCACGGTCAGGCGGTTCAGGAACGGCGGCCGTGCTCGACGAGCTATCCGACTACGCTCCGGTCCGCGCCGTCTGCGGCAACAACGACGACCCGGATGTCGTCGCGTGGGGCGCGCCAGAGACCCTAGCACTCGACCTGGCCGGGCTAGCGGCGGCGATGGTGCACGACAGCGGCCGGCCGCCGGCGGGTGCACCCGGCTACGTCGCCGCTTCCCCGCCGCGCAACTCGTGATTGTCGGGCACTCCCATATACCGCTCGACCAGATCTGCGACGGCATCCGGATCTTTAATCCGAAGTTGCCGTAACTCTGTGTAGAACTTTCGTGTCCTGACCTGCGGAGAGAGTCACTTGAGCACTTAACCTCGTAGCCATAAAAATCTTCGTTTCTGGCTGCGGCTCACGACGTTCGCCGTTATAATCAGCGTTATGCCAGGGCAGGCAGCGGCAATGCATGTGGCCAGGATCCGCAGCGGCTACACCGATAAGCAGGGCCGCCGGCGCGAGTACGAGTCGCGGTACCTGCGACGCACCTACCGCGACGGCGGCCGGGTGCGGCACGAGACGCTGGCGAACCTGTCCGGGCTGCCCGAGCAGGTAGTCGACTCGATCGAGGCGGTGCTGAAGGGTACCGTGCTGGTGCCGGCCGGGGATGCGGTGACGATCACCCGGTCGGTGCCGCACGGCCACGTCGCCGCGGTGCACGCGATGGCGGCCAGGCTGGGGCTGCCCGCGCTGCTCGGTCCTGCCTGCCGGGAGCGGGACCTGGCGCTGGCCCTGATCATCTCCCGGGTGGCGGCCCCGGCATCCAAGCTGTCCACGCTGACCTGGTGGGCCGACACCACTCTCGGCGCTGACCTGGGCGTCGCTGCTGCCTCCACCGATCAGGTGTATGCGGCGATGGACTGGCTGGCGGGCCGGCAAGACGCGATCGAGGCGAAGCTGGCCCGGCGGCACCTGGGCCCGGAGCCGAACCCCTCGGGGATGGCGCTGTTCGACCTGTCGTCGTCGTGGATGGAAGGATCGCACTGCCCGCTGGCTGCCCGCGGCTACTCCCGCGACGGCAAGAAGGGCCGGCTTCAGATCGAGTACGGGCTACTCACCGACCCCGAGGGCCGCCCGGTCGCGGTCCGGGTCTTCCCCGGCAACACCGGCGACCCCGCTTCCTTCACCGAGATCGTCACGGTGGTGCGGGACAAGTTCGGGCTGGAGAAGATGGTCATGGTCGGCGACCGGGGCATGATCACCTCCGCCCGCATCCGGGCCCTGAACCAGCAGGAGGACGGGACGGAGCGGGAGGACGCCTACGGGTGGATCACCGCGCTGCGCGCCCCCGCCATCAAAACGCTCATGGCCGACGGCGGCCCGCTGCAGATGACGCTGTCCGGTCAGCAGAACCTGGCCGAGATCAGCCACCCCGACTTCCCCGGCGAACGGCTGATCGCCTGCCGCAACCCGGTCCTGGCCGCCGACCGCGCCCGCACCCGCGCCGAACTGCTGGCCGCCACCGAGAAACTGCTGGCCCCCATCACCGCCCGCGTCCGGGCCGGCAAGCTCACCGGCGCCGGGGACATCGGCGTAGCAGTCGGCAAGGTGATCAGCAAGTACAACACCGCCAAGCACTTCGCCATCACGATCACCGACACCACTCTCACCATCGAGCGCCGCCAGGCCCTGACCGACGAGGAAGCCGCCCTGGACGGGTTTTACGTGCTGCGCACCCCGGTCCCGGCCAGCCAGCTGGATGCCGCGGGAGTGGTCACGGCCTACAAGAACCTCAAGTACGCCGGGCGGGACTTCCGCCACATCAAGGCCGACGACCTGGACCTGCGGCCCGTCTACCACCGGCTCGAGGAACGCGTCAAAGCCCACGTGCTGATCTGCATGCTCGGCTGCTACCTGACCTGGCACCTGCGGCGCGCCTGGGCGCCGCTGACCTTCACCGACGAGGACCCGCCCGCCGGCGGTGACCCCGTCACCCCGGCCCAGCGCTCCCCGCGCGCCCGCGCCAAAGCCTCAGCCCAGCACGACGAAACCGGCCGCCTCTACCGCAGCTTCCGCGGCCTCCTCGGCCACCTGGCCACCCTGACCCGCAACCAGGTCCGGTTCGCCGGCGCCCCCGCTACCGTGCCGATGCTGACCGAGCCGACCAGCGAGCAACGGGAGGCCTTCACCCTCATCGGCGCCCCCATCCCGCTCACCCTGAAGTAGCCAGAACACCACTCGCCCGCGACAGCCAAACCCCACGTCAGGGCCGCGATCACCTATCCAAACAAGAAGCAACTTCGGTTTAATCCCGGATCGCCTACCGACCGCCGCCGCCAGCCCGCCGGCACCAGCGGCCTCCTGAACATCGACGACGGCGAGACCGAGGCGCGCATCATCTCGGTGGATAGCTGATCCATGGGTTGGCTGCAGGACAAAGCTGAGCCAGCCGGCGGATGGGCTGACCAGGACATGACCGTCATTGGTCACGGTGGTCGCGCGGAGTTGCAAGTTCCGCTGCTGGCTGTGACCTCTGCCGAGCGCCGACCCGAACCCGGGTCAGCTCGGCGACGCCCGGATCGTACTGACCGCCGACATCTACCACCATGCGGCCGGCCTCGCCCGCGCCGTGCTGGCGGCGCCGGCGGCCCTGGCCGCGCGTGCCCCCCACCCCCGGAAAATTGCTGCCGTCACCTTGACCGATAACTGCGCCGCACGGCCGATGATGGACCCAGGCACCACGATCAGACCCGGCAGCGAACATCAGACAAGACAGGTGACGTCAACGAAGGTATAGCAAAAGGGCCTGCACGCTCATTGGCACGCCCGACGGCACAGCAGCCACACACGTCACCGCCCGGCCCTGCAGGGCGATGAGAAAACACGCAGGACACGAGCACAAATCCGAACAGTGGGGCGGGTGGGGATCGAACCCACGACCGGCGGATTATGAGAATGCCTGACCGCTTCCCTGGCTCCCCACCAGCGCCTTTGTCGCAGCAACCGCGCCAGCAATCCCCCGGTGCGCCCGTTTCGCAGGATTCCCATTGCCACGCTCATTGCCAGCAGATCCAATGACGGCTCCAACGGGGAGCGACAGGTTGCCTTACGCCTCGCACACCGGTACGAAAAACCCAGTCACTCGCCGTGACCAACCCTCGGTAGCCTGCGGCACACGACGACCGCACCTGGTCCATCCACGCGTCCTCATCCACGATCACTCCCCGTGAACTCAGCCCATGACAAATGGTGCGATATGTCGCACTCTGCTGATCAGCCCAGCTGTCAGTGCCGCACCAGAAGGCACGTTCGGGTGCGGTGGCGTGATCATGCCAAGCAAGCTGCCGCTCTGTACTGACTCGTCCTCACATGCCGAATTGAGGACGTCGCAGCAGCGCATCCTTTTGCGAAGGTCGGCATGTTTACTCGCCGTTGGCTATCGCGCCGAAGCGCCATCTGGACCCATCTGGGGCAGCACTTGGCCCGGTGTTGGGGCGGCCAGATCGCCGAATACGTGCGGCGTCGGCCGACTGACGAGCAGCTGGACCGTGCCGATATGTGCACCCTCGTCGAGGGCCAGGGCGGGTGTGCTTTTGTATGGCCAGTCCGGGAGGCTTG
>WNFL01054089.1_pt2 | contig 10350 bp, 10 predicted proteins | sample 5400361 | NCBI WGS metagenome assembly WNFL01 (sample SAMN13153351, study PRJNA577476) | soil metagenome | isolation source: 40 cm soil on Douglas fir-dominated hillslope | place: USA:California | collected 2013-09-17
CGCCTGGGGCGAGATGGCGCGGCAGGTGGCGCACGAGATCAAGAATCCCCTCACCCCGATCCGCCTCGGCATCCAGCACCTGCAGCGCGCGCGCGAGAAAAAGGACGGGCGAGACTTCGACGCGACGCTGGCGGAAACGGCCGGGCGGATCCTGGCCGAAATCGACCGGCTGGACGCGATCGCGCGTGCCTTCTCCCGTTTCGCGTCGCCCGCGGCGGAGGCCCTCCCGCTCGAGCCCGTCGACGTTCACGCCGTGGCACGCGAGGTCGTGCACCTCTACACGCTGGGCGGCGCGGAGGCCGAAGCCACGGTCGCGCTCGCGGGTGAGCCCGGCGCGCTCGCGTCCGCGCGGCGAGACGAAGTGAAGGAGGTCCTCATCAACCTGCTCGAGAATGCCCGCAACGCGGGAGCGCGTCGCGTGACGGTGCGCGTCTCCGACGGAGGGTGCGGGCTCGCCGTGGAGGACGACGGCCGGGGGATCCTCCCTGAGGTGCTGCCGCGGGTCTTCGACCCGGCATTCTCCACTACGTCGAGCGGGTCCGGGCTGGGTCTCGCCATCGCCCGGCGTCTGGTCGAGAGCTGGGGTGGGACCATCGACCTGACGAGCGCGCCGTGGCGCGGGACGACGGTCACCATCCGGTTCCAGGGCGCTCCTTCCCGCGCCCGTGCGTGACGGGGCTCACGCCCGCCTGTGGCATAAACGCCGATCATTCACAATGTTGGTGGCCGATTGAGCCCTCATTCACGGGGAACATCGTGCGCACATTCGTTCTGGGCTTCGGGCTAGTGGTGCTGGTGGGCGGCGCCGCGGCGCCGGCCGCGGCGCAGTGGCTCGTGACCGACGCCCGCCGCATCGGCATGGGCGGCCTGAGCCTCGGCCGCTCGGGAAGCCTCGAGCGGTATAACCCGGCGTATCGCGCCGTCGATGCGCGGGCGGACCGGCACGGACAGCCAAAACTGACGATCCCGATCCCGCTCGGGATCATCCAGTTCCTGCACGACCACCCGCATCTCTCCAGCGACCCGGCCTTCGATCCGAAGTCACGCGGCTTCAATCCGATCCTCGTCGTGAACACGATTCTCAACCTGCCGCTGTACCTCGAGGTGAAGAGAGCCCCGACGCCGACGAACGACGTCGCCTTCACCATCGGGCAGGACTCCCTGCGCGTAAATCTCGGCGCGGCCGCGCAACTCGTTCCGGAGGACCAGTTCGGCATCAGCGGGTCGAGTCGTCCCTTCTCCCCGGGCTTCGGATTCAAGGGCCTCCGGATTGGGGTGATGGGGTGGGTGCACAACGACGTGGAATTTCAGCTCGGTGACAACCTGCTCGGCTTCCTGCGCGATTCGCAGCCCGCGCAGCACAACACCTTCTACAGCTCGTTCGTCCACGGCACCGTCGAAGGGGGCTTTGCGCCGACCGTCAGCTACGCGGGCCGGATTGCGGGAGACTCTGACGGCGGATTCTACATCGGGGGCGCGGTCCATTATTACGTGGGCGTGGGATACGCGCGCACCGACGGTGAGGCGGGCTTCACGACCGGTCCCACGATCTTCATCGGCCCGAACCCCGTGACGCCCAGCGGGCAGACCCTGACGCAGTACTCCAAGCCGGGGAACACGCTCGGCCACGGCATCGGCGGCGACATCGGCGTCGCGTGGGTGTCCGGGCCGGTCGAGATCGGCGTCGGCGTGAACGACATCGGCGCGACCATCACGTGGCCCGACACGCGTCTCGACAGCGCCTTCTATCATGATTCGACATACTCGAAGCCGGTCGCGAACCACGTGGAAACCAAGACCAAGCTGCCGGTGTCCTACATCGCCAACCTGGCATATACCGTCGGCAACACGACGCTCGGTGCGGACGTGCTGAACACCGGGCGCGGCAGCGTGGTCCACATCGGTGGGGAACAGCGGATTGGTCTGTTCGCGGCGTCGGCCTGTTTGTGGTGCGCGGCGGAGTGGCGCGCGACCAGCGGAAGCGAATCGAGTTCGGGTTCGGCGGGGGGCTGCGCTTCGGCGGGCTCGGCCTCGACGTGGGATTCTGGACGCACACCAACTCGCTGTCGAACGAGCGCGGCATCACGATGGCGACGTCGCTCTCGATCTATTAGGAGGCAGGATGCGCGCGAAGTGGTTGTGTCTGGTGGCGCTCAGTGCAGCGGCAGCGGGTTGCGGGCAGGGGCGGGCCATCTTCGATATCGACGTCTTCAGTTTCCTCCGCGCCACGAACGCGGACACATTGCCGTACGTCGGGCCGCTGCCCCCCGGCATACCGGACACCATCCCGGTGCAGACGATCAGGTCCCTCGGGATCGGAAGCTCGTCCCTGGTGGACACGGTTCGCATCAGCGGCTCGGTCGACTTCGTGAACCGCAGCGGCACCGGCAGCGTGACCTTCCAGGTGTACTTCGACACGGTGAAGAGCGCGGTGTACACGAGCACGCCGGCCTTCAGCGTGAGCGGCCCGGTTACTCCCGGCGTGACGACCAGCAGTCCGTTCGTCATACCGGACCTCTCCACCGCCCTGAAGCCGATGTTCCTCGCTTCGACGGTGTACGTTGGCATCAGGGCATCGGCTACGGGCACGATAGCGGGAACGGCCAAGTTGACGGCCCTGCGGGCCAGGATCGCGATACAGGACAAACTCTTTTAAGACGTCAAGTAGAGGCGTAGCACGAGAGCGTCGCGCAAGAACGTACCTGTCTGCGCGACGTTTTTGCGCGACGTCTTTGGTCTTATATTGGACGCGTGAACGCGTACCAGCGCAGGCAGACCGTCGTCGTCGACGTAGGTGGGGTGAAGGTGGGCGGCGCCCACTCGATCGTCGTCCAGTCGATGACCAACACCGATACCGCCGACGTGGACGCCACCGCGGGGCAGGTGCGCGCGCTGCACGACGCGGGCAGCGAGCTGGTGCGGGTGACGGTCAACAACGAGGCTGCGGCCGAGGCCGTACCGGATATCGTGGCCGACGTGGCCGTCCCGGTGATCGGCGATTTCCACTACAACGGCCACCTGCTGCTCACCAAGTATCCGAAGTGTGCGGCCGCACTCGCCAAATACCGCATCAATCCGGGCAACGTCGGCGCCAAGCGGCGCGACGAGCACTTCCGCACCATCATCGAGGTCGCCCTCACCCACGGTAAACCGGTGCGCATCGGCGTGAACTGGGGGAGTCTCGACCAGCAGCTCCTCACGGAGATGATGGACGAGAACGCCCGCCGGCCGGAGCCGCTCGACGCGCGCGAGGTGATGATCGAGGCGATGCTCGCAAGCGCGCTGCGCTCGGCCGAGCTGGCCGAAGAGTGCGGGCTGGCGCATGACCGCATCATTCTGTCGGCGAAGGTCTCGGGCGTTCAGGATCTGGTGGACGTGTACCAGCGGTTGGCGCGGCGGTCCGACTACCCACTGCACCTGGGCCTCACCGAGGCGGGGATGGGAGCGAAGGGTATCATCGCCAGCACTGCGGGTCTGGCGATTCTCCTGCAGGAGGGAATCGGTGACACGATCCGGGTGTCGCTCACGCCGCGGCCGGGCGGAGACCGGACCGAAGAGGTGCAGGTGGCGCAGCAGGTGCTCCAGTCCCTGGGGCTGCGGAGCTTCACGCCGCAGGTCTCGGCATGCCCCGGCTGCGGCCGCACAACCTCGACGTTCTTTCAGGAGATGGCGGAGGACATCCAGGCCCATCTGAAACAGCGGATGGCCGCCTGGCGCGAGCGCTATCCCGGCGTGGAGACGCTGCGCGTGGCCGTCATGGGGTGCGTCGTGAACGGCCCCGGGGAGTCAAAGCACGCCGACATCGGCATCTCGCTCCCCGGGACGTTCGAGGAGCCCAAGGCCCCCGTGTATGTGGATGGCAAGCTCAAACTGACGCTCAAGGGCGACTTGATCGTCGCTGAATTCTTGAAGATTCTCGAGGAGTACGTCAAGAACCGGTACGGCGCAGCCTCCCTCCCTGCGCGGGGCGACCTGGTCTCTCGCTAGGCGATTCGGCTCCCCAGGGGCACGTCTCGCTCCGGGTGGACCAGCACGATATCCCCGTCACCCAGCACCACGCCGAGCGTCAGCACTTCCGAGAAAAAATTCGCAATCTGGCGCGGCGGGAAATTCACCACTGCCAGCACCAGCTTGCCCACGAGATCGGCTTTGTCGTAGTACTTGGTGATCTGCGCGCTCGAGCTTCTTGTCCCGAGCTCGCCGAAATCGATCCGCAGCTTGTAGGCGGGCTTCCGTGCCTTGGCGAAATCTTCGACGGCGACGACGCGGCCCACGCGGATGTCGACTTTCGCGAAGTCGTCCCAGGTGATCTCGGGCATGCTCCAATCTCCTCGGCCAACGGCCCGTTGGCAAAATTCAGTGCTGCGGCGGCTCGACACAACCCATCCCACAGACGTAGGCGCTTCGCGACATGGACTCCGCTCATGACCGGCACGCCGGTGACTCCGCTCACGCATGGCGATGCCTGGACTGCGCGACGCGCCGTCTGCACACCTGGCGGCGAGCACGCGAACCGAGGCGCAAGACAGGCACACCGGTTGCAGCGCTGCATAGGCGCATTACCGGTGCAGATGCAGGCCCACGAGGGCAGACCATGCGTAACAGGAACGAAGCGACGTCAGTCGCTGCGCTGCTGGCGACCCTGCTGGCGCTCGGCGCCGGGTGCCATCTGGACGCTCTGTTAGGTCCAGCGGGCGGCGGCGGCGGCGGCGGCGGTGGCGGCGGGGGCGGCCTCGCATCGCTCGAGCAGCTGCGGAGCGACACGACCACCCCGATCCCTTCCGGCGGATCCACTCCCGAGCCGAGCATCGTCGTGGGGGCCGTCGTGCGCGACACCGGCCACGCGACGCTCCGCTTGGAGGTTGAGATGCAGCCTGTCGGGACGGATTTCCTGGGTCAGCCGACGGCCACGAGCAACCCGACGTCGAGCGGCTCGCCCGCCTACGTTCTGGTGAGCGGGCTGCAGAACAACACCGGCTACCATTGGCAAGCACGCGCCGAGGGTGCCACTGCATGGCAACCCTACGGCGGTACGGCCGCGAACGTAGCGGACTTCCGTGTGGTCCTCCCCGTGGCCGCCACCCGACTCGCATTCACTCGGCAGCCGACTACGACGACCGCAGGAGCCACCATGGCGCCCGCGGTCGAGGTCACTCTCGTGGATGCCCAGGGCAGTACGATCACGACCTTCACGGGCAATGTGCATCTGGACATCGCCCCGAACGCGAACCCGAGCGGCGGTGTCTTGGCGGGGAGCGTGGATGTCAACGCGGTCGCGGGTGTGGCCACGTTCTCCAATTTGAGCATCACGAAGGCAGGGAGCGGATACCGCCTCCAGGCGACTGCGGACGGGCTTACGGCAGTCACGAGCGGATCGTTCGGCATCAACGCGGGCATCGCTCACCACCCGAAATTCCTCGTGCAGCCGAGCAACACGACCCCGAACACGCCGATCAAGCCGGCCGTGCAGGTGGCGGTGATGGACGTCTATGACAACGTCGCCACCTCGTTCACAGGCACTGTGTACATGGGCATCGCCAATGACGGTAGTGTCACGAAGAACGCCACGCTTGAGCCCAGCGGGACGCAGCGGGCCGCGGCCGCCGGCATCGCGACGTTCGAGGATCTGAAAATCAACCTGGTCGGCATCGGGTACACGCTCGTGGCTTCGGCTACCGCGGTCCACGCCGAGACGAGCGCGCCGTTCGACGTCACACCGTAGAAAAGCTCACTCATACGGCGGCGTCCATCCTACGACAGCGCTTGACCGGAGAACGCGCTCGCCGTGGTGAGATCTGCCCCCAGGCCCTTGAACGTGGACGCCGCCGCTCGCCGTTCGAGCTCGGCGTCCTCGGAGCGTCCGGTGGCGCGGTACGCCGCGGCCAGGAGCGCCCTCGCGGTGGCGGTCTCGTAGGGAAGCTGGACTTCCTGCCAGAGCTTACAGGCGCGTCGGAGGCTGGGGACGGCCCCGTCGCCGGAGCCTTCCGCGAGCTGCACGGCTCCCCGCGCTTGAGCCGCGCTCGCCTGCAACGCCGTCGAGCCGTACCGTGCGGCGATCGCCTCCAACTCTGCCGCGGCTTCGCGCGCTAGGTCGAGCTGCCCGGCTGCGAGGGCGATCTGCACGCTCGCGGGCAGGAGCCGGGCCCGCTCCAGCGACCCCTCCGGCCGTTCCGCGACGGCGCCATCGAGCAGCGCCCTTGCGGCCGCGATCTTTCCTTCTGCGAGGCGCACCAGCGCCAGGCCCGGAACCGGATCGCGGCCCAGTTCGTGCGCCTGGCGGAAGACCTCCTCGGCGCGCGCGAGGTCGCCCATCCGCAGCCGGATCTCCCCAATCTCGTAGAATGCTTCGCCCGCGGCGATGTGGTAGACGCCCTGGAGCTCTTGGGCGGCGTGGAGCGCTTCGGTCTCGGCGTCGCTCCAGGACCCGCGCAGTCGCATGATCTCCGCCCGGTGCACCCGGCAGATGCCGGGATACCCGGAACCGGCGTGCGGCTCGCACCAGCGCCGCGCGGCCTCGCTCCATTCGGCCGCCCGTTGATAGTCGGCCAGCTTTTCGCACGTCCCCATCATGTTGCAGTAGATGCGCCCGGTGACCCTGGGGCCGAGCTCCCCGCTGACGGCCGCGGCCATCGCTTCATCGATCAATGCCATCCCCTGCGCGAGCTCACCCTTCGAGACCAGCATGCGGCCGATGTCGTGCATGGCCAACGCCTGGAGGTCGCGATCGTGGAAGCGGGTGGCGAGATCGCAGGTCTGTCTGGCCAACCCGAGTGCCTTATCGACGTTCGCTTCACTCTCCAAGGCGAGGACCGCGTGGAGCCGCAGGAGCACGCCGTGCTCGAGGCATTCAGGGACGTCCTGCAGCAGCCGCTCCGCGCGCTTGAGCCAGCCATTCCCGATGGACTTCGCCTGTCTATTGATAAAGTCCTCGGCCAGGCGCACTGCGACGATCGCCGCGCGCCGCGGAGTTCCCTCGTCCATGTACGCGGCATACGCCCGCTCGTGGGCGGCGATACAGTCGTCGACGCGGCCGATCCACCACGCCGACTCGGCGAGGCGTTCGACGTCCTCCGCGGGGAGTGCCCGCATCGCGTGGGCGTTGCTGAGCGTCTCGAATGCCCGCTCCTCTCCCCCCACCGCCGTTGCGGCCGTCGGCGCCGCGACGGCGTCGGAGCGGGCCTCCGCGGATGCTCGCAATGCTTCCGCGAACTGATGCGGGGTGGCGAATCGGTCGGCTGGAGCTCGCGCCAGGGCCTTCACGATCGCCTGATCCATCGGCACGGAAACCGTCTCCCGCAAGCGGCGGACGGAGGGAACCGGGTCGGTAAACCGCTTCGCGATGATCGCCTGGGCGGTCGGCCCCGTGAACGGTGGCTCCCCGGCCAGCATCTCGTACAGCAGGCAGCCCAAACTGTAGACGTCGCTCCGTCCGTCGAGCGCCCGCTCGCCCGCTCCTTGCTCGGGGCTCATATACGCCGGCGTGCCGAGAACGAGCCCGGTCCGCGTGAGCTTGCCGCCGCCGGCGGCATCGATCGCCCCCGCGATCCCGAAGTCGGCCACGATGGCCTGGCCCTCGGACAGCAGGATGTTCTCGGGCTTGACGTCTCGATGCACCACATCGCGGCTGTGCGCATGGCATAACTCAGGGCGTTCGCCACTGCGCATGTGATCGCCACAGCATCCGCGATCGGGAGCTGTCCTTCACGGTTCAGCCGGTCTCGCAGCGACTCGCCCTCGATGTACGGCATGACGTAGTAGAGGAAGCCGTCCGCCTCTCCCGAATCGTGCAGCGGCAGGATGTGGGGATGCGTGAGACGGGCGGCCGTTTCGATCTCCCGGAGAAACCGCTCCCGCCCGAGCGCAGCGGCGAGCTCCGGCGCCAGCACCTTGATCGCCACGGGGCGGCTGTGCTTCAAGTCCCGCGCAAGGTAGACCGTGGCCATTCCCCCGCGCCCGAGCTCGCGCTCGATCGTATAGCCACCGGCGAGGGCGGCCTGCACTTGGGTGAGGAGGTTGGTCACAGGCGAGCTTTGGTGTGCGTACCGGCTCCATCTTAGGTCCGGCGACGTGCCCGGGCGTGATGTACTACCGACGTCTGCAGGATTTGGCGCTGTGCCGCGTAACTTCGCCTACGCGGTGTCCGCCGCTCCGCCGTACCGTCCTGCCATGCTCGCTCGCGTCCGCTCCGCCGCGGTGCTTGGGATCGACGCCTATCTGGTGGACGTCGAGACCGACATTGCGAACGGCCTCCCCACTTTCGCCACCGTCGGGTTGCCGCAGGGTGCCGTCAAGGAAGGACGCGAGCGTGTGTACGCCGCACTCGCGAACACCGGTTACACGTTCCCCCTGAAGCGCATCACTGTCAACCTCGCCCCCGCCGATATTCGCAAGGACGGCTCGGCGTTCGACCTGCCGATCGCCGTGGGCATCCTCGCCGCCACCGAGCAGATCTCGGCCGAGCGGCTCGGGCGGGTCGCGGTGCTGGGCGAGCTAGGGCTGGAGGGCGCGATTCGCCCGGTCCGCGGGGCGCTGCCCGTGGCGCTGGCGGCGCGCACGGCCGGGCTCGAAGCGCTCGTGCTGCCGCGCGAGAACCTGCCGGAGGCAGGCGTCGTTTCGGGGGTCCGCGTGCTGGGCGCCGGCAATCTGGCCGAGCTCGCCGACTTTCTGGACGGGCGGGCCGAGCTGCCGGAATCGCGGGTCGATCTCGCGGGACTGTTGGCGGAGCGAGCCAGGCACGAGGTCGATTTCGGGGAAGTGAAGGGGCAGGCGCACGCCAAGCGGGCGCTCGAGGTGGCGGCCGCCGGGGGGCACAACATCCTGATGATCGGCCCGCCGGGCAGCGGCAAAACGATGCTCGCGCGGCGGCTCCCCACCATTCTCCCGCAGATGAGCCTCGACGAGGCCCTCGAGACGACAAAGATCCACTCGGTGGCGGGGGTGCTGCCGGTCGGGGAATCGCTCGTGGCACGGCGGCCGTTCCGCGCACCGCATCACACCATCTCGGACGCGGGGCTGATTGGCGGCGGCTCGTACCCGCGGCCGGGCGAGGTGAGCCTGGCGCACGGCGGTGTGCTATTCCTGGACGAGCTGCCCGAGTTCCGCAAGAACGTGCTCGAGGTACTGCGCCAGCCGATGGAGGACGGCGTCGTGACCATTGCGCGCGCCGCCATGAGCCTCACCTATCCCGCGCGCTTCATGCTCGCCGCCGCGATGAACCCGTGCCCCTGCGGCTACTTCGGCGATCCGCAGCACAATTGTGTCTGCGGACCTCTGGGTGTGGAGCGTTACCTCGCCCGCGTTTCGGGGCCCTTGCTCGACCGCATCGACATCCATCTCGAGGTGCCCGCTGTGAAGTACCGTGCGCTGACGGACCTGGGCGGCGGCGAGCCGAGCGAGGCCGTGCGGGAGCGCGTGGACCGGGCGCGTGCGGCGCAGCGGGAGCGGTTCGCGAACCGGCTGGGCGTCTATGCCAATGCGCACATGGCCGCGCGCGACATCCGCACGTTCTGTCGCGTATCGGACGGCGCCGACGCGCTGCTGCGCACGGCGATCACGCGGCTCGCGCTGTCGGCGCGGGCCTATCATCGGATTCTCAAGATCGCCCGCACCATCGCTGACCTCGAGGGAGCGGCGGACCTTCAGCCGAAGCATGTGAGCGAGGCGATTCAGTATCGGAGCCTCGACCGGCGGGGGCTCGCGTAGCGCCGGCTCTCTGCCCGATCGCTGACGTCCGGTCCATCCCAGCCGCCCGTAGCTTGGAAATCCCATTCGAGGCCGGATGCGCAGACCCGCCCTCGCTTTCGTCGCCGGCATGCTGATCCTGCCGGCAGTCGCCTGCGCGCTGGCGTGGCTCGGAGCCTGGTCCGTCGACGCGATCGCCACACCGCCGGCGTGGGAACAGGCCCTGACCGGGGGGGTGAGGCTAGAGTGCGGCCTCAGCGGCACCGCGGGGGCGGCGCGAACGCGCTGTCGGTGAGCGGCACATTGGCCTCCATCCAGTCGACGCGCATGACAGTGAGCGGCTCGCCCGTCGCCTGGTCTCGCTCCAGAGCACGGAAGGCGTAGAGCACGCCCGACACCGGCCGGTAGTCGTCGTAGACTACCTCGATCACCCGTTCTGCTTGGTTGGGGTGAAGCGCTCGACGGCTTCGCCCGCGTACGAGCAGGGCGGTCTCAGCGTCCAGGTAGTACGACCCCGCAGTCCCGTCCGCCTCGGTCACATCCACGCGATATGCGGACCGCTCACCCAACTGTTCGCGACCGATGACGTGAACGGCAGCACCCGTTTGACGAGCCGCGATCAGCGGATCGTCGAACTGCTCGGCCGCGTGTCGCGTAGCGGCGGTAGCC
>WNFL01257156.1_pt1 | contig 10350 bp, 9 predicted proteins | sample 5400361 | NCBI WGS metagenome assembly WNFL01 (sample SAMN13153351, study PRJNA577476) | soil metagenome | isolation source: 40 cm soil on Douglas fir-dominated hillslope | place: USA:California | collected 2013-09-17
ACGAATAGCAAGGCCGAAGATAGCATTGAGTTGCTGGCATTTCTGACCGCCCCCGGTGTGCTAAAGATTAGCATCGGCGGCCAAAGTTATGTCCAGAGTGCACCGGCAGGCGTTACTTCTTTCAAGATCGCCTCGCAACCGGGGTTCCCGATATTCTCGGTCTCTCGCAATGGATCGGAAGAGTTTTCATTTCAGGGTCCCGTGCAGATATTTGGGCAAACCGGTCTTCCTTCCGGCGTGTTTGATATGACGTACTGGAGCGGGAGCGCAGCGCAGAGCGGCATGTGCTCGCTTTAGCGTCAATGACGAATGCAGCAGGGGAAGGCTACGGCCAGCGTACAGAATTTAAAGAACTTTAGGCTGCCACCCAACTTCAGAGGTCGTTCGGAACTTCACGTGCAGCTATGGTGGTTGGTTCAGGCAACTTTATTCCGGGGCTCGCCCCAGGTGCTATATGGTTTCCGACGATGGTTGCTGCGACTCTTCGGGGCCACAATCGGCAAGGGTGTCATCGTCCGTCCCAGCGTCACGACGCCTTATCCCTGGAAACTCAAGATCGGCGATTATTCGTGGATAGGCGACGACGTGGTGCTTTACAGTTTCGCCGAAATAACGATTGGCAAAGATGCTGTCGTGTCTCAGAAGAGCTATCTCTGCGCCGGAACTCACGACTACCGTAGCCCCACCTTTGACATGCAAGCGTCGCCGATCGTGATCGAAGATGAGGTATGGGTGGCCGCGGACGTATTCGTCGCGCCCGGCGTAACAATAGGCAAGGGGGCAGTGGTGGGATCCCGTAGCTCGGTGTTTACGAATCTCCCGGAAATGATGATTTGCATAGGCTCCCCTGCGCGCCCGGTCCGTTCCCGGCTGAAAAAATAAGCTCGCCTAGGAATCACAGCCGTCGATATCAACCGTCTGTCGCGGGCGCGGTCATGCTTATGGCCGCATTCGCCCAAGGCTAAAGAGTATGGTAGTTCGTACGGGCGCAAACCGATGGATGGTGGTCGCGTTGATTAGCAACTATTTAGGGCCTGTCTACGACAAGTTCGCCGTAAGGATCCGCCAAAAAAACAGCATCTATTTAGCGCTGTCGCTCATTGCAAGGGTCCTCAATGCATCGGCGATGTTTATTGCAATTCAACGATTTTCACCCAGTACCTTCGGCGAAATGAGCTACCTGCAAGCGACCGCCGTTTCCACCGTGGCCTTCAGTTCCCTCGGCATCGAGCTATCGGTCAACGCCCAGCTTACGAGAAAACTGCGGGAAGGACTTCGGATAGGTCCGACCATAATGGCCGCTTGCGCTTTGGCTTTTGGGGGGATGATTGTCGCATGCATCATCATCAGTACAGTTTTTGCCTCTCAGCTCAAGATCTCCAATTCTGCGGATTTGGCGATCCTGGCGGTCTGCATTTACTCGTCGTTCATGATTTGGACGTCGCTGCTAACCGCCACGTCGTTTGCCCTGGATTCGAGCGTCCGCGTTGGCTTGTCATACATAGTCACCTCCGGCATTTTCGCCGGTTTCGCGATATTTTCAGACGCCGGCGTATCAGGCATCGGCTTGATGTTCTTCTTGATCGTCGCGCAGGTGGCTGCGGTCTCGTATATGGCACTTTCCCTGCTGAGAAGCGCTCCGAAGCTCCGCCTGAAACGCACCATTACCCATTTTGAGCATCCGACGCATGAGACATGGCTCGAAATCAAAACGCTGTTCTTGTATGGGGCAAAGCAGATCCTAGTGGTGTCGGCGGTTACCTTCTCACAATGGTTGATTCAGAGAAAAATCGTGTTCGGCGACGGAGGAGCATCCGAGAACGCGATCTACAGCGTTGGCAATCAGATATTTAATATGATGACGTTTATTCCCTTAATACTGACTCCGATCATCGTCACCAAACTTGCCGCGGCGGGCACAGATGTTGCCCGTCGTCGAAAAATCTGCCTGGATAGTCTGCGACTATTTGGCGGCATTGCGGTGTGCGCTTGTGTGGCGGCCTTCGTAGGTCTACGCCTCGGGATCCCATTCTTACCGGCTCGTTATGCGGCGGCGGCTGAAACGGGCCTCATTGCCTCGCTGGCGGCCGCTTTTCAAATAGTGAAATCGCCGTTTTCGCTTTTCTTCCTATCCGAACTCGAGGCATCGCGCGAAATCGCAAGCGCAACCGCCGGCGCGCTGTTCATGATAGTGGCGACGTCGATGTTCACTCAACTAAGTCCGAATGCGGGCACGATGATCAGGCTTCTGGGCTGCGCTCTTCAGACGGTATTTCTAGTAGGCTTTTTTCTATTTGAGACCCGACGAAATCAGACCCGGCAATCTTTGAAAACGTCGCCCTAGCTAAAATCTGAAGGTTATGCCCGCCTGGCCTATATTGTCATTGTATGTGAACTGCTGCAGATTTGAACTGCGCCTCTCGTGACCGAACGAGAAATTGCAGATGATGGCGCTGGTCGGGATATACCTCAAGTTGGCCAGTTCCCCGGTGATAGCGTCACGCCTGGCTTGCGCGACCAACACACCGGGATTCGAGCCGATATAGCCGCGATCGTCTCGAGATACGGTAACTGAGAGAGTCACTTTTTCCGACGCGTTCCAGGTCGGCGAAATGCTGCCGCCTTTGTCCACGTAATAATCCGTCTGCGCAGTCAAATCAGCCGCAAGCTGCCGCCACCCCGCCACTACGAGCTGGGTCTTGAGTGTCGGTTGCCACTGTAACGAGAGTCGCCAGATATCGCCCTGGAAGCCGCCAATGACCGTGTTTGGATATTTGCGCTTCACATAGCCGGCGCTTGCGTCAAGAATCGTCTTGTCAGAGATCACATAATTAGCGAGAATCCGCGCCCGATCTTCCCGATAATCCGGATCGAAGGATACGTTGTTCAGGACGATGCCATTGGGATAGCGCGCGTCGGTGAAGCGGTAATCAAAACCGAAGGTATTGGCTGCGCTGGTTGCGTATTCGGCGCCGACATCGACGGATTTGCTCTGGGAATTATTTGCCTTGGTTTGAGAGTTACTCAGCGTGTACTTTGCATCGAGTAAACCTCCGAAAAACGCCCAGCGCGGACCCACCTGATAACGCGCGGCGGCAAAATACTCCTCTTTCTGAATCAAGTCTCGCGAGTAAACGGCCGTGTTGACGAAGTTCGCGAGAAATCGGTTGTAATCCGCACCCACCTGCCCGGAGAGGACACCGCCTACGCCCCAATTCCATATCACTTGGTCGTTGGTCGAAATATTGTTCAGATCATCGTTGTGCCGAAATCGATTGTCGTCGACTCGCAAATCAAGATTGATGCGTTGCCTACTGCCTGCAATCCATTGAGCATCGAGGCCCGCAGACGCGCTGTTCATGTAGTCCTCTCGAGTGGCTCGGGGCCCTATTCCTGTGAGGGTCGTAAGATTGGTAACGCTCGCCGGAAGCCTAAAAAGGTTGCTATCGTAGGTGAGCGAGTCGGCAACAAACGGCTTGAATAGGTCACCCGGAACGACGTCCATCTCGTCAGGCCCAGCCACGGCCCTGTCCAAAGTGTCACGATACTCGGTTGCGGCGAAAACCTCGCTCGAACAGATCAAGGCGCATGCGGTTACAAGGAAAGTAAATGCGGTCGGATGGATGGTGGTCTTCATTGTTCGTCTCGCTGGTTACAAGGATCAAACAAGACCCGTGCGACACTCCGCGCCGGGCTTGCCCTGCATGAAACACATTAGATTTTCCAGTTCCATCCTGGCTGCCGATCGAATCCTTCTTGCTTGCTGAAGAGATAATTCTTGTGCGCGCATCAATGCACCACGTTCCACGCTAAATTTGGATATGTGCATGACCGCCGACTCCACAACCGCTTCTCTCGCGAAGACGAGGCCGGCGCCGTTGCCGAGCATTTCCGCGATCGCGCCACGGTCACACGCAATCACGTGGACTGCATTGCGCATTGCCTCATAGACAACCAAAGGCTCGGCTTCGTTTACATAGTTGGTGGGGAACAGAAAAACGTCGAGCTTCCGATAAAATTCCGCCTTGGCCGCGCCATAGACCGCTCCCACGTACTCCACGTCGCTCGAAGTCGCGAGCAATTCGTCGAATGTCTGCCGCGCCGAGGGCGACAGCGGACCGGCAATATGCGCCCGGTACTCAATTCCCCGTTGCTTCAACGCCGTCAAGATGCCAAAGAATTCTACAAACCCCTTTTCAAACGTTATGTTCGACAAGAACCCGATTTGAATCGGTGCAGAAGTGTCGTTTGGCACCCGCACGTTGCCATCCGCAGTGTCGTAGAATGCCGCGTTCGATATTACCCTCACCCTGGCTGCATTCAGATCGTACAAGCCTGTCAGTGCAATGCCCATATTGCGGCTCAGCACGATATGCGTGTCCTCGCGAATTAACGCGAACAAACATCTATTGATCAGGGACGGCGCATTGATATAGGAAAAACTGTGATGATGAATGAACACTCGCCGGCCAAACAACTTACTGACCAGAATATAGATGCAATCGATCACCTGGCCGGAGCCGCCGGAAAGCGCCAAATACAGGATGACATTTCGTCGTCTCAGGCAGACAAGGAAAAATAGCAGCGGCTTCGCTAATTGTAGGAGTATCGTCAGAAAACGATTGCTCACCTTCGGCGCCCGATCGAACACGACCACCAACACTCGCGCCTTCAGTAGATCGAGCATCATTGCGCATATATTCGAGAATCCGTGGACGGGAGGCGGCAAAGGTCCGACAAACGCCACTTGTTTAGTCATTGCGCGTCTCCAACGATCCGCGCGCATCCGTCGAGAATTTGGGACGCAGCGCGGTTCGGAGTGAACTCTGAAATTACCGAAAGACATTGCTTTGCAACGGCTACTCTATCGGCGGCCATTCTCATCGCAGATATCATCGCTCGAGACAACCCTTCAATGTCTCCCACCCCGAACGAGTAGCCAGTAACCCCATCTATAACCAAATCAGGGACGCAACCACAAACATTGCTGACCACGACGGGGCAACCATAGCTCAACGATTCATTCACCACCAATCCCCACGGTTCGCTGTGGCTTGGCAGCACTAACGCAGTGCTATTGATGAATAACTCCGCAATTTCAGTGATGCTCTTGGCACCCAGGAACGTTACGACGTGCTCTAGATTCAATTCGGTCACCCGCGCCGTCAATTCCGCTCGCAGCGAGCCCGCCCCCACTAAATCCAGTCTTACGTCGCTTTGTTTCGAGTGGACCCTTGCAAAGGCCTCCAACAAGTCATTGATTCCCTTTTCGGCCGAAAACCGCCCGACGTATAGAAAACGATGAACTTTCGCCCCCCCCGTTGAAGGCAGGGCTTCGTAACGGGCAAGCACTTTGGCAGGGTCATATTCGTGAGGCAACGCTGCGGCTTGGTAGCGATATATGATTTTTGATTCTTCCACGCCGTACTTCAGCAGATACTCTTTGCTCCGAATTCCATAGCAAAAAAAGCCATCGCATCCACTGAAGAACACCCGTTTGGCCAATTCCCTCCAATCCGACTTTGGCCGATCAAACTCCGTGGAATCGCAGAATACTGCGCGTTTTCGCCGCAGCAGAATGCATATAAACAGCATCGCCCAGTACTCTACTCGATGGTAGCCAGGCATCACGACAAGATCGGAGGGATACTTGAAAACGTCCTGAACCAGCGTGATCACTCGCCGCCAACGCGATGGGTGGGTGTAAACGCCGCGAAACAAGAGTCGGAATGGATAATTATGATAGGAGAGATCTACATCCCCAAGTCCAACTCGTTCATCCTCGGTTTCTGCAATTTGAATGAAGGATGTGCCTATTCCCCGCGCCATGCTCTGCGCATAAACCTGCGAAAACACTCCTCCCTTGTATTTCGACCAGAGAATATTGTGGTAAATCGCAATGTGCATACAAATTAACAAGCTCTTGTGGGTTGATATCCAATTCTCCGTCGCCACCGACAGCACATCTCAACGAGACGGTTTCCTAGCCGATCATCCTTTGCTTTGGTGATGGAGCGATGACACCCCAAATGTTGGCATTGATTCGTTCTCCGGCGAAGGTGAATGCACGTTCCGCCGGTAATATCGCTGCCCTATGGGTCGTCGTCCGATTGATAAACAGGCGGAGGCGAGCAAAAACGCCAACACCGCGCCTGTGGCGTAGGCAAATACAATCATCAATGATCCACGAAGAGCAAGCATAAGGAAAAGCGAAGCATATATAGCAACCGGAAATGAGACCCACTTGCCACTGTCACGGGCAAGTCGATTCAACCAGGCAACGAAAATCGCCAAGGCGGCGCCATAGAGGACCACGCCGGCGGCGCCAAAATCAATGTATCCCTCGCCGACGAGAGGCGCCGACAAATTCGTAAACCACCCGCTATAGTGCATGATTAGAAAATTCCCGATCGCAACCCCGGTAGCCATCGGCTTCGTGTGCCAAATGGAACTCGGCACAAAGAATAAGAAATCGCCCAGTAGCTGTCGACCCCAGCCGATACCTTGTCTATTGACCATTTCTACGATTGTGTAGGTATTTGCCCAAGCATCATAGTTGACGGATAAATAGTGATCTTTGAGCGTACCCACAACCGCATCTAATTTTACGCCGTGTAGGAATTGGCGACGGCTGTGGGTAAGAACGGTTATCGCCGGGAAAATCAATACCATGCTGCCCACTAGCAATAGTAGGCGCCTATTTATGCTGCGTAGCTTCGACTCGAAGACGACGAAAATCAACCCAAGATAAACGGGCCCGAGTGCGTTGCGCTTTTCCGTAAGCGGGTTTTCAGTAATTAGCACCAGCATCAGCAACAACACCAACACGCATATGCTGCTAAACACCCACCTCTGGCGAGAACGTATCATTTCGTGAAGAAAAATTAGAAGCGCGGCAGATGGCAGAAAAAGTAAGAACTTCTTGATCACCAATGTAGAGGGCGTAATCACCGACTGCGCCGCGTCCCCTTGGTACGGCGTTCGCCCGAGGACTGCCACGACGACGACGCAGAGGCCCAGGAGCAAACAGATTCCGACGGACGTGAATTGCGGCGATACGGCAGGCGGCACGGCAACGTTGAGATTGGATTCCTTGGCCGTCTTGCCTATCGCTGATCGCCTCTGCAGCGACGCATAAACCACGGTAAACGTAACTATGAAAACGGCGCAAAGGAGATTTGTAACCAGCACCCGCCCTGGTACAACCGTCGAGGTATTTACCAGTTCTTCGGGTGAGCTGAGAAGCTGAATTTTTGGTGCCAGATCGAGAAAAAGCCAACTAAAAATGAATGCAACTATGTCAGCCGGGATCGGCGTATCTCTACGTATGCCGAACCGAAGCTGCAAGAGCACAGCTAGCGTCAATACGATGCTGGATAAGACGAACTCTATCCCCGCTGATGCCATGGAATAGATGAACACGCTTTCGGAGATGATGATGAAGGCCGCAATCGCCAATCGCATGCTTTCTGAACGGCTCCTACTCTGACTAATCAATTTCGGTAAACCCGGAAACTACGCGGAAGGGTGAATAGCCACGTCAAACTGACGGGCAGCGTTGCCCCAACTCGTGAGTTCTTGGGCGAAAGAACGGCGATCAATATTCATTCATGACACTCCCAAGCACACCCACTCCGCTCTGAACGAAGTTCTGCATAGCCGCGCTTAACTCTGCGTGGAGCGTGTGGTTGCGCCTGGCAAGCACTAGCGCCGCACCCGCACGTGCCGCCAAAATTTGGGCATCCGCAGCCTCCGTCGTCGCCGGCGTGTCAAGAATGACAAGATCATATTGCTCGGCAAACGAAGTGAGCACTACTTCGAACACCGGACGGCCCAACAGCTCTTGGGGATTGGGAGGACGTAGCCCGGCAGGCAACACGAACAAACGAAGCTGCGGGTGAATGCGGGAAACAATTTCACGCCCTGCCCGGCCGGTCAACAGCGCCGAAAGCCCGATGGAATTGTTCAGATTGAACAGGTAGTGCTGGCGCGGATGGCGCATGTCGGCATCGATCAACAAGACCCGCTCGCCCATTTGCGCAAATACCGTCGCAAGGTTGGCTGCGAGCCAACTGCGGCCTTCGCCGCGCGCCGGACTGGTAATGGCGAGTATTCGACGGCCCACGCCGTTGACCCAACGCAGTGTCAATTGACTGCGCAGCGCGCGCAAAGGCTCAACTAGGTCGCTTTGCGGCAAATACGCGGCGACCACGTCGTCGGCCACGCCATTCTTGCCGCCGCGCGCGAGGACGGGATAGTTGAACTGCTGCGCCAGCGCCACATCGATGTCATTCTGCGTCAACAGGTTCAATTGCAAGGCAGCATCGCCGAAGCGGATGTTGCTTTGAGTAGCAAACCTTTGAATCTCGTCAACGTCTTGCTGACCTATTCGGCCCTGCTCGACGAGTATCGATCCAATTGCCCGACTCTGATCGCGCGCCGGCGGGTCAGGAGGTGTGGTTGTCGTGGGCTTGCGAGATATTTTTTCCATTAAAGCGTCCTGCTTGCGAATTGGCTGCTCATGCGGTCGGGAATCCAATCATTGCGGATGATGAACGAACCCCGGATTCAATGGCGCGCGGCGTTACGCATCCAATCTTGCCGAGTATCGGTACACCCAAAAGTTGCTGGAGATCTTCGTCAAGACGAACGCGTGGGTGGAGCCCTTCGAGGAATAACGCGATTCCGATCCCGAAAAAACCGCCAAGAAAAATTCCTATCAAGGCGTTGAGGATCAGCTTTGGACTCGACGGCAATAAAGGCGCCGCAGCGGTGGTCAATTGGACTACGTTGGTTTGACTGGTTTGACTCTCAAGACTGCTTTGAGCGAATCGCTCGGTTACCGCGTCCAAATCGCGTTGTGCGGAATTCACATCGCTCTGAAAGATTGCCGCTTGGTCATGGGCATGTTTCAGCTCGAGAACCTTATTCTTTTGCGCTTCAAGCGCCTGTCTAACATCGTTTTCGCGTCGAAGGTTCACTTGGGTGGTGTTGCCGAGTGATGCCGCAATGCTCGCACTCTCCCGTGCGATGCGTTCGCGAAGATTGGCAATTTCGGCCGCGGCCGCTTGATAGTCGGGATGATTCTTGCCCAGTCGAGCGGCAATATCCGGTTGCTTCGCTTCAGCCTGCGACAACTCAGCTTTCAGCGTTTGAACTACTGGACTTTGCAGCACTTCGGGCAGCGATTGAATATCGCCGCCAACCCCTTTTTGTCTGGATTGGCTCTCCTGACGCAAGCCTTGGATCGTCACCAACTGCGTCGACAATTCGGTCAACCGTGCGTTCTCGACATCGAGTTTCTCGTCCGTAGCAACAAGCCCGATGGAGTTTTGGAAGTCGGAGAGGCGTTTTTGTTTGGCTGCCAAATCGTCGCGCAAGACACGCGAGCGCTGGTTAAACCAACTTGCATACAGCTTCGCCGGCTCAACCTTCAACTCAATATTTGTGTCAATGGCAGCCTGCGCAAAAGCATTAGCCAGCGCCGCCGCGAGTTGGGGGTTTCGCCAACTTACCGAAATCTCGATCACGTTGCTCGCGTGTGTAGGACTATCATGCACGGGCGCGACGGTTAGTTTCTTTTCTACCAGATAATCCGCCAGCCAAACGCTGAAATCGCCGATTCCCTTGGTTGCCGATTGCCATCTCTCTACCAACTCGGGATCTGTGTCGAGCTTGAGCGTCTTCACAACTCGCTGAGCAACTCGCCTGCTGCCTATGACGTCCGACTGAGTATTGACGTAGCTTGCCAGCAACTGCTCCGAGAAGCCCCCACCGCCGGCGCCGCCGGCAACCGGGTCCGTTTTGGCGTCCACCACCAGAGAACTGACCGCCGTGTACTGCTTAGGCCAAACAAAACTTACGACGATCACAAGAAAAAGCACACCGCCGAACACCCCGAAAACCACCCGCCATCGAGCGTGCAGTATTACCAGGACTTGGTTAAGGTTCATTTCTAGTTCTCACTTCGCGGCTTTCAAACTTGCCTTCGCACCGGGTCAAAACAAACTCTCTTTGACGTAAATAACGTCCTTGTCCTGGACATCCTCGTCCAGAGCAACGCTCTCCTCCTTCACCTTTCCGCCGGCATCGCGCCGGTGGCGCACGATACCCCGTTGCGTGCCTTTGCCGGTAACACCGCCGCCGGAGGCGAGCGCCTGCATCACCGTCATGCCCCGCTCCAAACGAAACTGGCCGGGTTTCTGCACTTGCCCGTAGATATAAAACATGGGCGCGCGATTGACGAACAGCGTATCGCCGCCGTACAGCTCGATGTCATCGGCGGGGCTCCCGCTGAGAGACATCTTGACGATATCCACCTCGCGGCGAAACGGCTTGCCGTTGCGCGTG
>WNFL01281201.1_pt2 | contig 10348 bp, 10 predicted proteins | sample 5400361 | NCBI WGS metagenome assembly WNFL01 (sample SAMN13153351, study PRJNA577476) | soil metagenome | isolation source: 40 cm soil on Douglas fir-dominated hillslope | place: USA:California | collected 2013-09-17
GGCAGATCCTGTTCGACGTCTCGTTCACGATTCCCGCCGGACGGCCGATCGCGGTCGTGGGACCCAGTGGCTCGGGAAAATCGACGCTCGCGCGTCTCCTGTACCGCTTCTATGACGTCTCCGCGGGGCGCATCACGGTCGACGGCCAGGACCTGCGCGCGGTGCAACAGACGAGCGTGCGCGCTGCGATCGGGATCGTCCCTCAGGACACGGTGCTGTTCAACGACACGATCGAGTACAACATCGCCTACGGCCGGCCCGGGGCAACGCACGAGGAGATCGTCTCTGCGGCGCGACTTGCGCAGATCCACGATTTCGTCGCCAGCCTGCCCGAGGGCTACCGCACCGCCGTGGGCGAGCGGGGGCTCAAGCTCTCCGGCGGCGAGAAGCAGCGCGTGGCGATCGCGCGCGCCATCCTCAAGAACCCGCGGATCCTCATCTTCGACGAGGCGACCTCCGCGCTGGATTCAAAATCCGAGAAGCTGATCCAGGCCGAGCTCGAGCAGATTTCCGCCGATCGCACGACGCTCACCATCGCGCATCGGCTGTCGACGATTGTCGGCGCGGATCAGATCCTGGTCCTCGAGCGCGGGCGCATCGTCGAGCGCGGCACGCACGCCGAGCTCCTGGCGCGCGGTGCAGCGTACGCGCGGATGTGGGCCCTGCAGCAGCAGGAGCGCACCGAATCGGCCGGCGAGCTGACCGCCTGAGCGGGGTCGCCCGCCGTTTATCGGCGCGATGTCAGCGCCTAAGCCTTTGAAGCGTTTAGGATTTGGCATAACCCTTGCTCCCTGTGCTATAAATCCGCCTGTCTCCCCAGAACGCGCATAATGAATAATCGCTTGATCATTGTTTTGCTTGGCTTAATCGGCCTGAGCAGTCCCGCATGGGCGGGGACGGACGACGACGTAACGGCGCTGGTTACGCCAAACGTGACGCGCGACGTCAGCAAGTTGAAGCTCGCCTCGGCCAACGTGCTGGTCCTCGACGCGATGGCGGGCGAGCCGATCTATGCCAAAGGCGCGGACATCGTGACCCCGATCGCCTCGGTGACCAAGCTCATGACCGCGATGGTCGTGCTCGACGCGCAGCTGCCGCCCGACGAGATGCTCGCCGTGGGCGTCGGCGACCTCGATCTGCTCAAGGGCAGTCACTCCCGGTTGGGACTCGGAAGCGAGTTGCCCCGCCGCGAGATGCGCCTGGCGCTGATGGCCTCGGAGAATCGTGCCGCGTCGAGTCTCGCCCGCCACTACCCAGGTGGCACCGAAGCATTCGTCGAGGCGATGAACCGCAAGGCACAGGCGCTCGGCATGACGCGCACCCATTTCGCGGATCCGACCGGGCTGTCGAGCGACAATGTATCGACGGCGAGCGACCTCGCGCGGATGGTGAAAGCCGCGGCGGGCTACGAGTTGATCCGCGACGCGACGACGACTGCGAGCCATTATGTCGAAGTGCAGCCGACCGGCCGTATTCTCGGCTACAACAACACCAACTCGCTGGTACGCGCCGGGCTGTGGGACATCCAGCTCAGCAAGACGGGGTTCATCCGCGAGGCCGGCAAGTGCCTGGTCATGCTCGCCACCATCGCCAGCCGTCCGGTCGTCATCGTGCTGCTCGATTCCTACGGCAGGCTTACCCGCGTCGCCGACGCTAATCGCGTCAAGCATTGGCTCGAGACCGGCGAGTCGCTCCCCGAGGCCCGCCACGTCAAAGCCAAACGCATCAAGGGGACGTTGCTCCCGACCAAGTCGGCGCGCGCGCCGCAGAAGGCGAAGTCGCGGGCGTAATCGTTCCGGTCGCTACTCGACCGAGTCAGGACGCGGGCCAGTGAATCGGCGACCGCTCATGCGTTCGCCGGCCCTCTCGTTCACCGGTTCAGCGCTCACTTCCTTGCGTCCCTCACCGACTGCGCCAGCAACTCCCTGGCGTGCGCGCGTGCCTTGGCGGTGATCTCGTGCCCACCCAGCATCCGGGCCAACTCCTCCACCTTCGCCGCCCCGTCGAGGCGGATGAGCGCGGTGGCAACGCTGTCGGTATTACCTTTCTTGAGCACGCGATAGTGACCGTCCGCGCACGCTGCCACTTGCGGCAGATGCGTGACGCACAGAACTTGTCGTCGCGCGCCGAGCTCCTTCAGCAAGCGTCCGACCGTCGCCGCGACCGCGCCGCCGATGCCGACGTCAACTTCGTCGAAGATCAGCGTCGGCACGTGCCCGACGTCAGCGAGCACGACCTGAGTCGCGAGGGCAAGGCGCGAGAGTTCACCGCCGGAGGCGACTCGCGCGATAGGGCCGAGCGGCTGCTTGGGGTGCGTGGCCACCTGAAACTCGATCATCTCCATACCGAAACTCGCTGGTTCGCCGATCGCGATCAGCGCGACGTCGAATCGACCGCCGGTCATCGCCAGCTCCTTCATCGTCGCGGTGACGCGGTGGGCAAGCTCCGTGACTGCGAACTTTCGCTTGGCGCCCAACTCTGCGGCGAGCGCCCGATAGGTCGACAGCGCCTCGCGCTCGGTGCGCGAGAGCGCCTCGGTATCCGTATTCTCGGCCAGCGCCGCGAGCCGTGCCGCGGTCTCGGCGGCGAGCGCAGGCAACGCCTCCGGGGCCACGCGATGCTTGCGCGCCACGGCGTGAATCGCGGCGAGGCGCTCCTCGACGCGCGAGAGCTCCGCCGGGTCGAGGTCGAGCCGCTCGCGGTAGGCGCGCAGCGCCCGACCCGCCTCGTCGACCCGGATTCGCGCCTCGTCGGCGAGCGCCACGACCTCGGAGAGCGACGGGTCGTGCGCCATCGCCTGTCGCAGGCGCTGGATCAATGCGGCGATCCGCGAGTTCAACGCCGCTTCGCCCTCGATGAGCTCGGCCTCGCCGATTGCCGCGGCCTCGAGCAGGTTGGCCGCGTTGGCGAGCCGCGATTGGACGGCATTGAGCGCCTGCCACTCCTCCGCGGTTGCGTCGAGCGTGTCGAGCTCGAGAGCCCTCGCCGCCAGCAAGTCGCGCTCCGCGACGAAGCTCGCCGCTTCGCGCTCGACCCGTTCGCGTCGTTCCGAGGTATCACGCCACGTGCGCCAGGCGCTCGCGACCTCACGCGCGAGCGCCGTGAAGCCGCCGAAGGCGTCGACGAGCTGGCGCTGGGTTTCCGGGCGGCCGAGCGATTCGTGCGCCTGCTGGCCGTGCAGGTCGATCAGCGACGCGCCAAGCTCGGCAAGCTGCGCGAGCGTCGCGGGTCGGCCGTTGATCCATGCGCGGCTTCGGCCCTGCGCATCGAGGGTCCGGCGCAGGAGCAGCGGCTCGTCTTCCGCCAGATCCTGCTCGATCAACCAGGCGCGGGCTGCGGTTGCGTCACCGAGCTCGAACGCGGCCGCAAGCTCGGCGCGCTCGCTGCCCGGGCGTAGCTGCCGGGTCTCGAACCGGCCACCGAGCAGCAGCGAAAGCGCATCGAGCAGGATCGACTTGCCGGCTCCCGTCTCGCCGGTCAACACCGTGAATCCGGCCTCGAACTCGATCTCGACTGCTTCGACGACGGCGAAGTTGCGGATCGACAGCGTGCGCAGCATCGGTGCGGTGGCGTGAGGCGGCGGGTGAGTGGCAGTGAACGGCGAGAAAGTGAGCGAAGGCGAGGACTTGCCAGTTCATTTCACGCGGTCACTCGTTTACTTGTTCACGTCTTGCCCTGACTCGCCGGTTCGCGGGCTTCCCCGGGCGCAACCTCTCCGGCGTCTCGCTCCAGTGCAGCTTGCGGCGCAGCATCGCAAAGTGATCGTGATCGTGCGGATGAAGCAATCGGACCCTGTGCTCCGAACGACGGACGACGACGCGGTCGCGTTCGGTCAGCGGGAAGCTCATCTGCCCATCGCAATGCAGGTTTGCATCCTTGCCGCGCAGGAGGACGATCTCGATCACCACCGAATCGGGCACGGCGATGGGACGGTTGGTCAGCGCGTGCGGTGCGCCGATAGCGCGTAGGCGGTGGAACCCGTCGGGGTCGCCACGATCACGCCGTCGCCACGCATCGCGTACACGAAGCGGCCGTCGATGGTCACCGCGCAGTCGATCATGCCGCCGAGCGCGCCGCGGTTGACGACGACATCGTTGAACGCGAGGGTGCGCTCTTCGCCGCCGGCCCCACGGGTCAGCGTCGCGTCGAGCAGCGTCCTGGTCTCCTCGACATAGGCTCCGGAGAGCATCGCGGAGAGCGCAGTTTCCATGTCGGATAACGCGATATCGGTGAGAAATCCAAGTCGGCCTCGATTGATGCCGATGAGCGGTACGCCATAGGGCGCAAGCTGGCGGGCGATCGACAGCATCGTCCCGTCGCCGCCGATCACGATCGCGAGCTTCGCCTCGCATCCGATCTGCGCGAGCGGCGCCGCTTGGTATCCAGGCAGAGGCGTGTACTGCGCGGTGTCCGGATCGAGCAAAACGCGGTGTCCGCGGCTGGCAAGGAAAGCGGCGAGCCGCGAGAGCGGCTCCGCGATCCCCGGGCTGCCGTAGCGCCCGACCAGCGCGATCGTGGGGAAGGGATGGCCGGGCCCGCTCATGGCCGCGATTAAAGCATAAAATACGCGGCATGCTGGACTCCCGCGCACAGCACCTGCTGAAGTCGCTCATCGAGCGTTACATCGCTGAGGGGCAACCTGTCGGCTCGCGCGTGCTGTCCCGGCAGTCGGGACTCGAGCTCTCGCCGGCTACGATCCGCAACGTGATGGCGGACCTCGAGGAGATGGGCTTCATCGCGAGCCCGCACACGTCGGCCGGCAGAGTTCCGACGGCGAAGGGCTATCGTTTCTTCGTCGACACGCTGCTGGTCGTCAAGGCGCTCAAGGATGCCGAGATCAACGAGCTGCAAGGGCAATTGCAGGCCGACCGGCCGCAGCTGCTGGTCAACGCCGCTGCGCAAATGCTCTCGCAGCTCACGCACTTCGCGGGCGTGGTCACCACCTCGCGCCGGCGCGAGGCGTCGTTCCGTCACGTCGAGTTCATGCGCCTGTCCGACCGGCGCGTGCTGCTGATCATCGTGACCGCAGAGGGCGACGTGCAGAATCGCATCCTCCACACCGACCGCTCCTACTCGCAGCAGCAATTGCTGGAAGCGTCCAACTTCCTAGCTGCGGCAACTGCGCGAGGACGTCGTCGGGCTGATGACCGCCGCGGTCGACGCCGGCGACGCCGCGTTATCCGACACCGGTGAGGACCTTGTGGTGTCAGGCGAAAGCAACCTGCTCCATGCCGAGGATCTTGCGTCGAACATGGACCGGCTCCGGCGGCTGTTCGAAGTCTTCGAGCAGAAGACGTCGCTGATGCACTTGCTCGACGTCACTCAGCGCGCCCAGGGCGTGCACCTTTTCATCGGCGGCGAATCGGGCCTGGCACCGCTCGACGAGTGCAGCGTGATCACCGCGACCTACGAAGTCGAGGGCCAGGTGATCGGCACACTGGGCGTCATCGGCCCGACCCGGATGGCATACGAGCGCGTGATCCCGATCGTCGACGTGACCGCGAAGTTGCTCTCGAACGCGCTGACGCAGCAGCTGAACGAGGCCTGAAGGGCGCCGCACGGTGGATGCGGCGAGAGCGAACGCGGCGTTGATCGAACGCTTCTACTCGGCGTTCGCGCGCCGGGACCCCGAGGCGATGCTGGCCTGCTACGGACCGGATATCGCATTCCGCGATCCGGTCTTTGGCGAACTGACCGGGCGAGAAGTGCGCGCCATGTGGCGCATGCTCAACGCCCGCGCAACCGATCTCGCCGTCGAATTCGGAAGGGTCGCGGCGACCGAGCGGAAAGGGAGCGCACACTGGGAAGCACGTTACACGTACTCGGCGACGGCCCGGCCCGTTCGTAATCGCATCGACGCGACGTTCGAGTTCCAGGACGGCCTGATTGCGCGTCACGTCGATCGATTCAGCCTGTGGCGCTGGGCGGCGATGGCGTTGGGCGTCAAGGGCGCGTTGCTCGGCTGGCTGCCGCCGGTGCGCGCGGCGATCCGCGCTCGTGCGGCGAAAGGGCTCGCCGCGTACATGGCCGCAAACCCGTGAACGGTCCCCCGCGTCACGCCGCATGAGCGCCGCCGGGCCGCCCCAAGGCGCGAATTGGGCCCCTGCTTTTGGGGGCGGCGCAGCGGCCGAATTCAATGAGGCCGCAAGCGTGGGGGTCCTTATCTGCGCCGCCGGGCCGCCCCAAGGCGGGAATTGCGCCCCCGCGTTTGGGGGCAGCGCAGCGGCCGAATTCAATGAGGCCGCAAGCGCGGGGGTCCAATGAGCCGCTTCCTTCTCGAGCCCACTTTTTCCCACGACCGCCCGGCGCGGTTAGGCGTCCTGCTGATCAACCTCGGCACGCCGGATGCGCCGACCGCGAGCGCGGTGCGCCGTTACCTCGCCGAGTTTCTGTCGGACCCGAGGGTGGTGGAGATTCCAAGGGCGGTCTGGAAGCCGCTGCTGCATGGCGTGATCCTGCGCGTCCGGCCGGCGCAATCCGCCGAGCGCTACGCGAGCATCTGGACCAAGGACGGGTCGCCGCTCCTGGTGCATAGCCAGCGTCAGAAGTCGCTCCTGCTGGGCTATCTCGGTCAACGGCTCAAAGCCCTCGGGCTGCCGTCCGACTACGCCCAGGTGGAGCTCGGCATGCGCTACGGGAGCCCATCGATCACCGAGGCGCTTGCGCGGCTGCGCGAAGGCCGCTGCGACCGTATTCTGCTGCTGCCGCTCTATCCACAGTACGCGTCGAGCACGACGGCCTCGGCGCTCGACGCGGTCTTCTCCGCGACGTGCACGATGCGCAGGGTGCCCACGCTGCGCGCGGTCGACGCCTATCACGACGATCCAGGCTATATCGGCGCGCTGGCGCAGGGGATCAACGATCACTGGGTGAAGAACGGCCGCCCGAACAAGCTCGTGCTGTCCTTTCATGGGGTGCCGCGGCGGAGCCTGGACCTCGGCGATCCGTACCATTGCCATTGCCAGAAGACCGCGCGCCTGCTGGCCACCGAGCTCGGCTTGCGGCCCGAACAGTACGTCGTTGCCTTCCAGTCGCGCTTCGGGCGGGGCGAGTGGCTGAAGCCCTATACCCGCGCGACCCTGGCCGCCTTGGCGAAGGAGGGCATGCGGCGCGTCGACGTCGCCTGCCCGGGCTTTGTCAGCGACTGCCTCGAAACCCTGGAGGAGGTCGGGCTGGAGGGTCGTTCGGCGTTCCTCGCGGCCGGCGGCGCGGAGTTCCACGTGATTCCCTGCCTGAACGAGCGGCCCGCGTGGATCGCGTTCCTGGCGGCGTTGGTGCTGAAGAACCTTGCGGGTTGGCTGGACCCTCCACCCGACGCGGCGGCGCGGGAGTTGACTCAGGCCCGGGCCAAGGCCGGGGGGGCTGCGGCTTGAGCTCAGCCGAACGTAGCCACCCCGACGTGCGTCCCACAAGTATGGATTGCGGGGCCGATTCGGCCGGCGGGTGTTGAAACATGCCGAAATGGCCCCACCCTCGATGGAATTCGTCGAAGGAGCTGGAATGAGCAACAATTCCGATCAAAACACTCGGGTTTCGGCCGAAGGCGGTGTGCCGACGACGGTCGAGGCGGCAGCCGTCGGTCCCGAGGCCGAGCAAAACTCGGAGCCTGCCCCGCATCTCGCGGCCCTTCTCAAGGAAGCCGAAGATGAGGCTGCGCGGCTGAAGGACGCGTGGCTGCGGGCCAAGGCCGAGACGGAGAACATCCGCAAGCAGGCGCAGAACGACATCCTCAAGGCCCACAAATACGCCATCGAGCGCTTCGCGCAGGAACTGCTGACCGTGCGCGACGCACTCGAGCTCACGCTGGCGACGCCGAACGCCACGACCGAGGCACTCAAGGACGGGGTCGAGCTGACGCTCAAGAACCTCAGCGCTGCATTCGACAAGGAGCGGATCGTCGAGATCAACCCTGCCGGCGAGAAGTACGACCCGCACCGCCACCAGGCGATGACCGTGATCGAATCCGATCAACCGGCAGGCACGGTGCTCCAGGTGTTCCAGAAGGGCTACCTGCTCAACGACCGTGTGCTCCGGCCCGCGCTGGTCGCGGTTGCGAAGGCAGCCGAAGCGCCCCCTGCGTCGCGTGGCGAAACGGGTTGATAAAGGCGTCCCCTTGGCTTGAACCCGATCGCGAAAACCCCATCTACCGCATAGCTAAAGAATCGAAGGAACGGAAGGAAACGACATGGCCAAAATCATCGGTATCGACCTGGGCACCACCAACAGCTGCGTGGCCATCATGGAGGGCGGTCAGCCCAAGGTCATCGAGAACTCGGAGGGTGCACGCACCACGCCGTCGATCGTCGCCTACCAGGACGACGGCGAGATCCTGGTCGGCGCGCCCGCGAAGCGGCAAGCCGTCACCAATGCGAAGAATACGATCTTCGCCGTCAAGCGGCTGATCGGCCGCCGCTTCGAGGAAAAGGAAGTGCAGAAGGACATCGGCCTGATGCCCTACAAGATCGTCAAGGCCGACAACGGCGACGCGTGGGTAGAGGTACGCAGCAAGAAGGTCGCGCCGCAGCAGGTCTCGGCCGAAATCCTGCGCAAGATGAAGAAGACGGCGGAAGATTATCTTCACCGAGGCGGTGATCACGGTCCCGGCGTACTTCAACGACTCGCAGCGGCAGGCGACCAAGGACGCCGGCAAGATCGCCGGACTCGACGTCAAGCGGATCATCAACGAGCCGACGGCTGCCGCGCTCGCGTTCGGGCTGGACAAGAAGGAAGGCGACCGCAAGATCGCGGTCTACGACCTCGGCGGCGGGACATTCGATATTTCGATCATTGAGATCGCGGTCGTCGACAAGGAACACCAGTTCGAGGTGCTATCTACCAACGGCGACACGTTCCTGGGCGGCGAGGACTTCGATCAGCGCGTAATCGACTACATCGTCACCGAGTTCAAGAAGGACCAGGGCGTCGATCTCAAGAACGACGTGCTCGCGCTGCAGCGGCTCAAGGAAGCCGCCGAGAAGGCGAAGATCGAACTCTCGAGCTCGCAACAAACCGAGATCAATCTGCCGTACATCACGGCCGATCAATCCGGGCCGAAGCATTTGTCGATGAAGATCACCCGCGCCAAGTTCGAGTCGCTGGTGGAGGAGCTCATCGAGAAGACGATCGAGCCCTGCCGCATCGCGATCAAGGACGCGGGGGTGAAGCTCTCGGACATCGGCGACGTCATCCTGGTCGGCGGCATGACGCGCATGCCCAAGGTGCAGGACAAGGTCAAGGAATTCTTCGGCAAGGAGCCGCGCAAGGACGTGAACCCCGACGAAGCGGTCGCGGTCGGCGCGGCGATCCAGGGTGGCGTCCTCAGGGGCGACGTCAAGGACGTTCTCCTGCTCGACGTGACACCGCTGTCTCTCGGCATCGAAACGCTGGGCGGCGTGATGACCAAGCTTATCCAGAAGAACACCACGATTCCGACCAAGGCTCAGCAGGTGTTCTCGACCGCGGACGATAACCAGGGCGCGGTGACGATTCACGTCCTGCAGGGTGAGCGCGACATGGCCTCCGGTAACAAGAGCCTCGGCCAGTTCAACCTCGAAGGGATCCCGCCCGCCCCGCGGGGCATGCCGCAGATCGAGGTCACGTTCGACATCGACGCCAACGGCATCCTGCACGTCAACGCCAAGGACAAGGCGACGTCGAAGGAAAACAAGATCACGATCAAGGCGAACTCGGGTCTGTCTGACGCCGAGATCCAGCAGATGGTGAAGGATGCCGAGGCGCATGCCGAGGACGATCGCAAGCAACTCGAAGTCGTGCAGGCGCGCAATCATCTCGATGCGCTGGTGCACAGCGTGAAGAAGTCGCTCGGCGAGTACGGTGACAAGGTCGGCGCCGACGAAAAGGGCAAGATCGAGGCCGCGCTCAAGGACGCCGAGGAATTGCTCAAGCAGAAGGATGCCGACAAGGATGCGCTGGAAGCCAAGGCCCAGGCGCTGATGACGGCGTCGCAGAAGCTCGGCGAAGCGATGTATGCCAAGGCGCAGGCCGAAACGCAGTCCGCTCAGGGTGACTCGAGCGCGTCTGCAGCGTCCGGCGAGAGCAAGCAGGGCGACGAGAAGGTGGTCGACGCGGAGTTTACGGAAGTCAAAGACAAGAAATGATATTGCGTGATATAGCGTCACGCCGATCGACGCGGGTGGACTGACAAGACGCTGCGCGGCGCGACGCAATATCTGGCCGAGTTGAAGCGGGCGCCTCCCGGCGCCCCTTAACTCGGCCGTTTGTCGTCGGCGCAAGATGGACTGACGCCGGCACAGACGAATCGGAGAGATGTTTGGAAAGGACGAATGGCTAAGCGCGATTACTACACGGTGCTCGGCGTCAATCGCGA
>WNFL01447530.1_pt1 | contig 10346 bp, 9 predicted proteins | sample 5400361 | NCBI WGS metagenome assembly WNFL01 (sample SAMN13153351, study PRJNA577476) | soil metagenome | isolation source: 40 cm soil on Douglas fir-dominated hillslope | place: USA:California | collected 2013-09-17
TGCGCGTCCTGGCGCCGGCGGAGCTGGGGCCGATCCGCTACCGGATCGGATGGGGGGCGCCGCTCCCGATCACGGAGCCCTCGACCAAGCGCGACCAGCCCCACGCGGTGGCGCTCCTCGGGGACAAGCTCGAGAGCCTCGAAGCGCAGAAGCTGGGAGCGAACGGGGAGAAGATCCTTCCTCCCGGAAACGTCCGCTGGGTGGCGAGCCGCAGCAAGTACTTCATCGCCGCCGTCCTTCCGGATTCAGGAACCGTCTCGGACGTCGTGTTCCGATCGACCAAGGAGGGGATGGTCACGAGCTGGCTTCTGGGCTCGGCGCCTCCCGGCTCGGAGATCGTCCGTCACACGCGCATCTACGCCGGACCGATCCACTACGAGACGCTCGAGTCGATCGGCGCGGGGCTGGACGAGGTGGCGAATCTGGGATGGCGATGGCTGCGGGGCATCAGCGTCCTGCTCCTCAAATGCCTGAATCTTCTCCACAAGGCGATCCCGAACTACGGCGCCGCGATCATCATTCTCGCGGCGGCGACCAAGCTCCTCTTCTATCCGCTCACGCAATCCAGTCTGCGCTCCATGAAGGTGATGCACCACCTCCAGCCGCAGATCAAAGAGCTGCAAGAGAAGCTCAAGAACGACCCGATGAAGCTGAACTCGGCGATGATGGCGCTCTACAAGGAAAACAACGTGAACCCCATGAGCGGGTGCCTGCCGATGCTGCTACAAGTACCGGTGTTCATCGGGCTCTACAACGTGCTCCTGTACTCCATCGAGCTCCGCGCGTCGGGTTTCGTCGGGTACATCCACGACCTCTCGGCGCCGGACGTGCTGATGACCGTGGCCGGATTCCCGCTCCACCTCATGCCGGTCATCATGACGGGCAGCACGTACCTCCTCCAGTCGCAGACGCCGGTCGCGCCGGCGCAGAAGGGGATGATGTACGTGATGCCCCTGTTCATGCTTTTCTTCATGTATAGTTTTCCGTCCGGAGTGGTCCTGTACTGGACCGTGAACAATGTTCTCTCGGCCATCCAGCAGTATCTGGTGAACCTGGCCGAGGACCGCAAGATGGCCGCCCAGGCCTGACGCGGCCACCCGTGCAGCGAGCGAACATGAGCGATCCCATCCAGATCGAAGCGGCAAGTTACGGCGACGCGGTTCATCAGGCGGCGGATCAGCTGGGTGTGAGCACCCGGGAGCTCGCGGTCGAAGTGATCGATCCGGGCCGCTCGGCGAATTCCCTGGGAGGCTTCCGTCCCGTGAAGCTCAAAGCCTGGCGCCGCGACCCTTCCGCGCCGCCGGACGGAGCGGGCCGGATTCCCGCGAGCGCGGTACGTCGGCAGGAGTCCGCGGTGCGCGAGCGGGGCTTGCGCCGCGGCGGCGTCGCGGACTACGGTCCTCCACCGGCTCCGCTCGATCCCTCGAAGATCACGCCCGAGCTGGTCGAGTCGGTGCGCTCCATCACCGCTGGAATCGTGGAGCAGATGGGATTCCAGAGCCAGGTAAAGGCAGAGAGCACGCGCGACGGGATCCGCGTCGCGGTCGACGCAGGCGACAAGGACCAATTCCTGATCGGCCGCGAAGGGGAGACCCTGGCGGCGCTGCAGCATCTCGTGGCGCGCATGCTGCGCGCCCGGGCGCCCGAGGACCAGATCCCGCGCGTCGAGGTGGACGTGGCGGGCTACCGCGACCGCCGCGTCGAGAGCCTGCGCGAGCTGGCGCGCGAGCTGATCGAGGAAGTGCGCGAGACCGGCCACGAGGTCGCGACGGAGCCGCTCTCCGCGATCGAGCGCCGCGTGGTGCACCTCGAGGTCGCCGAGGTCGAGGCCTTCACCAGCACCAGCATCGGCGACGGGCTCTTCAAGCGGGTCGTCATCCGCCGCGAAGGGTAGCGCGCCGTGGAAGGCATCGGCGAACGTGGAAAACGACACCATCGTGGCGCCGGCGACGGCGCCCGGGGAATCCGCGATCGCCGTCGTCCGCATGAGCGGGCCCTCGGCGCTCGCCATCGCGGCCCGGCGATTTCGGGGGACACGCTCTCCCGAGCGTAGCCCGTCCCACCGCATCCTCTTCGGATCCTTTCGCGATCCGGACGACCATCCCATCGACACGGTCCTGCTCTCGGTCTTCCGCGCGCCCCATTCCTATACCGGTGAAGACGTGGTGGAGATCTCCTCCCACGGCGGGGCGGTGGCGCCGCGCGCCGTGCTGGCGTCGCTGATCGCGGCAGGGGCGCGTCCGGCGCGCCCCGGAGAATTCACCGAGCGCGCCTACCGTAACGGCAGGATGGATCTCGCGCAGGCGGAGGCGGTGGCGGCGATGATCCGGGCGCGCTCCGATCGCGCGTCGCGCGCCGCGGAGGGAGCGCTGGGCGGAGCTTTGTCGCGCCGCGTCGCGGAGCTGGATCGGGATCTGGTCCTGCTTCTGGCCGAGGTGGAGGCGCGGATCGATTTTCCCGCCGACGTGGACGAGGCCTGGGACGCTGCGGCCCTGGCCGGGCGATGCGCCGCGCTCGCGGCGCCCCTTCGCGAATGGCACGCGCGGGTTCCGGACGCCAGGCGGCGCGATGAGGGCGTGCGCGTGGCGCTGGTCGGACGGCCCAATGTCGGAAAGTCGAGCCTGCTCAACGCGCTCGTCGGATACGAGCGAGCGATCGTGAGCGAGACGCCGGGCACGACGCGCGACACGGTGGAAGAGTCGATCTGGATCGAGGGCGTGGAGGTGCGGCTCTGCGACGCGGCCGGAGTTCGCGAGACCGAGGATCGCGTGGAGCGCCTGGGCGTGGAGCGCGCGCGCGAGGCCGTACGGCGCGCCGATCTCGCCGTGCTGGTGCTGGACCGCTCCGATCCGCGCGAGGAGGAGGATCGCGTAGTACTCCGCTCGGTGGCCGATCGGCCGGTCCTGGTCGCGTGGAACAAGTCGGACCTGGGCGCCGAGACTCGTGGACCGGTGGACCTCCCGGTCGAACAGCTTCTGGCCGAGGTCCAAACCGTCGCGGTGCGTCCCGGGGGAGCCGAGCCGCTGCGTGACGCGCTCCGCGCCTCGCTGCCTCGGATCTCCGGGACGGCCGCGGGGGAAGAGCTTCCCACCACGAGCGCGCGCCAGGAGTCGCACCTCTTGGATGCCGTCACGGCCCTGGATCGCGCGGAGGCGGGACTCCGCTCCGGGGCTTCCTGCGATCTGATCGCGGTCGATCTCACCGACGCGCGGCGCGCGCTGGGGGAGATCGTCGGGCGGGGCGTGGACCAGGACGTCATCGCCGCGATCTTCTCCCGGTTCTGCATCGGCAAGTGAGCCGCGCCCCGCTCCTCGTCGTCGGCGCGGGCCACGCGGGCTGCGAGGCCGCGTGCATCGCCGCGTCCATGGGTGTCGAGACAACGCTCGTCACGATGAGCTTCGACGCCATCGCGCACATGAGCTGCAATCCCGCGATCGGCGGTCTCGCGAAGGGGCACCTCGTCCGCGAGATCGACGTCCTGGGCGGCGTGATGGGGCGCATGGCGGACCGCGCGGGCATCCAGTTCAAGATGCTGAACCGCGCGCGCGGACCCGCGGTGTGGTCCCCACGCGCGCAGGAGGACAAGGCGCTCTACCGCGAGGTGATGCGCGCGCATCTTTTGCGCACGCCAGGGCTTACGCTACTCCAGGCGCAGGTCGTGGGATTCCTCGTGCGCGACGGCCGGCTCCACGGCGTAGAGCTCGCGGGGGGCGAGGAGCTTCGATGCGAGGCTGTGATCGTGACGCCGGGCACGTTCCTGAACGGCCTCATGCACGTCGGGGACCGCACGATCGCGGGGGGGCGCGTGGGCGAAGCGCCGTCGCGAGGAATCTCCGAATGCCTCGGCTGAAGACCGGCACGCCCCCGCGGATCCATCGCGATTCGATCGACTTCACGCCGATGCTGGAGCAGCCGGGCGACGATCCGCCGCGCCCTTTCTCGCATTTCACGCGCTCGCTCGAGGTGGACCAGGTCCTCTGCCATCTCACGCGCACGACCGCGGCCACGCACGAGCTGATCCGCGCCAATCTGGGTCGGTCGCCTCTCTACACCGGGAAGATCAGGGGCATCGGACCCCGCTACTGCCCCTCGATCGAGGACAAGGTGGTGCGGTTCGCCGAAAAGCCCTCGCACCAGATCTTCATCGAGCCCGAGGGGCGCGCGACGCACGAGTACTACATCAACGGTCTCTCCACCAGCCTGCCCGAAGAGATCCAGATCGAGGTGCTGCGCACGATCCCAGGTCTCGAGGAAGTGGAGATGCTCCGTCCCGGGTACGCGGTGGAATACGACTTCATGCCTCCCACGCAGCTTCGTCCCACGCTCGAGGCGCGCGCGGTGGAAGGGCTCTACCTCGCGGGACAGATCAACGGCACGTCGGGATACGAAGAGGCGGCGGCTCAGGGGCTCTTCGCGGGAATCAACGCCGCTTCGAGAATCCAGGGGCGCGAACCGTTCCGTCTCGGACGTGAAGAAGCGTATCTAGGTGTGTTGATTGACGATCTAGTGAGTAAAGGCACCGATGAGCCCTACCGCATGTTCACGAGTAGCGCCGAGTATCGCCTGTTGCTACGACAAGATAACGCGGTGGACCGGCTGCTCGGCCACGCGCGCCGCCTCGGGACGTTGAGCGCAGAGGATCTCCAATGCGCCGAGGAGAGGATGGCGGACCGCGCCCGGGCGACGGAGCGAATGACGAACGGACGGGGTTCGACCCACGAGACGGCGACGCTCGCGCAAATGCTCCGCAGCGGCGCCATCGATCTGGTAGACCTTCTCGAGCGCGCCGACCTTGCGGACCTCGATCGCGAGACGGTAGAGTCGGCCGCGATCGAGCTGCGGTACGAGGGCTACATCCAAAGACAGCTGCGGGAGGTCGCGAGGACCGCGCGCTATGAGAATCTGGAAATCAAGGAATCGATCTGGGACGAGCCATTGCGCGAGCTATCCCGCGAAGGCCGCGAGAAGCTCGGTAGGATTCGCCCCACAACGGTGGCGCAGGCGGCTCGGATCCCCGGGATCTCACCCGCGGACGCCGCGGTTCTGGTGATCTATGCCGAACGAGAGCGCAGGCGCGCAAGTCACCTTGCAACTCCCACGTGATCTCGAGCCCGACTACGGCGAGTTCCGCCAGCGCCTGTCGGAGCGCGTGGCTTCCGGCGCGCTCTCCGCGGAGACGATCCAGCTCCTGGCGAGGTTCGGGCAGCTCGTCTACACCCAGGTAGCCCAGCTCTCGCTGGTCGCCCGCGGCGACCGGACCGTCCTCTACACCCGGCACATTCTCGATTCCCTGAACCCCATCGACATGCAAAGTCCACCTCCCGCGTCCGCGTTGGACATCGGCAGCGGGGGCGGATTCCCCGGGATTCCCCTGGCGATCGTCTGGCCGCGGACCCGGGTGACCATTCTGGAGTCGAGGGAGAAGAAGGCGGGCTTCCTGGAGCGCGCGGTGCGCGAGCTCGGGATCAAGAACGTGGCGGTCGCGTGCGGGCGCCTCGAGGAGTACGGCCGCAGCTGGATCGCCGAGCCGCATCGGAGCGTCTACATCCGCGCCCTCGGAGATCTGCCCGAGGTTCTTCGCTCGGCCGAGCGGGTCGCGGTGCCTGGCGGCGAGTGGTACTACTTCCTGGGCGCCGAGACCTCAGCGGACCGCCTCGTCTCCACTCTGGGCGCCGCTGGCGAGTGGACGAAGGTAGCCACCGGCGCCTTTGGCGGACGTCTCCTCCAAGGCTACTTCCCACCCGGGCCGCCGAGCGCGAAGCGGTAGACGTTTCACGTGAAACGTGGCCGCAATCGCCAGCAAACAGGTTCGATAACCCTTCACTGAATCGAAACGACCCCCGCAACGCTCCCGAGCCCCCGTTCTTTCGTGAGCCTCTCGATCCTACTCAACGAACGTATTTGCAGCGGCTTGCCGTAACGTTTCACGTGAAACATTATCGCTTGGCATTCCCCCGCCGCGATGACGTAGACTGCCGCGGACCCGACAGGGATGTACGGTGGCTTCACAGGGAGAGGGTGGATGGCCAGGACGGTCGCGATCGCGAATCAGAAGGGTGGGGTGGGCAAGACGACGACGGCGGTCAATCTAGCGGCCGCGCTGGCCCTGAACGGAAAGAAAGTCCTCCTCGTCGACCTGGATCCGCAAGGCAACGCCGGAAGCGGACTGGGCCTCGCCAGCCTCAAGAACACCAATCGAGGAATCTACGAAGTCCTGACCGGCGGGCTCCCCATCGATCAGGCGGTCGTGGGGGCCGGTGTCGACGGGCTGAGCTTCATACCCTCGGGACAGCGGCTGGCCGGCGCCGAGGTGGAGCTGGTGGACGCCGAGCGGCGGGAGTATCGCCTCAAGGACGCGCTGAGCACCCTGGCCGATCGCTTCGAGTACATCTTCATCGACGCTCCTCCCTCTCTTGGCCTCCTCACCGTGAACGCGCCCACCGCTGCCGGGTCCGTTCTGGTGCCGGTCCAGTGCGAGTACTACGCGCTCGAGGGACTGAGCCACCTTCTGGGCGCGATCCGTCTCGTGCAGCAGGGTCTCAATCCCGCGCTCCAGATCGAGGGTGTCCTCCTGACGATGTACGACAACCGACTGAACCTCTCACAACAGGTGATGGACGAGACCAGGCGCTACTTCGCCGAGCGGGTCTACCGCACGGTGATTCCACGAAACGTTCGGTTGAGCGAAGCCCCTAGCTTCGGTAAACCGGTCGTCGTTTACGATCCAAGCTGTGTCGGATCGGTGAGCTACATGAACCTTGCGAGCGAGGTAATGAATCATGGCTAGGAAGGCATTGGGACGGGGGCTTGCTTCGCTCATACCATCTGCGGTGAATCGCGAGGTGTCGGTTGCTCCGGAGCTCCGGACCGTTGAGCCGCGCCAGGGCGAGATCCAGCACGTCGCACTCGACAAGATCGTCCGGAATCCGGCCCAGCCGCGAACCCAATTCGATCCGGAGACAATCAAGGAGCTGGCCAGCTCGATCCGAGAGCGCGGGGTCCTCCAGCCGGTCTTGCTCAGACCGTCCGGCGGCTCGTTCCAGATCGTCGCCGGCGAGCGTCGATTCCTGGCCGCGCGCGAGGCCGGCCTGGACACGATCCCCTCGATCGTCCGCCAGTTCACGGACCGCGAGGCGCTCCTCATCGCCATCATCGAGAACGTCCAGCGCGAGAACTTGAACCCCATGGATGAGGCGCGCGCATATTACCGCCTGGCTATGGAATACGGACTTCCCCATGAGGAGATCGGGCAGCGCGTCGGACGGGATCGCTCTACTGTTTCCAACACTTTACGCTTCAATAACTTGCCCGCTGAGATCCAGGGCTTTCTGGAATCCGGCAGCATCAGCGCCGGGCACGCGCGGTCCCTCCTCTCCCTCACCAGCGAAAAAGCCCAGGTCGATCTGGCGAAGTCCTGCGCCGCCCACGGATGGTCGGTGCGCGAGATGGAGGACCGGGTTCGCCGCGCCACGTCTGGATCCTCATCCGCTGCGCGGCCGCGAAAGTCCCCCAAACGCGCTTTCTCCGCGGAACTAATGGGACTCGAAGACGATCTTATGAGAGCCTTTGGGACGCGGGTCAGGATCACGCGTCGGCGGGGGGGCACCGGTTCGATCTTCATCGACTACCACTCCGAAGAAGAGCTCGATCGCCTCGTGAACGTGCTTCGCTCCCTGACCGCCGACGCTCGCTGAACCAGGCGCTCCCCAGACGTCGGCGACGTATTGTGGATAACTCGCAAAATGCGGTGGATAACGAGGTAGTATCCGTGCGGTCAAGGGGTTGCGCGGACGCTGCTGATGCCAAAGCCGCACTTTATGCACAGGATCGGATGCGCCGCATACCGGCGCGCGATTCCTGTTTCCCCTACAAGGAAATTTCGTGGAGAAACGTGACATGACGCAGGCGGCCCAGAAGGACGATCTCAGGCTCCTGGAGGACTTGAAGCAAGGGCGCGACGCCATTCTGGGTGAGCTGCGCAAGGTGATCGTGGGCCAGGACCAGGTCGTCGAGCAGCTCCTCACGGTGCTCTTCGCCAACGGGCATTGCCTCCTCGTGGGCGTCCCCGGGCTCGCGAAGACCCTCCTCGTCTCCACCCTCGCGCAGATCCTGGATCTCAAGTTCAGTCGGATCCAGTTCACCCCCGATCTCATGCCCTCCGACATCACCGGGACGGAAATCCTCGAGGACGATCCGGTCACGGGGCGCCGCGCGTTCAAGTTCATCCACGGCCCGGTCTTCGCGAACATGATCCTGGCCGACGAGATCAATCGCACCCCGCCCAAGACGCAGGCCGCGCTGCTCCAGGCCATGCAGGAGTATCGCGTCACGGCGGGCGGCGAGACCTACCCCCTGGCGCTGCCCTTCTTCGTCCTGGCGACGCAGAATCCGATCGAGTTCGAGGGCACGTACCCGCTTCCGGAGGCGCAACTGGACAGGTTCATGTTCCACATCTCGGTCGGCTACCCCACCGACCAGGAGGAGGAGCGCATCGTCGCGACCACCACGAGCGCGTACGAGGCGGAGCCCAAGCGCGTGCTGAGCGTGGAGCAGATCCTGGATCTCCAGAAGCTGGTGCGACGGATTCCGGTCGCGGATCACGTGATCCGCTACGCGGTGCGCCTGGCGCGCGCGTCGCGTCCGGGGCAGGACTCCGCGGCTTTCGTGCGCGACTGGGTGAGCTGGGGCGCGGGACCGCGCGCCGCGCAGTTCATCGTGCTGGGCGCCAAAGCGCGCGCGGCGCTTCAGGGCCGGCCCACGCCGAGCGTGGAGGACGCGAAGGAAGTGGCGCCCTCCGTGCTGCGCCACCGCATCATTCCCAACTTCAACGCCGAAGCCGACGGAATTTCGAGCCTCGACATCATCCAGAAGCTCCTCGAGACCACGCCCCAAGTCGACGGCAAGCGGTCGTAGCGGCGCCCGGACATGGCCCGATCGTCCCAGCGGCTCCTCGATCCTCATTTCGTCTCGAAGCTCGCGCGCCTGGATCTCCGCGCTCGGCTGGTCGTGGACGGCTTCCTGACGGGGCTTCACCGGAGCCCCTATCACGGGTTCAGCGTGGAATTCGCCGAGCACCGCCAGTACATGCCGGGCGATCCGCTGCGCCACCTCGACTGGAAGGTGCTGGCCAAGTCGGATCGGAAGTACCTGAAGCAGTACGAGGAGGAGACGAATCTCCGCGCCACGCTCCTCATCGACACCAGCGCTTCGATGGGGTACTCCTCGCACGGGCTCTCGAAGCTGGACTACGCGCGCCAGCTCGCGGCCTCGCTCGCCTATCTCATGCTCCGCCAGAACGACGCGGTCGGCATGTTCGCCTTCGCGAGCGGACACGGCGAGCTCATCCCGCCGCGCTCGACGCCCAGCCACCTGCGCCAGATGCTCGTCCTGCTCGAGCGGCTCGAGGCCCGGGGCGGCACGGATTTCGCCGCGTCGCTCCACGCGCTGGCCGAGCGGGTGAAGCAGCGCGGGCTCATCATCATCCTCTCCGATCTTCTCGACGATCCCGAGCGGATCGCGGGCGCGATCCATCACTTCCGTCACCGGAAGCACGAAGTCCTGGTCTTCCACGTGCTCGACCCCCAGGAGACGGCGTTCACGTTCGAGCGCGAGGCGGTGTACGTGGACCTGGAGTCCGGGGACCGCGTGACCACGCGGCCGCAAGAGCTGCGCGGGGACTACCGGACGCGGGTGCGCGAATGGATCGACAAGATCCGGGGATTCTGCGTGGAGAAGCAGGCGGATTACGTTTCCATCACGACCGACACGCCCTACGATCGCGCGCTCATCGAGTATCTGAGCAAGCGCGCCCGGCTCCTCTAGGCGGCTGCCCCGCATGTCCGCGTTTTCGTTCCTGAATCCCGGGTTCCTCTGGGCGCTGCCGCTCGCCTCGATTCCGATTCTCATCCATTTCCTGAGCCGGCGCCGTCTTCCGGAGATCCGGTTCCCGACGGTCATGTTCCTTCGCACGCTCGAGCCCCGCGAGATCCGCAGGCTGAGGCTGCGGGAACTCTTGTTATTGATCCTCCGCACCCTCGCCCTGATCCTCATCATAGGCGCGTTCGCGCGTCCGTCGGTCGAGCCGAAAGGCGCCTCGACGCGCGCCGCGGCGGCCGTGGCGCTGATCCTGGACGACTCGGAGAGCATGGGCGCGATGGACGAGCAGGCCCGGCCGCGGATCGAGGGCGCCCGGGATCGCGGGCTTCTGATCGTGGACGCGGCGCGCTCCGGCGACGAGATCGCGGTCACCACGACGACCGGGGCCTTGGCGCCCGCGTCCGCCGCGGTCACGCTCGCGTTCTGCGCCCCCGCGCGCCAGTCGATCGGCAGCGAAGCCCACCGCGACT
>WNFL01129054.1_pt1 | contig 10344 bp, 13 predicted proteins | sample 5400361 | NCBI WGS metagenome assembly WNFL01 (sample SAMN13153351, study PRJNA577476) | soil metagenome | isolation source: 40 cm soil on Douglas fir-dominated hillslope | place: USA:California | collected 2013-09-17
ATTTTTTGATCCCACCACCAAAGTCGCACTGATATGCTCTTCTCGCATCGTTGTCTTATCTATTTAGATCGCTGGCTTTTCGTCCGCCCACATTCGTTCATTTCACTGTGTCATATTCAACGTTTGCTCACCCAAACCCCCAGCTACTCGCATCCCTCCAACCAACCAACATACCCGTGTCGCCGGACTTGAAAGGAAAATATATAAAAATAACCTCCCCGGCAACCCTTTCATTGTAACCATATTGTCCGCTGTCATTTTCCCTGTGCTCATTTCTCTTTCTGTAAGATAGTCATTGCTCTTCTGTGTACCACACGCGCAACATCGTGACGTACACCGCCGAAATTTGCATCGTACTTGTATGATTCACTACTTCCTGTTCCCCTCGTGGAAGGAGTGTTGATCGCAGACACTGCCTTTGACGCGGGTAATAGAGCTTATCTCTCGAAGAATGGTTGGAATCGTGGCATTCATATCCGTGACGGGGATCACGAGTCACGGGTCTTGCCGAAGAAATTAGACTCTACATTGTGGGCCAGATGCGACAATTGCTCCGAGCAAAAACAAATGCCACCACGTGCCTTGTAGCACCGCCTGCAAACGATCTAGAATCTCGAATCTACTGGCAGCCCCGTCCGTTGCATGGCAATGATCCGTTATCACCCGGTTCCGGGTCGGCCACCAGTGCCGGACTCATGCGCACGCGTTTGATCATACCTGATGAGATCTTCGATATTCAGGAGCAGGGCACGCGCGTGTGCACGCGCTTGAAGTAGATGTGCGGGACGTCGTTGCACCTGTTCTACGATCCTATGATACGTCTCAGTCAGCACCAAACGGAAGAGCAACGAGAAGCCGCGGCATATTGGGACAAGGGTTTTTTTTAATACCTTTTTAAACGGTAGTCACAAAGCAGTGCGACGAGCACGTTGATGAGCTGTAGGACTAGGAGGGAGAATCCGAGGACATAGTAGTAGGAGAGAATTGTCTGTTGGAAGGTAAAGAGTGTTTCTCTGCAGTCCTGTAATCTGTCTCGACAGGGACTCGCCCCGAGGTTCCCGCTTTGGATGTAGTCATGCAAGGCTGACCAAACGTCGTGCTCCTCCTCAGTGAAGCCACAACACTGGAGCTAACAAGGAAATTAACGGTGGTCGATAGAAATACCAGTGAACTGTGGAAGCACGAACCGTCTCCTGGATGACGTCCGTCTCATTACTGTCAAGTCGAGCCCATAATCGGGAGAGGTACGTCGAAAGAGAGAAAACATGTCGTTGATACGCTACGCATCCAATCACGAGGAGAGCAGCCGCATTTGGCAATAGGAGGACTGTGTAGCATATGATGATGGTGCGAGAGAGCACAAAGGCCCCCATAAATCCCACTACAGAGGTCACAAGATGCACACTTGAGGTGAGAGTGATATCTATTTGGGAGCTGTTATTTAACCTTGGCGTACGATCCAGTGAAGGGCGCTCACATAACAATAAATCATATTGGGTTATCACGACAATGCCTGAAATTCTTATCGCACGGAACCATAACAGAAGTGAATACAACAATCCACTGAAACCGATGCTGAAGACCTGAGTGTTGGTAAGTCCACCAATGTTGCATTTTCGCATAGTCTACTCACCACAAACACTGATAGAAACAGTGCGCCTCGTTCCCATTTCCAAGAATTCGATACGATGGTCATATTTATTTCCTTACCGCTCTCGCTAATAGTGAGATTGCTACCCAAACCTGGTGGCTTCCCGTAAGTGGTACCTGCAGTGGGACTCCAAAAGACGGGAAAAGTAGGTAGAGATGAAGCCTCCTGCAGTTTGAATGTTGGCTTCTCTGACTGGCGAGACTCTTCCCGTGGTTTTGGAGTGAGATCAGACGAAAGAAACGGAAAGTGATGCATGCGAGATGTAGAGCTTGTTTGTTGTGAGTTTGTAGATTCTTGCGACTGGCGCGCTGAGCGGGATCGGAAGAAACCGAGCGGCAGTACTAATGCTTGTCTGAGTGGTTCACGCAAAAGGCTGAAGTCAGGGGTAGGAAGTCGAGGCGGAATGGAAGCTGTTGAGCTTCTCGATTTTTCGGTAGGTCCTTGAACAGAGCAACTTCTGCTCTCCATTTCCGGCGTTAGGGGTACAGCATGAAAAGGAGAGGAAGAAGCTCCGACTTCGTGCGATCGGCTATGAGATGCAGTTGAAGGATGGGATACGGATTCCTTTGCCTTGTAAAGCCCGTTCCTGTCCTCAACCAGAGTTGGAAATCCATCGGAAGCACTAGGATTTGCAGAATCATGAAAAGGACGTGGCGATTTCGGACTATCTCTTCCACAAGTTCTTGAAGCTGCCCAATCGCTATCTTCATCGTGAGCGAGATAAGGCGATAATGAATATGGCGACCTGGGCGGGTTCGGTGACAGTCCAGCGGTTGGCCGGCGACGCATTGACGTGCCTGACGCGTCACCTAGTCGTCCTGACATTTTCGAGAATGTAGGGCTACAGTTCGTGAGTTCGTCGCGCACGGGTGGCGGAAACGGTAAAGGGAGCGAGAAGGTGAGGCTGGGGATTGTGCTAATCACTAACCACCACCACCACCACCAATATGGACCCTCAAGAGAAGTCGCGAAAGAATAAGAGGAGAGTGGATGAGAGTGAGGACGATCGTCATCACAAGAAGAAATCCAAGAAAGAGCGTCACGAGCGGCGCAGCAAGCACAAGACTGTGAAAGTTGTGGACGATGACCCAGACATGGAAGATATGTGGGTGGAGAAGGATATCAACATAGATGGAGAGAGCGTGAGCCAGAGATTTGATAATGTGCAGCGCTTGAACTGATCCAGCGTCGTAGCCTATCACAACGAACATACCTACGGCCGCTAGTTTGTCCTTGAAGTCATCAGCAAGTGAGCCACATGAAGCAGATCTGCCTTCACCAATACAGAGCGAAACAAAACTAGTTCGTGATGAATGGATGATGGTCCCAACTTCTCGCCCTGTGCTACCTCGCTCGTCACCTCCAGTAACCCACGCGACCCAACATGATTCGTTCACCGAAGGATATGGAGACGCTGAAGGAGATGGTCGTACAAGTACCGGAGAAATCAGCTTCTTCAGCAACTTGGGTACGGAACGCAAAAGAAAACAACCCAAGGACAGAATAGATCCAGAGAAGGCAATTGTTCCCACTGAGGCCATGCGCACTTTCTGACCCATTGTCTAGGAAATTACTATCAGCTCGCGTGAACTGAATAAGCAACTCGTTGATGGCAAGACGCTCGATCAATACGCAGAACCACCTTCTACAAAAAGAAATGCTCCGGGAGGACCTGGTTCGCAATGGCGAATGATGAAGCTGCGTCGCGTTTACGAAACCGCGGAAGAGGAGGGGAAATCTGTAGAGGAGGTCGCACTTGAACGCTACGGGTCTCGAGAGGCATTCGAAGAAGCCCTTGAGGAACGTCGGATATTGGACGAAAGAGCTGATAGGGCCAGACCCCAAAAGGCGAATCGAGGAAACGAACGAAAACCTGGCGGGGTCGAAACAAGGTACTCTTTTAGTGACCAAAGTAGACCTGCAAGTCAAAACTCCTTCCGACGTCCAGGCGAGAGTGGACCGTCGACGCCATCCACTTCTGCGAATCCACTCCCTAAATCCAACCCTCCAGCTAATCGACGCCTCGACTCATTACGTCTTACATCAAATGCAGCATCCCCAAGCTCCAAACAGAAAGCTTCTACCCAGAGCACTCCAGTTGCTATGACTCCGATTCCTAGCGTCATGACCCCGAACCTACGGCCGTCCGGAGTCCCCCTGGATCTCAACAAGCTTCAGGCCAAAGTGTTGAAAGCCAAGCTTATGGGTTCTCCAAACGTGGCAGAGCTGGAAAAAGAGTACGAGGAGGCCAAACAACGAAGTGAAGGAGTCTTCATTGACGAGGGAGATACGAAGTTGGAAGTCCTTCCTACGCTGGATGGTCAAGGGAGATTGTACGACGTCGGTACGGGCACACCTGACCAAGGTCCTATTCGACTCCCTGGCAATCGGCGTCAAAAAGAGAAGGTGGACATACTCTTTCGTTTTCGAGCGCCACCTCATATCTATTATAATAGCCCAGAGACCCGAAAACAGGCGAATTACTTCGTATCAACGCAGATGACGACGATATCACCCTCAGGGAAATGTTGCGACAGGAGAAATTTAGCGCGGGAATCGCCGATCAAAAGGACTTGGACCGAGCTCTCGCTCGTGCAATTACTACTGATGGCAAGTTTGAGGTCAGTTGTCTCACAGTGTGTCTTTATCTGTTGCTCATGGCAATCAGAACGATCTCGAATACATCGATGATAACGCCGAGAAACTTGGTCGCAAGAAGATGCGCACAGATGCCATGAAGAGGCAATTTGCTATCAACGGTGCACATTTAGTCCCTTCAACCGGAAAGGAAATTAACGCTTGAATGGTAGATTATGCGAAGACGCGAAAGGTCCTCGCTTCTTGCGTTCACTGTTATGGAGAAGATGACTCCCCACCCAAGGCTGCTGTCGTCGCGATGGGAACTCGTTGCTACCTCGCGTGTACAACTCAGCAGGAGCTTGTTCCAGGTCACTGTCAAATCGTTCCCATACAGCATCATCTTTGCATGCTTGAAGGTGACGATGAGCTTTGGGACGAAGTCCGCGTAAGCTACGTCCATCTCAACTCAAAGGGCGTGCTGATCCTGTTCATGGCAGAATTTCATAAAGTGCCTGATTCGTATGTTCAACGAAGAGGGGAAAGGGGTCGTATTCTATGAGACTGTCCTGAACTTCAAATGGCAGAAACATGCCTACATTGAATGCGTGCCAGTCCCCTATGGCCTATTTGAACAGCTTCCTGGTTACTTCAAGGTGCGCCTGCCGAGGCAGCTGAGGTATCACGCATGCTCACGCAAGAGTACTTTAGGAATCTATCCTTATGTCAGAAATGGAATGGTCTCAACACAAAAAGTTGATCGACTTTTCTACAAGACCAGGAGGCTTTCGACGTTCCATGGTCCCAAACCTGCCTTATTTCATGGTCCAGTTCGATTATAAAGGCGAGAAGGGTTATGGTCATGTTATCGAGGGTGTAGGCGATGGTGGTGACGCTGACGGAGCTGTTGATGAAGGAGAGAAAGGCGGAGGAGAGTTTCCTAGGTATGTCACTGACCATGTCTGACGTACCTGGAGTGGTTCTTATTAGAAGCTAGGTGGTTTGCCTCGGAAATAATCGGAAATCTTTTAGACTTGGAGCCACGATTATGGCGAAACCCCCGTTGGATGGATCGTGGTCAGAACAAGGTTCGGGTGTCGTCATTTAAAAAGAAATATGATGCATTCGACTGGACCCCAATGCTCCGCGAAAGTCGATGAAGAACGTCCTCCCAGTCAGTCTTTGATACTGGCATTATTGGGAACAAGGAAGCTTGTTTATCATCGGTGTGTAAACGCTTGGCGTTGCTCGTGACTCCTTTCATTTTCCTTGTTCTGCATCTCTGTTGTGAATATCAATGGTGGTTTGATAGTCCTTTATCATTCGCGTGAGTCATATTGTCATGAAAAACACGGAATTTGTAGGATGTCCGATTTTTTAATATAAAATTGCCTTGAGAAATATAGAAGTTGGTTTGCGTCATGATAGGGCACAGCAAGAGCCTCCATAAGAAATATGGCGCTTGTGAAGCTGGCATTACACTAGCTATTGCTTCCCATATCATGCGACGGGGAAGTTGGACAACACTGCAGGTTGGGTGCAAGGTTTGAAGACCACGCAATGATAAGTTCGGGACGGAAACCTCAACCAAGGTATGAGGTAACGCCTAGTCGTTGGGAAACAACGGTCAGATGCATAACGCGAGTGCTTTTCACTACCCACGGGCACCAACTGTCGACGCTTGTCTTTCATTGGTGGGGTGTAGGGCTTGAAGGGTAGATCTGGTCAAGAGTCGACTGTGGAAAGTTGGGACCTTATGACTCATCACAGTGAATGGTTAAAGTTGCTCGCAAAAGTCAAATGAAAACAGACAACAACCTAAAAGGAAAATGGAAAAGAAGCAGCCGAACAGCATAGAGTATTATTTTGTACAAAACTATCCAGGGAAAATTGAATGTGTGCGATTTTGGCCTGATGGTTGACAATTCTTGCTAGTCTGAGCAGATGAGCGTTGTTACCCAAGGTATATATTCTGCAAATGACGTTTGTACGGCTACCATCGAGACTAGAGGCGCGTTCCCCCAGCCTGCCTCATTCTTGTTGAACCCATGACTGCCTCGGACATAACAGCGGTATTCCTCTCAAGAATAACAAGGCAACCCCACTAGGCGACTTTGCAAATGATGAAGAACGCCAGACAAGTGGCAGAAAACAGCACCCAGCACCGGCCAGGTCTGCGGTGGGTTGTATGGACATTCCCCGCATCACATTAAGTAGCGTGGCGTCGGCTTTCACTTTATCCCCATACTTCCGGTGGCCGACAAACAGCGAGCGCACGCACATTGTCAACTCGAAGTGAGTGTAAAGTTGTGGTAGCTGCACGATAACGAATGCGAACAAGGTCATGACAGCGGTCAGGTGACTTCTGACGGGGTGATAGTCGCAGCAGCGTCCGTAGTGGTGTTGGTGAGTGTGGCTGGGGTTGCGTGCGTTTGCTGCTGCGCTGAGAGCTGCCGGCGTTGTCTGTGCACTTATGTACTCGGTGATTGATTGGTCCTGTCTATATTATATCAGCCACAGTTGGCAAGTTGGGAAACAAAGCAGGCGATACGTACATGTCTGTGCATGACCTGCTTCGCCATAGACGGTATGGGTGTTCCGATAGGGCTTGTGTGGGTGGTGGACTCTTGGGTGAGGGTGGTAGGGCCATGAGATCGAGTGTCAGCGAAAGAGAATTGGTCGGAGAGACGGATCGGTCTCGGGGCGCGTAGCTAAGGTGAGGAAGCGGGGCCATGCGCGATAGAACGAACAACCTATTTGGACACATCGGGCGCTGGTGATGGCTGATCTGGGTAGTAACGGTGGTCGAGCCTGGGGAACTCGTGACGTTCCTCTGGATGGGAGAATAGGCATAGTAGCCCGAGTGCGAACGTGTGGAACATTCCCGCTCCTCGCTCAGGCCAATCACCCGTCGTTGGTAGCTCGCCAACTGCAACTACTGCTCGCTGAGCATTGTAATCGCTGGAGTCGTCTTTGACAAGGAGGAACGAGGAGAGCGGTCAAGACGAGCGTGAGATTGCCGGCCCAGAGGAAGGGTATGGGTTCCAGAAGGCGGTGGACAAAGTTGGCGACGGGATCAGGTTCTACTCGATCATCGTAGGCGAGAGTACGAGCGTGCGAGTTGGGCCATTGTCGAGTAGTCTCCTGTAGGCTCGTGACTGGGGAACGGCCTTGTCACCGAGTGCGTTACCGGTCATTTGTCGAGCCGTTTCGCCTGCAATGGGGTGGCGTTGCAGACGATGGTGTGGGTGACGACGGGAAGTGAATGTGTCGACACAGTATGTCGTTTGCTGACTACAACTAGTCCAGGGTCGGAAGGAAGACGGCCGAGGCTGAACCACGGTTTTATGAAGTGCATCAGCCTAACATGCGTGTGAGATTTCGCCGTACGGTTGGAAGGAAGGATCGCACCACGTTCACAATGAGAATCGCCGTCCCTAGCTTGTCGAACAACTATCCAATGAACTATTGAAGGAGGGTTCTGGCGCATGACGTGGGAAAGGGTTTTGATTATATAGGAAGGATGGTCCGCTCCCCAGGGTACTGCGAAGTGTGGGCATATACGGATCGAAAGAGGGACGAGGGGCGTGCCTGTTTGGCGGCAATTGAGAAGGACGCAGAGCATTGAGCACACGGAACAGGATGTACATACCGTCTAAAATAAAATGTCAGCTCAGAGTGGAAACAAACCGACACTCCGAGGGAAGGAGTCATAACGACAGCCCGTGACTCAGTGCCACCAATCTCTTGTACAGGACAGTGCGTGGTGTATTAAATGTTGATTTGTGTTCCAGGGTATCTTGGAAGATGAAGCCGGTAGGTGAAAACCCGCGAGATTGGCTGCGTCGTCGTCGCTGGCGGCGAGGACGTAGTGGAATGGTGGCTACGGAACTTTATTCATGTGGTCATGGCATGGAATGAGGGCACCATTGAAGGCAAGGAACGTCTCGTCGCGAAGCTGAGGTGAGATACCGATGGATGACTGCTTGTGATCAGTCAGTTGAGTGCGAGGGCGGAGCGCGTGAGACGTATTCGGGAACGTGAGGGTATGTATGCTCGCTCAACAACGGGCAGGTTGCCACGAGTGACGAATGTAAGGGTAAGAGAAGACGAGTGCCTCAAGAACCGAGCTATTCACGGGTTGAAGGATAGAATCGAATGCTCAAACCTGTAAAACCATTGTAACGTGAACAATGTCGGCGACCAGAGGGCATCCAGCGAGCGAGGGCGGCTTAGGGTTTTTGGGGGGAACAACGTCGGAAATAGCCACAAAACAAAGGAAGGGGCACATGAACACCCAGCTACAAAGAAAAGGAAACAGCAAGGAAAAAATAGACGCCCAGAAACCAAAGAAAATAGGCGGGTCAACCATTACAGGCCCTCGACGCGAGCCATAGGCATAGCGCTTGACTTCGGTGGCACACACCCCCTATACTGCATCAAGAAACCTTGGACGATGCGAAGGTCAAAGTGGAGGAAGCCACTGGACTACGCTCCACGAATGAAAAAATTGCTCAAACGAGTCAGGGTCCTCGGCGTCCCACCTCGCCTTAGGGATCACATGAGGTGCATACTGAAGGGCAAAACAAAAGGCGGGTCTTTCTGGAACAAAATACCTGGATGCGCCGAAAGGGCATTCTGCTCGTTCTGCAAATTGAAGAAAAATATCGAAATTCTGGAAAGCGAACAACACATATGTTTAGACTGTGAAAACAATGTCCCTTTATATATTGAAAGAGACAAGCGTGTACTAATGTGAACGTGCGGGTAAGAGTGTTGTGGTGTTGTGGTGGAGGAGTAAAATCGAATTGGATACAGGAACTCGCAAGCGACGGGCTCATAAAAGCGTGAACCATATTACGTAATAGTAAGCGAAACTAGCCGCGAGTGAGTCCTTACATCTTCGGAAGAACTTCCTTGTTAAGCAACCCACCGGTCTCGTGACTCGTTCAATAATGATGGGATAACTTCAATAACCAAAAAGGCAGCAAATATCAAACTACATGCGCAGAATTCAATGGAAAGAAACGCTAGGGAGATGCACTTTTGAAGATTTGGGTCCATGAGGTGCCAAAGGCAATATTGTCGTCAAAGTCAAGAGCGACAGATCGATTACGGGATGTAAGGGGGATTGTCATAAGGGCAGGTGAATGCATGCTAAAACGACACTCATGGAGTACCCAGTATAGTAAACCACCCTTTGAGTCCCTGACCCAACCGTCCATATTGGGCTTTGCAAAAAATTCAGGATGGATCGGGTAACAAGAGGAAGGTCGGATGGGGGCATATGGGATGTGTGCGGTGTTGTCACAAGACCCAGAAACGATGTACCGCCCATCCGAAAAGGAAGCAATAGACTGGACCGAGTCAGTGTGCCCCTCGAAAGGCTTACCCGCTGCAGCATCAGCCTGAGCACCCCAGATTCTAATAGTGTGATCACGGGATCCGGAGATGATGTGGCGCCCATCGGATGAGTAAGCAACGGACGACACCCCGTCAGTGTGCCCCTTGAGAGGATTGCCGACCGCAGCACCAGTCTTGGCATCCCAGATTCGAATGGTGCTATCGCGGGATCCGGAGATGATGTGGAGCCCATCGGGTGAGCAAGCAACGGACTTCACCCCGTCAGTGTGCCCCTCAAGAGGATTGCCAACTGCAGCACCAGTCTTGGCATCCCAGATTCGAATGGTGCAATCGAAGGATCCGGAGATGATGTGGCGCCCATCGGGTAAGAAAGCAACGGACTCCACCCCGAAAGTGTGCCCCTCGAGAGGATTGCCAACCGCAGCACCAGTCTTGGCATCCCAGATTCGAATGGTGTGATCGTTAGATCTGGAGATGATGTGGAGCCCATCAAGTGAGTAAGCAACGGACAGCACCTCTCGAGAGTGCCCCTTGAGACGATTTCCGACCGCAGCGCCAGCCTTGGCATCCCAGATTCGAATGGTGCCATCGTCGGATCCGGAAATGATGTGGAGCCCATCGGGTGAATAAGCAACGGACGACACCATGTCAGTGTGCCCCTTGAGAGGATTGCCGACCACAGCACCAGTCTTGGCATCCCAGATTCGAATGGTGCAATCGGAGGATCCGGAGATGATGTGGCGCCCATCGGG
>WNFL01217771.1_pt1 | contig 10344 bp, 8 predicted proteins | sample 5400361 | NCBI WGS metagenome assembly WNFL01 (sample SAMN13153351, study PRJNA577476) | soil metagenome | isolation source: 40 cm soil on Douglas fir-dominated hillslope | place: USA:California | collected 2013-09-17
CGCGTGAATGAGCTCGACGATCTGACCGCGGCCAACGGCAAGGCGATTAAAGATACCGACGCGCGCGCCCAGGCTGGCATCAAGCTGGCTTCGGACAAGGCCAATGAGGCCGATCAGCACGCCATCGAGGCCGGCAACAAGGCCACCATGGCGCAGCAGAGCGCGCAGCAGGCCTCTACCCGGATCCAGACAGTCGAGACGGTGGTCGGCAACATCGACCAGTACAAGGCGTCGAACCAGACCGAGATCCGCTTCAAGCCGGGACAGACTGTCCTGAGCAAGAATGCCAAGGACGCTCTCGACGAAATGGCGAACACCGTGAAGGGCCAGCGCGGCTACATCATCGAAGTGCAGGGTTTCTCCTCCGGCAAGGGCCAGACCGCGATCTCCAACTCGCAGAAGATGGCCGAGTCGGTGGTCCGCTACATGGTGCTCAACCACGAGATTCCGGTCTACCGCATTTACCTCGTCGGCATGGGCAACGCCCCGGTCGCGGGTACGGAAGAGAACGCGAAGACCAAGCACATCAGCGGCGGGCGCGTGGAAATCAGCTTGCTGAAGAACGATCTGGAGCAACTGTCCAGCAATTCTTCCGCGCCAACAACCACGACGGACCAGCAACAGCAGCCAAAGTAGTTGCAGTCAACTCAGTTTGGGACCCAAGGGCACCCCGCCCGAGTCCCTCCCCCAGAGAAAGCCCCTCGCGCAAGCGAGGGGCTTTCTCGTGTTTGTCGGAGGAACGATGTCAGTTGTACAAACAGGAAACTCACGCGCGATGTGCCGCCGGCTTGATTCCGAGATGGTCCAGCCTGGATTGCAGAGTCGTACGTTTCAAGCCGAGGCGGGCGGCTGCGCCGTCGGGTCCGCCGAGCTTACCGTGGCACTCCCGAAGAACCTGGAGAATGCGTTCGCGCTCCTTGTCGCGGAGCTTGACGGTCCCGCCACCATTGCTTCCATCAACAACCTTTTGCAGTTCGGATAACGGCGCCTGCAAGACCGAGCCCGGAGTAAGGATGACCGATCGCTCCACAAAATTCTCCAATTCGCGGATGTTGCCGGGCCACTCCCACCGCACCAGCATTTCCATGGTTCTCGACGGAATGCTGGTGATGGACTTTTTCATTTGATGGGAGAACTTGCGGACGAAGTGTTCGGCCAGGGGCCGGATGTCCTCGCGCCGCTCGCGCAAAGGCGGGATCAGGATGGGGAAGACATTCAGACGGTAGTACAAATCACTGCGAAATTCACGCGTCTTCACACTCTGCATCAGGTCCCGGTTGGTCGCCGCCAACAGACGGAAGTCGACCTTCAAGGTCTGTGTGCCACCCAGCCGTTCGAACTCTTGATCCTGCAGCACCCGCAGCAGCTTGGGCTGCAGGCTCAGCGGAATCTCTCCGATTTCGTCCAGAAAAAGCGTGCCCCGGTCGGCCAACTCCAGGCGGCCCAGCTTCCTGGCAACCGCGCCGGTGAACGCTCCTTTCTCGTGGCCAAACAACTCGCTTTCCAGCAAGCCGTGTGGGATGGCGGCGCAATTCAGCTTGATGAAGCTGTTGCCCTCCCGCCGGCTCATCCGATGCAGGGCACGCGCCACTAACTCCTTGCCGGTACCGGTTTCGCCCAGCAGCAGCACGGTAGCGTCACTAGGAGCGACCTTGGCCACCTTTTGCATGACCTCTTTCAAGGCACTGCTGCGCCCGACAATTTCCCCGAACCCCAGTTCGGTGTCGATGGTTTCTTCGAGGTAAAGCTTTTCTTCCGCCAGCTTCTCCTTGGCCAGGCGAAGTTCTTCCGTGACCTCCTGTAGTCGGGCTACATTCTCGCGCAGGGCTTCTTCCGCTTTCTGACGGGACTCTTCCAACTTCACCTTCTCCGTGATGTCCCGCTGGATGCCCCAGGTGCGCACCAGCATCCCGTTCTCCACTGTGCCGATCATGCTGTTGAGAAAGACTTTGGGATTGCCATGAATATCGACTTCGTGGGACTCCCGATCGATCACTCGAAAGCCGTTGCGGATGAACTCCCGGCTAAGCTCGATGTTGCGCGGATCCTCCGGCGGTACCATCTCCGTCAAACGCTTGCCCACGAGCTCCTGTCCAGATGTAAACCCGTACATCGCGGCCATGGCGTCGTTGCATTCCGCCATGTAGTGGTCGTAGAGGATGTGATGAATCAGTTCGTCTTCAGGAAGGTCAACGGGAACAGGCGCGTCCATATCTTCCCGGAAGATGCCCTCTGAACTCTGAGAGACGAACATGCGGTAATTCTTTTCGCTGCGTCGCAGGGCCTCGTCCGACTGCTTGCGCCGGGTGACGTCCTGCAAGATAACCGCGATTCGATCGACTCCCGAGGGACCCTCGATGGGGAAGTACGAGGCGAACAAGTCTCTCCTGCCCCGCTTGGGATCGGCGTACCGGAGCTCGTATTTGACGACCTTACCCCGGAAACATTCATCCATCTTTTCCTTAATATTTGCCTTGAAACATCCTTCGTCCAAGAACTCCGCCACGGTATGGCCTATGACCTGCGCTCTCTCCCTGTCCCGGTAGTGCAGGAACGCACGATTAGCGATCACGTAGCGATACTCCCGGTCCACAACCACGATCATGTCCTCTACGCCTTCGACGACTCTCTCATATTCCCGCAGCCGTGCCTCAGCCTGCTTGCGCTCGGTGATGTCCCGCAGGGTTACGATCACCCCTGTTATCTCGCCCTTTGGGTTGCGCAGCGGTCCCTTTCGAGTGGAAATCCACCGTGGCTGGCCCCCCGGACTTGAAATTTTCTCGTCCGGCACGAAAGTCGTGTCCCCTTGCAGCGCCCTGTTCAGCGCCGCCAACGGATCATGCTCCTTTACCTCGAATGGAATCAGTTCCTGGTACGGCTTCCCCAGCGCTGCGCTGGCGGGAATCCCCGTCAGTTTCTCGATAGCTGGATTCCAGGCCAGGCAACGAAGGTTTTTGTCGTACACCACAACGCCCTCGCTAGCGCTGGCGATGATTTGACGATTGAGTTCGCTGGCTTCGCGCAGCAGCTTTTCTGTAAACTTTTGCACGGTAACGTCGTGGGCCAAACCGCGCACAATCGGTGTCGCCACGCCCTCGCGCCGCAGGGTGTTATGGTATTCCCAGATACGCCGTTCCCCCGAGCGCGTCATCAGGGCCAAAAGGCCACAAGCCTCACCGACACGCTTGATTTGCTCTAGATAAACATCAAAGTGCGAACGGAACTCCGGAGCCACCAACTCCCGCATGGGAATCTTCAGAATTTCTTCGACGCTGTAGCCGAGCAGCCGTGCCGGGGCGGGATTCACTGAAAGAAGCCGGCCTTCAAGATCGTGGATACACAGCAGATCCTGGCTGTGTTCGACCAGATCTTGATACCAGTCTTCGTTTTCGTGCAGAGCCCGCCGGATGGGATCGAACCCGGCGAACTTTCCTTCAGGAACGCGAAGCTTCTCTAACCCAGGGTGCAAATTCATGGCTACTCCCTGCGGACGGATAAACTGATTTGCCTGCGTGGATTCTATCTCCGGCACCGTTCTGCTCGGATCGATGGAAAGCGCGCCAAGTGGCCCCATAAGGCGACTTAAGCCCGATTCCGGCGAAGTGTAGCAGAAGTTTCGTCTGTTCGCCAGCGCACTTAGCAATGTTTCCGGGCAAACCTTTCCCATTTTGGGCCGCTGCTTGGACGCTCCCTGGTGGACTCGTGCCTTCGGCTTAGTTTCCATCCCGTGGTATTCTCCTTCGCAGCGAGTTCCCAGGCGAAGGTGGTTCAGATGAGCAGCGTGGGGCGGGCGAGAAAACGATTCTCCCTGGTCCTGATCAAGCCGTCGCACTATGACGACGATGGCTACGTTATCCAGTGGTTCCGTTCCGCAATTCCATCCAATACGCTCGCCGTGCCACCGCCTTCCTCATTTCATCGAGAAGGCTGGCCGCGCCGGAGTGGCGCGCGTGTTCATCGGCCTCGAAAGCATCAACCCCGACGCTTTGCTAGGCGCCCGAAAAAAGCAGAATAAAGTCGCCGAGAGTACCGCAAGATGCTGCTGGAGTGGAAAAAGGCAGGCGCGACGGTTTTCGCCGGATACATTATCGGATTCCCGTCGGACACGCCGGAACCAGTCCTGCGCGACATTGAGATCATCCAACGCGAACTGCCCATCGATCTGCTGGAGCCGCACTGCCTCACCCCGCTGCCCGGTTCCGAGGATCATCAAAAGCTCCACAAGGCCGGCGCCTATCTCGATCCCGATCTGAACAAATACGATCTCGAACATGTAACCACGACTCACTCCACCATGTCGCCGCAGCAATGGCACCGGCTTTATCACGATTCCTGGGCCGCGTTCTATTCTCGCGAGCATCTGGAGACTGTGATGCGTCGCTCCGTAGCCACCGACAGCAATGCCGGCAACATGACCTTTCTGCTGCTCTGGTACTACGCCATGGTGGCGCTCGAAAAAATCGACCCGCTCGAAGGCGGCTACCTGCGCCGGAAGTACCGCAAAGACCGCCGTCCCACGCTGCCGGTCGAGAGCCCGTGGGGATTTTATCCACACTACGTTTTCGATCTGTTGAATAAACATGTCAAGCTTGCGGCGTTAGTCTGGCGCTACGGCGGCTTCCGCCGCCGCCTGAAGCGCGATCCCGATGCCCGCAACTACACCGACATAGCGCTGACTCCAGTGGACGAAGATCGCTCAGACGAAATGGAACTGGTAGCGATGGGCGCCGGACCAAAGCCGCAGGTAGTGAAGATTCAGGAATCCGTTCCGCACTGAATGTTCTCGGTGACTATTGGGGACAGCCGCCCTCGGCTGTCCGCCTCGCAGCGAGGCTGCTCTTGCTCGTGTGGTGCGGGCACTCCTGCCCGCTGCCTTTGACTTTGTTCTTGCCATTGAGCTTGAGTCCCGCTGCAGTGTTTGACCCATATCTTCCCGCTCCACTAGACTCGCTCGTGGGTTTTTCCTATGAAACATATCGCTTATCTGTTGTTTTTCTCCTCTCTCTTCACCCTGACCGCCGCCGCCGACGATGACAAAGAGCACCACCACGAAGACCTGACCGCCGCCCAGCTCGGCACAGTCGCCTTCCCAGTCTCCTGCGCCCCGAATGTGCAGAAGCCCTTCGAGCGCGGCGTTGCTCTGCTCCACTCGTTCTGGTACGAAGAAGCAGAAAAAGAATTTCAGCAAATTTCATCGGAGAATCCTAACTGCGCCATGGCGCATTGGGGTATCGCCATGAGCCTGTGGCACCAGCTCTGGAACCATCCCGACGCCCAGGTGATCAATCGCGGCATGGACGAAGTTCACGAAGCGAAAACGACTGACGCCCCGGTCACTCCCCGGGAAAAAACCTACATCGCAGCCATCGCCGCCTATTACAGCGACTCCAAAAAGCTCGAACACGAAGCCCGCGCCAAAGCCTATTCCGACGCGATGAAGAAGGTCTACGAGTCTTACCCCGACGATCACGAAGCTGCGGCTTTCTATGCGCTCTCGCTGCTAGCCTCCGAGCCGCACGACGACACTACCTTTGCCAATCGCAAGCGAGCCGCCGCAATTCTGGAAAAGCTCTTCGCTACCGAGCCCGACCATCCCGGCGTAGCGCACTACCTGATCCACAGCTACGACAAGCCGCAACTCGCTCAACTCGGCTTGCCCGCCGCCCGCCGTTACTCGCAGATTGCGCCATCGGCTCCGCACGCCCTGCACATGCCTTCTCACATCTTCGCGCGCGTCGGCCTCTGGCAGGACGACATCAACTCAAACCTGGCCTCCATCGCCGCCACACGCAAAACCGCCGCCATGCACATGGGCGGGGCCGGGCACCAGTTCCACGCCATGGATTTTCTCTTCTACGCCTACATGCAAAGTGGCCGCGACGCCGACGCCAAAGCTCTTGTCGAAGAGATCCGCGCCATGCCCAACAAGCACGACGATATGTACGGCAAAGGCTTCGATCCGCATGCCGCGGCCCTGGCGCACCTCAGCGCGTTGTATCCGATCGAGATGCACGACTGGCCGAGCGCTGCGGCGCTGCCTCCAGCCGGAGTTGCGGGCACCGCGGAAGACTCGGTGATTTACTGGGCGCGGGCAATCGGGTCGGCCCATCTCCGCAAGCCAGATGATGTCCGCAAAGATCTCGCCGCGATTGAAGGCATTCACAAAAAACTGGCCGCCGAGAAATCCGAATTCGCCGACGCAGTCGAGAGTGATCGCAAAGAAGCTCAAGCCTGGCTGTCATTTGCCGAAGGCAAGGATGACGACGCCGTCGCCGCACTGCGTACGATCGCCGACAAAGAAGATTCGGTGGGCGACGAACCTGAAGGCCTCCCGGCGCGTGAAATGATCGCCGACATACTGCTCGAGGCCAAGCGTCCGCAGCAGGCACTGGCGGAATATCAGACCGACCTGAAGCTATATCCCAACCGCTTCGACGGCCTCTACGGCGCAGCCCGCGCCGCCGAAGCCGCCGGCAAGCAGAAAGACGCCACGGAATACTACGCGCTCCTGCTAAGAATCTGCGACGGATCAACGTCAAAACGGCCGGAGTTGGGTCACGCAAAGGAATTGGTGGCGCAGAAGTAGACCGGTGGTGCAGAAAGCAGTAGCGCCCGCCGGCGGTCGCGAGGGCATCTTGCCTCGCACGTTCGGGCTAGCCAGGCAATGGGCGGTCTGCGTTTTCTGAACTTTTACGCATTCGCAGCCGCCGACACCCGCGCCACATCGCTCAGAAGTTTCTCCGCTGCCTCTCCGGGATCCTGGCTGGCAAGATTCTCTTCCAAAATAACCAGCGACACGCCCGGATCGATCTCCTGCAACGTCTGCTCCAGTGATTTGCCACGCTGGGCTTGGATTCCGGCAGAAAACACTACCACCTTTGCCTTCGTTGCCTTGAGCAGGATTTGCGCGTCGTTCGCTGTTGTCGTCGTCATGGCGTTATATCCGGCGGTGCACAGCACTTCCCGCAAAAACGTGCACACATCCGTCGACGGGTAAACACAAAGCAGACGCGGCCTGGCATCCCCAGTTTTTCCCCGCGAATATCGCGAACCCAAATAGGCGGCCGTAATCGCCTCTTCAATGGTTTCGTAAGCCTCAAACTGCGCGAGCAGGCTGGTCATCTCCAGCACTTTGCGAATTCTGGGTGGCAGTCCGCTCAATTTAAGGTCTCCGCCTTTCGCCCGGGCGGCTTGCACCAGCCGGACCAGCGCTCCCAATCCGCTGCTGTCTACGAATTCGATCTCGTCGAGTTGAAGCACCACATCACCGTATTTCTCGATGGCGTCTCCAACTCGAGCGTGCAGCGTGAACACTTCATTGCCGGCCACGATTCGTCCATGACACTGCATGACCAAAACGTCGCCGACAGGACGGCTCTCTAGGCGCAACTGCATCGAGTCCCCTTAACCCTTCGACCGATAACTGGAACTACGGCAATCTCGGCGAATCTTACTTCGCTGAAGCTGCCGCGTCAATGAAGTCCAGCGGCTCCTTCGCACTAGCCCCTTCACGAGAATTTCATTTTGACAATAAGCGCGGCGGTCATCGCCATCGCTCCCAGCAGCGCGTTGTACTCGCGATGCTTCAAATACAGCTCCAAAGAAAATCCCGCCGGAACTTCTTTCTGGTTAGTTGAATGCGAAGTGAGCCGAGGAAACATCCTCGGCACCCGCCGCGCATACTCGTCAAACTCAGGAAACGTCCGCCGCAGGAATGCCTCTTCGTCGCGGATGACCGGGAGATAGATAGCAAAGAACATCAGGACGAGCGCGATGCCCACCCACCAACTGCGCGCCGCTACGGCGAATCCCACCCCCATCAACAACGATCCTAAATAGAGCGGATTGCGCGTATAAGCATAAGGCCCGGAAGTCGCGAGCGCTTCGTTCTTGCGCACATGCCCCGAAGCAAGCGCGCGAATTATAAGTCCCGGCGCAACCACAAACGTACCCAGCATCAACGAACGCCACGAAGGCCGCGCCAGCCAGAAATAAAGCAAAGCAAACAGAAATCCAAGCGGCACCCGTATCCGCCGCGCGATTTTTGACCACTCAGCCATGCATTACCCCGACTCCGTAGCGCCAAGGCGCTAGCGCATTTTCCAATTCCGACGCCGGACCAACCCGGCCATCTCATCCCTCATCCAGCGTCGTCCAACAATTTGTTAGCCGCCGCGATCACCGCCTCACTCCCAATCGCCAACATTCCCTCGTCCGCCTCCGCACGCCGCGCATGCGATGTAACGCTGTCCTCACTGCGCAGCACAATACTCCGCGTCCCATAAGGCCCATTGCGCGCCGGATCGGTCGGCCCATAAATCGCCACCACCGGAACCCGCAACGCCGCCGCCAGATGCAGCGGCCCGGTATCGCCACCGACGAACAGCCGGGCACGTCGCGTCAGCGCAATCAACTTGGTAAGCGAACAACTCATCGCCCGAACTGCCCCGCTGCCAGCAGTCTCCGCAACGCGAACCAACTCCTCTTCCCCCGGCCCATAGTTGAGAATCGACCGCACACCCTCATCCGCCAACTTGCGCGCAACTTCGCCATACCGCTCCGCCGGCCATCGCTTCGCGCCCCACCCAGCTCCCGGATTCAGAATCACAAAGTCGCCGATGCCATATTCGGCAAGCAGTTGCTCCACGCGCGCCTCGGTCGCGGCATCATAAGGAAAGTCGCGAGAAACATCTGCCGGTACGGTTTCCTTCGGACACTCGCACAGCCCTTGCGAGACGGAAAGATTTTGCTCAATCACATGCCGCCCTTGCGGAACGACTTTCCGCGTGTACCACAAGCTGGCAGGGGACTCTCGAGGCTCAGCCGCGCCATACACCTCTCGCGCCCCCGACAATCGCGCCAGCACTGCCGACCGCATCGCTCCCTGAAGATCGACAGCCACGTCGTAGTGTGCGTCCCGCACGTCGTTCCATACTGTGGCGACGCGCTGCAGGGTTGACAGAGAAAACAAAGATCTCCCCCACGCCTTCAAATTCACCGTGTGTACTTCATCCACCAGCGGTCGCAACGCCGACCGTCCACCACGCCGGGGAGATCCATGCGCACACAGCAGTTCAGCCCACCGCTCCTCAATCAGCCAGCCGATGTGGGCCTGCGGGAACGCCTCCCGCAGCGCATGAACCGCCGGCAGCGTATGGATCACATCTCCCATGGCGCTGAGCCGAACAACCAACAGCCGCTTAACTTCTCTTTTGGAAGTAATATCAAGACTCGCCGGCTCGAAACTCACGGCTGCCTCGGCCCGAGCCGCGAGCGAATGATCTCGCTGGTGGAATGGTCTTTCGGATCGCCAACGATCGCCACGCGACCGCCATATTCCGCCACGGCATCGCACTCCGGAACCGAGTCGGCGGTATAGTCGGTGCCCTTGGCCTGGATGTCCGGACGAATCTCGTGAATCAAGGCGCGGACATCAAGCTCCGGGAAAATGACGACCGCATCCACGTCGGCAAGCGCGGCAACAATCTCGGCACGTTCCTCCGCCGGCATCAGCGGACGCCGCTCGCCCTTAAGCGCCCGCACCGATTCGTCGGAATTTATGCCCACAACCAGCTTCCCGCCCAACTCCTTCGCGCCCTGCAGGTAACGAACGTGGCCCACATGCAGCAAGTCAAAGTTGCCGTTCCCCAGAATAATGCGCTCTCCAGCGCGCCGCCATTGCTCCACGCGCTCGCGGAGTTGCTCGCGTCCAAGAATTTTGTCCTTACTCATCGTTATGTTTTCCAGCAGCGGCTCGGGGCAAGGCACCTTTCGATCAATGAGCTCTCGTCGAGGGCGGAGCCTGCTCAATCGCGCGCAACAGTTCCTCGCGAGAAACGGTGGCCGTACCCCGTTTCATCACCACAATTCCGCCCGCATAGTTGGCCAACTGCGCTGCCTCTTCCGTGCTGGCCCCCGCGGCCAGAGCTGCGCTGAACGCCGCGATCACGGTGTCGCCCGCGCCGGTCACATCGGCAACTTCGTCCGACCCAAAAATTGGAATGTCGACTGGTTCCTGCCCCCGATCGAATGCGACCATACCGTCGCGCCCCCGCGTGATCAGCAGCGATTGCAAATTCATTCTCCTCCCAATCCTGCCCAATGCGCACGCCCAGCGCCGCTTCTACCTCGGGCTCATTCGGAGTGGCCGCAGTGGCGCCGGAATATTCCAGCAGCCGGTATCGAGAATCGAGAATCAGCGGCACCGGTACAACTCTTCGCCGTCCCGCCTGGCGCAGCGCATTGACAATCGCCGGACTCGCCGACCCATAGCCATAGTCAGAAACCAGCAGCGCATCCGAAGCGCGCAAATACTCTCGCGCCGCCAGAAACAATTCCCGCGTC
>WNFL01205350.1_pt1 | contig 10343 bp, 8 predicted proteins | sample 5400361 | NCBI WGS metagenome assembly WNFL01 (sample SAMN13153351, study PRJNA577476) | soil metagenome | isolation source: 40 cm soil on Douglas fir-dominated hillslope | place: USA:California | collected 2013-09-17
TGCGTGTGGATCTCACCCTTGCCCCAGGGTGTCTCGACCGCGAAGGCGAGACCACTGGTGCTCGCGGCGAGGCGCGTGCCGACGATGTCTGCGGCCCCGAAGCCGTAGGTAAGTATCTTGCGGCCGTGGCCGCGCGCCGTGTCGATCAGGCTCTGACCGAAAGGATCGTCGGCGTTGATCACGCCGACGCGCAGGCCCGGCCAGGCGAAGAGCTTGGCTTTCGCCGCGCCGTAGGCGGCCATCGTTCCGTGGTAATCGAGATGATCGCGCGAAAGGTTGGTGAACAGTGCGACGTCGAAGGCAACGCCGTTGACGCGTCCCTGATCGAGCCCGTGCGAAGAGACCTCCATCGCCACCGCCTGCGCGCCGGTGGCCGCGAATCCGCGCAGCGTTTCATGGAGAAGAGCGGCATCCGCCGTCGTATTGGAGGCGTCCTCGAGCGCGCCCCACAGCCCGTTGCCGAGCGTCCCAAGCACTGCGGCGCGGCGGCCGGAGGCGTTGAGACCCGCCGCGATCCAATGCGCGCACGAAGTTTTCCCGTTGGTGCCCGTGACGCCGACCATCCACAGCTCGCGCGATGGATGCCCGTAGACCACGTCCGCAATCGCGCCGAGGCGCGCCTTCAGATCTTCGATCGGCAAGTGCGGAACCTTCCATTCACGATTCCACACGAACCCTTGCACGTCCCAGAGAATCGCGCCGGCGCCGCGCGCGATCGCATCGGGGATGAACGCGCGGCCATCCTGACGCGTGCCCCGATACGCGGCGAACGCGTCGCCCGGACGCACCTGCCTGCTATCGGAGGTGATGCGCGCGATCGGCACCGCGAGCTTGGCGAGCAGCGCGGCGACGTCCGCGTCGGGCGCGGCGATTTCCGTGATCACGTTTCCTCGCGCACTTCGCTGCCCTCGGGGGGCAGGAGAACGTTGCTGATCGGCGCATCCGGGGGCACGCCGAGCAGCCGCAGCGCAGTGCCCATCACGCTGCTGAAAACGGGGGCAGCGACACTGCCGCCGTAGTACTGACCACCGGACGGCTCGTCGATCATGACGGCAATGACGAGTCGCGGATTCGAGACCGGCGCGAAGCCGACGAAGGAGGACACGTACTTGTTGGCATACGCGCCGTCTTCGAGCTTGTGTGCGGTCCCGGTCTTCCCGCCGACGCGGTAGCCCGCGACTTGCGCCTTCGGCGCTGTGCCGCCCGGCAGGACGACCATCTCCAGCATGTGCCGCACTTCGCGCGCGGTGTCGGGTTTGAGCACGGGGCGGCCTGCGACCGGGCCCGCTTCCTTGAACAGGGTCACCGGTTTCAGCTCGCCGTCGGTCGCGAACACCGTGTAGGCGCGCGCGAGTTGTACCAGGTTGACCGAGAGCCCGTGACCGTAGGCCATCGTCGCCTGCTCGATCGGGCGCCAGCTCCTGGCGGGACGCAGCCGCCCCGCCACCTCGCCCGGAAAGCCGGTTTTCGGCGGCGAGCCGAACCCCGCGCCCGAGAGTGCCGCCCACATGGTTTCGGGAGGCAGCGAGAGCGCGATCTTAGCGGCACCGACGTTCGATGATTTCTGCACCACCTGCTCCACCGTCAGGGAACCCTCGCGGTGCGCGTCGTGGATCGTCTTGTTGCCGATGGTCAACGTGCCCGGCGCGGTGTCGACGATCGTCGTCGGCTGGACCTTGCCAGCGTCGAGGGCGGCGGCGATCGTGAACGGCTTCATGGTCGAGCCGGGCTCGAAAGTGTCGGTGAGCGCGCGGTTGCGCATCCGTTCGCGTGCGGCGTGGCTGCGATTGTTCGGGTTGTACGACGGCCAGTTGGCGAGGGCGAGAATTTCGCCGGTCCGCGTGTCGAGGATGACCAGGCCGCCGGCTTTGGCCTTGTTTGCCTCGACGGCGGCCTTGAGCTCCCGGAACGCCAGATATTGCAGACGGCTGTCGATCGAGAGCGCGAGATCGCGGCCTTCCTGCGGCGCGCGAATCGCCTCGACGTCTTCGACCACTTCACCGCGCCGGTTGATGATGACGCGACGGCTTCCGGGCACCCCGCCGAGCCACGACTGCTGCGCGAGCTCGATGCCCTCCTGGCCGACGTCGCCATCGCCGGTAAAACCGAGGATGTGCCCGATCACCTCGCCGGCCGGATAGTAGCGGCGGTACTGGTCGTCGTCGTGGATACCCTTGATGCCCAGCGCCGCGACGCGCGCGGCGACTTCGGGTGGGACCGATTTCTTCAGATACACGAATTCCTCGCCGCCGCCGAGCTTTGCTGCGAGCGCATCGGGCGTGAGCTCGAGCGCCGCCGCCAGAGCCCGGAGCCGCTCCGGTGTGGCCTCGACCTTGTCCGGCCACGCCCAGATCGCCTTCACCGGCGTGCTGATTCGTCCGCGGTGGGCGGGCACCTCGAGGTCGCGGCTGTAGCGCGACGATCCCTGCTCCTGCAGAAAGTGCTTGTCGATGCGCTGCAGGTAAAGCGAGCGCCCCGCCAGGAGCGCGAAGAGAATGAGCAGGCCGCCGAAGACCAGCGGGGCGCGAAGCGGCGGGAGCCTCGGCGCCGGCGCCTGCCGGGCTGCGCTTACGGTGCTCACCGCGGGCGTCCTTCGATCACCTGCACGCGGCCGGGGCCAGGAAGCTGCATCTTGAGCTGCTCCCGCGCGATTTTCTCCACGCGGGCGGGCATCGCCCAGGTGCTCTGCTCGAGCTGCAGCTGGCCGTACTCGACCTCAAAGCCACGCGAGAGCGACTGCGCTCGCTCGATCTCGACGAAAAGCCCGCGCGCCTGGTGGCGTGAGGTGACCAGCGACAGCGCGCAGGCGATCAGCGCGGCCAGAAGCAGGAGATTGAGCTTCACCATGCGGCGAGCGTTCCTTCTGTGCGCTCCGCCACGCGCAAGTGGGCGCTGCGGGCTCGCGGATTCGCGGAGATTTCAGCATCGCCCGGCCGGATTGCGCGACCGATCAACTTGAGCGGCGGCAGAGGTAGCGTTCGCGTCGCGATGGCCAGCCGCGCGAGCCGCACATCGCCGCCATATGCCAGCGCGTGACGACGAAAGAACTGCTTCACGGACCTGTCCTCGAGCGAGTGGAAACTGATGATCGCGAGCCGCCCGCCGAGCGCGAGCCGGGGCAGAACTCGCTCGAGGGCTAGCGACAATTCCGTGAGCTCCTGATTGACGTGAATCCGTAGAGCCTGGAATGTCCGCGTGGCCGGATCCTGACTCCGATCACCCCGCCCGCGCGTGCCGACGGCTTTTGCCACGATCGCGGCCAGTTGCCCCGTCCGTACGATGGGTTCGTGCGCGCGAGCCGCAATAATCGCTCTTGCAATCTGTTGAGCAAACCGTTCTTCACCATAGTCCGCGATCACTCCCGTGAGTTCACGTTCGTTGACGCCGGCGAGCCATTCCGCAGCGGTCTGCCCGCGAGTCGGATCCATGCGCATGTCGAGCGGTCCGTCGGCGCGAAGCGAGAACCCGCGCGCGGGTTCGTCGATTTGAGGCGAAGAGATGCCAAGGTCGAGCAGCACGCCGTCGACCGAACCGATGCCCTCGGCATCCAGGAGCTCCGGCAGTTCGGAGAACCAGGCATGGCGAAAGCGGAAGCGCTCATCGTGGAAGGCAGCCGCGGCGGCCTGCGCGGCGGGATCACGGTCGAGCGCGACGAGACGGCCGCGCGCCCCGAGCCACTCGAGGATCCTGCGGCTGTGCCCACCGCGGCCGAAGGTGGCGTCGACGTAGGTCCCGCCACCGCTTCTTCGAGAAGGACCGGGACATGGCCGCCATCGGGCATCAGAGCGAGAAGCCGTCCAGCTCGGGCGGCAATCCGCCGGCGGGAAACGCCAGCGACAGTTCGGTGCGCTCGAGCCATTTCTGCTCGTCCCACAGCTCGAACTTGTTGCCCTGCCCCACCAGCACGACGCGTTTGTCGAGTGTTGCGTACTGACGCAGCGCGGGGGGCACCAGAATGCGGCCGGCGCCGTCGAGCACGACATCGTCGGCGTGACCGACGAGCAGCCGCTGCAACGCGCGGGTCTTTTCGTTGAAGCTCGATAGCGCCATCAAGCGCTGCTGGATCGGCTCCCAGGACAGGAGTGGATAGAGCAAAAGGCAGTGGCTCGGATCGACGGTAAGGACCAGGCGCCCGTCGGCTTGTTGCCCTAATACCTCGCGGTGCTTGGCAGGGATGGCCAGCCGGCCCTTATTGTCCAGCGCGAGATGGGTGACCCCTCGAAACACCGCTCGCCCTCCTCAAGACGCCTCCCTGCGGCTGGCGCCCACTTTAACCCACTTTTTCCCACCGAGCGCCACTATAAGTGAATGCGAGAGGTTAGGTCAACAGAATTGCGGCTTCTGAACAAAGACTTAGCTACCCTTGTTGCAGAATGTATAAATCCCGCGAAGAAATAGAGGGTTATGAGGCTTAATCAAAGTGAATCCTAGGCCAATCGCACATTCACGGCCGCTCTGTGCTCCACAACCCTTTTAAGGACCGTGAACCGCTTATGCCAGAAGCATCCGACTCATGGTTTTGAGGCAGCGGCCGGAGGTATGCGTCAACAGTCCTCGGAAGCCGCACAAGTGCAGGACCGATCCAGTTCGGTCTGCTGCCGCCGCGCGCAAGCGATGGAGATGGCCGCGACCCTCGCTCCGTACTCCCGGCACCGAAGGCTGCCGACTTCAAGGCGTTGCAAACGGCGCATCGGGAGATCAGACGGCGGCCGCCATAGTCGATGCCAACGTAGCGTGCGACCGAGTCGATCGGTCAAGGTGTCGAACCGCACCTCATGGCCATTGCGGCTTGCGTGCCCGGGCCCTCGCGACGTCTCGCCAGCGGATTGTCTGGCTCCCTGACTGACACTACACTCTCGCGCGTGCCAGCCGTCACCAAATCGGAGGGTGACCAAGTGCCATGGCAGCACGTTGCCGTGCTGTTCGTGCTGACGACGATCTACGCTGGCTCGTACGCTTTCTCTCTGGCGATCCCTGATTCGACAAGAGACATCTACACGGCGTATCGGATCAGCGTCGGGCAGGACTTTCCTCTCGAGGGTCCCGTGCTGGGCGAAGCAATCCACGGCGGTCCCGCGTGGTTCTACCTGCTCGCCATTCCGCTTATTTTTCACAAGTCCTGGCTCGCCGTGGCGCTATTCGTGGGCGTCATCGCCGGGTTGAAATTCATCCTCGCCTACGTTTGCGGCAGCCGTCTTGTCGATCAGCGGTTCGGATTGATCTGGGCACTGGCGCTCGCGATGCCGGGATGGCCGACGATCCAGCAGGTCGCCTTCACCAACGTCAACGTCGTCGAAACGTGTGTCCTGGCGACGCTGTACTTCGGGATCAGGGTCTGGGAGCGGGCGACGATCGCATGGGTATTCGCACTCGGTCTCGCCTGCGGCCTCGCGTTCCACGCTCACCCCACCACCGCGCCTGTCGTCCCGCTGTCGCTCGGCGTCGCACTGATCGCGCCCCCGCGACATCGCCGCGCAAGTGTCATTCTCGTTTTTTCCGCTGCGTGCCTCGCGCCGTTCATGCCCTATGTGGTGAGTCAGGTTCGAAACGACTTTCCCGACTTTCGGACCGGTGTGGCCTACGTCGCCACGAGCGTCGACTTCCGCAACGTCGTCAATGTAGTCGGCATTATTCGTTCGGTTCTGTTCGATGGGCCGCTGTTGATCGCCCGGGACGTCATCGGCATCGGGCAGTCGCTGTTGCCGTATGCGGAAGCGGGACTGATGGTCTTCGTGATTGCTGCGTTGATCGCCGCGATCCTCAGCGCCCATGCCGCGGGAAGCGCGAGAATGCTCTGGCTCACTGCCGGCACTGTGGCTATCTTCGCGGTGGTGGCTACCTGTCTCCGCGCCGCGACTCCGGCCTACTTCGTTTACGCCTTGACGCCCTCGGCCGCAGCGCTCGTTGCCCTCGGCGTGCGCGCGTTCGCCCGGAATCCTCTTGGTTCCTGGATACTCTACGGATCAACGGCAGTCGTTATTTTCCTGCAAGCTCTCGTCGTGGAGAGGATCGCGGCGCAGACAACTCAGGGCGTAGGCACCCTGCCGGGTGTGGGCGACCTGTCCGCGGGTCTGGCGTCCGAGCCGTCCACGAACGTGTGGTTTCCGTCGCTCGGTCACGACGATAGCGGGAGCGTCTTGTGCCGATCCGGAGACCGGGTCGCCGTCCATGGACCGATGGCGTTTCTCGTCGACGTGAACGTCGGCGTCGATACGCTGATCCGGTGCGGTCGCATTCCCGACGTGCAGCTCAGCGGAATGGGTGAGGCCGGTCGGATGCATTGGGTGGGCATGCCGAGGATCTTCTGGACGAAGGCCGATCTGATACCCCGGTGCTGGATCGGTTCGCTGGGCGTGGCGAGCGCGACGAGCGTCGTCGCCCCAACCGCCACCGCGCGACCCTTTCTTCAAGCGCCGTCCGGCGAGCGCACCCTGAGTTTCGACACGCGCGGGCGACAGGCGCTGGTTTTGACAAACGTCATTCACTGGTATATGCCTTGGCAGGTCCTGTCGGTGAAGGTCGATGGGCGCGAGATCCCGCCGACCGTGAGTACTTCAGTCTCCCGTCTCTATGCGCTTGCGGAGGCGCCAGAGATCGAGCTCCATCGATGGGACGTGCGCTTCGCGGCTCCGGACCCCGACAAGATCGATGTCATCACCATCGGTCCGTCGGCGCGCACGGTGAGCGATCTCCCGTCATGTGTTGACGCAGGATGACGCCGATGGACGTACAAAGCCGCCAGGCCGCCCCCAGGTTGTTGTCGCTGGTGATTCCGCTCTACAACGAGCAGGCGGTCATCGGCCCTTTTCACGCGCGCCTCGCGGCCGTGCTCGATCGGCTCGAGTCACCGGCCGAGATCGTGTACGTCAACGACGGCAGCACCGACCGCAGCCTGTCGCTGCTGCTGGATCTGCGTCAAGGCGACCCGCGTATCGCCATCGTCGATCTGAGTCGAAACTTCGGCAAGGAGTTGGCGCTGACCGCCGGCCTCGACCACGCGCTCGGCGATGCGGTTGTCATCATCGATGCAGACCTCCAGGATCCACCGGAGCTTATCCCCGAGCTGCTGAAGGGATGGGAACAAGGTTATGACGTCGTCTGTGCGCGGCGGATCGCACGCGAAGGCGACACGTGGCTCAAGCGCCTGACCGCGGCGGCGTTCTATCGCCTGCTCGAACGTTCCACACGGACGCAGGTTCCGCGCGATACGGGCGACTTCCGCCTGCTGAGTCGTCGCGCGGTCGACGCCGCCAAGTCGCTGCGCGAACAGCACCGCTTCATGAAAGGACTGCTGGCATGGATCGGGTTTCCGCAGCTCTCCGTTCCTTACCGGCGGGAGCCCCGCTACGCGGGGCGGAGCAAGTTGAGCTACTGGAAACTGTGGAACCTGGCTATCGAAGGATTGACCTCGTTCACGATCGCGCCGCTGAAGTTCGCAAGCTATCTGGGCGCCGCAGTAGCGCTCTTGTCGTTTGCGTACGCGGCGGTGATCATCTACAAGACCCTCGCCTATGGGAATCCGGTGAGCGGCTATCCGTCGCTGATGGTGACGATCCTTTTCCTCGGCGGCGTGCAACTGTTGTCGCTCGGAGTAATCGGCGAGTACCTGGGGCGGATATTCAACGAGACGAAGCACAGGCCCCTGTACCTCGTGAACCGTTATCTGCCCGCGACGGAACCACAGCCGGGCAGGTCGGCGCTCATCGAGTGAGGATCGCCGGGAAGGATCGAGTGGCGCGCCCGACAGGAATCGAACCTGTGACCTTTGGCTTCGGAAACCAACACTCTATCCAACTGAGCTACGGGCGCACGCGTCGCGATTTTACCCTGCGGGTCCGAGGAGCGTCCACCGAGCTTCTCCCCGTTCGATGTCGCACGCTATAATCCGCGCTTTGTTTCGCGACCCGAGCGCGGCCTCAATCCTTGTGCAGGCTGCGCGGATAGCGCGATGAGCGACGAGCACAGTTCATTCATCAAGACACCGAAGCAGCTGATCGTGGTTGTGGTGCTGGCCTTCGCGGTGCCGATCGCGCTCATCGTGCTGCTCTCGCAGCTCATCATGGGCGTGAGACCGGGGGCGACTGAAGACACCGAGACCGGTGTGCTCAACCGCATCAAGCCGGTCGGCGAGGTGACCCTTGCCGAGGCCAACGCGCCCAAGGGCAACATGAGCGGCGAGCAGGTCTACCAGGCCGTGTGCAAGACCTGCCACGAGGCCGGCCTCGCAGGCGCACCCAAGTCCGGCGACAAAGTCGCCTGGGGCCCACGCATCAAGCAGGGCATCGATCAGCTCTACGCGCGCGCCCTTAACGGCACCGACAAGGGCATGCCGGCGAAGGGCGGCAATCCGGATCTCACCGAGGTTGAAGTCCAGCGCGGCGTCGTGTACATGGCCAATCGCTCGGGCGCGAGCTTCAAGGAGCCTCCTGCACCGGCAGCGCCGGCATCGGTTGCCGCACCCAGTGGCCCGCCTGCGGCCGCTGCCGCGCGGACGCCCGCAGGAGTGCCGCCGGCGCCTGCCGCGGCCGCTGCGAAGCCTGGCGCACCGCTCGACGCGACGACCGGTCCCGCGCTGATGCAAAAGGATGGGTGCGCCGCATGTCACGCCGTCGACAAGAAGATCGTCGGTCCGTCGTACCAGGAGGTCGCCGCGAAGTACAAGAGCGACAAGGATGCGTCCGCGAAGCTAGCGCAGAAGGTGAAGACGGGCGGCGCCGGGATATGGGGGCAGGTTCCGATGCCGCCCAATGCCGCCATTTCCGATGACGACATCAAAGCGCTGGTGGCCTGGATCCTGACGCTCAAGCAATAGGCGCCGGCGGCGCGCCCCAACTCATCCGCCTTGTCCGCCTCGTGATCAGCGCTCGGGCTCTTCATCGGTCACTCTTCGCTCGATGAGTCACTACGTCGTCGGCGACATTCAGGGCTGCTATTCCGAATTCCGGCAGCTTCTGGACGCGATCGCATTCGAACCGGCGCGCGACCGGCTCTGGCTTGTGGGCGATCTGGTCAACCGCGGTCCCGATTCGCTGTCGGTGTTGCGGACGGTGAAGTCGTTGGGCGCCGCCGCGACGATCGTGCTCGGCAACCACGACTTTCACCTGCTGATCGTCGCGGCCGGCCACCGGCGAGCGCACCGGCACGACACGCTCTCGGCAGTCCTCGACGCCCCGGACCGAGACGAATTGCTCGATTGGTTGCGCCGGCGTCCGCTGGTCGTCCGTGAAGGCGAGCGCATGATGGTGCACGCGGGCCTGCTTCCTTCATGGACCCCGGCCGACGCCATGATGTTCTCGCGCGAGGTGGAGGCCGTCCTCGCCTCTTCAGCGCACGACGAATTCCTGCGTGAGCTCTACGGCGACCGACCCGCGCGGTGGGACGATGGCCTCGCCGGCATCGACCGCCTGCGGGTGATCGTCAATGCCTGCACGCGTTTGCGCTTCTGTGCCGAGGACGGGACGATGGAATTCGCGGAAAAGCGCGGGCCCGCTCATGCTCCGCGCGGATTCGCGCCCTGGTTCGAGCATCCGACGCGAAAATCCGCGGGCACGACGATTTTCTGCGGGCACTGGTCCACGCTCGATCTGATGATCGCGCCGAACGTCCTGATGCTCGACTCCGGCTGCGTGTGGGGAGGCCCGCTCACCGCGGTGAGGCTCGACGACGATCGTGTATTTCAGGTCCCGAGCCGCGTGGCGATTGCTCCAAAGCCCGACGGATGATCGCCTCGGCCTGGCGCGAAAGCTCTCCGCGATGCCTCGCATGCGCCGCGAGCTTCGGACCAAACGTAAGCTCGACCACGAGGCGGCGTTCTCCCAGCACGCGCCAGAACGAATCGAGGAACGTCGTTTCGCCCACATAGGCCGGCGCGTCGTTGTGAATGCCGCCGGGCCCGAGGTAACGGATTGCAACCGGCTGCAGGTGGCCTTTGGCGTCGACGATCGGCTGCAGCAGCGAGCTGCGAAACGGTAGCACGCTCCTGCCGTCAGTCGTCGTGCCCTCGGGAAAGATGGCGATCGTATCGCCCGCGACCAGGGCGTCGCGCGCCTGCTCGTTGATGCGGTGCGCGTCCCGGCGGCGACCGCGGTCGAGAAACAGCGTTCCACATCCGGCGACCAGGTGGCCGAGCACCGGCCATCGCCTGACTTCGGCCTTGGCGATGAACCGCGATGGCCGAACCGCATGGAGAACAAAGATATCGAGCCACGATATGTGGTTGGCGACGATGAGGAGATTGCCTGGCAGACCTCTTTCGGGTAGTCCGTCGATGCGTGTGCTGACGCGAAGCATCCGCAGGAGCTGCCTGCTCCAGCGGCGGATCAATGCGTAGCGTCCCGGCATCC
>WNFL01403370.1_pt5 | contig 10343 bp, 10 predicted proteins | sample 5400361 | NCBI WGS metagenome assembly WNFL01 (sample SAMN13153351, study PRJNA577476) | soil metagenome | isolation source: 40 cm soil on Douglas fir-dominated hillslope | place: USA:California | collected 2013-09-17
AGCCCGCCGCGAGGATCCATCTATTCCAGCGCGTCTTTCTGATCTGATCGCCCGGCCTCTCCTTCTTCCTTTTTGTTCAGGCGTCCTACGGTCGATAGCCGGAGCGGCGTCTATCGCGGCGTCCGGCTGTTTTTTTCATTGCGGCGAAAAAATGTGCGGCATATACGGATATCTGTCCTTCAAAGAGCCCGTCACGCCCGAGATCCTCGGGCGCATGGGGGCGGCTCTACGGCACAGGGGCCCCGACGACGAGGGCGAATGGATCGCGCATTCCGAGGAGGTGTCGATCGGGCTCGGGCACAAGAGGCTCAGCATCATCGACCTCTCGGCCGCCGCCCGGGAGCCCATGTCGAACGAGGACGAAAGCATCTGGCTCACCTACAACGGCGAGATTTACAACTTTCGCGAGCTCCGGAGCGGGCTGCTGAAAAAGGGGCACACGTTCAAGTCCCAGTCCGACGGCGAGGTCGTCGTCCACCTGTACGAAGAGATGGGAGTGGGATGCCTGGAGAAGCTCCGGGGGATGTTCGCGTTCGCGCTGTGGGACCGGGGTAAAAATTCGCTCTTTCTCGCGCGCGACCGGATGGGCAAAAAGCCGCTGCACTACGCGCGCTTCGACGGCGGGTTCGCCTTCGCCTCGGAGATCAAAGCGCTGCTCCGGCATCCCGGCGTCGGCCGGACGATAGACTTGAGCTCCCTCGGCAAATACCTGACGCTGGAATACGTGCCGGCCCCTCATACGATTTACGAGTCGATCAAAAAACTCGAGCCGGGCCACTACCTGCTGGGCCAAAACGGCGCTTTCGCGGCTCGAAAGTACTGGGACCTGCCGCTGGCCGACTACCCGATCGGCTTCAAGACCGAGGACGAATACGCCGAGGAGCTCAGGGCCATTCTCGAGCGAGCGGTCAGGACGAGACTCGCCGCCGACGTTCCGGTCGGCGTTTTCTTAAGCGGCGGCATCGATTCCGGTCTCGTGGCCGCGTTCGCCGCCAGGGCGGACCGGAAGATCGAGTGCTTCACGATCGGCTTCGACGAAAAGTCGTTCGACGAAAGCGGTCACGCAAACTCGGTCGCCCGGGCGCTCCAATTGAACCACCGCCTGAAGGTGTTCAACACCGGCGAGATGCTGGCCAACCTGGACCGGCTCCCCGATTTCCTCGACGAGCCGCTCGCGGACGCCTCCATTTTGCCCTTCTATCTGCTTTCCCGGGTCGCCTCCGAAAGCTTGAAGGTCGCGCTGAGCGGCGACGGCGGCGACGAGCTGTTCGCCGGCTATCCCACCTACCAGGCCCACCGCATCGTCACGTATTACGACTCGCTCCCCGAGGCGTGGAAGCGCGCGATCAAATTTATCGCGGCCCGCCTGCCCGTCTCGCACAACAACGTCAGCACGGAGTTCAAGATCAAGCAGTTTTTGCGCGGCGCCGGAGTCTCCTCCGAGATCCGCTTCTTTATCTGGATGGGCAGTTTCACCGAGGGCGAAAAAAAAGAGCTTTTAAGCGCCGAGCTGCGGGCCGCGCTAACGCGCGACGACACCTACGAGGATATCTTCGCTTACGTTCGGAAGAGCGGGCTCAACAAGGACCTGGAAAGAATCCTCTACCTCTCGGCGAAGCTCTACCTGCAGGACGACATCCTGGTCAAGGTCGATCGCGCCGCGATGGCCAACGGCCTGGAGGTGAGATGCCCCCTGCTGGACCAGGAGGTCGTCGAGTTCGCCTCCAGGCTGCCCATGCAATACAAGCTCCGCGGCTTGCAGACCAAGTATCTCCTGAAAAAGGCGGCCGCGGGAATATTGCCGGACTCCATCATCCATCAAAAGAAAAAAGGCTTCGGAGTCCCGATCTCCAAATGGCTCGCCGGCGAGCTCAAGGATTATATGCTCGACCATTTGAGCGAGCAAAAAATCAAGCGCCAGGGATTTTTTAATTATCCCTACGTCAAAAGGCTCATCGACGACCACCTGGCAAAAAGAAAAGACAACCGCAAGCTCCTCTGGACGCTGCTGATATTTCAGGCCTGGCATGAGAGAGCCGTCTAAAATTCCGGCCCAAGCGCGAGGCGGCGGGGAGATTCTATGGGCCGGCGCCTTCGCCGTCCTCTGCTGGTTTGTGCTGTTCCACGGCCTCGGCGCGCCGGCGCTGATGGAGCCCGACGAAGGGCGGAACGCGGAAGTCGCGCGCGAGGTTCTGGCGCTCGGTGATTGGGTCACGCCCCATTATGATTTCATCCCCTATCTGGACAAGCCCATCGCCTTCTTCTGGCTCGTCGCCGGGGCGTACCGGCTCTTCGGCGTCTCGGAGCTTTCCGCCCGTCTGCCCGCCGCGCTCGCGGCGCTCGGCTCGGTCCTGCTGGCGTATCATCTCGCGCGAACGTCGATGGGACCCCGGGCGGGGCCATGGAGCGGCCTGGTGCTGCTCACGAGCCCCGCCGTCATGGCTTTCTCGCGCGCCACGATTTTCGATATGCCGCTCGCCTTTTTCATCACCCTCGCCCTCTGGAGCTTCCGGCGCGGCGAAGCGGCGCGCGGGACGCGGAAGCGGCTTTTTTTCCTCCTCATGTGGGTCGCGATGGCCGCGGCGACGCTGATGAAGGGCCCCATCGGAATCGTCATTCCGGGAATGGTGATCGCTTTCTACCTGCTGGTCACCCGGCGGTGGTCGATGCTCGGCGCGATGGAGCCGGCGCTCGGCCCGGCGATTTTCCTGGTGATCGCCGCGCCCTGGTACCTGTGGGCCGAGGCGCGGAATCCGGGATATCTGAAATATTTTCTCTTCGAGGAAAATTTTCTCCGCTACCTGACGCCGCACTTCAACCGCGGCCAGCCCTGGCATTACTACGCGCTGGTCCTGGCGGTCGGTTTTTTTCCCTGGAGCGCGCTGATCTATCTGCCCTTCAAGGGAATCGCGGCGGCGGCCAAAGACGACGGCAGGCTCTTTCTGCTGCTCTGGGCCGCCCTGCCGGTTTTGTTTTTCAGCTTTTCCCTGGCGAAGCAGCCGGGATATATCCTCCCGGTCTTCCCGCCGCTGGCCATCCTGACCGGGGACGCGATCGCGCGCGCGCTGGAATCCTCTTCCTACCGGACGCGGCTACCGCTGATGGTCCCATGGCTCGTCCTGCTGGCGGCTTTCGGCTATTTCAGCCTGGCGTTGTTCCTGCCCGGCCTGCTGCCGGCCGCTCTCCGCGAGAGCCCGCCGGAGGTAATGCTTTTTATCCGCCAAATTTTCTGGCCCTGGGTCCCCGCCCTGCTCGTTCTCCTGCTGGCCGGGGCGGGCGCGAGCCTGCGGGCGATGCCGGCGCCGTACTATTTTGTTTCGTGCGCCTTTTTCCTGGTTTTTCATCTGTTCGGCCTTGGGATCATGGGCCATATCTCGCGGACGCGCTCTTCCGAAGAGCTGGCGGCCAAGGCGCTCCCCCTCGTCCACCCGGAGGATCAGCTGGTCGTCTACAACGACTATCGCTCCAGCCTGCCCTTTTACCTGCGCGTAAAGGAACCCATATGGATGGTGCTGCCGGAGCGGCGCGGCGCCGTCATGGGCAGCTTTTACATGGCGGAGAAAAAGCCGCGCCCCGCCCGCGGCGCCGGCGAGGCGGTGCTCGGCTTCGACAAATTCGCCGAATTGTGGGATCATTCACCGGCGCGGCTGCTGGTCTTCGTGGAAGAAAAAAAACTCGCGCAGCTCGCCGGCCGGGTCGGCGCGCCGCCCAAGCGGCTCCTGTCCGTGGGGGAGGTGGCGCTGGTCGCCAATCGATGAAGGGAGCCGGGATATCCATATGACGCAAGTAGTCGTGGTTACGGGAGGCGCGGGAGGCATCGGCGCGCCGATCTGCCGGAGCCTCGCCCGCGACGGGCTGAAGGTCGTCGTCGCCGACTTCGCCGACGAGGCCGGAAGATCGCTGGCCGAAGAGATCGGCCGGCAGGGCGGCGAGGCGCTGTTCCAAAAAGTGGACGTCGGCGACAAGCCGAGCGTGGCGGGGATGGTCGAGAAGACCCTCGAGCGCTGGTCCCGGATCGATTACCTGATCAACGGCGCCGGCGTGCTCACGCGCGCCGCGGTCCTCGACATGGCGGAGGACGAATGGGACCGCGTGCTCAGGATCAATCTTAAAGGCACTTTCCTCTGCTCGCAGGCGGTCGGACGCCACATGGCGGAGCGCGGGTCGGGCCGGATCATCTGCCTGGCCTCGGGGCGCGGCGTGGCCGGCCAGCCGCGCGCGGCCCACTACGCCGCCTCGAAGGCGGGCGTGATCGCCTTCGTCAAATCGCTCGCGGCGGAGCTGGCGCCGCGCGACGTTCTGGTGAACGCCATCGCTCCGGGCGCGACCGACACCGCGATGTCGCGCTCGGGCTCGACGGCGGACGAATGGAAAAAGCGCGAGGCGGTCCCGCCGCTGATGGGCGGGCTCACGACCAAGGAAGAGATCGTCGGCCTCGTCCGCTACCTCTTGTCCGACCCGGCCCAATACATCACCGGGCAGACGTTTTTCCTCCGCACCGCGAAATAGGAACTCCATGCCAGGCGCGCAGGCGACGACCGCCGCCACCCGCAGGCTCGACGGCATGGCCGCGCGCTTGCAGAGCCTATGGGCGCGCCGCGGCAAAGTCCTCCTTCGGCTTTCCGTCGCCGTCATGTCCGGCATGGCCGCGTTTCGATTATTCAAGGCCTTCAGAGACCTCTTTCTCGGCCTGGGGCTCGGGGACGTTACCAGGATTTTCACGGAACTGGTGGGCCGGTGGTTCGGCGGGCTGCCGGTCTACAGCTATTCGATTTTGGCGGTCCATCCGCCCGCCACCTATGTGATGCTCTGGCCGTTCGTCGGCTGGCTCGAGATGACGCCGGCCCGCGGGCTTTGGATCGCCCTCAACGGCGCGGCCATCGCCTGGCTGGTTTTTTTAGCCGTGCGCGAGAGCGGCGCCGAAACGCGCCTGGAGCGCGCCTTCGCCGCTCTCATGCCGCTTTGCATGTACGGCATGTTCCTGACGGTCCGGACCGGCCAGTTCGGGGTGTTTCTCCTGCCGATGCTCGTCGCCGGCCTGCTGCCGCTCGCACGGAACCCGCCGGGATGGAGCCGGGACCCGGCCGCGGCCGCCCTGCTGCTGGCGGCGCTCGTGAAGCCGACGATCGCCGCGCCGTTTATCTGGATCGCGCTTTTTCTGCCGGGCGGGACGAGGCCGGTCCTGCTGGTGGCGGTAGGCTACGCGGCGCTGACTCTCTTCGCGGTGTCTTTTCAGCCGGATGATCTGGCCGCCCTGCTCCAGGACTGGCAGGCGCGCAGCGCGGAGCTGGCCTTGACCGAAGGGAACGCCAACCTGCACAAGCTGTTGAATACCGTGGATCTCGACGACTGGATTCTGCCGGCGTCGTTTTTTGTTCTGGCGGCGCACGGATGGTGGGTCTACCGCCATCGGGAAGTGGACCCCTGGCTGCTTATCGGCGCGACCGCGATCGTGGCCCGCTTCTGGACCTATCACCGCCATTACGACGATATCGTCATCCTGCTGCCGGCGATCGCCCTGTTTCGACTAGCTAAAAACAGCCCCCGGGAAAACGACAATGTCGCGGCCGCTGCGCTGCTCGCCTTGACCATAGCGGGGACGCTGATTCCGGTCCGGCTGTTGAGCGGGCATCGCTTGTGGAGCGCCGGGCTCACCGGCGGGCTGGCGCTGCTGTGGATCTTACTTTTGGTTTTTTTGCTGAAGCAGGCCCGTGAAGAAAGACTGCGAGCCGCGGGCTCCGAGCTGCGCGGACGGAAATCGGACCGGGAGCTTGCCGTCTGACGGCTACCTCGCGAACCGCGCCGGTGAGAATGCTTCGCCGCCCGCGCTCTCCGCCCCGAGAATAATCCTGGCCGCCCAAACGCCCACCGCCGAGCTGGTGGTCACGCCGTGGCCGCCCGGCGACCCAGAAAAAACCGCCGACGGCCGGGTCGCGGCCGATGACGAAACGGCCGTCGGCCGAGAGCGTCCTGAACCCCGCCCAGTGACTCCGGATCGCCACGTCGGCGAGCTCGGGAAGATGGCGGCGGATTTTTTCGTAGAGCAGCTCGGTGGCGGATTCGTCGGTCGGCGCGTCGCACGGGGCCATCTCCTCCTGATCGCACGGGCAGAGCAGCAGGCCGCCGCCCTCCGGGCGAAAATAAAATTCGTGCGTGACGTCCCAGACGAAAGGCCACTTCCGATCCACCGAGGCGAGCGGCGCGGTGACGAAGAGATGGCGGCGGCACGGGGCGAGCGGCGCCTCCACGGCGCCCGCGAGCCGGGCGACCGCTCCGGCCCACGGGCCGGCGGCGTCGATCACATGCTCGGTTCGAATCGTTCCCTCCGGCGTCGCCACCCCCGCCACCCGGCCGGCGCGGGTCTCGATCGACCTGACCGGGGTGCGATAGCGGACCACGGCGCCCATCGATCGCGCGGCTTGGAGATAGCCGGTGAGCAGCGCGTGAATGTCCACCACGCCGTCGGTCGCCGACCATACCGCGCCTTCGAAGTCCGCGCCTTTCAGCGCCGGGACAAAATCGACGGCGCGCTCGCGCGGCCAGCACTCCACCGCCATGCCCATCCGCCGGGCCAGCGCCGCGTCCTCGGCGAGCTTCTGCCAACCCTCGCCGCTGCCCAGCAGCAGCGAGCCGTTGGGCTCGAAGCCGACCGGCTCGGGCCAATCCGCCGGGGGGGAGCGCAAAAAGGCCGCCCCCTCCTCCGTGAGCGCGGCGAGCGCCGGGTCGGAGACCACCTGGCGCACCATGGCCGCGTTCCGCCCCGAGGAATGGACGCCCGCCACTTCTTCCTGCTCGAGGACGAGAATGTTTTTGGCCCCGCTCCGGGCCAGATGATAGGCGGTGGCGGCCCCGGCGAAGCCGGCGCCGATAATGACGTAATCCGCGGCGGTCACTGCCATGAAATTCCTCTTACGGCTTTCATGCCGGGGGGAAAACCCTCTTCCCGGTCCCCTCTTCCTCCAGGATGATCGCCTTGGTCGGGCAAATCCTGGCGGCGAGCAGGATCTTCTCGTCGCTGTCGCCTTTCGGATCGAGCACGACGGAGATGAATTTCTCGTCGAGCTTGAAGACCTTGGGCGCCGCCTGGACGCACTTGCCGTAGCCCTCGCACTTCTCCCGCTCCACGGTGATTTTCATAATGCCTCCTTCGCCGGGTGATATTTCTTTTTAACCCATCCCGGGCGTTTCGGCCAGCGCGCCCCCCGTTTCCCTCTATTTGCTTCCCCTGCCAACTGCGCTATAGTGAACCCGATGAGAGTCCACCGTTACACTCAGTGGGACGGTACGCAGGAAATCCGCTTTCCCAGCTCCGAGGACCTCCTCAAGCACCTCTCCGACAATTTTCTCGAAGAAGAAGGCGTGCGCCGCGCGCTCCGGGACTTGATGCGCCGCGGCGTCTCGTCCGACGACGGGCTGCGCTCGGTCAAGGGCCTGCGCGACTTTCTCCGCGAAGCCGAAGACAGGAAAAAAGAGCTGCTGGAAAAATTTTCGCCCGACTCGTTCAAGCTGACCCCCGAAGAGTCCAAGGCGCTCAGCGACAAGCTCAACAGCATGGCGGAAAAGCTCGAGGCCTACCACGAGAAGATGAAAAACTTCATGGAGCGCCTCTCCGGCCGCTACGCCCAGGACATGGACGAGCTGCAGAAGAAGATGCGGGAGGGGTTCCAGCGCTACCAGGAGCTGCGCGACCGGCTGAAAGACCAGCTCGCCCAGAAAAAGTCGAAGCGGTCGCAGAATCCCGGCCAGGGCCAGCAAGACCTCATGGAGATGCTGGACCGGATGAACCGGCTCCTGGAAGACGAGAACTTCCTCAAGAACCTGCCCAACATGCTGGACGCCGCGGTGGACGATCTGGACAACCTGCTCGAAAATCTGAACTCCCTCACCGAACAGCAGCTGGGCCAGTTGAGCGACGCGCTGAGCCAGATGGAGCAGCTCCAGGAGCTGCTCAGCCAATACCCGTTCCAGGGCTCCGAGCGCATGGGCATGGGCGAGGCCGGCCAGGTGCTCGGCCAGTTGAGACGCCTGGAGCAGTTTATCCGCTGGGGGCAGAGGGGAATGGCCGACATCGCGGACTTGAACCTGGACGAGATCCGCGAATTGCTGGGCGAAGAAGCCTACGAGCAGCTGAAGTATCTCAAGGGGATCGAGCATATGCTCGAAGAGGACGGATACCTGATCCGCACCGGCCAGGGCATGAAGCTGAGCCCCAAGGGGATGAGAAAAATCGGCGACAAGGCGCTCCGGGAGATCTTCCAGATGCTCAACCGGAACCGCTGGGGCGAGCATAACGCGACGGTGAAGGGCCTGCAGGGAGAGACGCTGGAGGAGACCAAGCGGTACGAGTACGGCGATCCCCTGAACGTCAAGATCGGCGAGACGCTGATGAACGCGCTGGGAAGAGGCGAGCGCGGCGTCCCGCTGAAAATCGGGCCGGAGGATTTCGCCGTCCAGCGCCAGGAGTTTTCCACCGACTGCGAGACCGTGCTGCTGATCGACGTGAGCTACTCCATGCTCATGAACGACGCGCTCCACGCGGGGAAAAAAGTCGCGCTGGCGCTGCACCGCCTGATCGAAACCAAATACCCCCAGGACGTGCTGCACCTGGTGGCCTTCCGCTCCAACGCCAAGGTCATCCGGGCGCATGACCTCCCCTCGATCGTCGCCATCACCTATTTCATGGAGCACGGCACGGACATCAAAGAGGCGCTGCGCTTTTCGCGCCAGCTGTTGGGCTCGCAGAAGGCGAACAACCGGCAGATCATCCTCATCACCGACGGCGAGCCGACCGCGGTGTCGCTCGACCGCGGCGGCCGGCTGCACAGCGGCTGGGGCTCCGCGCTGCTGCACGAGCGCATCGTTCAGGAGACGCTGAAAGAGGTCCGGCGCTGCACCCAGAGCGGCATCAAGATCAACACGTTCATGCTGGGGACGGATTTTTACCGCCGCGGTTTTATCGACCAGCTCTCGCGCCTGAACACCGGCCGCGTTTTCTACACCTCGCCCGACCAGATCGGCAACTACATCGTGGTCGATTACATCGCCAACAAGCGCAAGCGCATCGGCCGCTCCTAGCCAACGCATCGATTAAAACGGCGCGGGGGAGAGAGACGGCCCTCTCCCCCGCTGCCCGTCGACCCGGCCGGCGCTCAATCGTCGGCCGAAAATTCCCGCAGCTGCTTCTCCGCGTCGTCCATGCTCGCCTGATCGCAGGGGCCGGAGTAGTCGATCCAGTCGTCGGGGGCGTTCCCCAGCTGCGTGTCCTCGCCGCCCAGATTATTCTCGGAGGGGCGGAACTTCGTGTGGCAGTAATTGTCCGGGGCGACCGTGACTACCGGGACCGCTTGAGACTGGTCGTCGCCGGAGCCCTGGGAGTCCTGCGCCCAGAGGGGAGCGGCGTTCACCGCCAGGGCGGCGGCGAAAAAAACGGCTGCGGAATAGAGCGCCTTGTGGTTATTTTTTTTATAGAACATCTCGATTTCTCCTTTTTGGTTACCAAAGAATTCCGTGAACGGAGCGGGGCGAAGCGCGCGGGCGCATCCGTCCGGCCCGTCCTAAAAACCGGCAAAATATGCCGCTCGAATGAAAATCAGCGGAAAAACCGGCGGGGATCAGAGATTCAACACGGATAAGAACAGGCTGGTGGAAACCTTCGGGGTCGGAATGAAACCGGGGAGAGAAAGCAGGAAGCGGCCGCCGGAATTTGCCGCGCGCTCTTGCGACGACAGATAGCGCCGGGCCGCCCGGGCGGAATCCGAATGCGGGGCGGAGTTTTCGACGAAGGTCGACCGCTTGAGCGCTTTCAGCCCGGGCGGCGGTCGGTGATGGTCCGCGGCGCGCGAGGTTATCGACGCGTGGTTCAGGAGCGCCGCGCGGTTGGTCTCGACGCACAGGAGCGCGACGCCGAGAAAAGCGCACACGGTGAAGGCGGCGATCTGTCGTTTTGCAAAGAACACTTCGTTCAACCTAAACCCTGCGCCGAGAAAAGCAATACCCGCTCAAAAATCATCGGGGAGAGGAACGGTCCTCTCCCCGATGCGCCTCACCTCTCAGTCGTCTCAGTCGTCGGGATTGGTCGGACGCTGCTGCATCACGGCGTCGCGCATATCCGCCGCAGTGCAGGGACCGTAGTAGTCGACCCAGTTCCTGGTATCCGGCGTGATCTGCGGCTCGTCGTTCGACAGCGGAGGCTTCTCCTCGGGAACGGGTATTTTCGCGTGGCAATAATCGGCGACGCCCACGGCGTTTGCGTCCGCGCCGGGCGCGATTTCCACGACGACCGCCGTGGTATCTGGATCGACGATAATGTCCTGCGTGTCCTGCGCCCGCGGGGCGCCGGCGCC
>WNFL01417413.1_pt1 | contig 10343 bp, 8 predicted proteins | sample 5400361 | NCBI WGS metagenome assembly WNFL01 (sample SAMN13153351, study PRJNA577476) | soil metagenome | isolation source: 40 cm soil on Douglas fir-dominated hillslope | place: USA:California | collected 2013-09-17
GTCACGCGCACCTTTCCGAGCTGGCGCCAGCCGGCGCTGACCAGCGACTCCGCGGTGGGCGCCTCGAGCGGGAACACGCGCGCGAACCAGGCCGGATACCTGCCTTCTTCGGGCGGCAGGATCTTGCTGACGACTCGCTCGCCGGTCGCGGACAGGTAGTCGACCCGCTCGTAGTGGCCGCGGTCGAAGGCCGGCTTGATGATGGTCTCGGCCAGCGCCGCGTCGCCGTTCTTCAGCAGCGCGCCGAGCGAGAGGCCGAGCGAGGTGGCGGCATCCTGCGCCAGCGACTCGAGCTGGCGCTGCAGATGCGTATGGGCGCTGCGCAGATGGATCGCCTGAACGCCGATCAGCGCGACGATGAAGATCGCCGAGATCGCGGAGGCAAGCTGTCGTGCGAGCGTCATGCCGGCGGGGTCCTCAATTGCGCAGCTCCCGATCGAGGCGCTCCATCAGCAGGTTCCAGTTGCGGATCTGGCGCGGCGAGCCGCTGCGGCCGCGCATCTCGATCCATACCTCCTCGTCGTTGAAGCTGTAGACCGGCACGAGGTCGGGGCGCTGCGAGGCCGGGCGCACCGCGTCCTCGAGGTTGTCCAGCACCAGAGGCTCGGCGTCCGGGCGCGCGTAGTAGGCGAGCACCATGTGCGGCTGATCGAGCTTCGTCGCTTTCACGTAGGTCATGCGCAGCTTCGCGATCGGGATCCCGAGCTCCTTCAGCAGAAAGTACTTGGCGATCGAGAAATCCTCGCAATCGGCGCCGTTGCTGCCCACCGATTCGGCGGGCGTCGCCCAGTAGTCCTCTTCCCCCCAGTGCGTCCGATCGTCGATGAAGCGGATCGCGTTCAACGTGCGGTTCACCTCGCGCAGCAGCTCCGTCTCGGCGAGCTGCGACGACTTGCGCTCCGCGGCGTAGCGCTTCCACTTCTCGAGCCGGCCGCGCGCCGCGGGACCGAATCGGCGGCTGTAGGCATCCATCAGGCGCTCCGACACGCCGGTCGTGTAGCCGCGCTCGACCCGCGCCTGCGCGAGCACCTGCGCCCCGTCGCCCGCAGCGAGAAGCGCGCACGCGACGCATGCGGCCAGCAGACGCATCGATCCCATGGGGCGCATTGTCCCCCGGGGACGGGCGGATTCAAATTCCGAGCGAGCGGCGTGCGAAAGCGAGGGGCTTGCGCAGCAGGTAGTAGCCGAGCGAGACGCGCCCCGCGTAGATCTTCGCCGTGCCCCGCAAGCCGATCCGCGGCAGCCCCTGTCCGGGAACCAGGCGCGCGCGCACGACGTAAGCGAGCGCGCCGTCCGGCGCGGGCGTCGCTTCGTAGCTCGCGCGCTCGATCTCGGCGTCGAGGGGCGAGAGCGGATCGACGTGCAGCAGCAGGTCCACCTTCGCGCCCGCTTCGAGCTCGACCGCGTCGTCCGGCGGCAGGTAGATGGTCACGTCGATGAGCGACGGGTCGGCGATCATCATCACGCGCTCGCCGACCTGCACCGGCCGGCCGCGCCATTCGTCCTGGCTGGAGAAAATCGCCACCCCGCCGTACGGCGCGATCAGCTTCGACTTGTCCAGCAGCTCGGTGAGATAAGTGACCTCGGCCTGCTTCTCCTGCATGCGCGCGTTCAGCACCTGGAGCTCCAGGCGGCTCGCGTCGTCGGCGAAGGACTTGAAGGTGATGCGCTGCAGGTCGGCGCGGGCGATGTCCAGCGCCTTCGCGGCGAGCTCGAGGCGGTTGCGCAACGCGGTGTCGTCCAGGACGGCGAGCAGCTCGTCCGCCTTGACGATCTGGTTCGGCTTGACGACGATCTCGCGCACCACGCCGTCCATCGGCGAAGTGACCGGGATCGGCCGCAGCGGCGTGATCTCGGCGGGCGCGAGCGCGCTCAGGCGCACCGGGATGATCGCGGCGAGCGCCATGACCGCGACCGCGGCGGCGACCATTTTCCAGGTGACGCGGCTTTTCAGCCAGCCTTTCGCGCGGCTGCGCTCGCTGCGCCACGCCCACAGACCGTAGCCCGTGGAACGGGCAATCCATTCGGCCGAGGCGAGCTCCGCTTCCGAAAATTCCTGCGCGCGGAAAAAGAGCATGCCGCCCACCGGCGTCCCCGTGGGGCCTTTCAGCGGACAGTGCACGATGTACGGAGGGCACCACTCGGCGCCATCGGCGGCGAGCGCCTCGGGCAGATCGGCGAGCGCCGCCACGCGCGACTGGTCGAAGGGCTCCGGCGTGATCGTCTGGATGAGCCGCGCGAGCCACTGCTGGTAGGGACTGTCGGTCGATACGTCGGCGAGCCCCGAAGCGGCCACGACCATCGCGCGCGAGAGAATGTCCCGGCGCCACAGCACCGCCTGGTCGAAGGACAGCACCTGCGAGCCGTCGTTGACCGCGCGAAACGCCACTTCCCGGTTGGAAGTCGCCGACTGGATCCGCCGCTCGAACTCGAGCAGCGCGAGCGCGGGATGCGGGCTGTCGCTCATTTCGGGCGCTGGGGAAAGCTCGCCGAGCCGACCATCCCTGGAAGCAGCCTGCTCTGGCCCTTTTCGATGCGGGCCTCGATCTCGAGCTGCTGGCTGACGCCGTCGACCCGCGAATTGATCTTGGAGACGCGCGCCTTGAACGTCTGGCCGGTCTCGCGGATATTGATGCTCATCGGCGTCCCGGGCTTCAGCCAGGCGATCCACGAGGCGGGAACGAACATCTGCGCCTTCAGGGAAGCCGGGTTCACCAGGTCGACGAGCGGCTGCCCCGCATTGACGCTCTCGGAAGCCTTGACGCGCAGGCGCGCGACGTTGCCGGCGAACGGCGCGCGCACGCCGCAGTACGCGAGCTGCGATCTGCGCAGCGTAACCTGGCTGCGCGCCTTGTCCGCCGCGGCGGCGGCCACCGTGACCTCGAGCTCGCCCGCGGCGCCGAGCGCCTGCAGTCTCAGGCGGGCGAGATGGGTCTCGCGCGCGGCGCGATACTCGGCGTCGGCGGTGTCGAATTGCGCCTTCTGCTCCGAGCAATCGAATTCCATCAGGGGCGCGCCCTTCTTCACCTTGTCGCCCAGGCCGACGCGAAGCTGCCGGATCCGGCCCGCCATCTGGCTGGACATGGTGGTTTCCTGGCCCGCCACGATGAGCGCCGCGACCTCGGGCTCCACCGGCGCCGGTTTCGCCGGCTCCGCCGCCGGCGGCTTTGGAACGCTGCTGCCTGGATTGGTTGCGCCCGGCGTCGGATTAGAAGCGCCCTGGGCCTGATTCTGCGTGGCCTGCGCCAGCGCGCTGCCTGCGACAAAGACCAGCACGAACCCGATCGCCGCCCTGCTCGCGGAGAGAACACTGCGCTTCATCGGCTCGCTCCCACGCTTGCCAGGTCGTCGGCGACGGCGCCGAGCACAGGCTCCAGGCGAAGCCCGAGCGGCTCGACAGCGCGCCCGGCGGAAACGTCGCGGCCTTCCACCTGGCCGCGCGGCGGGATCTGCAGCGACTGCGCGGCGCGCAGGGACGGCCGGGTGATGCGCACCGGGGAAATATCCGCGATGACGCGATAGGCCGCCCCCTCTCCGAGGACGCGCCACTGCTCCGCATCGATCGGCAAGCTGAGCGTGGTGTTGAATTCGCGGGTGAGGGTTACGCCGGTCGGCGACACCGCATTAATCGTGACCCGAGCGGGCTGGCGCCCTTCGCGGGCCGCCTCGACGACCACGTTGATGTCGAGGCGCGCATCCGGCGTAGCACCGTCGCCCGCTTTCATTCCGGCGCCGTCGATCACCCGGTCGAGGCCTTCGCGGAGCAGAGCCGCCACCTTGGGCTCGGCGCCGGACACGGCGCCCGCGGTCAGCACGAGCTTTTTCGCGGCTGCGCGCTGGGTGAAGCTGGCGCGCTCGAGCGTCTCGTAGCGCGATTCGACCTGCCCGGCGAGCTCGGCGACGGCCTTGGCCTCATCGTCGCGCGGCACGGCGTCGTAGCCGACGGAATTGAACAGGCGCGCCACGCTCGCCTGGAGATTGGCGTACGCGAGGTCGCGGTTCATCTGGCTTGCCATGGCGCGCGCGCGGGCGCGGATCAGCTCGAGCTCCGTGTCGATGCCGACCTTCTCGCTCGAGGCGAGGTACTGGACGATGAGGTCGTCGTCGCGCGAGGCTTCGTCCCACACCAGGTACTCGTCGGCCACCAGCGTGTAGCGGATCGCGGCGATGCGCGTTTGCGTCAGCACGGCCATCGCGATCGCCTGCCGGCGGGCGTCGTCCGCGCTGCGCTGCGCCTTCTCCGAGCGGTTCAGCGCGGGCAGGGAAAACGCTTTCACCAGGTTGAACGCAACATTGATCCCGGCGGAGGTCCAGGTGCTGTTCAGGAGGAATTTGTTGGTGTCGTGGTTGCGCGAAAGATCGAAGCTGAGGTTCGGCAGCAGCGCGACCAGCGACTTGCGCGCCTCGTCGGCCGAAATGCGCGCGCGGTAGCCTTCTTCCGCCAGCTCGGGGCGGGACTGCAGCGCAAGAACCTCGAGCTTGTCGAGGTCCGCGGTGAGGTCGAGGACCTCGCGCGCGCCCTGCGGCGCGGCGACATGCAGCTCCTCGCCCGGCGCCGAATTGATCAGCGCCGCGAGCTCGATGCGCGCCTGCGCGAGGTCCTGCCGGCGGAAGGCGATCTGCTGGTTCAGGTCGAGCAGCGCGCGGCGCAGCGTCGCGGTCTGCACGGGAGGCAGGAGCTTGCGCGCCTCGATGTGGCGGGTCTTGTCGATCGCCTGCTCGATCTCGCCCAGCAGCCGATCCGCGGCCGGCAGCAGGCGCTCCGCCGCCTCGGCGCGCCACCATGCCACGCGCACGTCGTGCATCAGCGTCTGGACCGCCTTGCGCCGGCGCTCTTCCGCGATCAGCTTCTGATCGGCGAGCTGGCGCGCCTTGAAATAGCTGACGCCGAAATCGAGCAGGTTCCAGGCGAGGCCGATGCTCGACGTCGTGTGGGTGCGCTCCTGCGATGCGCTGGGGTTCGCGGCGATCGTGCCATCCGGCGTGAAGCCGAAGCCGAAGGCTTCGTTGTTGCGCCAGCTGTAGCCCGCGTTGAGCATGAGCTTCGGCAGCAGGTCCCACTTCGCCACGTCCATCTGCGCTGCGGCGGCCGCCTCCTCCATGCGCTTCTGGCGATGCTCGCCTTGGTACTTGATCGCGCGCGCGGTAGCTTCGGCAAGGGTCAGCGGCGCGGCCATCTCTTCCTGGCCTTCGAACATGCGTTGCCTGGTCTCCGAGGCGAGCTTCTCGCGCGCGGCGGAGTCGAGCGCCGGGGTCGTGACGGCGCAGCCGCCAAGGACGGTGCACAGTCCCGCGAACAACGCTCCCCTACCCCATCCCGACGTAATTGACCGCATTGTCCGGACCCGTATTTATCGTTTTGGCGCGCCGCTTTACGTGCGGCAGCTCACACGGTAGTTTAACCGAGCCCCGGAAACCTGCTTGTTACTACTTGTCAACCCGGTGTCACCTGTTGTTAACGCCGGGATCCCAGCCCGGCGCCCCCCCTATGTCAGCGGCGGGGGCCGGGGGTTCCGGGGCCGGTCTTGGCGATACGGTCGAGCAGCGGGTCGCGGCTCGTCTTGGCAGCGCGGACCTGGTCGGTAAAGGAGGCCGCGGCAGGCTCTTTTTGCGGCTTTCCGTCGACTTTCGCCTTGGTCTTGTCCCCCGGGCGTCCCTCGGCGGCCTGCCTTGCGGCCTCCAGGCGAGCCTTTTCGCGCTCTTTTGCGTCGACATCCAGGCCCAGCATCAGGTCCGGGACGTCCTGCGCTCGCAGGCCGTCCTGGTTGCGCAGATCCTCCGTCAGCAGCACGAACAGCGCCCGCGCCTCGCGGCCGTTGGAATCGCGCGCGATCACCTCGATTTCCAGCGATCGGGTGAACCCTTCCGGGGGCACGCCGGCGAACTGGCCGCGCAGGCCCTCGAATTTCAGCCAGGACGGCAGCGGCGACCCGTCGATCAGGCGCGCGTCGAGCTGCACGATCGCCGTCGGATCGGTATGAGCGAAAGCGTCCTCGGGAATGCGGGCCGAGCCGATGCCGTCGCCGGAGAGCTGCATGTTCGGGATGCCGTGGTACACGAACAGCCAGTGGCCGCCGAGCGCCGGCGCGTCCGCCCCGCCGGTGCGCAGCGCCTCGTCCTGCGACACCCGGATGACCGGGAAGCCGAAGAGCTCGGAACGATCGGCCCCAGGAGCGGGCAGAGCATTGAGATCGAGCGCCGTGGGCACGTTGAAGCCCGGGATCGGCGCGTTCGGGTTGAGGCGGGACACGCCGACCGTCGAATCCACCGGCTGCTTGAGCGACAGGGTGCCGAAGAGCTCGGTCGCGGGCGTCGGGCCGCCCGCCGGGGGCGGCGTAGTGCTGCCGCCGTCCGTTTGCGTGAAGGCGCCGCCTCCCTGGGTCCCGCCGGTCAGGATCACCGACGGCGCTGCAGGCTGGCTCGGCGTCGACGCGGTCGAGGGCAGCGAAAGCGTGAAGTCGTCCGAGACGTTTAATGCGCCGTCGCTGGCTACGACTCTGATATCGATCCCCGTGAACCCCGCCGGGGACGTGCCGGTAAATGCCCGGGTCGCGGGATTGAACGTCAGCCAGGCCGGTAGCGGCGAGCCGTTTGCCAGCGTCGCGCTGTAGGTCAGCGGATCGCCGTCGGGATCCGCAAAGCTGCTCGCCGGCACGGAGTAGCTGAACGGAGCGCCGGCCGCGACTGACTGATCGGGAATGGCGATCGCGAGCACCGGAGCATCGTTCACATTCGTTATGCCGACCGTGACCGCCTGGACGCTGGTCTGCGTGCCGTCGGAGGCGACGACATTGAACGTGTAGGAGGCCTTCGTCTCAAAATCCGGCGAGGCGTTGAAGGTCACCGCACCGGTGGCGGGGTTGATCGTGAAGGCCGCCGCGTCCGCGCCGCTCAGGCTGAAGCTCACCGCTCCGCCCTGGACATCGGTTGCCACCGCCGTATAGACGACCGTGGAGGTACTGGTGTTTTCCGCCACAGTCACGCTCGTGGCCGAGGTGATCGTCGGCGCAAGATCGGTCACGGAGACCGTGACCGCCTGAGTGTTGAACGCCCCCGAAGGATCGCTCGCCTTGACGTTGAAGCTGTAGGAGGACTTCGTCTCGAAGTCAGGCGAGGCGTTGAAGGTCACCGCGCCGGTGGCGCCGTTGATCGTGAACGCCGCCGCATCCGCGCCGGTCAGGCTGAAGCTCACCGCCCCGCCCTGCACATCGCACCGAGGTCGCGCTCGTGATCGAAGGCGCCGCGTCGGTCACCGACACGGTCACCGCTTGGGCCGAGGTCAGCGTGCCGTCGGACGCGACGATGTTGAAGGTGTAGGAGGTCTTCGTCTCGAAGTCCGGCGAAGCGTTGAAGGTCACGGCACCGGTGGCGCCGTTGATCGTGAATGCCGCCGCGTCAGCGCCGGTCAGGCTGAAGCTGACCGCTCCGCCCCGGACGTCGTTGGCGGCGGCCGTGTAGACGACAGTCGCCGTGCTCGTGCCTTCGGGCACCGAGACGCTGGTCGCGCTGGTGATGCTCGGGGCGACGTCGGTCACCGCCACCGTCACCGCCTGGCTGCTGGTGAGCGTGCCGTCGGAAGCGACCACGTTGAACGTGTAGGAGGACTTCGTCTCGAAGTCAGGCGAGGCGTTGAAGGTCACCGCGCCGGTGGCGCCGTTGATCGTGAACGCCGCCGCATCGGCGCCGCTCAGGGTGAACGTCACCGCTCCGCCCTGTACATCCGTCGCCGCCGCCGTGTACACCACCGTCGAGGTCGCCGTACCCTCCGGCACGGTGACACTGGTCGAGCTGGTGATTGACGGCGCCACGTCGGTCACTGCCACAGTCACCGCCTGGGCCGAGGTCAGCGTGCCGTCGGAAGCCACGATGTTGAAGCTGTAGGACGACTTCGTCTCGAAGTCGGGCGAGGCGTTGAAGGTCACCGCGCCGGTGGCACCGTTGATCGTGAAGGCTGCCGCATCGGCGCCGGTCAGGCTGAAGGTCACCGCGCCGCCCTGCACATCCGTCGCGGCCGCCGTATACACCACGGTCGCCGTGCTCGTGCCTTCCGGCACCGTCACGCTGGTGCTGCTGGTGATGCTGGGAGCGACATCGCTGACGCCGACCGTCACCGCCTGGCTGGAGGTCAGCGTGCCGTCGGAGGCCACTACGTTGAAGCTGTAGGAAGACTTCGTTTCGAAGTCAGGCGAGGCGTTGAAGGTCACCGCGCCGGTGGCGCCGTTGATCGTGAACGCCGCCGCATCCGCGCCGCTCAAGCTGAAGCTCACGGCCCCGCCCCGGACATCGGTCGCCGCGGCCGTGTACACCACGGTGGAGGTCGCCGTGCCTTCCGGCACCGTAACCGAGGTCGCGCTGGTGATCGAAGGCGCCACGTCGGTTACCGACACGGTCACCGCTTGGGCCGAGGTCAGGGTGCCATCGGACGCCACGATGTTGAAGCTGTAGGAGGACTTGGTTTCGAAGTCCGGGGAGGCGTTGAAGGTCACCGCGCCGGTGGCGCCGTTGATCGTGAACGCCGCCGCATCCGCGCCGGTCAGGCTGAAGCTCACCGCCCCGCCCTGCACATCGTGGAGGTCGCCGTGCCTTCCGGCACCGTCACCGAGGTCGCGCTGGTAATCGAAGGCGCCACGTCGGTCACCGCCACGGTCACCGCTTGAGCACTCGTCAGCGTGCCGTCGGAGGCGACGACGTTGAAGCTGTAGGAGCTCTTCGCCTCGAAGTCCGGCGAAGCGTTGAAGGTCACCGCGCCGGTGGCGCCGTTGATCGTGAACGCCGCCGCATCGGCGCCGCTCAGGCTGAAGCTCACCGCCCCGCCCTGCACATCGGTCGCCGCCGCGGTGTACACCACCGTCGAGGTCGCCGTGCCTTCAGGCACTGCCACGCTCGTGGCTGAGGAGATCGCCGGCGCCACATCGGTCACCGAGACTGTCACCGCCTGGGCGCTGGTCAACGTGCCGTCGCTCGCGACGACGTTGAACGTATAGGAGCTTTTCGTCTCGAAGTCCGGCGACGCGTTGAAGGTCACCGCGCCGGTCGCGCCGTTGATCGTGAACGCCGCCGCATCCGCGCCGGTCAGGCTGAAGCTCACCGCTCCGCCCTGCACATCGGTTGCCGCCGCCGTGTACACGACGGTCGAGCTCGCCGTGCCTTCCGGCACCGAAACCGACGTCGCGCTCGTGATCGAAGGCGCCACATCGGTCACCGTCAGCGTTACCGCCTGGCCGGTCGTGGTGGTCCCGTCGCTCGCAACGACGTTGAATGTATAGGCGCTCTTCGTCTCGAAGTCCGGCGAGGCGTTGAAGGTCACCGCGCCGGTGGCGCCGTTGATCGTGAACGCCGCCGCATCCGCGCCGGTCAGGCTGAAGGTGATCGTGTCCGTCGGATCCGGGTCCGTGGCGCTCGCGGCATAGACCACCGTCGAGGTGGAAATGCCTTCTGCGACCATGGCGCTCGTGCTGCTCGTGATCGTCGGGGCTTGATTGACCCAGCCCACATTGATCGTGATCGTGTTCGGCGCGATGTCCAGCAGCGCGCCGTCGCTGACGCTGAAGCTCAGGCTCGCGTAACCGGCCCCGCTCGCATTGATCGCCGGCGTGAACTGCAAGTTCCCGGCGTCGATGTCCGCCCGGCTGATCAGCTGCCCGGCCGTCACCGGCCCGAAGCCGGCGAGCGTCAGGCTGCCCGCCGCGGGGAGGGTGTCGATTCTCACCGCCGCCATCGCCGCGCCCGCGTCCGGATCGCTGAACCCGAAGTCACCCGCGCCGAACGTATAGGTCGTGTTCTGCAGAGTCCCGACCGTGGCGTTGGCGCCGCTGGGGGCCTCGTTCACGTCGGTCACCGTGACCGTCACCGCCTGGTTGCTGGTGAGCGTGCCATCCGACGCCACCACGCTGAAGCTGTAGGAGCTCTTCGCCTCGAAATTGGGCGAGCTGTTGAAGGTCACCGCGCCGGTCGCCGCATTGACGCTGAACGCGGCCGCATCGGCGCCGCCAAGGCTGAACGTCACCGTCCCGCCCTGAACGTCCGTCGCCGCCGCGGTATAGACGACCGTCGAGGTCGCAATGCCTTCGGGCACGGTCACGCTGGTGCCGCTGGTGATGGCCGGCGCGATGTCCGTCACCGCCACCGTCACCGCCTGGCTGCTGGTCAGCGTGCCGTCGGAGGCGACGACGTTGAAGCTGTACGAGCTCTGTGCCTCGTAGTTCGGCGACGCGTTGAAGGTCACCGCGCCGGTCGAGGCATTGATCGTGAACGCGGCCGCATCGGCGCCGCTCAGGCTGAAGGTCACCGCGCCGCCCTGGACATCGTTCGCCGCCGCCGTATAAACCGTCGTGGCGGTGCTC
>WNFL01257378.1_pt1 | contig 10342 bp, 13 predicted proteins | sample 5400361 | NCBI WGS metagenome assembly WNFL01 (sample SAMN13153351, study PRJNA577476) | soil metagenome | isolation source: 40 cm soil on Douglas fir-dominated hillslope | place: USA:California | collected 2013-09-17
ACCAATCGATCTGATCCCACATATCACCATCGATGCGTGGTGCAAGGAAGCAACTTATCAGTCTCTACATCCTCTCTTGCCATCCTTCCCGTCTTCGATCCTCTCCGAAGGAATTGACCAACGTTCAACGATGACGACGCCGTTCTGCGACGAATGCATCAAGGTCGTGAAGCACGAGGGTACCCCCGTCGGTACGGAGAGTTGTTCGCATTCAACACATAGTTTGGAGGGCCAGCCAGCCCGGAGATTAACCATTGATTATAGGAACCATTGAGACGATCGCTGGGGTGTCAACCTATGTCAGTAAGCCTGTCGGTGAATATGCCAAGGACAAAGCGGTCATCGTTGTAACAGGTGAGTGGGAGATAGTCCACGAGCACCTTAACCGTCGGTCCTGATACCCTAACAGATATTTTTGGCATCCCCTTTATCAATAACAAGGTCAGCAGATAGGCATATATATCCAAGGATGCGTTTTTACCTATCATGGTCACAGCTCCTGGCCGACGGATTTGCAGAGAATGGCTTCCAGGTGTGTTGCATATATTCCCACTTGTGTGAGCCTCGCCAACGCCACACCAGACTTACATACCAAACATGTTCGACAACGATCCAGCTCCGGAGATCTTTCCAGCCAACGTAAGCACAGTTTCTCATAAGATTAACGGACCGCTCACAATGATTTCTAGTTCAATCTTCAAGCCTGGTTCGCCAAGCACCCGTACGAGAAAGCCTTGGCTGCCCTTCGAGCGGTCCTCCATGCACTCAAAGAACAGGGTATTACCACCATCGGAGCGACGGGCTATTGCTTTGGAGCAAAGAACGTCCTCGAGTTGGCCATCGGGGGTGAGCTCGCTGCGGGGGCAATAGCCCACCCCTCGCTTCTTCAAATTCCAACCGACCTCGAACGTCTGGCTGTGAGTGGATCCAAAACGAAGATCTTAATTCACTCTTGCGACAACGATAGGCCGTTTCCCCCTGAGGCACAAGCAAAGGCCGACGAGTTGCTGGGAGATGGGAAGTATCAGGCTGGATATAAGAGACTCCACTGGGAAGGCTGCAGTCACGGATTTGCTGTCAGAGGTGATCCGAATGATCCAAAGGTCAAGGCCGGGAAAGAGGGAGCGTTCAAAGCCACTGTAGAGCTCTTCAAGTCTGCATTTTAACTTTCTTGGATAGTATCCGCTTTGCATCTTAAGGGGGTTAACGAGTGTATTCCTCCACAACCTAAGTACGGATTTAAGACAGTGAGCAAGCGGAGGTTGGTAAATCATACATAGAACAGTCAGATCACGGAAATGTAGGCTTAAATAACCTTATTGTGAAATGGATGCGGAGTTGTGATTGGGGTTACGCGATGAGAGATGGAGAGCAGTGATTGTTTGGGGTTACTAGTCTAGAGATGATGCAGATGAGACTTGAGGTTGACGACGGCGAAATAAGAAATGCAAGGGGTACAGACGCATATACACGAATTGGAGGCAGGTAATGAGTACGAGCATTGCAAAATTGTCCAGCTTTGTGACTGTAGTACTGGCCTTGACCAGGTGATGATGGGTTTGGGCTTCTGTTTGTGCTTGACCATGGTTTATCACAGGCGTGAGGTCATTAGAGAGGAGAGCATTAGCGCCCTCCACCTCGATTCAATCGACCTTCTCGTAGTCCTCGGAGGGTGCAACTGACTCGGCCTTCTCAGCGACTGGCTCGATAGGCTTCTCCGCATTCACGGATTCATCTTTCGCAGGCTCAGACTTGGTCTTCTCCGTGTCCTTTTCTTCGGCCTCTTTCTTCGCTTTCTCTTTCGCTTCAGTTTCAGCTTTCTCCTCCTTCTCTTTGCGCTCCTTTTCTTCCTTCTCCTTTCGCTCTCTCTCCTCACGTTCCTTGCGTCGCCTCTCCCGCTCTTCGCGGGCCTTCCTCTCGCGCTCCTCCTTCTCTCGGGCGAGCCTCTCGCGCAGCTCACGCTCCGCAATGACCCACTTGCCAGCGTCAAGGGCGGCAGCTTCGGGACGGGTCTTGTTCTTTAACAAATAGCCTTGGAGAGCGGCAACAGAGAATTCCTCGTCAGGAATCGACTCGGCGAAGAGTTTGGCGAGCTGAGAGAGGTGCGCCGGAGTAAGTCGTTCCGCGTCAAGGGGTGAGGCGTGTTCGAGAGTAGGGGCGGCCTCGTGAGAGATGAGTGCACTCTTGGAGCCAGCAGTAGAAACGTCGGTAGAAGAGGTCTCAAAAGAGGTGGCGGAGATCATGGATTCGGTACGTGAGAGCGAGGGGGAGCCGTTCGAGTCAACTGGGGCGCTCTCGGTCATGATTTCGATGTCGTCTTCGTGAGCGGGGAAGAAATTTCTAAAGAGACCCTCGGCCTGGTACTTGCTCGCGTTCTTGAACTCGACCCACACATCCATGCGACCAGGCCGGGACAAGGCGGGGTCAAGGCGCTCAAGATGGTTGGTGGTAGCAAAGAGGATACGACCCTCAGAGGCTTGGATCGAGTCGAGCGAGTTGAGCAAACCGGACAGAGACAAGGTGTTCTGATCGTTGCCCTCTTTCTTCACGTCCTTCTTCTCATCCTCATCCTTGTTCTTGGGTCCTTCCTTCTTGCCTTCAGGTGCCCCAGTGGAGTCAGAGTCGCGCGAGGTTGAGTGGGTGAAAGCGGCATCCAAGTCTTCAAGGAGCAAAATAGACCGAGCAGGAATGCGGCTCATCAGGTTTGTAAGTGTCGAGTCGTTCATCCAGCTTGCGGAGAGGGAGATGACATAAATATCGAGAGCGAGTTCACCCGCCAAAGCATGGATGAGTGAGGACTTTCCGCTGCCTGGGGTACCGTACAGAAGGTAACCTCTGTAAAGAACGATCGTAAGTTTGGATATCGTATCACAGCAATGAATAACAGACCTCCGATAAGGAATGCCACGGTCTGCGTACCACTTTTCACTTCGTAAAAAGTCTTTGGAGTCGGCAAGGAGCATCTAACAGGTACTTAGCACGAGTACAGGAAGAGACTCCGAGAAAAATGACTTACTTCCTTCACACCAGGACCGAGGACGATGGAAGACAACGGGCGTTTGTGGCGTGAGTCGGCATAGCGCCAACCACCGTGCGAATCAGCAAAGTAAATTTGCACACGGTGGATAGTATCCTTTTCGTACTCGCGCTTCGCTTCGAGGACGAGTTGTTTGAGAATTGTATTCGAACGAGCGACAACGGAAATAGAGAGGATTTGCAGTTCGGAACCGTCGGTCTTTTTCGACCGACGCACGCGTAGCCAGTGGCCATTGTAGTAGATTGTATGTGTGGTATCATATGTTGGCTGGAAGACGACCTTTAAGCGCGCGCGCCCATCGTCGTTGTCCTGCTCCAGCTGCAGCTCGTCTTCGAACTCGTCACCCTGAACACGTCTATTAGAGTTTCCATTGGCTGTCACTGTGCATGTCTGTGGGATAGCCGAGGAGTGAGCGATTTTGGGGCAGATAGTTGGGGTGGCAAACTCACCGTCGTTTCGAATTCTCTCGAACGCGCCCATTGCGGTTGCTTCCTGTTGAAGAACGTGGTCAGTCGCTGTGCAGACTGGAGAGCCGAGGGCGCCTACTGGAGCCAGTAGAGTAGCCAGTCGTAAGCTGGGAAGACGGGATTAGAACGGGGTTTGGAGGAAAGCAGCGGAAAGCAGCGGAACTCACGATAGTCCTCCTCTGAGAAGTGTGCAGTGAGAAAAAAGGAATTTACAAACGAATTCCATGCCGAGCTCGACACTCGACGCGCGGTTTCGACTGTTCCGCCCAAAATAATGAGTTTGGCGCCGTCGAGCATCCCAGAGCTGGCAAGGGAGCCGCTGAGAGGACTGAGCAGTGACTTGACTGTATCCATGGGAGTTTCTAGTGCTTAGTATAATGCGTTGCTACGGTCTGTATGGTCAAGTAATACTGGGCTGGTAGTGCGCAACGACGAGGATAAACGGGGCAGACAGCTTGGAGGTAGTGAAGTGATATGAACGGGAATGGAGGAGTCCAAGGCCGAGTTGGAGGCGGCGCCTGCAGAGAATCCGGGTTTTTGAAGGCTGACGTCCCGTGCCTCGGAGTTGAAGCGCTTCCTCTCTCTCGCTCGACAGTAAGCGCGCCAGGAGATACGAATGACTCGACTGCGGCGGCTGCAGGACCCAGGACCCAGGACCCAGGATGGTATGACTCACGAGCCGACCTGAGCCGAGGGTCTTTCCAGTTTTCCAGAGTGTGCCAGTGCCACTCGAGTTCCGAACTTCGGCTTCTTTTGCCCGCTCATGTCAACATAACTTTCTTCAGAGAACAACATTAATGACGACATGCATCCCAATATCCCAATATCCCAATATTTGATGGCCTCTACACTCAAAATATTATTATAATGGGTCGTCAAGGGCACCTCGCTCCGATGAAACCAGGCAAGCAGGGCAGTGGACAGGGCCAGAGACAGGGCCAAAAGCCACCCAGCCTCAATGCAGGAAAGTGCGGATATCTAGTGTGCAAAACCCTCTCTCCTCGATAGAAGCTTGGACCGTAGGTTCTGCTCCATGGCAGCAGCGCTCGCAGCGCCTTTTATTGACAACCCACCTGCGACCGTGCCGTCCATGCCAGTTGTCACACTGCCAGAAGCAACAGCCACACCCTTTTCTCTCGCCAGCTCGATCCTCAACTTCGCTTGAGCCTTGAGTCTCTTTTCCATCTCCTCGAGATCCATATTCGGGCGAGGCACAGGCTGGAGCAAGGCCCTCTCCGCTTCCAGCTTCGCCAAAAGCTTCTCCCTTGCACCCTTCTTTGGCGTTTCTGCACCCACACCTGCGCTCTTCGGTTCATCGACAGCTGATAATGAGGATACAAACCCTTCTTCTGCAATCCGCTTTTCTGCACTTCGAACCCCATCCCGTTGGACAAGCATCTGGCGTATCCTCCGCATCAGAGCGGATGCGCCTTCATCATCACGTCGTAAACCCGATGCCTGGATCTTCGCATCCTCTACGACTGGACTTGGCAAAGGGGTAGACTGGCGCTCCCGAGCGTTTGTTTTGTAAGTCGCTGCACCTTTGATTTTAAATCCGCCTACTGGACGCGATGCCACAAGCTCGGGCTCAGGCTTCATGGAAAAAACAGGAGATCGGGTTTCGTGCTGATCTCTTTCCAGGGATATTGACACCCGAGAGCGCGATATTGATCTGGAACAGCTTCCCTTCGACGAGATTGCCCGAGAATGGGACCTCGATATTGGCCTTCGCTGGTCCGCCGAATGTCGGGCAGGCGAAATAGACCACACCCGCCCGCTTCCTCTTCTTTCATTATCACTCTTCGGGGACGGTGATCTATGCACGGGCCTGGGTCTGGAGCGTGAAGACGACCGACGGCTGGGATTGGATCGAGAGCGCGGCCGCCCTCTCGTTCTTGATACAGAGCGCACATATGGCCTCCTTGGTTTATCTCTTGAGTATCCTCTTGGAGGGGATCGCGAAAATGAATGATCTCGAGATGGTATATATGTGTCCCAGTTCGACCGTCGACGTTTTCGAGGAGAGCGGAAACGAGAATGGTTAGGCGACATGTCACGGGATTTTGAACGCAAGAATGGGCGCCTTCGATTTCGCCTTGCTGAGGGAGATACAGAAATATTTAGATGTTCTCTGCCTTGTCGCGCAGGGTGTATTTGGGACTGTTCGGAAGGCGGATCGTCATACTAGGATGCACATTAGGCAATAGTACAGTAATCAGTGGTGTTTACAGACCTGTGCTTCCTTGTCATAGAGATCCAGAGATTTGTAGGGTGAACGAAGGAAAGAAATTAATTCTGAGGCACACATTAGTTATCATAAGGAAGGGTGAAATGTGTTGGTTCTCACCATGAGCCAGATGTTCAGCATTCTTCATCCTTCCTTCTCCATCTCGAACACCTGGATCAAGGTATTCTGCCAGAAGCCTCACGCCCCTCTCTCTTCTAGGGTCAATCATCTTAAGTAGTGTCATGACATAGCTCGTCATAAACTCCAAGTCAATTCCTGGCCTCTGCATTTCCGGAGAGATAACATCCTGGCTGCTGTCCCTCCTTCCGCGATTGCTATTGGAGAAGCTCGAGTCCTCCCAACCGAGAGCTCTCAGGTCCCTATGCACGAAAGCAGTGGCTTTGCTTTGCAAATCCGGCGAGCTCGCAATCTTCGCGGGCGTGGGTGGCGGGCCGAATCGGGTGATTTTATTGCTTGCGATATGCTTGACGTACAGGCCATGTTTGTAAATTTCCCTCCGTCGCATGAGGCTGCCTATTGAGGTTGCACCTTCTTCTGCGTCATGCTCTCCTTCGCGCCGGCGCCGTGGCGGAGGCCGTGTTGGATTATGCAAGATTGCTTGGGACCGGGTTTGTGAAACGGTGGGAGAGGAGCGAGGAGGTGAGATGAAATGCTTTTTGTAGTCGTATTTGGAACGAACTGCATGAATGACATACTGTCCGATCACAGCAGAGCACAAGGGGCACTGGAGAGCGAGTGGGTCGATTAGTCAGGGTTGAAAATAAATGTGTTCATTTGTAGATGATGTTTCGAACCTTAGTGGATAATTCTAAGTAGAAGTTTTTAGTTCGGCTACTCTTCATTTCTCGAAACATTCGCACCTGTCCAAACGAGCAAACATTCAAAACAAAATGCATCATGGGAACAAGATGGGAGAATCGTGCGATCAACTATTGGTCCAAGGCAGATGATGCAGGATGGTTCGTATTGGGCGGTGTTGCGATCCCCATTATCTTCATGTGGATCGTTGTGCGTTCTACTGGAGCTACTCATAGTGGTCTCCCGGCTAACACGAGACGCAATGCTGACCTTTTCGCTGGATGGGTGTCAAGGTTAGGTCCAAGTGTCGAGTCTAGGCATCATTGAAACACGGTCGTTTAATTTATACGATAACAAGAAAGATTTTATTTAAACTACAGAGGAACGAACAAAGATACAAGACGCCATTCACATTATGGGACGCTCGTATTATTAGCCGTAGTACGCCAATAGCAGCTACTTGGCCTGCATAAATTTGTCAAGATAGTTCGTAAGATGATTTGGGTTATCAAGAGGCGCCACAGTGCCGATGTATCCGTCAGGCCTCACGAAGGCGAGGAGGCCACGCTCTCTCGATATGCCCAAGGATGAATACAACTGTCCCCCAACGGACTCATCCAGCGACTTATCATCACGGAACGTTCTAAAATATCACAATTAGACCGTCAACCAAAGGCTTCGTGCTTGGGCATACCTCGTCCAATCCGCTTTCACTGGATCTGGGAGCTCATATGTAAACCTGTCCTCGCCAGTAAATGCACCAATGGTCACCATTTCGCATATATTTTCCATCGTCTTGAACCCAAATCGTCTAAAAATCCCTTTTGGACTGAGCATATACCGTGCAAGGGATTGAATAGTATCTCCCTGTCCAGGAGCCCTAGGATCACCGACGAAGAACAATAGACGCCATTTTGCGTCCGCATCGAGGATATCTTGCAGGTCGAAGGGGCGACAATCAGCGACACGAATCATCGTCTCGAGGGGTAACCTTTTGCCAATTTCAAGACCGGGACAAAGGCTTTGATATGTTCTATCGGTGAGTACCCTGTCGGTGTACTGGATGCTGAGACCACTTGTAAATCCCCCATAACTTTGATGCGCACTGCATTATGCAATGAAATGAGAGACTTTGGCCCCATTGATAAATACCGAACTCACGCAAAGAACTCCTCGTGAGTGATCCCTTCCTCCTCTGGACTTGACTGAGCCTTTCCAGAGAAGAGTGATGCGTATCTTTGGTCGAAAGCAATGAGATCCTGAGCATACTTTCTTCTCTCTGATTCGTACTGGGTATACCGTAAGTTTGTAGTAATACGGTGAGGAAGGCGGTACACCCACGGTATTGATTAGGAAAGGCTTGGCCCAGCCCTTCAGAACGTGCGCGAGCTTCCAGCCCAGGTTATGAGCGTCGTTGATAGCCGCATTCATACCTTGACCTGCCTTTGGGGAGTGTGTATGACCTACGGCATGGAGAAGCCATCAGACTTAAAGGATGCAAGGGTTATCCTCAGCTCAGCCTTACAGGCATCGCCAGCGATGAAGACTCGACCACGGCCATAATGACTTGCAACACGCTGACCAACTACGCAATTTAAATCTATTAGAGTGTTTCTAGAGAAGAGAAGAGTACGACCTACTGGTGTAAAAGCTCCACCAGTCGACATGATGAGGAAATTCTATCGAGTATGGTGCAAAGCATTTTCTGGCGGCCTGAACATCCTTCAGATTGAATATTACTGCAACTATGACTCAAAGCGGACACATACATCCATGACGAGCTTGGGGCCTCCACGCTCCGCGATTTGTTGTCCTGTGGTTTCGTCCGCAGGGACTTCTGCAAGTTGGATGTAGAGTCGAACTTTCTCTCCTTCTCGAGGGATTACCATGCAAGATCCGGAAGGAGAATGAATTGCGACCCGCTTCCGGATATCCGGGAAATTAGTCAATGGGTATGTGTCTACCACAGCCCAGACCCAGTCTATCGATTCACGATCAACTGGGGACGGGAGGTCGAGTGGGTGACATCACTGACTGGTGTGCTCGCCTTCCATTTTGATTCCAAGTTGCTTTCGCACCCACGAATGTGCACCTGACCGTCTCAAACCTTCATATTCTCCGAGTGCACGTACAAAGGAAGAATTACTGACCATCGGCCCCTAAAACGTACTTGGCTTTAATCACTTCCGTCTCCGCTTCGCTTCCTTGGGGTTCTAACCTTCGTATAGTAACCTACGGAAACACACCTGTTCCACCAATAAAATTAATGGACCTCGTGACGAAAGGCGCACCTCCACAGGGTGCGTATCGATCCTTCCAAGCTCCTCGGGGTCAGTTGAATGGACAATAGAAATTGGGACGATTGGCCGTTCAATTGATACTCCATACTCGGCTAGATTGTCGATATAGACCTGTTCGATGGCTGCTTGTCCGAGAGTTATCTGATTGAGAATCGTGGAGTCAGTCAAGGATCAACAATGTAAAATGGCGACAACGAGGCAGCGATATCGACGTGCGCATGCTTTTGGACTGACTTTGAAAGGGTACCTGGTTTTGGGCCCGTTGACATCCCTAGCTCTCCCTGTGCACTGTGAAAGTGGGGGCTGAAGTTAGAAGAAGGGTGGAGACGTTTTGCTGGCCGAGCATAGATGCACCATGATACCACCATCCGGACTTGGATTATAGAAGGCCTGCCAGAGATAAGAGTGATATATTAATAATCACCCACGCGCACTTATCGGGTAGACGGGAGAAAGTCTGTACGGAAATGGCGCAAGCGTAATGAAAGGATAGACGTACTGCCATATGGATGTGGTTCCCTTCTTCTAGGAGACGGCCAAGAAGCCCATATGTCTGCCTCAACATGGGATTGAACCAAAGAACAGGAGTCGGATGCAGAATAAATGAGAGAGCAGGTCAGAAAATGACTTAGAAACAGAGTCCAGACCATACGCACTTGGAGCACTTCCATTGTCCTTGGCTGCAGGCCATCACCATGACCTGCTTGTTGCCAGGCTGACCTATCTTATAAGTTAGATCCGAAAAAGAGAACGCAATGCGAAGAGTGAGGAAGTGCCGGCCTATCATATGCGTACCGTCGCTCAATTATTCTGAATGATACGCCAGACCTCACTAGGCTAGAGGCCATCATTAAGCCTGCTGGGCCCGCACCGACAATTAAGACGTCCACATTGCACAAGTCCCGCATTGTGGCGTTTTCGCTGGTATTAGTGTGCCAATATTTTGGAGTCGATGTAATGTTGCGGGATTTTGCATTCTGTGGGCTCGATGCTGTTCGACTGTGTATTCGAGTATGCGTAGTGAAGAAAAGAGCAGGCTTTGAAGGGGGTATGCGGAAGCAGGGTGTGTAGAAATGAGTCATGTAATCGCCTGGAGTGATGTCGATTTCTGTTATGAGCCCGGAACGCCTCGAGTGCGCGAGTTACGAAGGAGGAGAGATTAAACGGGGCGGGGTTTGAAGAAATGGAGGTACGGTCACGATAGTGAGGAGTAAAGGTGATCTGGCTCATCGCGGCGTCAGAAGTAGGACCGTTTGTAAGCCCGAATCCGCGCTCCACTCCGCCATCTGAGAATCGAACTGAATGATCACTAATGCGAGATGCCGCGGAGATGGACGGTCGATACACGCAGCACGGGTTGTACTCGCTCTCATCCCGTCAGTTGATATGACTGCCTCCCATGCTCCTTCGATAACGAGCGCCTGCGGATTTGAGCGAGTTTGACCCGAGCTGACCCGAGTGTGACGCACCGCCTCGGGAGTGCGTAAATACG
>WNFL01253403.1_pt2 | contig 10341 bp, 6 predicted proteins | sample 5400361 | NCBI WGS metagenome assembly WNFL01 (sample SAMN13153351, study PRJNA577476) | soil metagenome | isolation source: 40 cm soil on Douglas fir-dominated hillslope | place: USA:California | collected 2013-09-17
GTGATCGAGGGCGCCGCGCACGGCCTCACGCCTTGCACGGCGTGCCAGACCACGCCGGGGCAATACTCGAACGTCACGAAGAACCTGTTCGACCTCGCGGCGAGCTGGATGAACGCACGCTTCTAGGCGGCGCCGAAGGTGGATCGCGCCCGGGAAATCGGCTAAAATAATCGACTTTCCGGGCGCTTTACGGCCAGATGCCGGCCGGGCGTTCGACTTGCCAGGACGGGGTGCTTAGCTCAGCTGGTAGAGCGTCGCCCTTACAAGGCGAATGTCGGGGGTTCGATCCCCTCAGCACCCACCACCGCGAAAGCGGTCGAATCATCCGGGAGTGGTAGTTCAGTTGGTTAGAATACCGGCCTGTCACGCCGGGGGTCGCGGGTTCGAGTCCCGTCCACTCCGCCAGCTAAACGGAAAAGAGCCGAACCCAAAAAGGGATTCGGCTCTTTTCTTTTGCGCGTACGATCCGGGATCGCTTCCAGGGTCAATGCGTGTCCTCCGCTCGCTCAGCAGCGAAAGAAATCCTGGGTGGCGTCGCCGCCTCTCTCGTAGCCATCCCGCAGTCGATCGCGCTGGGCATGCTCGCCTTCTCCCCGCTCGGGCCGGAATACGCGCGCATGGGAATCATGGCGGGGCTGCTCGCGCAGGCGCTCGGCAACATCGTCGTTCTGCCGTTTTCCTTGGTGCGCTGCCAGATCGTGGGCGCGCGCGCGTCCGCTACCGCGGTATTCGCGGGCATCGCCGCGCTGCTCATGACGATGCCCGAGCTGCGCCTGCCCGCCGGGCCCGACGTGCCGATGGTCCTCGCGCTCCTCGCGCTCACGACGATCGCGGCCGGCGCCATGCAGGCCGCGCTCGGGTTCGCGCGCCTGGGGTCGGCGATCAAGTTCGTGCCGTATCCGGTCGTGGCCGGCTTCATGAACGGCGTGGCACTTCTCATCCTGGTCACGCAGCTGCGCCCCGCGCTCGGGCTGGAGGGCGCAGCATCGCTACGCCGCACGCTGAGCGAGCTGGACGCCGCGCAATGGGGGAGCATCGCCACGTTCGCGATGACTCTGGTCGCCATCGTCGCGGCCACGCGCCTGCGCGCGCGCGTGGCGCCGCTTTTCGTCGCGCTCATCGCCGGAACGCTTTGCCATGTCGCGCTCGCGGCGGCGGTCGGCGACGCGGCCGCGGGCCGCGTCGTGGGCGCGCTTCCCGCCTGGCACGGCGCGCTCGACGTCCTTCAGCGCGTCGCCACGCTCGATTGGGGCGGCGCGGCGTGGTACTGGGTGGGAGTCATCATGCCGGGAGCGGCTTTTCTCGCGGTGGTGTGCGCCCTCGACGGGCTGCTGGCCGCCGTCGTGGTCGATGCGGTCGCGGGAAGCCGCCACGATCCCAACCGGGAGCTTATGGCTCAAGGGCTCGCGAATACGGTCCTCGGCGCGACCGGGATGATTCCCGTGGTGGGAAACACGGTCACGCCGATCGCCTGCTTCATGGCCGGCGCTCGCACGCGCGCGGCGGTCGTCGTGCACATCGCCGTCATGCTTGCCGTGGTGTTTTTCCTGACGCCCGCGCTCGCACGCATTCCCGTCGCGGCCTTGGCGGGGGTCATGGTCTACATCGCCGCGATGCTCATCGATCGCTGGAGCCGCGAGCTCGTGGGCCGACTGAGGACCTCCGATGCGAGCCGGCAGGAGATCGCCGCCAACGTCGCGGTCGTGGTGGTGGTCGCGGGCACGATCGTGCTCGCGAACGTGATGATCGCCGTGGGCGTTGGCGTGTCCGCCGCCGTGCTGATGATGCTCGTGAAGCTGAGCGGATCCCCGGTGCTGCGCAAGAGCGACGGGCGCGTGCGAAGCTCCCTCAAGGTGCGCACGCCCGCCGCGCGCGAGCTGCTGCACAAGGAAGCCCACCGCATCCGCGTCCTCGAGCTGCACGGCGAGCTCTTCTTCGGCACGGCCGAGCATCTGCGTACCGAGTGCGACGCCGCGTTCGCGGGCAGCCGCTTCCTGATCCTCGACCTGCGTCGCGTCCACCAGATCGACGCGAGCGGCGCGCGCGCGCTCGAGATGGTCGGCCGCAGCGCCCGCGGCCGCCAGACCGAGGTGTTGCTGGGACATGTTCGCCGCGACCAGGCGCGCGGGCGCTTGCTGCAGGCCCTCGGCGTGGCCGCGACGATCCCGCCGCAATCGTGGTTCGCGGATCTCGACCGCGCCCTCGAATCGGCCGAGGATCGCCTGCTCGAGGAGGCGGGCCTGCGCGAGGACGCCGACGAGATCGCGCCCGACGACATGGCGCTCTTCAAGGACCTCACACCGGTGGAGCTGCAAAGCGTGCTCGGCTTGCTCGAGCGCAGCGAGTTCGCCCATGGCGATCCGGTGTTCATGGAAGGAGACGAGGGCGATCGGCTGCACCTCATCGCCAAGGGCCGCGTGAGCATCAAGGTGCGCCTGGACGACGACACCCGGGCGCGCCGGCTCGCCACCTTCAATCCCGGCGTGATGTTCGGCGAGATGGCGCTGCTCGAGCGCCAGCGACGCTCGGCCGATGCCTTCGCGCGAGGCGAGCATGTGGTGCTGTACACGCTTTCGGCGGAGCGCTTCGAGACACTGGCGCGCGACGATCCCGCGCTCGCCATCAAGGTCTACCGGAACTTGAGCCGCGAGCTGGCGGCGCGGCTGCGCATCACGACGGGGGCGTTGCGCTCGCTGGACTAGGGCCGTGATAGAATTCCCATATTCCTTTCCGCCAATTCGACGGTGACCGACGCAGTCGGGAGCCGCGCAGGGCGAACCCGAGCGGTTCGCCCTTTTCGTATCGAGTGCCGCCATGCTTGAACAATTCCGCGAGTTTGCGAACAAGAGGATCGTCCGGCTCCTGTTCGCCCTGTTCCTCATCATTCCCTTCGGCTTCTTCGGCATCGATTTCTATTTCCGCACGCCCGTGGGCGGCGACACGCTCGCTTCCGTGGGCCGCGTGCGCATCGGCCAGCAGGAGTTCGACCAGGCGCTGCGCAACCAGACCGAGAACTACCGGCGCCAGCTGCGCGGCCAGTTCGATCCCTCGATCATGGACAATCCGGAGGTGCGCCGAGCGGTGCTCGATGGGCTCGTGTCCCAGAAGCTGCTGGGCGTCGGCGCCGAACGGGCCGGCATTCGCATGGGCGACAAGCAGCTCGCCGAGAGGATCTATTCCGAGCCGTTCTTCCAGGTCGACGGCCGCTTCAACCGCGACCGCTACGAGCAGATCGCCAAGTCGCAGGGTATAACCACCGTGGGGCTCGACGAGCGCCTGCGCCAGGACTACCGCGAGCAGCAGTTCCGCGGATCCATTACCGACACCACGATCGTGCCGCGCTCGACGCTGGACAGCTTCATCAAGCTCTCCGGGCAGACGCGCGACGTGAGCGTGGTGAACCTCGCCCCCGACGCGTATGCCTCGAAGGTGAAGGTCACCCCGGAGCAGGTGAAGGCGTACTACGACGGACATCCGGCCGAGTACACATCGGCCGAACGTGTGCGCGTCGAATTCGTGGAGCTATCGCTCGATGCGCTCGCGGCGCGCGCCACCGTGTCGCCCGACGACGTGAAGAAGGTCTATGACGAGGAAGTGAAGGCGGGCAAGCACGGCACGCGCGAGGAGCGTCGCGCGAGCCACATCCTCGTCACCGCCCCCGCGGACGCGAAGGACGATGTGAGGAAGGCCGCGGAATCGAAGGCGAAGGACATCGCCGATCAAGTGCGCAAGAGCCCCAAGTCGTTCGCCGAGATCGCGAAGAAGGAATCGCAGGATCCGGGTTCGGCCGGGCAGGGCGGCGACCTCGGTTTCTTCGCGCGCGGTGCGATGGTGAAGCCCTTCGAGGAGGCCGCCTTCGCGGCGAAGAAGGGCGAGATCGTGGGCCCGGTGAAATCCGACTTCGGCTATCACGTGATCCTCGTGACCGACATCAAGCCGGAGAAGGTGCGCTCGCTCGCGGAAGCGACGCCGGAGATCGAGGCGAACCTGAAGAAGGCCAAGGCACAGGCGGGATTTCCCGACAGCGTGGAGCAGCTGAACAATATCGTCTACGAGCAGTCGTCGAGCCTCAAGCCCGCGGCGGACAAGCTGGGCCTTCCCATCCAGCAATCGCCGTGGATCACGCAGGGCAACGCGACCACGCAGCTCGCCAACCCCAAGCTGCAGGCGGAGATCTTTTCCGACTCGTCGATCAAGGGCAAGCGCAACACCAGCGCGATCGAGGTCTCCCCGAACACGTTCATCGCGGCGCACGTGCTGGAGCACAAACCCGCGGAGCTGCGCCCGCTCGACGCCGTGAAGGGCGAGATCGACCGTAAGCTCCAGCGCGACGAAGCCATGCGGCTCGCGCGCGAGGATGGCGAGGCGAAGCTGAAGTCGCTGCAGGAAGGCAAGGACACGGACCTCAAGTGGCCCGCGCCGCTCGGCGTGAACCGGCAGAAGCCGGGCGGCCTCCTTCCCCAGGTGCTGGACAAGGTCTTCCGCGCGGACCCGAAGAAGCTGCCGGCGTATGCGGGCATCGAGACGCTCGCGGGTTACACCCTCGTGCGCGTGTCGAAAGTGGTCGAGCTGGAGAAGGTGGAGGATGCACAGCGTCAGGCTCTCGCCGGAAGGCTGCGCCAGGCGGTGGCCGACGAGGAGCTCGAGTCCACGCTCACCAGCGTGCGCGACCGCGTCGGTGTCGCCGTGAAGAAGGGTGCGCTCGACGTTCGCCGCGACGAAACCCCCGCGCAGCAGGCGCCCGCGCCGCGGCCGCGAGGAAAGTTCTAGCCCTCGTCCATTCCCGGCGTCACGTGGCTGAATCCCGCGTCCACGTAGATCGTCTCGCCCGTGATGCCGCTCGCCAGGTCCGATAGCAGGAACGCGGCCGCATTGCCGACCTCGTCGGCGCTCACCCCGCGGCGCAGCGGCGAGTTCTTCTCGACGTGATGCAGGAGCTTCGAGAAGCCGCCGATGCCGGCCGCCGCGAGGGTCTTGATCGGGCCGGCGGAAATCGCGTTCACGCGAATGCCCTCCGGCCCGAGGCTCGCCGCGAGATAGCGGACCGCGGCTTCGAGGCTCGCTTTCGCGAGCCCCATCACGTTGTAGTTCGGCATCGCGCGCGCCGCGCCGAGGTAGGAAAGCGTGACGACCGATGCCGCGCGCCCCTTCATCATCGGGGCGGCCGCTTTCGCGAGCGCCGCGAGGCTGTAGCTGGAAACATCGTGCGCGATCCGGAACGCTTCGCGCGTCGTGCTCTCGTGGAAGCTGCCCTTCAACGCCTCGCGCGGCGCGAACGCGATCGCGTGCACGAGGCCATCGAGGCCATCCCAGCGCTTTCCAAGCTCGGCGAAGAGCGCGTCGATCTCGGCATCGTTCGCGACGTCGCAGGGGAACACGGGTCCGGCGCCGAATTCCTTCGCGAGCTCGATCACGCGCTCGCGCACGCCTTCGCCCTGGTAGGTGAATGCGAGCTGCGCGCCCTCGCGGTGGCACGCCTTGGCAATCCCGTACGCGATGGAGCGGCTCGAGAGCATCCCCGTCACGAGGATCCTCCGGTCCTGCAGGAAGCCCATTTCACCCGTTCCTTCGCCGTAGAATGGGCTGAAGTCTATCGCATCCGACCCGGCGGCTCGCGGCGTCGAAACCGGCCATGAAGCGATTCCTCCTCGCGGCGCTCGCCGCGGCCTGCCTCGCCCTTCCCGTGGCCGCGCAGCAGAAGGTGCTGCGCGTGCCGTTCATCGTCGCCGAGACGAATTTCGACCCCGCCTTCATTTCGGACCTGTTCTCGGCCACCGTCATCGACGAGATCCTCGAGGCTCCGCTCACTTACGACTTCCTGGCGCGGCCGATGAAGCTCAAGCCCGCGACCGCCGAGGCGATGCCCGAGGTTACCGACGGCGGCAAGACCTACACCGTGCGCCTCAAGAAGGGCATCTACTTCTCGGACGATCCCGTGTTCGAAGGCAGGAAGCGCGAGCTCACCGCTGCCGACTACGAGTTCGCGATGAAGCGGCTCATCGACCCGAAGATCGCCTCGCCGAACCTCTGGCTCATCGAGGGGCGCGTCGCGGGCGTGACCGAGGCCGCCGCGAAGGCGAAGAAGGAGAACCGCTTCGACTATGCCGCGAGGATTTCCGGCATCGAGGTGGTCGATCGTTACACGCTGCGGCTGCGCCTCGAGAAGCCGGACTACAGCTTCCTCTACATCCTCGCCATGTCGTCCATCGGTGCGCAGGCGCGCGAGGTGGTCGAGAAGTACGGCGTGGACATCGGCGCGCATCCCGTCGGCACGGGCCCTTTCCGCCTCGGGGAATGGCGCCGCGCCTCGAAGATCGTGCTCGAGAAGAATCCCAATTTCCGCGAGGAGTACTACGAGGCGGAGCCGCCCGCGGACGACCCCGTCGCGCAGCGCCTCTACGCCGAGATGAAGGGCAAGCGCATCCCGCAGCTCGACCGCGTCGAGATCTACGATCTCATCGAGTCGCAGCCGCGCTGGCTCGCCTTCCTCAACAAGGAGCTCGACTGGATCAACGTGCCGCTCGAGTTCGCGAACATGGCGTTGCCCGAAGGGCGCCTCGCGCCGTGGCTCGAGAAGCGCGGCGTGAAATACTTCGCGAGCATCGATCCGGATCTCGTGTACCTCTATTTCGACATGCGCGATCCCGTGTTCGGCGGTTATGAGCCGGACAAGGTCGCGCTACGGCGCGCCGTCTCGCTGGCGTACGACGTCAACGAGGACGTGAATCTGGTGCGTAACCGCACCGCCGTCCCGGCGCATGGCGTCCTGCCGCCGGGCGTGCTCGGGTACGACGCGAGCTTCACGCTCGGCAAGCGCTACGATCCGGCGAAGGCGAAGGCGCTGCTCGACATGTTCGGCTACGTGGACCGCGACGGCGACGGCTGGCGCGAGCGCCCGGATGGCTCGTCGCTCGTATTCCAGTACACGACGGAGCCCGACCCGTCCTCGCGCCTGTTCGCGCAGCTGTGGAAGAAGGACATGGATGCCATCGGTGTGCGGATGACGATCTCGGTTGCGCAATGGTCTGAGAACCGCAAGAAGTCCAAGCTCGGCAAGCTGCAGGCCTGGTTTCTTTCATGGGCCGCCGACTATCCCGACGGCGACAATTTCTTCCAGCTCCTGTACGGGCCGAATTGCGGCTCGTCCAACGATGCCTGCTTCAAGCTGCCCGAGTACGACGCGCTCTACGAGAAGGCCTTCAACCTGCCCCCGGGCCCGGAGCGCACCGCGATCTACGCGCAGATGACCCGCATCGTGGCCGCCTACGCGCCCTGGTTGCCGATGGTGCACCGCAAGCGCAACCAGCTGCTCCAGCCCTGGGTCATCGGCTGGCGCAAGAACTATTTCCTGCACGACGCCTATCGCTACGTGGACATCGACCTGGAGCGACGCGCTCGGGACCTCCGATAACCCCTATAATTCATAGGTTTTGCACACTTCCACGGCCTTGAAGTTCCTTCGCCTCCTCTCCCTCCTCTCGGTCCTCGCGCTCGCCGTCGCCACGCCCGATGCTTTCGCGCAGAAGAAGGTGCTGCGGCTGGCTTTTCGCACGGCGGAGACGGGCTTCGACCCGCAGCGCATCGACGACCGCTATTCGGTGGGCATCTGCGAGAACATCTTCGAGCCGCTGCTCACTTACGACTACCTCGCGCGTCCGGTGAAGCTCGTGCCGCTCACCGCGGAGGCGGTGCCGGAGCCGGAGGAGAAAGGCACGCGCTACACGTTTCGCATCAAGCCCGGCATCCTCTATTCCGACGATCCCGCATTCAAGGGCCAGAAGCGCGAGCTGGTCGCCCGCGACATGGAGTATGCGATCAAGCGTTTCCGCGATCCGAAGAACCGAAGCCCCTACGAGTGGCTCTTCGAGAACAAGATCGTGGGCCTGGACGAGCTCACCGAGAAGGCGAAGAAGACCGGCAATTTCGACTACGACGCGAAGATCGCGGGCATCGAGGTTCGCGACAAATACACGATCAGCTTCAGGCTGAAGGATCCGGACTACAACTTCCTCTACGTGCTCGCGATGCCCAACGTGGTGCCGGTGGCGCGCGAGGTGATCGAGGCCTACGCGGACGATACGCACGCGCACCCGGTGGGCACAGGCCCCTTCATCCTCAGGGAATGGGTGCGCCGCTCCAAGATCGTCCTGGAGAGGAATCCGAACCATCGCGGCTACGAGCTCGACACGCGCTACGCGGATCCGAAGGACGAGTGGGACCGCCGCGCGATCGAGGACATCGCCGGCAAGCGACTGCCGCTGCTCGACCGCGTCGAGATCTATCCCATCGAGGACGAGCAGCCGCGCTTCCTCGCGTTCCTCAACAAGGAGCACGACATCCTCGAGGAGACGCCGTTCGCCTTCATCCACCAGGTGGTGTTGCCCAACGGCAAGCTCTCGCCCGCGCTCGAGAAGGCCGGCGTGCGCGCGTTCCGCGAGCTGCAGCCGGAGCTCACCTACTACGCGTTCAACGTGAGCCCGAAGGCGATGGGCCGCGCGAATCCCATCGGCGGGTACACGCCCGAGCGCGTGGCGCTGCGCCGCGCGATGGTGCTCGCGCACGACCGCGACGCGGAGATCGAGATCATCCGCAAGGGACAGGCGGTGGCGGCGGAGTCGCCGGTGCCCCCGGGGGTGGTGGGCTACGACCCGTCGTTCCACACCGGCGCGCAGGAGCACGACGTCGCGAAGGCGAAGGCGCTGCTCGACATGTTCGGCTACGTCGATCGCGACGGCGATGGCTGGCGCGACCAGCCCGACGGCACGCCGCTCCTGCTCCACTACAAATACAACGCCGGCAGCCAGGAATATCGCCAGCTCGCCGAGCTCTACGTGAAGTCGCTCGCCGATGTGGGCCTGCGCATGGAGGCGCAAGCCGTGCAGTTCTCCGATCTCCTGAAGGACAAGAAACGCGCGAACTACATGATCTCGGGCTCGGCATGGATCGCCGACTATCCCGACGCGCAGAACTTCCTGCAGCTCCTCTACGGCCCCAACACCGGCCAGTCGAACGAGTCCGAGTTCAAGCTGCCCGAGTACGACCGCCTCTACGAGAAGTCGGTGGCGCTGCCCGACAGCCCCGAGCGCAACGAGATCTATCGCGAGCTGGATCGCCTGCTCCTCGCCTATGCGCCGTGGCGCCTGGGCGTGCATCGCATCTTCAACCACTTGATCTACCCGTGGGTGAAGGGCTACAAGAAGCATCCGATCCTCTACACCAACTTCAAGTACCTCGACATCGACGTCGTCGGCCAGCAGGCGGCGAGCCGGTAGCAGCGAAGGCGCCATGAGCGCCAAGGGAGGCAGCACGTGACCGCATATGTGATTCGAAGGCTGTGGCAGATGATCCCGACGGTCCTCGGCGTGATCCTGCTCATCTTCGTCCTCTTCAACTGGGTGGGCGGGGATCCGGCGCAGGTGCTGGCCGGCAAGATCTCGAACCCGGACCAGATCGCCAACATCCGCAAGCAGCTCGGCGTGGACCTGCCCTACTGGCAGCAGCTGCTCATCTTCATCAAGCAGGTCTTCACGTTCGACTTCGGGCGCAGCTGGTCCACCAACGAGGAGGTCTCGCGCATCCTCCTCACGCGCGTCGGGCCCACGCTCACGATCATGCTGCCCGTGGTCGCGATCGAGACGCTGCTCGCGGTGACTTTCGCGCTCATGGTCTCGTACGTGCGCGGCACGCTCACCGACCGCACGATCATGATCGTCTGCACGGTGGCGATGTCGATCAGCTTCCTCGTCTACATCATCTTCTTCCAGTGGCTGTTCGGCTTCATCCTCGGCTGGTTCCCGGTGCAGGGATGGAGCGAGAGCTTCTGGAAGAACCTCGCTACCTACGCGCCGCTGCCCATCATGCTGGCGGTGTTCGTGAGCCTCGCGCCGTCGTTGCGGCTCTACCGCTCCTTCTTCCTCGACGAGATCAACCAGGACTACGTGCGCACCGCGCGCGCCAAGGGCGTGCCCGAGAAGAAAGTGATGATGAAGCACGTGCTGAGGAACGCGCTGATCCCGATCCTCACCAACGTCGGCATCTCGCTGCCCGGCGTCTTCGTGGGATCGTTCCTGCTGGAGGTGTTCTTCTCGATCCCGGGCCTCGGGCGCGAGATCATCACGGCGGTGAACCGCAGCGACTTCCCCGTGATCAAGGCGGTGACCGTGTACCTCGCGGTGATCACCATGATCATCAACCTGCTGGTCGACGTCATGTACAAGTGGGTCGACCCGAGAGTGAGCTTCAAATGAGCGCCGTACTGCAGAATCCCCCGCTGCCCCCGGTCTCCGAATCGCCGGGCCTGTGGATGCTCGCGTGGCGGCGCCTGCGCCAGGACCGCGTCGG
>WNFL01288573.1_pt1 | contig 10341 bp, 11 predicted proteins | sample 5400361 | NCBI WGS metagenome assembly WNFL01 (sample SAMN13153351, study PRJNA577476) | soil metagenome | isolation source: 40 cm soil on Douglas fir-dominated hillslope | place: USA:California | collected 2013-09-17
CGCGCGGGTAGATGTCGTCGTGCTCGAGGCGCATCACCTGCGGACGCACCTCCTTCTCCAGCCAGCGCTCGATGGCGTCGAGCAGCGCCGCTTCTTCGACCGGATCGGAGTGGCCCATGGCCAACCCTACTCCACCTTGATGTTGGCGGCCTTGATCACCGGCCACCACTTGTCGATCTCGGATTTATGGAACGCGGCGAGACCTTCGGGCGTCTGCTGCTCGCGCAGCGCGATTTCGAGCCCGAGGTCGGCGAGGCGCGCCTTGACTTTGTCGTCGGCGAGCGCGTGCATCATCGCGCCGCTCAGCTTCGTCACGACCTCCTTCGGCATGCCGCGCGGGCCGAAGAGCGCGAACCAGCCCGCGACGTAGAGGCCCGGGATCCCACTCTCGTCGGAGGTGGGGACGCCCTGCACCACCGGCGAGCGCTTGGGCGAGAGGTTGGCGAGGATCTTCACGTTGCCCGAGCGCGCCTGCGGCAACGCCGCCGCGGCCTGCAGCACCATCAGATCGACCTGGGCCCCGAGCATCGCCTGCATCGCCGGACCGGCGCCGCGGAACGGGACGAACAGCACTTCGGTGCCGGTCGCCTGCATCATCTGGATTCCGGAGAGCTTCGCTGCCGCGGTCTGCTCGACGAAGGTCACTTTGCCGGGATTGGCCTTCATGTAAGCGACCAGGCCCTTCAGGTCGTCCGCCGGAAAATCCTTGCGCGCGATCATGAGCTGCGGGTTGATCGTCATCAGGCCGATCGGCGCGAAGTCCTTCTGCAGATCGAAGCTGATCGGGTAGATGATCGCGCCGACGTGCGTGTCCCACTGGCCGATGTCGAGCGTGTAGCCGTCGGGCGCCGAGCGTGCCACGCGAGCCAGCGCGATGCTGCCGTTTGCGCCGCCGACGTTCTCGACCACCACCGTCTGCCCGAGCGCCGGCCGCATCGCGTCGGCGATGATGCGCGCCGTGGTGTCGGTCGAGCCGCCGGGCGGGAACGGCGAGATGAGCGTGATCGGGCGCGAAGGGAACTGCTGCGCGCCGGCAGCACCAGCCATCAGAAAGAACGCGGTTGCGAGCAGGCGTTTCATCGTCTTACCTCCGGGATGGTCTTCAGGGCATAGAACTGCACCGACTGAACACGGCCTTTGACCGGCGCTTCGTGCAGTTGCTCATTGGTGATGTTGAGGCCGGCCAGCTCCGCGGCGCGGCGCGAGACGATCAACGAGCAGCCGTACTCCTTGGTCAGGCTCTCGAGGCGCGCCGCGGTATTGGCCGTATCGCCGATCGCGGTGACGATCTGCGACCTGGGCGGGCCCAGCGCGCCGACAATCGCCTCGCTGTAGTGGATGCCGATGCCGATCGCGAGCGGCTGCGGCAGCTCGCCGGCAAGCTTGCTGTTGAGATGCTCGACGCGCATCAGCATCTCGCGAGCGCCGCGCAGCGCATCGGCCGCCCCGGTCGCGGGGTCGTCGGACTCCAGGCCGTAGAGCGCCATCAGCCCGTCGCCGGTGAAATTCGAGTAGTGGCCCCGGGTCGCGACCAGCGCCTCTTTCATCTCATGGAAGAAGCGGTTGAGGATGAAGAGCACGTCGTACGGCAGCTTCGCCTCGCCGAGCGTGGTCGAGCCGCGCAGGTCGACGAACATGATCGTGATCAGCCGCTCGCTGCCTTCCATGCCGCCGCGCACGAAGCCGTCGGCGGCCGACGAGTCGGCGGCAAGCAAGGGCGTGATGGACAAATCGGCGACCGGCCGCACCTGGCAGGCGAGCCGCAGCCCCGGCGTGGCGCTGATGCGCTCCAGCGCCTTGGCCTCCAGCTCCCCCGGCGGCGCGAGCGACTCGAGGCCGCTGCTCACCTGCACGCGGCAGGTCGTGCAACGCGCGCGGCCGCCGCACACCGAAGCGTGCGGAATGCCGTGCTCGCGCAGCGTCTCGAGGATGCTCGCGCCGGGGAACACCGGCAGCTTCCGCCCCGACGGGTGCGTCAGCAGCGGGGGCATGCGCCGCGCGTGCGCCCAGCGGCGGACACCGCGCGCAGCGAACACGAACAGAAGCAGACCGCCATGGACGAGCAGGATGGTCATCGCCATCCGGTCGATCGCCGCCGGCGTAGCCTCGGTGAGGTTCGAATCCGCCAGCGTCCTCTTGACGAACGCTTCATCCGCCGCTGCGGCGCGGACGACCTGGTTGCCGGCGCTCAGGAAGCCCGAAAGGGCGAGGGTCGGAAGCAGCAGCGCGAACGCACCGAGCCAAACCCGCCCCGGGGGGTACCAGGCCTTGGTGCGCAGCCAGAAATGAATGCCGAGGCACGCGTGGCCCCAAAGCGTGAGCAGCGCCACCGCCTGCAGGAGCGCGACGTAGGGTGCCACCACCCAGTACTCGACCAGAACATAACCGTATCCCGTGTCGATGCCCATGGTCGCTTCCGCAAGGCGAGTGCTGGCGATGTGCAGCGCGAAAAGCGCGGGGACGCAGAGCCCGAGGCCGAGCTGCGCCCATTCCCAGGTGTTGAGGCGCAGCGAGCGCCGCTCGTAGACGGACCAGAGGGCGTTGGCGTAGTGGACGAGGAACGCGGTGACGAGCAGCGCCGTGCCGGCGTCGCTGCGCCAGGGTCGCATCAGCGCTGCGAGCCCTTCCTCCGCGACCGGCTGCGAAAGCAGCAGCAGGCTGTGAGCGCTGAGATGGCAGATCACGAACGACAGCAACACGAGCGCGCTCGTCAGGCGCAGCCTGGCGCGCAGGCTTCGCAGATCCGGCATCGGCATGTCGCCTCTTACCACACCGCCGCCGCTTGCGCAGCGGCACGCGGCCGTGCTTGGCGCGTGCATTTTTTACAAGACCTCTCGGAAAACCAATGACATCCGACGGCTCGCCAAGGTATTCTCTGAGCACGTAATGGGAGGGCTGGCGTCCAGCGGATCGGGGACCGCCGCCAGACGATGAAACGAGTCTTGGTCGTTCATTTTTCGCAGACGGGGCAGCTCGCGCGTATCGCGCGCCGCATCGCGTCGCCGCTCGCCGGCTCGGACGAAATCGAGCTGGTCGAAGAGATTCTGCGCCCGCGCACCCCGTATCCATTCCCCTGGCCGTTGCTGCGTTTCTTCGACGCCATGCCCGAGGCAGTCCTGCTCGATCCGCCTGCGCTCGAACCCCTCGTCGTCGGCGCGGATGAGCAGTTCGATCTGATCGTGCTCGCCTACCAGGTCTGGTTCCTCTCGCCCTCGGGTCCGGTCACTGCTTTTCTCAAAAGCGACGAGGGGAAGCGCCTGCTGCGCGGACGCCCGGTTGTGACCGTGATCGCCTGCCGCAACATGTGGCTCAACGCGCAGGAGACGGCGAAGAAGCTGATCCAGGAAGCCGGCGGAGAGCTGCGCGACAACGTGGTCTTCACCGACCGCGCCGCGACGCTCGCGACGCTGATCACCACGCCGCGCTGGCTTCTCACCGGAAAGCGCGACGGCTTTCTCGGGCTGCCGCCCGCCGGCATCGCCGAGCAGGACATCGCCGGCGCGGAGCGGTTCGGCCACGCGCTGGTCCGCGCATTGCGCGACGGACGCGAAAAAGGCAGCGGGCCGATGCTGGGCGGGCTGGGCGCCGCGCGCGTCGACCCGCGGCTGATCTTCAGCGAGCGCGCCGGCAAGCGCGCCTTCGGCGCGTGGTCGCGCATCATCCGGCTCGGCGGAGCGCCGGGTTCGCTGCTGCGCCTGCCACTGGTCGCGCTGTTCTGCCTCTACCTCGTGGCGATGATTCTCGCGGTCGTGCCGGCGAGCCTGCTGCTGCAGCGGCTGCTGCGCCCGCTGCTGGCGCGCCGCCTCGAGTCGCAGAAAACCTATTTCGAGCTGCCGTCGGGACCCTAGCGTGGACGCCTACATCACGCGCACCGCCGTCGCCCTGCCGAACAAGGCGGTGGAGAACGACCAGGTCGAGGCGATCCTGGGCCAAGTGGGCGAGCGACCCTCCCGCGCGCGCCGCATCGTCCTGCGCAACAACGGCATCCGCAAGCGCTATTACGTCATCGATCCCGGCACCGGCCTGGCGACGCACTCCAACGCCAGCCTCACCGCCGGAGCCATCCGTAGCCTCGCCGGCGAGGATTTCGCGCTGGAGGACATCGCCTGCCTCGTCTGCGGCACCTCGAACCCGGACCAGCTGATGCCGAACCACGCGGTGATGGTGCATGGCGAGCTCGGCGTGCCGATACGCGAGGTCGTCGCGACGGCGGGCGTCTGCCTCTCCGGCACCACCGCCTTCAAGTACGGCTGGATGGCGGTGAAGTCGGGCTGCGCCGCCAACGCGGTCGTCACCGGCTCGGAGGTCGCCTCGCTCGGCCTGCGCGCCCACAACTACGAGGCGGAGTGCGCCGCGCGCGGCAAGGCGATCGATGCCAATCCCGAGCTCGCCTTCGACAAGGATTTCCTGCGCTGGATGCTCTCCGACGGCGCGGGCGCGCTTCTGCTCGAGCCGGCGCCGCGCCGCGGCCTCAACCTGCGCGTCGACTGGATCGACATCAACTCCTACGCGCACGCGATGCCGGTGTGCATGTACATGGGCGGCGACAAGCAGGCCGACGGCGAGTTTCGCGGCTGGATGCAGTACGAGGGCCGCGAGCGCGAGGCGACCTCGGTCTTCTCGCTCAAGCAGGACGTGCGGCTGCTGAACGACGCCGTGGTCGAGTACACGGTGACCAAGCCGCTGCAGCGCGTGCTGGCGAAGCGGCACCTCGACGGGCGCGACATCGACTGGTTCCTCCCCCACTACTCGTCCGAGTACTTCCGCCCGCGCGTCGCCGAGGGCATGGAGAAAGCCGGCCTCTCCATCCCGCAGGAGCGCTGGTTCTCGAACCTCGCCTCGACCGGCAACACCGGCTCCGCGGCGATCTACATCATGCTCGACGAGCTGCTGAAGAGCGGCAAAGTCGCCGCCGGCCAGCGGCTGCTGTGCTTCGTGCCGGAAAGCGGCCGCTTCTCGAGCAGCTTCATCCACCTCACGGCCGTGGCGCATGCGTGAGCGCGACGTCCCTCAGGAAGGCAATGCCTGCCTCGGCGGCTATCGCCGCGCGGTGTACGCGGTCGGCGAGGACGGGCGCGTAAAGCTCGTCGCCTCGCGCGGCTGGGAGGTCGAGGAGATCGTCACCCGCCAGGCGGTCGAGGACCTCGAGCGGCGCGCCGAAGAGGCGCGCAAGCGGGCGCTCGCCGGCGCGACCTCGCCGCTCGAGTACCACATGTACCGCGCGCGCATGGACGTCGCGCTCCTTTCGCAGACCACCGGGCTGTGGCGCTGGCGGATCCGGCGCCACTTCCGCCCGGACGTGTTCGCACAGCTGTCGCCGCAGCTTCGCCAGCGCTACGCCGACGCGCTCGGCGTGCCGGCCGAGACGCTCGGGAAGGTCGCCTAGCGGTGCCGCAAGAGTTCGTGCACGCGCACGCCTCGCACTGCGAGTCGGGCGTGATGGCCTCTCTTCTGCGCCACCAGGGCCTGCCGATGTCGGAGGCGATGGCGTTCGGCCTCTCCTCGGCGCTCTCCTTCGCCTACCTGCCGTTCCTGCGCATCAACGGGCTGCCGCTCATCGCCTACCGCATGCCGCCGCGCTTCATCATCAAGGGACTGCACCGCGACCTCGCGCTCGGCATGCGCTTCGAGAAGTTCCGCTCGCCCGAGCGCGGCAGCGCGCGCCTGGACGAGCTGCTCGACGCCGGACAGGTCGTGGGGCTGCAGACGTCGGTCTACTGGCTGCCCTATTTCCCGGCCTACATGCGCTTCCACTTCAACGCGCATAACCTCGTTGTCTACGGCCGCGAGGGCGACGAGTATCTCGTCAGCGACCCGGTCGTCGAGACGCCGGTGCGCTGCGCGCGCAAGGACATGGAGAAGGCGCGCTTCGCCAAGGGGCTGCTCGCGCCGCACGGGCTGCTCTACTACCCGACGAGCACGCCGGCGACGCCCGACTGGGCGCGCCTGGGCAAGCGCGCCCTCAAGCGCACCGCCAACATCATGCTGCGCACGCCGCTGCCCTTCGTCGGCGTGCGCGGCATCAACATGGTCGCCAACCGCGTCGAGAAGCTGCCGCTCAACGGCGCCGCCGAATCGGCGCGCATGTACATCGGCCACATCGTGCGCATGCAGGAGGAGATCGGCACCGGCGGAGCGGGCTTCCGCTTTTTGTATGCTTCTTTTCTTCAAGAACTAAAATCGAAAACAGAATATGCGCCGCTCGAGTCGCTCTCGGCGAAGCTGGTCGAGATCGGCGACCACTGGCGCGAGTTCGCGCTCTCCGCGGCGCGCATGATCCGCGGCCGCGAGGAGCTGCAGCCGCGCGCGCTCGCCGAGCGCCTGCGCGCGCTCTCGGGCGAGGAGAAGCAGTTCTTCCGCGACATGGACACCGCGCAACGCGCCTGGGCATGCTGAAGGTCGAGGCGGTCTCCTTCCGTTATCCCGGCAGCGGCGAGCCGGTGCTGAAGGAAGTGTCGCTGGAGATGCCCTCGGGCGGCATCTTCGGCCTGCTCGGCCCGAACGGCGCCGGCAAGACCACGCTCATCTCGATCATCGCCGGCCAGCTGCGCGGCGCGACCGGCCGCGTGCTCTGGAACGGCGAGCCTCTCGAGGAGCTGCGCCGGCGCGAGCCTCACCTCCTCGGCGTCGTGCCGCAGGAGTTCGCCTTCTATCCGATGCTGACCTGCGCCGAGAACCTGAGCTTCTTCGGCGGCGTGCAGGGCTTGAGCGGCGCACGGCTGCGCGACCGCGCGCAGGCGGCGGCCACCTTCGCCCGCATCGACAGCGTGCTCGAGCGCCGCGCCGGCCAGCTCTCGGGCGGACTCAAGCGCCGCCTCAACCTCGCCATCGGCCTGCTGACCGAGCCGCGCATCCTGCTGCTCGACGAGCCGACGGTCGGCGTCGACCCGCAATCGCGCGCCTTCCTCCTCGAATCGATCCGCTCGCTCGCCGCCGCCGGCCGCACCATCGTCTACACCAGCCATTACATGGAGGAGATCCAGGCGCTGTGCGAGGACGTGGCGATCATCGACGCCGGCCGCGTCCTGGCGTGCGCCCCGCTCGCATCGCTGCTGCGCGATGATTCCGGCGTAGTCACGCTGCGCCTTCGCGCGCCGGGCGCCGGCGCGGTCGAGCAGGCGCTCGCCGCGGCGCGCGCCGCCGGCTGCGAGCCGCTCGGCGTCGACTACGGCAGCCGCAACCTCGAGCAGGTGTTCATGCAGCTCACCAGCCGCTCGTTGCGCGATTGATGCGCACCCTGGCGGCGATCTGGCTCAAGGAGTGGCTGGCGCTGTCGCGCGACGTGCACGGCCTCGCGGTGCTGTTCGTCCTGCCGGCGCTGTTCATCGTCGTCATGTCGCTCGCCCTCGCCGACGTGTTCCGCGAGGGCAGCGGCCGCCCGGTCGAATTCGCGGTGTTCGCGGCGGACAGCAACGTCGCCCTGTATCTCGCCGACGGCATCGCCGGCGGCAGCTTCAAGCCCGTCGCGGCGCCGGCGAGCGAGGCCGCGGCGCGCGACGGCGTTCGCCAGGGCCGGCCGGGCCTGGTGCTCATCGTGCCGGCGAAGTTCGGCGCCGACCCGAAGGTCAAGCTGAAGCTGCTCGCCGACCCCGCCATGCCGCCCATCCACATCGCCGCCTTCCAGCAGCGCGTGATCGGCGCGACGCTCGGCGCGAAGGGCGAGGCCGAAATGCCGATCACGCTCGAGGTGGTCGGCAACCCGGCGGGCGGCAAACCTTCCTCGGTGCAGCAGAACGTGCCGGCGTGGCTGATCTTCGGCATGTTCTTCGTCGTCATGCCGATCTCCGCGCTTTTCATCGTCGAGCGCCGCGACGGCACGCTCGCGCGCCTGGTGAGCCAGCGCGTGCCGTTCTCGATGCTGCTCCTCGGCAAGGTCGGGCCGTACTTCCTCATCAACCTGCTGCAGACGGCGCTCATGCTCGCCGCGGGCGTGACGCTCGTGCCCTGGCTCGGCGGCGACGCGCTGGTGCTGCCCGGGCGCTGGGACCTCCTTGCCGCGGTCGCTGCCAGCACCAGCCTCGCGGCGATCAGCTTCGGCCTGCTGGTCGCGGTGTGCGCCCGCACCCTCGAGCAGGCGACGGTCATCGGCGCGGTGGGCATGATCCTCGGCGCGGCGCTGGGCGGCATCATGGTGCCGCGCTTCGTCATGCCCGAGTCGATGCAGGCGTGGAGCGCGGCCTCGCCCATGGCCTGGGCGCTCGACGGCTTCCACGCGGTGATCCTGCGCCACGGCGGCGCCGCCGACATCGCCGGCCCGTGCGCCAAGCTGCTCGCGCTGGCGGCAGTGCTCTTCGCCGCCGCGCTGTGGGTGCACCAGCGACGAAGGCTCTGGCGGTGAGCGCGCGCGAGGCGCTGATCGGCGAGCTGACCGCGGTGATCCTCGAGGCCACGGACAAGCGCCTGGAGGGCGAGCCGCTCGGCGCCGACGAGGTGATCTTCGGCCCGGAGTCGCGCCTCGCGCTCGACTCGCTCGACGCGCTGCAGGTGTCGATGGCGCTGCAGAAGCGCTACGGCATCCGCCTGGTCGACAGCAAGGAGACGCGGCGCATCCTCTCCTGCGTCGGCAACCTCGCCGACCACCTGCTGCAAAGACGCGGCTAACCGGGCCGGGTAACCTTCGGGGATGGAAGTCCTGCTGCGCGCCGCCGCGCTGGCGAGCGCGCTCGGCGATGTCGATGCGGCGCTGGAACGGCTGGAGGGCGAGCCGCTCGCGCTGCCTTACTACGCCATCCCCGTGCCCGGCGAGGACTGGCTCGCGCGCGCCGGGACGATCGCGCGATCGGTCGCCGCGAGCCTCAGGCAGAAGGCCGCGCTTTCGGAGAACGAATGGGCGGCCATGCCCTGCTTGGTCGGCTCATCGTCGCACGACATCGGCGCGCTCGAAGACCGCCAGCACCCGGTGCTCGATCCGCCGGCCGCGTTCGCGCGCCGGCTCGCGGATTGGTTCGGCGTGCGCGGCCCGGCGATGAGCGTCAGCACCGCTTGTACTTCGGGCCTCTCCGCGCTCGGCATCGCGGCCGACCTCGTCGCCGCCGGCCGCTGCCGCCACGCGCTGGTGCTCGGCGTCGAGCTCGCCAACCGGCTCACCGTCTCGGGCTTTGCCGGCCTGGAGCTGCTTTCGCCGCACGCCGCGCGTCCCTGCGACCGCCGGCGCGACGGCCTGGCGCTCGGCGAGGCGCTCGCCGCGCTGGTGGTCTCGACCAGCGGCACGTGGCGGATCGCCGCGCTCTCCAGCGTGCTCGACCCTTCGGGGCTGGCCGCGCCCGCGCCGAACGAGGCGGTCATCGCCGGCAGCATGCGGGAGGCGCTCTCGAGCGCGGGCTGGCAGGCGGCCGAAGTCGACGTGCTCAAGCTGCAGGCCGGCGGCAGCTTGAGCGCCGATCTCGCCGAGGGTCGTGCGGTACGCGACGTGTTCGGCACGCCGCCGCGCTCGGTGTCGTTCAAGGGCGCCATCGGCCACACGCTCGGCGCGAGCGGCCCGGCGGAGCTCGCGCTGCTGATGGGCACGCTGCACAACGGGCGCGTGCCGCCGACCTGGGGATTCTCGCTGGCGGACGATGCGGTGGGTCTCGATCCGCGCGCCGGACAGGTATCGGCAAAACGGGTTCTCTTCAACCTCGCCGGCTTCGGCGGCCACGTGGCGGCGCTGGCGCTCGAGAAGAGCACATGACGGCCGTGCCCGTGATCCACCTTGCCGCCGCCCACACGCTGCGCATCCCCTCGGGCGAGCTGGCGCAGCGCGCGCGCGAGCGCTTCGGCGGCGAGCTGCGCCGCGCCGGCAGCTTCGCGGCCGGCCCGGCTGGCGCGCTCGGCATCCTGTGGACCTCGAGCCACGGCGCGCTCGCCGCGGCTCACGCCGCGCTCGACGAAGGCCGGGGCGGCGCGCCGGTGATGCCTTTCACCTTCATCGCCACCCAGCCGCATCTCGCCGCGGCACTCCTTGCGCGGCAGGCGCGTCTTGCACGCGCGGCTTTCGTGCACGTGGAGCGCGACAGCTGGCCTTCGCTGCTGCACGTGGCCGCGCACTGGCTGCGCGAGTGCGACGAGGTGCTGGTCGGCTGGGTGGAGGAAGGCGCGGAAAAGCATGGCATCGCGCAAAGCGACTGGTGCCTGCTGCGCCGGCGGCCTGCCCCGGCGCGCTGCGAGCCGCTGGCAGAGGGCGCGGGGGAAACGGTTTCCAGCGGGGAATGGATCGCGCGCCTCGCCGCCTGGCATGCGGCCAGGCGGGACGCGCTCGCGCTGCGGGCTGGCGGCGAAGCGTGGCGCTTCGTCGCCGCGTGATGCGGGCTACTTCAGCTTGACGACGGTTCCTTCGAGCGTCACGCCCACCATGAAGGTGCC